>SMEK01000298.1_pt1 | contig 19839 bp, 23 predicted proteins | sample 2456371 | NCBI WGS metagenome assembly SMEK01 (sample SAMN10132590, study PRJNA489261) | soil metagenome | isolation source: day1 antibiotic-loamy sand soil ammended with composted manure from dairy... | place: USA | collected 2015-04-01
ATTTTTGAGGTTGAAAAATACTTATGTCCCAACCTCTTTTTGTTCGTTTCATTTTTATTTAATTTGAGGCTGTGTTACACGTTTTAAGAAGAATGATAAAAGTAGTGGAATAAGAGTAAAGCAAGTTGCTACAAAGAATGCTAATTCAATTCCTTCTAAAAGGGCCTGTTGGGTAATGCTTGCCATTACTTCCTCCGAAAATGTGCCAGCTTGCATCGCTTCCGCTGCCATTTTTTCTCCAACGGATGTAGCCTTTGTGTTCATCACCGCAATCAAGACTGCTGTGCCAATGGAACCAGCAATTTGTTGAATGGTGTTATTTGCTGCAGTACCATGTGGATTCAATCGAGGTGCTAGAGAATTTAATCCATTTGTCATGACAGGCATCATCACTAAAGATATCCCGATTGTTCGAACAGTATATACGGAAATGATATAAATAATTGAAGTGTCAATTTCTAAATGAGACAGTAGATATGTTGTAACCGTCATAATACTCATACCAATTATCGCCAATACGCGTGGTCCAAACTTGTCAAACAAGCGACCAGTAATAGGTGACATTGCAGCCATAACAAGCGCTCCCGGTAACATCATTAACCCTGACTCCATCGGTTCGATATGCCGCACACTTTGTAAATAAGCTGGAGTTAAAATCATTCCCCCTGTTAACCCCATTCCAAGCACGGAACTAAAAATTGCGGAAAGGGTATAGGAAGGAGCCTTAAAGATTTCCATACTTAAAAACGGAGATTCAAGTTTTAATTGTCTCAATACAAATAAAACGATGCCAATTATACCAATGATGATGGTTGTAATAATTACAGGGTCGGACCATCCTTTATTACCAGCTGTACTAAATCCGTATAAAAGAGAACCGAACCCAATTGTACTTAACACAATTGAAAAATAATCCAATGATTTTTTTTTCGTTGGTATGACATTCTCTAATTTCCATAAACCTAATAAAACACTAATAACTGCAAAAGGCAAAATCATCGTAAATAGAATTCGCCAATTATAATGTTCTACAATATAGCCCGATAATGTTGGACCGATTGCTGGTGCAGCCATCATAATAAGCCCGAAGAAGCCCATTGCTGTCCCACGTTTTTCAATTGGGAAACTAACTAACATCACATTCATTAAGAGCGGAGCCATAACGGATGAACCTGCAGCTTGAACCATTCTTCCGGCAAGCAATGTTCCAAAGTTAGGAGAGAAGGCTGCAAGTAGCGTACCTAAAGTAAAAATACTAGTAGCCACTACAAATAAAGGTTTTGTGTTAAATCTCGTGATGAAAAAAGCAGAGGCAGGGATTAATACACCGCTAACTAACATATAGCCGTTAGAAAGCCACTGTACAGTTGCATAACTAATTTGAAAATCTTGCATGATGGTAGGTAATGCAACATTCATTAAGGTATTATTTAAAAACGAAATAAAGGCTCCTATAAACAATACAGCGATCATTAAATAAGGAGGCCTTTGTGCTGACAGTTCTTTAGTCATATCTATTCACACTCTCTGTAACAATATTTAAGCGAAATCTATTCTATACCTACAGTTCAAATTTATCAAGAAAAAAATATTACCTTTTTATTTTACTTTAAATTTAGTAATTTTGAATTTATACTAGCAGTTCAATATTGTTATAGATGAAGATGTAAGCGAAATCAAAACCACCCGTGTGAACGGGTGGTTTGTTCTGCGGCTAGAAGCCTTTATTACTGGCCAACCCCTAAAGGGGCATCGAATGGTTCGCCAACTGCACTACTTTTCCAGCTGACCCTTAAAGGGTCTCTTTTATTTTTTCCTAGGTTTTCGCTTTATCTCTTCACCTGTAAATGGATCGATGAATTCTTCCATACTGAGTTGATCTGCAATGATATCATCTTGTATTTGATTTCGAATATATTCTTCAATTACCTTTTTATTTCTACCTACCGTATCCACATAAAATCCTCTACACCAAAATTTTCTGTTTCCATATCGATACTTTAAATGGGCATGTCGATCGAATATCATCAAACTACTTTTTCCTTTTAAATATCCCACGAATGATGAAACACTTAATTTTGATGGGATACTGACCAACATATGTATGTGGTCTTTGCATGCGGTAGCTTCAATTATTTCTACGCCTTTTCTTTCACATAGTTGTCTTAATATTTGTCCAATATCTTCTTTATCTTTCCATAAATTATCTGTCTTCTATATTTTGGTGCAAATACAATGTGATACTTACAATTCCACTTGGTATGTGCTAAACTATTTGTGTCAGAAGACATAATAGGTCCCTCCTTGGTACTAAAATTTGGTTGGCGAACCGAAATTTATTTTAGCATCAAGTGGGATCTTTTTTAATACCTCGCTGTAAGCTATACGGAACCCCCTGCCTAGCAGGGGGTTTTCTTTTTTACACAATAAAAGGAGCTAACTTAAACCAGTTAGCTCCTTTTTAATTTCATTATTTATTATACTTGATGAGCTTCTTCCCGTTTACCGAAGATTAGCTTTAATAATGGTGGAGTTACTAAAGTCGTAATAATGATGACTACAATCATTGCGCCATAAAACTCTTGAGATAATATGCCGCCAGTTAGTCCAATGGAAGCTAAGATTAATGCAACTTCTCCTCGGGAAATCATACCTGCTCCTATACCTGCGGAGGATTTCCAACCAAAGCCACAAACTTTTGCTCCAAGACCGCAACCGATAAATTTTGAAAGCACGGCAATAATAGAAAATACAATAATAAATACAATTTGATCTCCAATTCCATCAAAGCTCATTGGTAAACCAATGTTAATAAAGAAGAACGGTACAAAGATGCCATATGCAATTGGTGAAACACCGTGTTCAACTTCTTTTGCATATTTTGTTCTACTAATAGCAACCCCCATGAAATATGTACCGATAATGCCTGATACCCCAAGGAAATCAGCAAAATAAGCGAAGGCAAACAATAATATTAACCCCGCAGTAACAATCGGTTCAGTAATTTTAAATCCTTCAAAGAGATGCATAAACTTCGGCACAAGATATTTTCCAACAAAGTAAATGACAATAAAGAAGATAATTTGTTGAGCAATTACCCATGCGATATTTGTATCCGAGCCCACAAAAAATCCAATTGCAACAGCAATGAGAATTACTACAATTACATCATCGAGAACCGCTGCTCCAAGTAATGTAGCTCCTTCTCTACTATTTAACCATCCAATTTCCCGCAATGTTTGAACGGAAATACTTACGCTCGTTGCTGCGAGTAATAATCCTAAAAAGACCCCTTCAGAAGTTGGAATTCCAAATATTGGTGCAGCTCCCCATCCCATTAAAATCGGCATAATGACCCCTAAAACTGCCACTAGAGTTGCTGCTTTGGCATTTTTATTTAAGCTTTCTAAGTCTGTTTCAAGTCCAGCAAGGAACATTAATAATAATACTCCGATTTCACTGAACACATGAATTAATTCCGTTTGTTCTATCCATCCAAGAACAGCCGGCCCAAGAACGATACCCGCAATGATTTTGCCTAATACGGATGGTTGTCCTAGGCGAATGCTGATTTGACCAGCTATTTTCGCAACGAGCAACACGAGTACAATTTGTAAAATAAATTCAAATACATCCACAATAGTTACCCCCTTGTTGTAATAATAGATGGATGCAAAAAAAAGACATGGTGGTAGCCTTGTTGACAGACTCCACCATGTTTTGCTCCATATTCAAATACGTTTACTATTATAAACGAATTATATTATTATGTAAATTCCTTTTTTTCAGTTTATTTTTAAATTTTGTTATTCTATTTTGAGAAAAGTTACGATAGAATTACTTATTGTTATGATGTTACTTTCCCTTAAATTGCTGGACTGTCTGACTGCGATTATTGCTATTGCATATAGCGGAAATGACTGCTACTCCGTCAGCTCCTGCTTCTAATACCATATGTGCATTGAATGGAGTAATCCCTCCAATTCCGACAATTGGGAAATTCGGATACATTTTCCTTGCGTCCTTTAAAAAATCAACCCCAGCTGGCTTTTTGGCATCAGGCTTCGATTTCGTCTCGAAAATTGGACCAATCCCTACATAATCTGCCCCTCCTTCGACAGCTTTCACCATTTCTTCTTTATTATGAACGGAAACACCAATTATTTTGTGTTGAAACTTTTCGCGAATTTCTTCTATCGGTGTATCATCTTGACCAACGTGAATGCCATCTGCGTCGATTTTTAATGCAAGATCCACATCATCATTCACAATAAAAGGAACTCCATATTGCTTACAAAGGGATCGACATGCTCTTGCAAATTGTTCTAATTCTTTTCCCATTAACGGTTCATTTCCTTTTTCCCTTAGTTGAAAAATCGTAATACCTGCTTTTAAAGCATCTTCTAGCACTGATAGCGGGGACTCATTATTACAATTTTCCGTACCCATTATGAAGTAAACAGCTAAATCCGTTCTATTCAACAATTTCCACCTCTACTTTAGCACCAAAACGGTGAGCAAAGTGATTTGTTGGGCCATGTCCACGTCCGATATTTAGTGGATTTTCAATTGCCATTTGAACAAATTTTTTCGCTTCGATAACGGACTCTTTTAACGAAAGCCCCTTACCTAAATTTGCTGTAATAGCTGCAGAAAAAGTACACCCTGTTCCATGGGTATGTTTCGTATCAATTCGTTTTGATTTTAATTGAAAGAAAGAGCCGTCTTGAAAAAAGACCGTATCAACAGCAGATGGACCTTCCAAATGTCCGCCTTTCATTACTACACAATTAACACCAAGTTGCAAAATCTTTGCTGCTGCTTGTTGAATGTCATCTGCTGTTTCAATTTTCATACCTGTGATTGTCTCAGCTTCTGGAATATTAGGCGTTAATACGGTTGCTATTGGCAATAATTCATTTTTCATCGCTTGTACGGCCTCTTCTTGCAATAACGCTTGCCCACCTTTTGCAATCATCACTGGATCAACGACTATTTGAATATTTTTATCTATTAAATTTTTTGCAATCGTTTTAATAATATCTGCAGAAAATAACATACCTGTTTTTAATGCTTTCACTTCAAAATCTTGTAAAACTGTATTCAATTGTTGTTCCACAAATTCAGACGTTGCAGGATAAATACCTTCTACGCCTAATGTATTTTGAGCAGTCAATGCGGTAATGACAGATGTACCAAAAACATTTAGCTCCTGAAATGTTTTTAAATCCGCTTGAATGCCAGCTCCCCCGCCGCTATCTGAACCAGCAATTGTCAAGACAATATTCACAGTTATTCACCTCTTGAAATTTGATGTAATCCATTTAATATTTCAACTTGGAAGGAACCAAGGTATTTTTCTTTCGAAGCATTTTCAGCGACTTTTTTATAGTCAGCTAATACATTTCGAATATTTTCAAGTTTTCCTCCATCCAACGTTAATGCTGCAGCACAAATAGCACTTAATAAACAACCTGTTCCTGTAACTTGAGTCATTAACTCATGGCCACCACTAACTGGATAGTGTTCTATACCGTCAGTCACGAAATCTTCTTTTCCAGATACAGCGACAATTGCACCATACTTTTGAGCAGTTTCCTTAGCAACAAGGGTAATATCCATTTCTCCTTCTCCACTATCAACTCCTTTTGCTTGCCAATTAATTCCCGCAATTGCTGCTAATTCTCCAGCATTACATCGGATTAAATCAAATTTAATCTCTTTTAATAAATTTTTTGTAATTTCTTTACGATATGTTGTAGCCCCCGCCCCGACAGGATCAAGCACGACAGGAATGTTTAGTTCATTTGCTTTTTTGCCAGCTAATATCATTGCTTCTACTGAATTTTTATTTAATGTACCAATATTAATTAATAATCCGTTTGCAATAGCGACCATGTCTTCTACATCCAATGGCTCATCTGACATAACTGGTGAAGCTCCAATTGCAAGCAAACCATTTGCAGTAAAATTCGTTACAACGGTATTTGTAATACAATGAATTAATGGATTTTTTTTTCTTATTTTGATTAAGCTCATATATATCCTCCTATAATTGTAAAAATTTATGTAAAGAAAAAAGCTCCTTTGCACGGCGCAAAAGAGCTTTGAAAATAGAACACAATCTTTCATTGCTCCCTACGGCAGTGCTAACTGCATCAGGTTCTAAGGGTTAGGTGATATCACCTTCTCAGGCACTTAGGCCACCCCTGCAAAATTTAATAATTTTTTTGTTGTTATGAAAATTATAACACATTTTCATTTTATTTTTTCAAATAATTTAATAGAATTTAAAAAGATTGCTAGATAAAACAGCTAAATCACTTAAATTCTAGATTGAATGTCACAAGTTTTTCTCGATTAATCTAACTCTATTTTTCCTTCAATTATGGTATTATTCAATGCTTGAGTTGCTAATCGATCGACTTCTTCATTCCCTTTTCGCGAAACTAATTTAAATTCAGATTTGATTCCTAGTTGATTTAATTTTTCATCAATTTTATTCGCCCAATTTGTTAATTCTTTTTCATAAATAGGCCATTCTCCACTCATTTGATTAATAACAACCTGTGAATCACCAATGAATCGAACAGTTTGATGATGAACGCCTATCATTTCTAACTCTAGAATACTTCCGTATAAAGCCGCATATTCCGCTTCATTATTAGATTTTAAGCCAAGTTGCATTAAATTTTTTCTAGTTCGATAAGATTTTCCGTTTTGTTCAAAATATATGGCAAATCCTAAACCGGCTTTTTGACTTTCTAAATCATAACCACCATCAAAATACACTGTCACATTGGATGGCTCAGTTTCGATTTCCTTTAAATATTTTTTTATTTCTTTAACAGACCATGTACTGTCATATTGATCAATAAAGGTCATATGTTTTACTTTTCCGGTTTTCTTTAATTCTTCTGCAATCAATAGGGCTTGAACTGGCGGCATTTCATCTGATCGAAAAGTTGTTTCCAATCCTTTATGATGATACGTCCATTCAATGGTTATTTTCATGAATATAACCTCCCTGTTCCTGTTTACTTCAACAATTCGATATGTGCACTAATGTAGGCTTTGGTTTTTAATTTTTTTTATGAAATGTAATCGAACATAACGAAACTTCAATCGCTTAATTCGATTATACATGATACGAAAAGATGAGCGGATGTTTGAATAATCTTCAATGAAATCGAGAATGACATGTTCAATCATAATGAAGAACCATAATGTAAGGAAAAGAACAAGGATTACACCATCAAATAATTTTGTGACTATCAAGTAATATGAATAGAAGAAGTATTTAATCGTTATAAAGATGAAGCTAACTGTGATGATAACTATTGGAATATATCGAAACAACAAAGTTTTTTTTGTGAAAACCATAAGGAGAAAACTTACAATACAACAAATCAAGACAAATATTACAGTTAACATATTAATAATCATTCAATTCACCTCACTATGCAACTGGATGAAGGAAATTACCACTTTTTTAGTTATTTTTTTCCTTTAATAACAAAAATATTCAATAACGTGAGGCATTTTTAAAACAGTAATCATAAAACGATTTATGAGCTTAATTAACACAAAAAGGAGCGATACCGCCCCTTTTTCTTTAACCATTTAAAATTCTAAAAATCAAACCATAAAATATTCAACATATTTATAAAGTGCTTTTCAATGTCAATCGTTCACATGGTTTGAGGAAATATCTTTAGGATATTTAATTGATAGTTATTTTAAAAATTTTCCTGTCATTCGTTGGTTGTATAGGTCGATTCGTATGACCGAAAACATCTCTAAACATTGTAATTTGTTCAATTGAAAATTCGATTGGCTCTTCAAATACAATCCAGTCAACCCCTTCTTTACAAGGAGGTGTCGTCAAAGAACCGGAATAGTAATACCCTTCCCTTACTTCAGGAATTAATTGTAATAAATTGAATGAATCCATTTCTTTTTCATTCATATTTTCATCTTGTATAAACTTCCATATTTCTTTAATTGCTTCGTTTTCTTCTCCAGATTTTATAAATACCGCTATTACAGCATGGTCGCCTTTTTCATTTTCGTGTACGAGATGTAATTCCATATCATAGTTTTGATTTTCGATTTGATGTTCACTTGGTAAATGGAAATGGAAGGAATGAAATTTGTATTGTTCATTATCAACCGAAATAAAACTTGTATTCGATTTCGAATATACTTTAAACTGATTTCTTTGTTTTATTAGTACAACAGGTTCCTTTTCATAATGTATGTTGATTTTTGGGGCATCTTCAAGAAGAACATTCTTGTATTCAATTTGTATAGGTGATTGCATTGTTCCTTTTTCACAAGCATGAACTTCCAATTCTTTTGAAATCTTTTTTTCTTCATCAGTATAAGAAACTTCTTTGAATGTATAGTCATTTTCTCCTGGTGATTGTTCAATAGTTGATTTTTGATAAGATAGATAACCAACTACACCAAGGCACAATGATAGCAAAAAAATCACAATATAATAGTTTAACTTCATCAATATTCCCCACCCATTTTTCCATTTTTTATTTAACTTAACCAAATAGATGATTGATTTATACTTCGGTCATGCTATATAGCACCATTCCCTTGTTTATAAACTTAATAGAGCTTGATTAAAAATACATACTTGCATGAGTGGGGAGCGGAGAGTCCAAGCCGCAAAAAAATAGTAGTACTTACCATAGCTTTGGTTAGTACTACGAAAATTAGAATGATTTCATTTATTTTAAGTAAAACAGTCCCCCGCTAACGATTTCAATTTTAATTCGAGGTTGAAATCGCTCTTCTAACGCTTTTTTCTCTATTTCATAAATTTCTGGTTTGTTTTCTACATCTTCATAAAAATGATCTAATATTTCTTGTTCCCTTTTCCATCGTTTTTTTGCCTCATCCGCCCAAGATAAATCATCATTTGCAATATAATTTTCAATTGCTGTTTCCAAACGTTCAATCGCCCTCATTGGAGAAACAATATAAGGTAGGCAATATGCGTTTTTTGGCAATTCATCCGTTAACTGCAACGCACATAATATATCTTGGAAGTCACTTTTGACGCTGCCATGAATTAAGTTAATTCCTAAAGAAAAGAGCAATTCCTTTGTTTGGTCTGTATGATAAGAAACTTTAAAATTAGCACCAATCCATGGAAATAAACTTGCTCCTTCAATATCTTCATACATTTGAACAAAACAGCCTAAGTCTTTCGTGGCTTGAAAAATTTGATGCATTCGCATCGACCCATAATGAATATATTCACCACGAATGTTTAAATTCTCTTTTTGTTTCGTAATAAAGGTTACTTTTAATGGGTTTGGCTCTGCTTTTGTACTTTCAATAAATTGCCAATAAAAAGGACGATTCATTATACGTTTATCGATATCAGCTGTTAATTGAACAGTTAAATAATCGGATGTTTCATCTTCAATTTTACAATTTGTCTCTATAAAAAATGTTCGTAAATAATGATGGATTTGTTCAGCTATCATTCTTTTGCTCCTCCCAATTCGAGAAGTTTGCATTGGAAAATTTATGTGAAGCCTAACTGATCTTCTAAACCGAAATCTTCAAAATGGAAATTTGGCACAAAACTTGGAGAATTGTATATTGGCTCTTCCACTTTGTTTGATAAGATATCATCTATTTCTCCCACAACTTTTTCAAAGACATCGATTTTATTTGTTAATAAGTCGATGATGCGATCTTCAATTGTATTTTGAATAGCTAAATTGTAAATATATACATCTGATTGTTGACCAAAACGGTGTACCCGGCCAATTCGTTGTTCAATTTTCATGGGATTCCAAGGTAAATCAAAATTTACAACATGATGGCAAAATTGAAGGTTAATCCCCTCGCCACCTGATTCTGTTGCTATTAATACGTCAGCGTAATCTTTGAATAATTGCCTCATCCAATCTCGCTTATTTTTACTAAACTTTCCGTTAAACAACACACTTTTAATTCCTTTTTGATATAAATACCATTGTAAATAGTGTTGTGTTGCTCTATATTCGGTAAAAATAATGACTTTATCTTTTGCCTTTTGAATAATTTCATAAGTTTTTTCTGCTTTTGAATTGATTTCTAAATTGGACATTTTCTCTATAATTTCTTCTATATAATCTATTTCATCTCTACTTTGCATCTTCTCTTTCATTTTCACTAATGTTAAATATGCTGCTTCTTTACTCGAGCACATTTCTTTTAATAGTGTTGTCATAGCAAAAGAATTGGCAAATACACTTGTGCGTTCCTTTAATTGTTGAATCATTTCGTAAACTTCTTTTTCTTCATCAGTAAATTGAATTGGAATTGTTTCAACATGTCTGCCAACCCACTCAATGCCCGTATCTTGCCTACGATTTCGAATCATCACTTGATTCACTAATTCTTTTAAGTATTCATCTTCCTGTAAGCCATTTTTCCCTTTTTTGAAATATGATTGGAAACTTTCTACATTTCCTAAGTGACCAGGTTTTAATAAGGAAACGAGATAAAAAATTTCAAAAATGTTATTTTGAATTGGTGTAGCAGTTAGCAATAAACAAAATTTCTTCTTTAATCCTTGTACAAATTGATATGATTGCGTTTTATTGTTTTTTAATTTGTGAGCTTCATCAATAATAATCATGTCATAGTTCTGTTCGTAAATCTTTTCCCGATATGGACTCCGTTTAGCCATATCCATACTCATGACAACAAAATCATATTGTTCGAAGGGAACATTCTTTTTTCGACAACCAATGGCAGGAATAAAAAATTTTGCGTTCAGTTCATCAACCCACTGAGTAAGTAATGATGCCGGCACTAAGATTAATGCTTTTTTTACCAGTCCTCTTAGAATATATTCCTTCAAAATTAAACCAGCTTCTATCGTTTTTCCAAGTCCAACTTCGTCCGCTAATATTGCCTTTCCATTCATTTTTTCAATAACCGTTCTTGCTGCATCTATTTGATGTTCGAGAAATTGTATGTTTGTTAAAAATTTCGGAGCTTGTAAACCTGAAAAATCTGTAATTAATTGATCTTTTACGACCTCATAAGCCATTTTGTATAGCATCCAATTATCCCAAGGGCCTCCCTTTTCAAGGCGACGTGCAAACTCCTCTTTCCATTCTGAGGATTTTTGAATCATCATGTCAGTTCACCTCTCTTATTGTTCATTAGGTTGTCCAAAATTTATAAACATATGATGATTCTATTGCCAATAAACCAACATTTTAGGATAAAAATTTTTCCCTTTCGCAAAATAAAAATTAGAAGCGAGGAGAAAGAAATGAAAAAATGGTTGTTCATCATCTTAATTGGAATATTTCTTTTGATTATTTTTTTTCCTGGATATTTTACGGATTATTCTCAATCTAAAGAATTTGAAGCATTGTATGAAACATTAGACGATAAATTTTTTCCTTTAGTAGATTGTATTAGTGATCACCTTAGTAAATCAGAAGAGAAAATGAATCAATTGCAATTTACAACGTTTTATGTATTAGAAGGAGGTATGGAAGAAAATTTAGAAATGCAACAAAAAATAGTTGAGTTGAAGAGTGAATTAATGAATTTTAATGTTCAATATCCAGATACCATTGCATTAAAAGAAAATGTTATTCAGCAATTGAACGTGTTAAAAAAATTGCTTGAAAAAATGTATAACGCACCACCCAATCTAGATGTAATGAACTTTCAGATGTTTCAAAATGAATATGAGAAAGATATTGAAATTCAATCACAATTGTTAGAAAAAATGGATTATATTTTAGAAAAAAATTACGAGTAAGTTCCAATTATAAAATAACCCGATAAGAGCAAATTAGGGCTAGGAGGTGAAGAATATGAGCAAAAATAATAAGAAAACGATTAACGAAAGAACTCACAATCCATTTGAAACTTATAAACACTTGCATAAAAACACAACTAGTCATGCTGAAAATCCAGAAGATCCAACAATGGAAATTTCAGAAGAATTCGATTCAAAAGTAAAAAATAAAAACAATAAAACAAATCACGATAAAACTCAAAAAGCAAATAAAAATATTTAACCCTTTCTTTTTAATTCTCCTGTCCATTTGGAGGTTATCAAATGAATAAAAATCAAATTATTTTCATGAACCAGTCCCACCGCAACTTTAATATGTACATTGGTCATAAGGAAAAATTCGATTTTTTTAAAGATGTTATGCCAAAACAGCCTCCTACAGAAGATGAAAAAATTATTTCCCTTGATAATTATTTAAAAAAATAATTGTTAACTTTGTGAAAAATATTTTATGAATAAAATGAGAAATACTTCACTAATCGTTTCTTTATGTGATTGAAAAGGAGTACAATCAAATCAAAGTTGATATATAAATATAATGGAGGCGTTAATGATGTGGGTCGTCACACTATTTGAGGAAGAAAATTTCCGCATTTATGAATTCGAAACGAAAGAAGAAGCAGTTAAAGCTATGGAAGAGTTACAATTGCCAGCAATCCTTTCCTTCACAAACTTGACTCTTGTAGCTTAAGTCATTTTCATAAATATTAGCAATAATTATTTGGAGCAAATAATGCTCCTTTTTTTTATGCTTTTTCTTGCTGAATATACCAATAAACGTCACTTTTTTATTTGCGAATTTTGGGAACGATAAAAGTGTAAGGTTAAAAATATTGAAAGCTAAAATCTTTGTGAGGTGATCAACATGAAAAAAAGATTTTATCTATTCACTTTCCTTTTAACCTTTGGACTTTTATTGTTCCCTTTAGGAGCCGAAGCCCATTATCATTCAAAATTTTTACAGGAATATGAACAATTAGATAATGAAAAAAAGCAACAAGTGGATAAAATCTTAAATGATTTGCATTCTGAATTAGAGAATTTAGGTGTGAAAATTCCGCATTTAAATGCACATCTAACGTATTCTCAATTAGATGAAGAAACGAAAGAACAAGTAAAACAAATTATTAAGGAATTAGAAGAAGGTAAAATTACTTCTGAACAGGCAGATGAAAAACTGTATAATTTAGGCGTCATCTCCCCTAAAGATGAGAAATGTAAAATTTACGATGGACTAGATGAGGGAACAAAGCAAAAGGTAAAGGAAATTATGAAACAAATGAAAAGTGGATCCATTACGAAAGAGCAAGCAGAAGAAAAACTAAAGGAATTGGGCGTTGAAATGCCAAAAGAACCACAATTAGATGAAGAGACAAAAGAAAAAGTGAAACAAATTGTTGAAGAAGCGGAAAAAGAATTCGAAAATTTGGGTATTGAATTTCCAAAAGAATTTTATAAACGAATTCTTGAATAAATTGAACAACAATCCAGCGAATTGTTACATTTTCGCTGGATTTTAAACTAATAGTAAATTTTATTAATAAAATGTATATTCATAAATTTTTGTAAATTTCTGATGAAAACGTCATCATATTGAACAATTTGTGAAATAATTCACTTTCTATTTTCTTTCTCATATATTAGGTGTACAATGAATTTGAAATTGATATATAACAATTTAACTGTTTATTAGAAAGCAGCAAATTGTTATATAACAAAATTATTTTGTGAAGGAGTTTGATCCCAAGATGTGGGTGCTTACTGTATTTGAAAAAAATTCTTATCGTATCTTTGAATTTATTGAAAAAAATGAAGCAACATTAGCACTTCAAAAATTCGGTCATTCAGCGTACTTGTCCTATACAAAATAATGAGTAGTTATAGTCATTGACAATAGATTATAAATAAATTATTTCTTGGTAAATTAAGGAGGCATTTTTTATGTGGGTTGTAACAGTTTTTGATGCAGACTCTTTCCGTTGTTTCGAATATGACTCTAAAGAAGAAGCAATTCGTACACTTGAAGTATATAAAAATAAAGCAATCTTATCATTCACAAATTAATGAGTATTCTTACATTTAGTCATTTAATAAAAGAGAGCCTGGCCAAAAAGAGCAAAACTTTTTGGTCAGGCTCAATTACTTATAAATATAATTCTTTCCCCTTTTAATGGTCACATCAAACGTCATCATCGTCGCTATTTTTCTAAGTTTGTATGCTTTGCTATCAGTCGTAAAGAGAGGCGATTCAAATCAACTTTTCAAGAGCCCAATCCTATTTAGAAATCCCCTTCTCTAATCTAAATTCATCACTTATAATCAATATCTCATCCCCTTCAACTTTGGATTTGGATGAGATTTCATTGAATTATATTATTACCTACAACAAAGATATATACCCCATTTTCTATTAGTTAATCCTATTAAATTGTGACAAATTTGTGAAAATCTATTTTTCCTCCACAATCCGACATTTTTTTTAATCTAAATAGTATACAATGAAGGAGCTTCAACACCATATATGAAAAATATCAAATTATGAACAATATTTACTGGAGGAATAAAAATGTTTAACACGCTGTATAAAAAAGTGTTAAAAGTTGTAATAGAAATAAAAAGAAAAGATATGTATCGAAAAGCACAAGAACTAGGATTCACCCATCCAAAAGTAGTAAATTGCAGCCAACAGTTAGACTATTTACTAAATAAGTATACAAAACAAGCGGCATAATTTATTAACTTAGGAATCATCCATTAAGTTAATTCGTTAATTATATAGGTTTATTATATATTTCTAAAAATACCCTTCAAAACCTTTTCTATAAGGTTTGATGGGTATTATTTTTCTTTATTTTAAAGGATTCTCTTTTGCACCTGAATAGTCTCTTTTAGCCTGAACAAATACAAATTCTTTTTCAGGATACCGATAAGCCGTTAACTTCCCTCCAAAAACAACTCCTTGATCAATATTAATTGTATTATTCATAATTAGCGGCTCTGGTTTTGGCTCATGGCCCCAAATAACAAGCAATGAACCTTTATATTGCTTATACCACTCACGACGTATTGGTTTCCCTTGTTCGTCCATGCCAGCAACATCGCCATAGCGGCAAAAATTTTTGATTCTATTGGATTCTTTACCGATAAATTCTTCTCGTATACCTGCATGCACACAAACGACTTTTGGCTGCCCTTGATCTGTTAAGATATAATGTGAAGGTACGTTCATTAGTAAGTCTTTGAATTGATTTTTTAACTTTTTTGTTTTTTCTATACCATGTATTTTTTCATATTGATTAAATTCTTCTTCTACTTTTTCATCACCATGTTTTAACTGCACTTTTCTTCCATCTAGCCAACGGGCAATTTTCCAACCGTGATTACTATCAATCATATACGTGTTTACATTGTAATGTTTTAAAAAAAATTTCATCGTATCAATCGATTTTGGTCCCCTACTCATGATATCTCCAAGAGAAATAATTTTTCTCCCTTTTGGATGAGCGTATAATCCTTGTTCATTTTTTTCGTAACCTAATTGATGCAACATTTGAATCCATTCATCAAAACATGCATGGATATCTCCTATGATGTCTACTCCATTTCCTACTTCAATATACATTGATAGTTTGCCCCTTTATTTTTTAAATTTTTATAAATTATTGTATATTATTTAATGAATAAAACACTTTATTCGTTAGAAATTTTTTAATTGTTGACACTTTTTAAAATTTCATGCATATTAATTAACAAATATACCACTAAATGTTTATATAGCAATCAGCTTAACGAAGATTAGTAAGCTGCACACTGTTGGAAAGAGAGCGATGTCCATAGGCTGAAAGACATCGTACAAATAAGAGCTGCTGAACCTGCTTCGCTAGCTTCTAGCTAAAACTAGACGCATGCTCAAAGCGTTATTTGAGGTAAAGTGGGATTATGTTGGCATAATCCAATTTAGGTGGTACCGCGGAAACTCCTTTTTCGCCCTAAAAATAAGGGCGAAAAAGGTTTTTTTATTTTAGTAGAAAGTTTTTAAGGATGGTTGTTGATGGAGAAGAAAAGAATTGTCGTTAAAATAGGTTCAAGTTCGCTTACAAATTCAAAGGGTGAAATTGACTATGTTAAAATGAAAGATCACGTTGACTCAATCTATCAAGTTGTCAAAGAAGGCCATGAAGTTCTTCTTGTTTCTTCTGGTGCGGTGGCGGCAGGATTTCGAAAACTAGGTTACCCTACTCGACCAGTCACTTTAAAAGGAAAACAAGCAGCTGCAGCTGTTGGTCAAAGTTTACTTATTCAACTTTATGCAGATCAATTTGCAAAATACGGAATCACAACAGCCCAAGTGCTTCTAACACGTACCGATTTTTCAAATAAAGAGCGTTATAAAAATGCTTTTGCAACTTTTAGTGAGTTGTTAGAACGTTCTATTTTGCCTATCGTAAATGAAAATGACACTGTTTCAGTGACAGAACTTACTTTTGGCGACAATGATATGCTTTCTGCCCTAGTAAGCGGGTTAGTACATGCAGATCAACTCATTATTTTGACGGATATTAACGGTTTCTATGACGATAATCCTTTAAAAAATCCAAAAGCTAAACGGATTCGTCATCTAACTGAAATTACGGATGACATGCTTCAACTAGCAAAAGGTGCTGGCTCCAAAGTGGGAACGGGAGGCATGCAATCCAAATTGCTAGCTGCTCGCACCGCTTTAAAAGCTGGTGTCAAAGTATTTATTGGAAAAGGAAGTGGACCAAATAAATTGCTCGATATTTTAAATGGTCATGGTGATGGAACGTATATTGATCGTGATCATCTAGCTATACTACCTAACCAAAAACAATGGATTTCTTTTACAGAAACAAAAGGAAAATTATTCATCGATAAAGGTGCTGAAGAAGCATTGTTATTAAGAGGAAAAAGTTTATTGCCTGCAGGGATTTTTCGAGTTGAAGGTGAATTTGACCGCGGTGATGTTGTGGAAGTCTATGGAGAATCAGGTCTGTTAGGTCGAGGAGAAGTGCTTTATTCCAGCAAAGAATTGGCTTTTGCTTGTGGTAAAAAAACCGAAGAACTTCACTCAGGATATATTGAAGTCATTCATCGAGATAAATGGGTAAAATTATAATATTTTTCTAGAATGAAGGAGGTATTTTCATGACACAATTTATGGTAGGTAGCGAAGTTAAAACAAAAGGTAAATTAGCGAAATTTGCAAGTTATTTAATGAATGTAAAAACAACAGAAGAAAAAAATGACGCATTAGCAAAAATTGCGGAACAGCTGCTTATTGAGAAAGATGCCATTCTTGAAGCAAATAAAAAAGATTTAGTAAGCGGAAAAGAAAATGGTTTAACCGATGCAGTACTAGATCGAATCATGTTAAATGAACAACGCATTCAAGCAATGTGTGAAGCTATATTTCAATTAATTTCCTTACCAGATCCAATCGGTGAAGTGTTAGAAAGTTTTACAAAAGAAAATGGATTAAAAATTGAAAAAAGACGAGTGCCGCTTGGAGTTGTATGCATGATTTACGAAGCCCGTCCAAATGTTACAGTTGATGCAGCTACATTATGTTTAAAAACTGGAAACGCTGTTATGTTGCGTGGAAGCTCATCCGCTAAACATTCCAATATAGCTCTTGTTTCATGTATACACCGTGCGTTAGAAAAATCCGCATTGCCGATTGATGCGGTTCAGTTGATTGAAGATACACGACATGAAACAGCTTCTGAATTATTCCATTTAAAAGAATATATTGATGTATTAATTCCTCGCGGCGGTAAAAAATTAATTGATTTAGTTGTAAAAGAAGCCTCTGTCCCAGTGCTTGAGACAGGAGCTGGAAATTGTCACATCTATGTCGATCAATCAGCAGACTATGAAATTGCTGAAAAAGTCATTATCAATGCGAAAACACAAAGACCTTCTGTTTGCAATGCAGCAGAAAGCTTATTAATTCACAAAGATTGGTTTAAACTGCACGGAAAAAAATTATTAACAAACTTAGAAAATGCTGGGGTTGAAATTATTGGGGACGAAAAAGTATGCGATGTGTTACCACATGCTACACTAGCATCAGACGAAGATTATGCAACGGAATATTTAAGTTTAACGATTAGTGTGAAGATTGTGAATAATGTTGATGAAGCAATAGATCATATCAATTATTATGGTACGAAACATTCGGAAGCAATTATCACAAATGATGAGAAAAGTGCTGAAATATTCTTAAACCGCGTTGATGCAACAAGCGTCTATGTAAATGCTTCCACACGCTTTACAGATGGATTTGAATTTGGGTACGGTGCAGAAATCGGAATTAGTACACAAAAACTTCACGCAAGAGGTCCAATGGGATTACCAGCTTTAACATCAACGAAATATTATATACGTGGAAATGGTCAAATTAGAGGATAAATAGTCCATCATAAAAATAACCTATCAATACAATGAAGTGTTGATAGGTTATTTTATCAATTTTGACATATATAAGTTCTTTTCAACAGATTCAACAACATAACAAGGAGACTTGTCCAATTCTATAGAAGAATTTTGCACCAATTCTTAACGATCTGTTTCCCTATAGAGAATATCGATGACCTCTTCCGTTTCATTATCGAAAATAATATCAACATAGACGCCAAATTCACGATTGCCTTCTCTTAACCAAAGTTTAAATTTTTCCGTAGTAGTCTGATCTCCAATTTCTCTTCCGATATGGAGATAATCAATAATATTTGCTTGTGCATATTTCTCTTTTACCTTCTCCATAGCGATTCTTCCCCATTTTGCATAAGCAGGTGCAGTTTGTTGGGCATTGCTATCGGGAGAATCGGACATTATGTTGGCAACAAAGATTGTTGAAGCAATTAAGACAAGAGAAATGACGATTCTCAATGTGGTAACCTCCTTTTCCTTATTGTTTTCTATTTTGAGGAGGCTATTCATTAACACAATGACATAAAAAAGAGTCCACTGAAAAATCGTATTGAGACTCCCATTTACGGTGCTGATAATAGAAAGTTGTTTCGATTATCCCAGGAGCAAATTTATAAGAAATTGTGATCATAAAAAGTGAGAGTGTATAGAAAATTTACGACCTTTCTATACACTCCCAAACAAATTAATTTAAACATGCTTTTGCTTTTTCGATTTGCACTCGAACTTGTTCAAAACCTGTCCCACCTTGAGAGAGACGACGAGAAACAGCCGCTTCAGGTTTAAGTACTTCATAAACATCTTCTTCAATCAGTTCACTTTCCGCCTTCATCTCATCTATGGACAAGTCTTGTAAGAAAATACCTTTTTGAATACAAGTAAAAACTAACTTTCCAGTCACTTCATGTGCTTTACGGAACGGCATTCCTTTTGTAGCGAGATAGTCTGCAAGTTCTGTGGCATTTGAAAAATCGCTATGTACCGCTTTGTGCAATCGTTCCGTATTAACAGTCATTGTTCGAACCATTCCTTCAAAGATCTTTAATGATCCTAAAATTGTTTGAAGAGTATCGAACATTCCTTCTTTATCTTCTTGCATATCTTTGTTATATGTTAATGGTGTTCCCTTTAACACCGTAAGTAAACCGATTAAATTCCCATATACACGACCCGTTTTTCCACGGATTAATTCTGCCATATCTGGATTTTTCTTCTGTGGCATGATGGATGATCCAGTAGAAAAGGAATCATCTAATTCGATAAATTTAAATTCATCAGTAGACCATATAATGATTTCTTCTGCAAAACGGGAAAGATGAGTCATCAGTATAGATGAATTCGATAAAAATTCTACAATGAAGTCCCGATCACTTACCGCATCCATTGAATTTTCATAAATTCTACTAAAACCTAACAAATCTGCAGTCAATTGACGATTAATTGGAAATGTTGTGCCAGCCATTGCACCTGCCCCTAAAGGTGAAATATCGATACGCTTCATTGATTCTTTAAATCGTTCTTTATCACGCTCTAACATCCAAAAATAC
>SMEK01000300.1_pt1 | contig 19797 bp, 17 predicted proteins | sample 2456371 | NCBI WGS metagenome assembly SMEK01 (sample SAMN10132590, study PRJNA489261) | soil metagenome | isolation source: day1 antibiotic-loamy sand soil ammended with composted manure from dairy... | place: USA | collected 2015-04-01
TTCCAGACCGGCTTGGTGCGCCGTTCATCCAGCAGCGAACCGTCGGGGGCAAAGACGAATAGCTTTGAATTCGTCTTGCCAAGATCGAACACTGCCAGCGCGCCCGTCATTTTCCGTCTCCAACGGAGGCGATGCGCAGCGTGATGCCGGCATTTTCCAGGATCTTGGCGTGCTGGTCCGAAATTCCGTCGTCGGTTATGAGCGTCCCTACCCGCGAAAGCGGGAGCGCGACGTTGCGCGCGTGAATGGAGAATTTGCGGCTGTCGGCCAGAACCACGATCTGATCGACATTTCGGCTGAGTTCCTGAATGGAGCGCACCATCAGCGGGTGTGATTCCAGTAGCCCTTCCGCCGAGATGCCCTGCGCGCCCACGAAATATTTCGATGCGTAGAAGGTCGGTGGCTGGACAAGCGAATAGATGACGCGCGGCTCGCGATGCAGTTCTCCGCCCGCAATGGTGAGGCTGCATTTGCCGTGATCGCCGATATAGGCGGCCAGCGGCATGGAATTGGTGAACAGGCGGATGTTTCGGTCCGCCAGCCTGACGCCGAGATGGAAGCAGGTCGAACCGCCGTTGACGATAACGGTATCGCCGTCGGCAACCATGGTCGCGGCAAGGGCCGCAATCTGCCGCTTGGCTTCCACCGCAAGGTCGCGGTTCTCGTCATACGGCCGTGCATAGGCAGTCGCCTGGGCCTTGGTGTCTAGCGCCGAGATGCCGCCATAAACCTTTCGCGCTCCGCCGGCTTCGTCGATCTTGTCTATGTCGCGCCTGATGGTCGCGGCCGAGACGCCTAGCCGCTCCTGCAACTCCCGCACCGAGGCGAAGGGCCGGTCGCGCAAGAGTTCTATGATCTGCCGTTGGCGGACCACGTCGTTCAAGTATTTCCTCCCGCGGCGGCTCAGCTGTCCGCCTTGAACCAACTTACGCATTTTGCCACATCGCGCAAGATGGATGATAAACTTCAATCATTCTACCTGCAATACGCCCGTACTGCAGCGCACAATGAGTGAGTTTGATCTTTTTGTGATTGACAAGGTTCATGGCTTGGCCTGAACTATCTCGATGAGGCGCCGCCGCGCCGGAAGGAATGCGACATGCCCAACCCCTCACGACTGACAAATCTCTGGGACGATACCAAGGCCGCAGCGCTGAGCGAGCCGGAACGGCTTGTTTACCGCTCAAATCTGCTCGGCTCTGACAAGCGCGTCACCAACTATGGTGGCGGCAACACCTCCTCCAAGATCGTCGAAAAGGATCCGTTGACCGGCCAGGATGTCGAGGTTCTGTGGGTGAAAGGGTCCGGCGGCGATCTCGGCTCCATCAGGCTGGACGGCTTCGCCACGCTTTACATGGACAGGCTCAAGTCGCTGAAGAGCCTCTATCGCGGGCCGGAGTACGAGGATGAGATGGTGGGTTACCTCCCCCACTGCACCTTCAACCTCAACCCGCGCGCGGCCTCGATCGACACTCCGCTCCATGCATATGTGCCGCACCCCTATGTGGACCACATGCATCCCGACGCGATCATTGCCATCGCGGCCGCGAAGGACTCCAGGGCCCTGACGCAAAAGATCTTCGGCGGCGATATTGGTTGGCTACCGTGGAAACGGCCAGGCTTCGAACTCGGCCTGTGGCTGGAAAAATTCTGCCGGGACAATCCTGATGCCAAGGGCGTGGTGCTGGAAAGCCACGGCCTTTTCACCTGGGGCGACACGCCAAAGGCGTGTTACACGAATACGATCGATACCATCAATCGTGCGATCGAGTGGTTCGAGCAGGAAACGAAGGGCAGGCCGGCGTTCGGCGGGGCCGTCGTGCAGGCGTTGGCGCCGGCCGAGCGTCGCGCCGTGGCAGCCAGGCTCATGCCGGTCATCCGCGGCCTGATTTCGCAGAATGGCGTGCGAAAGGTCGGCCATTTCGATGATTCCGACACTGTTCTGGAGTTCGTCAATTCACGCGACTTGCGGCCACTTGCAGCGCTGGGAACGTCCTGCCCCGACCATTTCCTGCGTACGAAAATCCGGCCTCTGGTGATCGATTTCGACCCCGCCCGGCCAGACGTCGAAGCGGTGGCCTCGACCCTGCCCGCCGTGCTGGACGACTACCGTGCCGGCTATCAGGCCTACTACGAACGGTGCAAGCGCCCGGACTCTCCGGCCATGCGCGACCCGAACGCCGTGGTCTATCTTCTGCCCGGCGTCGGAATGCTTACCTTTGCCGCCGACAAGGCAACGGCCCGCATCTCGGCCGAGTTCTATGTCAACGCCATCAATGTCATGCGCGGCTCCTCCGCAGTTTCAACCTATGTCGGCCTGCCCGAGCAGGAAGCATTCGACATCGAATACTGGTTGCTGGAAGAAGCAAAGCTTCAGCGCATGCCCAAGCCCAAATCGCTGGCTGGACAGATCGCCTTCATCACCGGCGGGGCAGGCGGCATTGGCAAGGCCACTGCCATACGGCTGCTGCGCGAAGGCGCCTGCGTCGTGCTGGCTGACATTGACGAACCAGCACTGGCAAAGGCCAATGACGAGCTTGGCAAGGCTTTCGGCAAGGACTTCGTGCGACCGGTGCAGCTCGACGTTACCGACGAAGCTGCAGTCGCTGCAGCCTACGCCACGGCGGCCGTTGAATATGGCGGGGTCGACATACTCGTTTCCAATGCAGGCATTTCCTCCTCGGCGCCCATCGAGGACACGGAACTGTCCATGTGGAATCGCAATATGGACATCCTTGCCAAGGGCTATTTCCTCGTCTCGCGCGAGGCGTTCCGCACATTCAAGCGCCAGAACATCGGCGGCAACGTCGTCTTCATAGCCTCCAAGAACGGGCTTGCCGCCTCCCCCAACGCGGCCGCCTATTGCACGGCGAAGGCGGCCGAGATCCATCTCGCCCGCTGCCTGGCGCTGGAAGGCGCCGAGCACCAGATTCGCGTCAACACGGTCAATCCAGACGCAGTGCTGAGAGGTTCCAAGATCTGGACAGGCGAATGGCGCGAGCAGCGCGCTGCCGCCTATGCGATGAAGCCGGACGAATTGGAAGAACACTATCGCAAGCGCTCCATGCTGAAGCGCTCGGTGTTCCCCGAGGACGTTGCCGAAGCGGTCTACTTCCTCGCTTCGGACATGTCGGCCAAGTCCACCGGCAACATCATCAATGTCGATGCCGGCAACGCGCAGAGCTTCACCCGCTGAGCTATCCTTTGGCTACCGCCGCAACATGCCCGGCGAAAGACGGGGCCTCCATCAGTGCCTTGCAGCGGGCGAAACGCCCGTCTGCATAGGCGCGAAAGTCCTCCGCAGGATTTTTGTTTGCGAGTTGGATGAGGCCCCAGAGCGTCCACAGAAGGTCGCACATGGCCTTGTATATGACCACGCGCCCGCGTTCCGCCGGTAGCGGCTCGCGCCCGAAATAGGCCCGCATCATCTCCTCTTCCTGTTCCGCGTCGAAGCCGGCTTCCACGGCCAGGTCGCCGAGATCCCAGAGCGGGTCATTCATGCCGGAATATTCCCAGTCGACAATCCACATGCGCTCGCCCGTATCGAGGACGTTTTCGCACAATGGATCGCAATGGCAGGCGGTCAGTGGTAGCGGATGCGCGGCAAGTGCCGCACGCACGTTCTGGTCCGCCTCCCGGACGACCTCGTGATAGCCCTCAGGCAAGACGACATCCTTGGTGGACAGAACCTTCAGATAGTCGTCGATCATCGCGAAAAGCTCGAAACGGAATGGAAACTGGGCACCGCTCTCATGCAATCTGCGAAACGCCAGCGCCGCCCTGGTAGGACTGCCCGCTCGGCTGCGGAATTTCTCCGGAGACATCGTCTCTGCGCCGTGGATGAAGCGCGTCACCATCACGCCGGTGGCGGGATCGAAATGCAGCACCTCGGGGCTGACGCCGGCGCGGGCTGCTTCGGCTGCGGCAACCGACTCATTGGCTCGGTCGATATACTCTTCAGTACCCTTGCCCGGAATGCGCAGGCAGTACTCGCCAACCCTGAAGACCAGGTTGGTCATGCCGCCCAGACGCTCGATCTCGCCCTCGAAACCCTTGAGTTCCGGGATTTCCTGCATGGCCGCGCGCGCCGCGGCGGTGTCTTCCATCATGCCTTGAGTCTCTCCATCTTCGGATCATAAAGCGTGCGCGGCCCGCGTATGGCTGCATAGGCGTGCCCGAACGCCTCGATTTCAAACGAGGGTTCGGCAGCGAGTTCGGCGGGCAGGTAGCCGAAGGCAATGGTCTTGCCGAGCGTGTGCCCGTAGCCGACCGATGTCGTGGAGCCGACTACCCTGCCTTCATGAAGGATCGCCTCTCCGCCGTGCAGCGGCGCGAAGCCGTCGATGGTGAACGAACAGAGCTTGCGGGCCACGCCTTCTGCCTTGATCCGCTTCAGCGCGTCGCGACCGATGAAATCGCCCTTGTCGAGTGCAACGGCGAAACCGAGGCCGGCTTCGTAAGGATTGTAGTCAGGCGAAATATCTCCGGACCAGTAGAGATAGCCCTTCTCCATCCGGCAGGAATCGATGGCTCGATAACCTGCATCGGCAATGCCATGTCGGGCACCGGCTTCGCGCAGCACCTCATAAACATGGGGTGCGAATTCCTGCGCAATATAGAGTTCCCAGCCGAGTTCCCCGACATAGCCTACACGTACGGCGAGCGCGTGAGCGTTGCCCACTTCTATGCGACGCGCGGCAAGGAAGGGGAAAGCGTCATTCGACACGTCGTCATCGGTGGCGGATTGCAGGATTTCGCGCGCCAGCGGCCCGCAGAGATTGATGGTGGCGTAGCTATTGGTCACCTCACGCATGGTCACGCCGGCGGGCAGGTGCCGCGCGATCCACTGGCTGTCATGCACGCCGAAGCCCGATCCGGTTACGCACAGGAAGCGGTCCTTCTCAATGTGCACAAAGGTCAGATCAGCCTCTATGCCGCCCTTTTCGTTGCAAAGCTGGGTGTAAACCGCCCTGCCCGGCTCGCCGGAAAGGTCGTTGGCGGCGATCCGCTGCAAGGCATCCTGCGCGCCGTGGCCCGAAATCTCGTACTTGGCAAATGAGGTCTGGTCGATGAGCGCGGCGCGCTCGCGTATTGCCCGCACTTCGGCCGCTACGGCGGCGAAACAGCCCGGCTTCTCCTCGAAACCGACATGCTCGTCCGCCTCGATGCCCTCAACGCGGAACCAGTTCGGCCGCTCCCAGCCGAACCTTGACCCGAATACCGCACCACGCTGCCGGAGCGTATCATGCAGGGGAGATCGGCGCAGGCCCCGGCCGGCGGAAGTCTCCTCGGCCGGCCAGTGAATCTTATAGTAGCTGCCATAGGCTTCGATGGCGCGCGCCTCGAGATAGCGCCCCTGCGCCTGCACCGCGCCGAAGCGGCGCACATCGAAGGGCCACAGATCCATGCCCGCATCGCCATGTAGGATCATGTTGGACAAGGCCAGCCCCGCGCCACCGGACCCGGCGATGCCCGCAGTGAAGCCACAGGCGACGTAGAAATTGTCGAGCTGCGGCACCAGGCCCATGATCGGTTCGCCGTCGAACGAAACTGGTATGGGCCCGTTGATGACAGTCTGGATACCCACCTCGTTGAGCACGGGCAGTCTCTCTGCCGCAGGCAAGGCGAAAAGCTCCAGCCGCTCCATATTGGGCTCGAACAGTTCGCGCCCGAAATCGAGCGGCGGCATGCCTCGCCAGCACCCCTTGGTACCGTCCTCCCACCCACCGATGGCAAATGCACCCGTGTCGGGCTTCAGATAGAAATTATTGTCGGGATCGCGCAGGGTGGTGAGATCGGCATCGAACTTCAGCTTCTTCTCGGTGAGGAAATATTGGTGCTCCACCACCCCGGCCGCGAGCGGCACGCCGGCCATGGCGCCCACTCGCCTTGCCCACAGGCCCGCGCAATTGACGAGGATGTCGCAGCCAATGGTGCCGGCATTTGTGACGACGCCCACCGCCCGCCGGTCCTTCACGACAATGTCCTCGACAGTGACACCCTCCTCGATCCGGGCGCCATACTGGCGCGCACCCTTTGCGAAGGCCATTGTCAGGGAATAGGGGTCGATATAGCCATCGCCCGGAATGAACGCCGCGCCCTCGATCCCGCGCCTGTCGATGAATGGAAACCGTTTCGCCGCCTCCTCGGCCGAAAGCGAATAGCACTCCACGCCGAAGCTCTTGGCCTGCCCCATGGAGCGGCGGATCTCGCTCCAGCGGTCGCGGCTGCCGGCCAGCCGCAGCGACCCGACCTTGTGCCAGGAAATCGCCTGGCCCGTCTCTTTTTCCAGGCGGTCGAAGACGGCCACCGAATTCTGCATCAGCCGGGTCAGGTTGCGCTTCCCGCGAAGCTGGCCCACCAGGCCCGCAGCGTGCCAGGTGCAACCATGCGTAAGCTGCGCCTTTTCAACGAGAAGCACATCCTTCGCACCGTCCCGGGCCAGGTGATAGGCAACGGAAGTACCAATCGCGCCGCCGCCAATGACGAGAATGTGGACGTGGCGGTCCGCCTTGAAGGTCATGCTTTCACCTTTTCTCCGGTAGGGTCGTAAAGTGGCTCCAGGTGGATGCGCGCAGGAATGCGCTCCATGGCCACGACCAATTCGTATTCGCCAGCGGCGAGATATTCGTTGCTGGCGCCATCCTCGCCGCGTACATAGCCGTAGCCGATGCTCTTCCCCACGGTGTAGCCGTATCCTCCGCTCGTCAGATAGCCGACCGGCTTGCCGTCTCGCAGTATCGTTTCCCGCCCGAGCAGGACGATCTCCGGGTCATCGACTGTAAAGCCGGCGAAACGCTTCTGCGGCGCCTTGCCGTGGGCTTCCTCGAGCGCCCGGCGTCCGAGGAAATCCGTGTTCTTGCGCAACTTCACCGCCCAGCCCAGGCCGGCCTCCAGCGGCGTGTCATTGGGGGTGATGTCCGAACCCCAAGCCCGGTAACCCTTTTCGAGCCTAAGCGATTCCAGTGCGCGATAGCCGATGGGGCGGATGTCGAAAGCCTGGCCGGCCGCCATCAGCGCATCAAAGACCGCGCCTGTCGCGCCGATCGGCATGTGGAGTTCCCAGCCCAATTCGCCGACATAGGTAATGCGCAGCGCGCGCACCTTGTGGCCGGCAATGTGGATTTCCCGCACATGGCCGAATGGGAAAGCAGAATTGGACACATCGGCCTCAGTTACCGCCGACAGGACGTCACGGGCCCGCGGCCCCATCAGCGACAGCGTCCCGAAATCCTCCGTGACGTCGGTCAGCGTAACGTCGAGGTCGCCTGAAATATGATCGCGTATCCAGCCGAAATCGTGTGTGCGAAAGCCCGTGCCCGTGACGATGTAGAACCTGTCTTCCGCCAGTCGAGCCACGGTCAGGTCGGACTCGATGCCGCCGCGCGTGTTGAGCAGTTGCGTGTAGGTCACCCGCCCCACCGGCCTGCTCACATCATTGGCGCAGATCCAGTCCAGCGCCTTCTGCGCGTCCGGTCCGCCGAGTTCGTATTTGGAGAACGAGGACTGATCGAACAGGCCCACAGCCTCCCGCACATGCCTGTGCTCGGCACCGACAGGCTCGAACCAGTTCTGGCGGCCCATCGAATAAACGTCCCTTGCCTCCATGCCCGCCGGCGCGAACCAGTTCGGCCGCTCCCAGCCAAGCTTGGAACCGAAGACGGCGCGATGGGCCTTCAGCCGTTCATAGAGCGGCGAGACGATCCGCGGGCGGCCGCTTTCATATTCCTCATGCGGGAAAGCAACCGTGTAGTGCTTGCCGTATGCCTCCAGCGTGCGCTCCCGCACCCAATCCCGGTCCCGGTGCAGATCCGAGAAGCGGCGTATGTCCACCGACCACAGGTCCAGGGGCGCTTCGCCGCTCATCACCCATTCGGCCAGCACCCAGCCGGCACCACCGCCGGAGGCGATGCCGAAGGCGTTGAATCCGGCGCCCACGAACATGTTGCCGCATTCGGGCGCAGCCCCGAGGATGAAATTTCCGTCAGGCGTGAATGCTTCCGGCCCGTTGATCATGCGCTTGACGCCGACTTTCGCAAGAGCAGGAACGCGCTCGATGGCCTGCTCCATATGCTGCTCGAAGTGATCGAAATCGTCGTCGAACAGGCGGAATTCCCATTCGTCCGGAATGTCCCCGCTGGGCGTTTCCGGCAGCCACGCCTGCGGATTCGGCTCATAGCCGCCCATGACGAGGCCGCCGACCTCTTCCTTGAAGTAAGTCCGCCGGTCGGGATCGCGTACGGTAGGCGTGTCGGAGGCCAGCCCCTCGATCTTCTCGGTGATGATGTATTGATGCTTCACCGGCTGGAGCGGAACTGTGACGCCTGCCATGGCGCCCACCTGCCGCGCCCATTGGCCGGCGCAGTTCACCACTTTTTCGCAGGCGATTGTGCCCCGGTCCGTATTCACCCCTACGATGCGGCCGTTCTTCATGTCGAAGCCGGTCACGCGCACGCGCTCGAACAACCGGGCGCCATGCATGCGGGCACCCTTGGCCAGCGATTGCGTAATGTCCGAAGGGCTGGCCTGCCCGTCCGTCGGCAGCCAGCTTGCGCCCACGAGGTTCCCAACCTCCATCAGCGGCCACATGCGCTTGACCTCCTGGGGGGAGATCAGCTGCATCTCCATGCCGAAGCTCCTGGCAGTGGTGGCCAGCCGCTTGTACTCGGTCCAGCGGTCCGCATTCGTGGCGAGGCGCAGACAGCCCGTCATCTTCCAGCCGGTGGCGAGACCCGTCTCGGCTTCCAGCCCCTTATAGAGGTCGACGGAATATTTCAGCACGCGCGTAATCGATGCCGACGAACGCAACTGCCCCACCAGTCCGGCAGCATGCCAAGTCGAGCCGGAGGTGATGGAGCCTTGCTCCAGCAGTACGACGTCGGCCTTGTGATCGCGGGCCAGATGGTAGGCAGTGGAGCACCCGATGATGCCGCCGCCGATGACGACGACCGCGGCATGTGTTGGCAGGGTCATGATGTTTTCGTCCCGTATCTGGATCGGTATCGCTCCACCGCCTGTTCGAGCCGCGTCAGGTTCTCGGCCGTGTAGGCGGCGTAGTCTGCGCCGGGCGCATCAAGATGGAGTTCGGAAACCATGCTCCACATGGCCTCGCGCAGCAGCGAGGCGCATTGCATGGCCGCGAAGGCCCGCTGCAGCGCCGCGTCAGGCTCATGCCCGAAATAGGCGGCAAGCAAGGCGTGCGCTTCCTCTTCGCTCATGCCGGCATTGGATGCGATGCCGGCGAGGTCGAACAGCGCGGTATTGAATCCGGCATATTCGTAGTCGATCAGCCAGATCCGCTCCCCATCATCTATGAAGTTCGCCGGCAGGAGGTCGTTGTGGCCGAAAACGATGGGCATCGGCACCTGGGCGTTCTCAAGTTCCCCGGCCAATGACAGGTAGTGCGGAAGCCCCTCGCGGTCTTTCAGCATGCGCGCGTAGTCGCGAATGACGTGGAAGACCCAGAACAGGAACGCTGCGCCCGAGACATGGGCCGGCATCTCTCCATGAAAGGCGCGAATGAGCGGCACGATGCGACCGGCATTGGCGCACACGTCCTCGCTGTTGAATGTACGGCCCTCGATCATGCCGCAAACCATTACGCCCGCCTCGGCATAATGGACGGGCGGACCGAAGCCGGCTTCGTAGGCTGCCCTAGCCACCATCAACTCGCGCTCGCGGTCGACATGGTGGAAGGGATAGTCCTGGCCAAGCCGCACCACGTGCCGGGCACTGCCATCCGTGACGAGAAAGTTCCGGTTGCTCAGCCCGCCTTCAAGCGGCGTGACGTCAATGCGCCCTCTCCAGCAGGGCAGCGCGCGAATGCGGTCCTCGACGGTTCGCATGCATCCCCCCATCATTCCAGCCCCAGCTTCGCCCTGGCGCGCGCAGCGCCTGCCGCGATCAACCGGTCAGCGATGATGGCGATGAAGGCAACCGCCAGACCCGCAACGAGACCGCGTCCCGGATCGGCCTTGGTGAGCGCGATATAGACTTCCTGGCCAAGGTCGCGCGTGCCGACCAGCGCCGTGATAACCAGCATCGACAGGGCGAACATGATGGTCTGATTGAGGCCCAGCATGATTTCCGGCAATGCCAGCCTGATCTTGATCCTGGTCAGGATCTGCCATGGCGTGCAGCCCATGGCCTTGCCGGCTTCCACCAACCTGGCGTCGACCTTGTGCAGACCGAGCACCGTGTAACGAATTGACGGCACCACAGCATAGGCGACGATGGCTATGAGGGCGGTGAAGTCTCCGACACGGAACAGCATCACCGCAGGCATCAGGTAAACGAAGGACGGCAGTGTCTGCAGCGTGTCGATGATGACCTGCACCCAGCGCCACAGCCTGTCCCGCTCGGCCGACAATATGCCGATCGGAATTCCGATCAGGGAGGCGATGATGACGGATATGGCACACAGGTAAACGGTTACCATCGCCTTTTCCCATTGGCCGGTTGCGGCGATCAGGAAGGCAAGTGTGCCAACGAGCGCGGCGAGCCGCAGCCCGCCCAGTCGCCATCCGGCAAATGCAAGCAGCGCGGTGACGCCCAGCCATGGCAAGCCGCCAAGCAGGCGCTTGAAGGGAATGAGGACATTGAGCAGGACGGCGTTCTTGACCGCCTCTATCGCGTCAAAGAAATTGACGTTGATCCAACGGATCACTTCGGAGAAGACGCCGCCCACGGATAGCTGCAACGCCTCCGGGTACCGCTGCAATGCCGGCAACGCCAGGCCCGCCAGAACGGTCGCCACCACGACGGCCAGCGCAGCCAGCGTATAGGGGTGGCGTGCCACCAGACCGCGCTCAGCCGAGCCCTGCTGCGGCTCTCCGACCTTGACCGCATAGGCCTGGCTGAGACGGTCGAGCGCCACCGCGAGCACGACGATAGCAAAGCCGGATTCAAGTCCCGCCCCTATATCGAGCCGTCGCAGGGCCGCAAGGACGTCGAAGCCGAGCCCGCCGGCACCAATCATGGAGGCGATGATGACCATGTTGAGGGAAAGCATGATCACCTGGTTGACGCCGACCATCAGGGAATCCTTGGCCGAAGGGATCATCACCCGCCACGTCATCTGGTGGCGCGTACAGCCGATCATATAGCCCAGATCCCGGAACTCGTGCGGCACCAGCCGAAGAGCCAGCACCGTCACGCGCGTCATCGGGGGCATGGCATAGATGAGCGTGGCGACGATCGCTGCGGTGGGCCCGAAGCCGAACAGGATCAGGATCGGCACCAGATAGGCGAAGACGGGAATCGTCTGCATGAGGTCGAGCAGCGGCGTCAGCGTCCGCTCGAAGCGAGGCCAGCGATAGGCGGCGATGCCAAGAAGAAGCCCGCCGCCAATGCCCAGCGGAGCAGCCACAAGGATGGAAGACAGCGTGACCATCGCGCTCTTCCACTGGCCGAACACGGCAAGGAAGCCGAAACAGAGCGCGACCAGCAGGGCCAGCCGGCGCCCGCCGGCGTAAAGGCCCATGAGCGTCACGATGGCGATGACCGCGATCCAGGAAAGCGGCGGGAAAATCTCGACGGCGCTGGATCCCTCCCCGGAGAGAAAGCCGGTGGAGAGCAGGCTGAGTATCACCGTGTAGGGTATGTCGATGAGGGAAGCTATGAATCGCGTCAGGTCGGTGAATGTGAAAAGGCCGAAGGATGCGCTGTTGACCAGCCACTCCACCGCATTGCTGATCCAGCGCTGGGCAGGTATCCGCCATGCCTTCGGATAATCGAATGCCCATTTGGCGGCATCGCCCCATTGCCAAAGAACGACGAACAGCGAGAGCGCGGCCAACCACGCCAGCTTTCCAGCACTCAGCTTCCTGGCTGGCGAAGGACGAGCCGGTGCGTGCGTTTCAATGGGGTGCGCGGGCACGGTCATTTCAGCCCCGCATCATGAGATCGACCACATCGGAACGTTCGAGGATGCCCACTGTCGCTCCCTCAGCATCAACGACACGCAGCCGCTCCACCGCATCACCGAACAGCGGAGCGGTTTCGGCAACCGTCGCGCGGGACGGCACCGAGGCCATTGCGCCTTGCTGTGCCCAGCCATCGGCCGGGCGCATGACGGACGCTGCTCGCACCGCTTTTGCCTTAGTCACATTACGGGTGAATTCAGCCACATAAGGCGTCGCCGGGCTGAGCACGATTTCCTCAGGCGTCCCGACCTGGACGATGGCCCCGTCCTTCATGATCGCGATCCGATCCGCAAGCCGGATCGCCTCGTCGAAATCATGCGTGATGAACACAATGGTCTTCTTCAGCAGCGATTGCAGGCGGATGAACTCGTCCTGCATCTCACGTCGGATCAGCGGATCGAGAGCCGAAAAAGGTTCATCGAGGAACCAGAGTTCCGGCTCGACCGCCAGAGAACGAGCAATGCCCACGCGCTGCTGCTGCCCGCCTGAAAGTTCCCGGGGGAAGAAGTTTTCCTTGTCGGAAAGGCCGACCAGTTCGATCATCTTTCTGGCGCGGGCCTCGCGCAGCTCGCGGTCGACCCCCTGCACCTCCAGCGGAAAGGTGACATTGGCGAGCACGGTGAGATGCGGCAGAAGCGCGAAATGCTGGAACACCATGCCCATCTGGTGCCGGCGTATCTCGATCATACGCGCTTCGCTTGCCTTGAGCAGGTTCTCGCCGTTGAAGAGGATTTCGCCCGCAGTCGGCTCTACCAGCCTCGAAAGACAGCGCACCAGCGTGGACTTTCCGGAACCGGAAAGTCCCATGATGACGAAGATCTCGCCCTCATGAACTTCGAGATTGACGTCACGCACCGCCCCCACAAGCCCAGCCCTGCGCAGATCATCGGCCGTGGCCTTGCCCTGAACAGATTGGAGAAACTCGCTGGCGCGTGCGCCGAATATCTTCCAGACATTACGGCAGACAAGCTTCGGGGGCGAATGAACCATGTTTCACCCGGCGTATAGGACGAATGGAGATTGCAGGCGACGCGACGGCTTCACGTCCCGCCGCCAAAGGGACGCTCCCGCCCCCTACTTCTTGATCCAGGCAGACCAGCGGGCCTCGTTGGCATCCATCCATTCGGTAACGACCGCCTCGACCGACTGGCCTTCCAGGTCGACCTTGGCGATCATCTCGCCCATTTCGTCATTCTCGATCTGGAATGCCTTGATGGCCTCGTAGGCCTGCGGCCATTTATCCTTCACGCCGACCCAGCCAACTTTCCAGATCTCGCCGAATGGCTTGCCGCAGTCATAGGCCATGTCGGGATTGATGCCCCAACTCGGATCGTCGTAGCACTCCTTGGTGTATTCAGGAAATTCGACCCATTCGCCCTTGTACTTGATGGGCGCCCAGTGCGGCGCATAGATCCACAGCAGGATCGGCGCCTGCCGCTGATAGGCGCTCTCAAGCTCGGCAAACAGCGCAGCATCGGTACCGGCGTGAATGACCTCGAAAGGCAGTTCGAGCGATTCCACGCGCTCGTCATCAAAGCCGCCCCAGGTAACCGGGCCGCCAAGATAACGACCCTTCGGCGCGGTCTCGGCGGTCGAGAAAGCTTCCGCGCATGCTTCGTCCTTGAGCGCCTCCCAGTTGGGCAGGCCAGGACATTTTTCCTTCATGTATTCAGGATACCACCATTCTTCCTTGGCCTTCATGCCATTGGGCCCGAAATTCTCCACCTTTCCTGTGGCCAGGGCGGCATCCATGGCCTCGCGGCCGGTGGTTTCCCACATTTCCATCGCCACATGGAGATCGCCCGTTTCCAGGCCGGCGAACTGGGCCAGATAGTCAGCCTGGACATATTGGACGTTGTTACCCGCCTTCTTGAGCACCTCACCCATGATCTGGGTGGTGATGAGCTGACCGGTCCAGTCGTGAAGCGTGAGCTTGATGGGATCCTGCGAATCTTGAGCCTGCACCGGGCCCAGGGACAGCGCTGCCGACAAGGCAAACGCCCCAAGCGCGGTCATGATCATGCCGTTGCGCAAATACATAAAGAGCCTCCCTGCTCTCCCCCGCCGGGCGTTCGCCCCTTGGATGAATGTGATACAGGCCGTCGCCGTTCTTTGCGGTGATCGACCTGAAGGTCCCACACCGCTACTGTCATGGCACCCAAGAAATTTGTCAACGCAATTTGTGGCTTTTTGCCGTGTTATGCCCGTTTCGCCTCGTCATTGTTGTAAAGAATAGCATTCGAGCGTAGAAACCGGTCATCGCACAGGTTTGCGAGGGGTCGATGAACCATTCGAAACGCCACGGCGAGATCATGCGCCTTTTGCGGGAGGAAGGCACGATCACGATAGCCAGCCTTGCCGACAGGCTGGACGTGTCGCTGGAGACGGTGCGGCGCGACATCAAGCCACTGACCGACAGCGGCGTGGTGCTGAAGATGCACGGCGCCATAGGTCTGCCCTCGATGACCGGCGAGGCTCCCTTTGAACGGCGCATGCGGGAAAATGCGGACGCCAAGCGAGCCATTGCGCGCATGGTGGCGGCGACCATTCGCGACGGCGAATCCGTGATGCTCGACACCGGCACGACCACGAGTTTCCTGGCCCGCGAACTGCTCAAGCGACGGCGGCTGACTGTTGTCACCAATTCCTCGGATGTTGCGCGCACCCTAGCCACCGTCAACGGCAACCGCGTGCATATGGCCGGTGGAGAGCTGCGCAGCGATTCCGGCGCAGCCTTCGGCGTGGCGGCGATTGAATTCATTAGCCGCTTCAATGTCGATCACGCAGTGATTTCCGCCGGTGCGGTCGATGCCTCGACCGGCATCATGGATCACGATCTTGCGGAAGCCGAGTTCGCCCGCATGGTATTGACGCGTGGCAGGCGTTCGCTGGTTGTCACCGACCACACCAAGTTCGGCAGACGTGGACTTGTGCAGGTCTGCGGCTTTTCCGGCATTGCCGAACTGGCTACTGACCAGCCACCACCCCCCGATATAGCGGCGGCACTGCGTAGTGCAGGCACGCGCCTGGTTGTTGCCCAGAGTGATAATCTGGCAGGTGGACGCCCCGCCCCGGTACAGGCCGCAATGGCGGCCTCGGAAGAATGAGCAGGCCTGCCCCTCGGTTCGGCTGGCTACCTCCTTGCCACCACCGTTTGGGTAACCTTGATCGAGGGCAGTGCGACGGCCACCGGCATCCAAGTGGCATCAAGCCTTTAGTTGTCCGCCGGAAACACTTGCGTTCGTCCAACTTGGAGTTCGTCCAACAAGGAACGAATCACCTGCGGGGCCGTTGCCCTGTCTTTACGACAGGAGAAATCCATGCCCGCCGCGCCGCGCGCCGCCTGGAAAGGCTATCTCAAGATCGGGTCCGTTTCTTGCGGGGTGAAGATCGTCGGCGTCGTTACGGAAGCCGAGAAGATCCGATTCAACGTCCTCAATCGTGAAACCGGCAACCGCGTTCGCAGCGTCTACGTGGACGAAGCGACGAAGAAGGAGGTCCCGGCCGATCAGCAGCAGAAGGGATGGGAAGCTGACAAGGATGAATTCATTGCCATCGACCCGGAAGAAATAAAGGCGCTGAAGGCTTCGTCGGAGCACACGCTGGACATAGAAGGCTTCGTGCCGATCAAGGACATAGACAGCCGGTATCTGGAGAAACCCTATTACGTGATCCCGGCGGACAAGGTGTCGCTGGAGTCGTTCGCTGTTTTACGCGAGGCAATGGAAGAGACCGGCATGGCCGCCCGTTCCTGTGTCGTGATGTACCAGCGCGACCACGATGTGGTGATCCAGCCCTACGGCAAGGGAATGTTGCTGTCCTGGCTGCGGCCACATTCCTATATCGTTTCGGAGAAGGAAATTTTCGACGACATCCCTGCCGGAAAGCTTGACAAGGATCTCATCGACGTCGCCTCGATGCTCATCGACAAGAAGCTCACCGAGTTCGACCCATCCCATTTTGAAGACAAGTATGAAGAGGCTCTGGCGGAGCTGATCGATGCCAAGCGCAAGGGCAAGAAATTGCCGAAGCGCAAGGTCGAAAAGCCGAAGGAGAACGTCGTCAACCTTGCCGAAGTTCTGCGCAAGAGCCTTGAGCGGGAAGGCATCAGTACGCGGGGCAAAGGCAAGAAGAGCAAGGCCGCCTAGGAGGATGACATGACTGATGAAAAGGAACACCTGCCGACGCCCGGCGGTGACGACCCAAACGTGCGCTACCTTGCCGAGCACACGGACCTGTCGCCCAAGCAGGCGCGCGAACTGATCGCTGAACATGGCAACGATCGGGAGAAATTGCTGAGGATCGCGAGGACCATAAAGGCAGAGAGCTGACTGCCGAGGCGCCGGCAGAGCCGCGTATATGCATCGCAACGCCCGCCCGACAATAGTCGAGCGGGCGATCGCTTTGTGGCCGACTTACGAGCTTGGCCAGCGCTGGTGGTTATACCACTCGTCAATCTCGTTCTCGACCTCGTCTTTGGCCAGCCCGTAGCGTTCCTGAATCTTGCCTTCCAGCTGCTCGCGCTGGCCGGCGATCTGATCCAGATCATCGTCGGTCAACCTGCCCCATTGCTCCTTGACCATGCCCTTGACTTGCTTCCAGTTTCCTTCGATGCGGTTCCAGTCCATGGTTTTCTCCATAAGGCGGGGATCGCCTGCCGGAACAACGCAGCAGGGCCCGATTTGTTCTCGCGAAAAGCCGGTTTTCAACAGTATCGGCTGCCTTATCGCTACCGCTCGTCGTCTTGGGCGACAGCAGCAGCCAGCCTTGCCATGGCTTCCGCCGTTTCGGTATTGGCAGGGAAAAAGGTTTCGATCGCGACCTCCGACAGGGTCAGGTCTACGGCCGTCCCGAAGACGGTGGTCGTGCTTATGAACGAGAGTGGCCCCTCTTCGCTTGCCAATGTAAGCGGCACCACGATCTCGTCATCTCCGACCGCATTCATTCGCGAGGAAAGCGCATCCGGCGGCACGGGATAGGACTTCAATTCGTTGAACAAGGCTTCCAGGCGCGGAGAAGCCGAAACCTCGATCTCATGGGCGAGCCGGGCGAATATGTGGGCGCGCCATTCCCTGAAATTCAGGATGCGCTTGGCCAGCCCTTCCGGGTGCAGGCTTAGCCGCAGCACATTGATTTCACCCTCGATCAGGTGGGGCGCAACTCCCGCCATAAGCATTTTGGCCGGTGTGTTCGCCGACAGAAGCGTCCAGTTCCCATCGACCGCAAGGGCGGGATGAGGTGCGTGCCCATGAAGGATACGGTCGATCGCTGCGCGGGCGGCGCCCATTTCGGGCCCACCAAGCGGCCTCTCCCGGTAGATCGGCGCAAACCCCGCCGCCGCCAGGATGACGTTGCGCTCGCGTAGCGGGACCGAGAGGCACTCCGTCAAGCGCAACACCATTTCACGGCTTGGCCGCGCTCGCCCCGATTCCAGGAAACTCAGATGCCTCTGTGAGATCTCGGCATCGATGGCCAGCGCCAATTGGCTGAGCCGACGGCGCTGCCGCCATTGGCGCAAAAGCGATCCCGCGGATGGGTTCTTGTTCAGCATGGGAGAAACCTAACAGTCTCGCCCTGCATGCAGCAATTACCTCGCAGGTAATCGACGCCAGTCCGCAACCCGGCAAGGATCGCGGCATCGCTCCACCACGGCCGGTCGGGCGACGAATGGCCAACGAGGAACATCATGACGAACAACATAAGACAACTTCCACTCAAGCCTCTTCTGGTGCTGGATGCGGCGACCTGCGCGGCCATGAGCGTGGTACTCCTGTTCGGCTCGGTGCCGATCGCTGAGGCCACTAATATTTCATCGGGGCTGCTGTTCTGGGCCGGCGCAAGCCTCGTTCCGGTAGCAGCGTTCATGGCCGCAACCTCCCGGACGACACGCGTCCCGGGCTGGGCCGGGAGCCTCGTAGTCCTTGGCAACCTGCTGTGGATCGCCGCCAGCCTGCTCTTGCCGGCAGCAGGCCTGATTTCACCGAACCCGCTGGGCTGGGCATTCCTGGCCGCACAGGCTGGAGCGGTCGCCATTCTGACCTGGCTGGAGTTCGGCGCGCTGCGCGGACAGGCCGCCATCAACTGAACGGGAGAACCCAATCATGACCAGCTATGCCGTCGGCCATCTTCACGACGTCAATATGGGATCGGACATCCGGGCCTATCTGGAAAAAATCGACGCCACCCTCGCGCCCTTCCACGGACGCTTCATCATCCACGGGGGCGAGAAGGAGATGCTGGAAGGCGCCTTTCGGGGCGACCTGATCGTAATCGGCTTTCCCGACCGAGCTTCCGCCCGCGCCTGGTATTTTTCGCCGGCATATCAGGCGATCCTGCCCCTGCGCACCAAAAACGCCCAAGGGGATGTCTTCCTGATTGAAGGCGTCGGGAGGCAGCACCGCGCCGACGATATATTGTAGCCGGAAAGATCGGGGTCTCGCAGCTTCAGTAGACCTCCTCATAGGCTCGGCAGATCTCTGCCTGATGGCGGCCCTCCAGATAGGCCATCTCGCCCTTCTTGTGCTTCACATAGGTGTCCACGAAGCCATCGGGGAACCAGCTTCTTACGATAGGGCTGGCAGCAAAGCGTTCCAACGCGGCTTCAAGGGTTTGGGGAAGCCTGACATACCCTCGAGCCTTCAGCGCTGCCGCATCGAGTACCGAAAGATCATCCTCGGTGGCTTCGGGCGTCGCAAGGCCCTCCTCTATTCCCTGGACACCGGCATTCACCAGCGCAGCCAGTTGCAGATAAGGGCTTGCGGTGCAGTCGGCCGCTCGGAACTCGAAGTTGAACTGCGAGGCTTTTGCAACGTCGCTCATGTCTGAGACCGGGCAGATCCTGACGGCCGCTTCCCGGTCGCGATATCCGAGATTGTTGAAGGCGGCGCTCCAGCGATGCGGGGTCAATCTCAGATACGACACAACGCTCGGGGCCGTTATCGCCACAATGGAATCCAGATATTTCAGGATGCCGGCTATGAACTGCCCTGCCTCCCTGCTCAGCTCATGACGGCCGGCCGGATCATAGGTCACCGGCCTCCCCTCGGCATCGAGGAAACTCATATGGATGTGAACTCCGTTTCCGACCCCGGCAGGATCGCGAAGCGGCGTGAAGGTAACCTTGCGCCCGAGGCGGCGAGCAACGGCATGCACCATCTCGCGCATGATGAGTGAGTGATCCGCGATCGTCACGCCTTTCTGAGGCTTCATCGTGACTTCGTACTGGCCCGCGCCGAATTCCCTGAGAAACGTGTCCGGAGAGACACCCGCCTGCCGCAGCGCCGCAAACAACGCCGCGCCAAATCCACGCTCTGCACGAAAGCCGTCTATCGAGAAGGCCCGGCTTCCATCGGCCGTTTCCTTCTTGAACTGGAACTCGTGTTCGAATGCGCCAAACAGCGTCAGGCCAGCCGTCTTCTCAAGCCGCTCCAGTGCTGCTTGCAAGATGGAGCGGGTGCAGAACTCCCACGGCTGCCCGTTGGTGTGCCTGATATTACCTATGACGAACTGTTCCTCCGGTTCACCTTCCCCGAGTTCCACGCGGACCCGGGTGGCAGGATCGGGTATAAGAACGAGATCGCCCAGCGATCCGAAAGGGCTCTCGGCGATATTGTCGAAGCAGGTGATCTGCACGTTGGTCGGCGTCCACCCGACGCCGCGCTGCAGGCGCTTGTCGAACTCCGAGGCCGAGAACGCCTTGCCGCGGACCTGGCCGGACAGGTCGCTGCAGCAAGCAAGCACCAATTCCTCATGCTTCATCGGGATTCCCTTTGCTTATCCTTTTACAGTGCATCAGGCCGCCGCAGGCGGACCGCGTCCCATTCTTCCATACGGGCCTTGGCGGCGGGCCGGTCGGCCAGAAGCGCCGCGACAG
>SMEK01000302.1_pt1 | contig 19747 bp, 18 predicted proteins | sample 2456371 | NCBI WGS metagenome assembly SMEK01 (sample SAMN10132590, study PRJNA489261) | soil metagenome | isolation source: day1 antibiotic-loamy sand soil ammended with composted manure from dairy... | place: USA | collected 2015-04-01
AAAGCCTTGACAGGCATGTCGGCAAATGAGTTTATCCGTTCTATCCGGCTAAAAAGGGCCGCCCAGCTGCTATCCCAGAACCAGTTGACCGTAGCGGAGGTTACTTATGAGGTAGGCTTCACCGACCTTCAATATTTCCGAAGCTGCTTTAAGAAACAGTTTGGAACCAACCCCTCGGAATACGGAAAAACCTCTGAAAAGGTCCAGTAAGTAGGGTTTGTGCCTTAAACGTGAAATTTACCCCCTACAAATGGGGAATATCCCCGTCCTGCCAATCCCCATCTTATGGCACCTTTGACCTTCAAATTTATGCAAATAATATGAACAGAAAGGTCTGGTTACTGGTAGCGTTTTGTGTTATTTTTTCATACGACTTACATGCACAACAAGAGTACGTTCGAGTAGAAAATGGGAGACTCATGAAGGCCGATCAACCTTATCATTTTCTCGGAGCCAACTATTGGTACGGCATGAACCTAGGAATGGAAGGCCAAGCTGCCTCGCGAGAAAGGCTCATTAGGGAATTGGATCACCTCCAGTCGCTTGGGGTCACCAATCTTAGAATCTTGGGCGCCTCAGAAGGACCCGATACCGAACCGTACCGTGTAGTGCCTGCCTTGCAAATCGCTCCTGGTGAGTACAACGAAGCGGTCTTTCAGGGGCTGGACTTTCTTTTGGCTGAAATGGCAAAGCGGGACATGACAGCAGTAGTGGTGCTTAATAATTTTTGGGTATGGTCAGGAGGCATGGCACAATACAATGCCTGGGCCAATGGAGAAGATATACCATATCCGCCTCCAGCTCCCGATGGCAACTGGGATACCTTTCAGAAGTACTCTAGCAGCTTTTATTCCAACAAAAAGGCGACTAAGTTTTTTGAAGACTTCCTCGAAAAAATTATCAATAGGGAAAACACCTATACAGGTAGATTGTATAAGCAAGATGCTACCATCATGGCCTGGCAGCTTGCCAACGAACCTCGGGGATATGATGCCATTCCGTCCTACAGAAAGTGGATTCATGAGACGGCCAAGTGGATCAAGTCGATGGACAAGCAACATTTGGTGAGTATTGGTTCTGAAGGAAATACGGCTTCGGAACATGCGGGTACCGATTTTTATCAAGACCACCAGTCTCCGTACATCGATTATGCGACTGCGCATATATGGGTGCAGAATTGGGGCTGGTTCGTGCCCGAAGAGGGGGAGGGTAGCTTGCAGGTGGCGATAGCAAAAGCAAAGCAATATTTAAATGACCATGTAGCTGCCGCAAAGAGATTGAATATGCCCATTGTGCTAGAGGAGTTTGGGATGCCCAGGGATGGTGGGAGCTATGACCCTCAGGCACCTGTGACACACCGAGACCAATTCTTTAGAGAAATATTCCAACATATCCTTGCCTTGGCAAAAAAGGATGAGCCAATAGCTGGTGCCAATTTTTGGTCGTGGGGAGGAGAAGGGAGGCCTAGAGAGCCTAGAAGTCTATGGAAGCCCGGAGATGACCTTGTGGGCGATCCTCCACACGAACATCAGGGTTGGTATTCTATCTATGATAAGGATACGAGTACCATCGAGGTGATCAAGTTTTATGCAGAGCAAATGGACGCAATTCAAGTAAGGTAAGGTTATACTTGGGTCAGTTTACATCATTTAAAAGGGACAAAACCAAAATCATACTTTGAGACATAACGGGTCCGTATACCCGACCACCCTTGTATGCCACCCGTGTGGATAGCCAAAATACGGCTTCCTGATGGAAAATATCCTTGTTTTATTAAATCGTATATGCCATACATCATTTTTCCTGTGTAGATGGGGTCTAAAAGTATATGTTGTTGGTTCCAGAAGTTACGGATAAAGTCAATAAGCACATGGTCGATCTTACCATACCCTCCAAAATGGTAGTGACCTATGACCTGCCAGTTGTCAAAAGTTTTGCCTTTGCTTTCTACCAGTAATTGGGCAACTGTTTGATGAAGAAAATTCCCCTTGAGCGCAGAGAATCCTAAAACCTGCTCTTGTCCCTCTAGCCCGGCTATTATACCTGAGACCGTGCCACCAGTGCCAACCGCACAACAGATGTGATCAAAAGACATGGGGATGTCTGTTATAATCTCTTCGCAGCCTTGAATAGCCAATTTATTAGTGCCTCCTTCGGGCACAAGATAGAACACTCCAAACTTATTTTTTAGCGCTTCTATACTTTCAACAGAAGTTTTGCTCCTGTATTTATCGCGTGGCATATACTCCAAATGCATTCCTTTTCTCACTGCGAACTTCAAGGTATCATTAAGAGGAAGGTGCTCTTCGCCTCTGATGATCCCAATGCTTTTAAAGCCCATGTCGGAGGCCGCCGCCGCAGTGGCGTGGATGTGATTGGAATAGGCGCCGCCAAATGTAAGCAGGGTGTCATGGCCTGCTTCTTTTGCAGCAAATATATTATACTTAAGCTTTCGCCACTTATTTCCTGATACTTCTGCATGCAACAGATCTTCTCTTTTGATCATAAGGGTGATGCCTTTTTCTATAAGAAAAGGATCATCGATTTTTTGAATTGGAGAAGGCGCCTGTTGTTCAAACATATGTTAAAAATAGCCATTTATAAGCATAAATAAGCAATGAATAAGGTCGTAAAATGTTATATCCTAATCTTCTTAATTATAAATCCTTCCATAGGCTCAACCGATTGTACCAGTATTTCCTACCAAACAGCTATCTTTGCAGCCAAGACCCCCTATTATGAGCCAAGAAGAAGTGTATCAGGACGAGAATGATGAACTATTTGAGTACCATCGGATAGAAGTAGATCCTAAACAATCTTTATTGAGGATTGATAAATTTCTTATGGACAGATTGGCGAATGTCACGAGAAACAAAGTCCAGACTGCCATAAAAGATGGTTTTGTAAAGGTAAATGACCAACCGATAAAGCCTAATTATCGGGTTCATCCCAAGGATGTGATCACGGTCTCTTTTCCTGAGCCTCCCCGTGATACCGAGGTAATCCCCGAAGACATCCCGCTTGAAATAGTCTTTGAAGACGAACATCTCTTGGTGGTGAACAAACCACCTGGTATGGTGGTTCACCCTGCCTATAACAACTGGACAGGAACGCTGGTGAATGCCTTAGCTTGGCATTTCAAAAACCTGCCCACCATGAAAGACAATGAAGGCAGGCCAGGGCTGGTGCACAGGATTGACAAGGACACGTCAGGCCTTTTGGTGATTGCCAAGACCGAACTGGCCATGCAAAGCTTGGCCAAGCAGTTTTTTGACCATAGTATTGAAAGGACCTATTATGCGCTGGTCTGGGGAGACCCAGATCCTCCCACAGGTACTATCAACGTAAATCTGGGTAGAAGCTTAAAAGACCGGCGGATCACAGCGGCCTTTCCAGAAGGAGATTTTGGACGTCATGCAATAACGCATTACAAGGTCATTAGGAGCATTCGCTATGTATCGCTGGTGCAATGCAACCTGGAAACCGGCAGGACCCACCAGATCAGGGCTCACATGAAGCACATCGGTCATCCTTTATTTAACGATAGCACATACGGTGGTGACAAAGTCCTGAAAGGCACCCAGTTTTCTAAATACAAGTCCTTTGTGGACAATTGCTTTAAGATAATGCCGAGACAGGCCTTACATGCAAAATCGCTCGGTTTTGTCCATCCCAAAACAAAAGAGCATTTACATTTCGACTCTGAACTCCCCGAAGACTTTAAGGCCTTACTGGAAAAGTGGGATCATTATGTGCAGTTTACTTAGGCCATTTTAGACCAGAGATGAGAAATTGCTGCACGAGGGGTTTTCACGCAACGACCGCAAAGAGGAACACAAAGCCCGCAAAGGAAATACATGCGGAAAACAAAGCACATTAGTTTTTCTTAATACGGCAATCAGCAACACAAAAAGCACAGCCTTTTTCAAGACTGTGCCTTTTTGCAATAATTCACTATTCGTTCTTAAGCTTCCGCTTTTGTTTCTTCAACAGGCTCTACAGAAACATAAGATCTTTTCTGACGTCCTTTTCTGAAGGTAACGATACCATCCACCAATGCATGCAAGGTATGGTCTTTCCCCATGCCCACATTCTCACCTGGGTGGTGCTTAGTACCTCTTTGTCTTACGATTATATTGCCAGCGGTAGCCCACTGTCCGCCATAAATCTTAACTCCTAATCTTTTGCTTTGCGAATCTCTACCGTTTCTGGAGCTACCCGCACCTTTCTTATGTGCCATTGCTTATCCTTTCTTTAGTTTTTAGAAATTCCTTCAATCAATACTTTTGTATAGTTTTGACGGTGACCATTCTTCTTTTTGTAACCTTTTCTCCTTTTCTTCTTGAAGACGATTACTTTATCACCTTTTACGTGTCCTAGGATTTTTCCTGACACAGTGGCACCGCTTATGGCTGGTGCACCTACTTCAACATTGTCATTGTCGCTTAGCAACAACACTTTGTCGAAGGCTACGGAAGCGCCTTCTTCGCCCTCCAATAATGGAGCATATACGAATTGGTCTTTTGTTACTTTGAACTGCTTTCCTGCTATTTCAACTATTGCGTACATCAGAGAACTTTTTAATAATTTCTTTTATTCCGTCGAAAAAACGGATTGCAAAGATAAAAGGAATATCCATAAAATCAAACCTTAAAACACTTTAATAACCCCTAATGGTACCTTTCAAAGAATGTGCTTTTTGCCATAAAACATACATGACAACTATAAAAGGGAAAGCTTTACTTGAAAATAAATCTTTGACCCCATTGAATTTCAACAAATTACGGCAATAAACTATACCTAAAAAATGAATATGACTTTTCAAATTTAAAAATTTTTCCTTTTGACTTTTAACTTCGCTTTTGTCATATTTGTAGAGGTTGGTTTCAAGGAAACAACGCCTATTTTTAGTCCTTTACCACCATTCGAAAGTAGCAAAACACCCGCTGGTTGTTCATCATCTCTTTAGGCAAGGAGGTTGTGCTAAGCCTTTGTTCATAAAGGCATTATAATTATTTTAAACTAACTGGAAGAAGAAAAAGTAATATTCAAGATTTAATTTAAAATGCTATGAGTGACAAGGTGACAATGGAAGAGCCTATCTTAAAAGAGAACAAAAATCGATTTGTATTATTTCCCATCGAGCACGACGATATTTGGAAATTTTATAAGCAATCGGTGGCAAGTTTTTGGACTGCTGAAGAGCTGGATCTCAGCCAGGATCTTAAAGACTGGGAAAACCTAAATGATGGAGAACGGCATTTTATTTCTCACGTACTGGCATTCTTTGCCGCAAGTGATGGGATTGTCAACGAAAACTTGGCAGAAAACTTCGTTGCTGAGGTACAATATACGGAGGCGAAGTTTTTCTATGGCTTCCAGATCGCCATGGAGAATATCCACTCAGAAACTTACTCTTTATTAATAGATACTTACGTCAAAGATCCAAAAGAAAAGGACCACCTCTTCAATGCCATAGACACAATGGACTGCGTGAAGAAAAAAGCAGACTGGGCCTTGCGATGGATCGATGAAGGTTCGTTTGCGGAAAGGCTCATTGCCTTTGCAGCCGTCGAGGGCATTTTCTTCTCTGGTAGTTTCTGCTCCATTTTCTGGCTAAAGAAAAGAGGACTGATGCCAGGCCTTGCATTCTCAAATGAGCTGATCTCAAGAGATGAAGGTATGCACTGCGACTTTGCTTGCCTCATTTATAACGACCACTTACAGAACAAGCTGCCAGTAGAAACAGTTACAAAAATAATTACAGATGCTGTGGCCATAGAAAAGGAGTTTGTGACGGATGCTCTACCGGTAAACCTTATTGGAATGAATGCTGACCTGATGTGCCAGTACATAGAGTTTGTTGCTGACCGACTATTGGTGGAGCTTAACTGTCCAAAAGTGTTCAATGCGAAAAATCCATTTGACTTCATGGAGTTGATTTCTCTTCAAGGAAAGACTAACTTCTTTGAAAAGCGTGTTGGGGAATACCAAAAGGCTGGTGTCATGAAAGATAAAGAAAATGATGCCCCACGGTTTTCATTGGATGAAGATTTTTAATTATATTAATAACCATATTTCGTGCTTTCTGCTCAAAGGTATATACTGAAATAGAAGAAAGCACTTTTTTATAACCAATACCATTAATCACCTTTAAAACCTTACCCATATGCTTGTAATCAAAAGAGACGGAAGGCGCGAGTCTGTCAAGTTTGACAAAATTACGGCCAGGATAGAAAAGCTATGCTACGGACTAGACATCAATTATGTGCATCCTGTTGACATAGCCAAAAAAGTAATCAACGGGATATATGATGGTGTCACAACGGTAGAACTAGACAACCTGGCTGCCGAAACGGCTGCTACCATGACCACACGTCATCCAGACTATGCTGTACTAGCTGCGCGAATTGCCATCTCCAACCTTCATAAGGTTACAAGCAAGTCATTTTCCAATACCATGAAGCGTCTCTATACCTACATAGACCCTAAAACTGGCGAGAATGCTTCTTTGATAGATAAAGACGTATATGGAGTGATCAAGAAGAATGCGGCATTGCTCGATTCATCTATTATATACGATCGTGATTTCAGCTACGACTATTTCGGTTTTAAGACATTAGAGCGCTCATACTTGATGAAGCTGGACGGTAAGGTGGTAGAAAGACCCCAGCACATGCTCATGCGTGTTGCCATAGGCATTCATAAAGATGACATCGATGCAGCATTAGAAACCTACCATTTGCTATCGGAAAAATGGTTTACCCATGCCACCCCGACATTATTCAATGCGGGCACGCCTAAGCCTCAGCTATCGTCATGCTTCCTACTTACGATGAAAGACGACAGCATAGACGGTATTTACGACACCTTGAAGCAATGTGCAAAAATATCGCAGTCTGCGGGAGGAATCGGACTAAGTATCCATAATGTACGGGCAACGGGCTCTTATATCAAAGGTACTAATGGCGTATCGAATGGAATCGTGCCCATGCTGCGCAATTTCGACATGACTGCCCGCTACGTCGACCAAGGAGGAGGGAAAAGAAAAGGCAGCTTCGCTATTTATCTAGAACCTTGGCATGCCGATATATTTTCATTCCTCGACCTAAAGAAAAACCACGGCAAAGAAGAGCAGCGCGCAAGAGACTTGTTCTATGCTCTTTGGATATCTGACCTCTTCATGAAGCGAGTTGAAAACAACGAGGAGTGGTCGCTATTCTGTCCTAACGAAGCTCCTGGCCTTGCAGACTGCTATGGAGAAGAATTTGAAAAGCTGTATGAAAAATATGAGCGTGAAGGAAGGGCAAGAAGAGTAGTAAAAGCCCAAGAGCTGTGGTTTGAAATACTTGAATCGCAGATCGAGACTGGCACACCTTATATGCTATATAAAGATGCTGCCAATAAGAAATCGAATCAAAAAAACCTTGGAACAATAAAATCGAGCAACCTGTGCACGGAAATCATCGAGTATACAGCTCCAGACGAAGTGGCAGTGTGTAATTTAGCCTCTTTGGCTTTGCCCAAGTTCGTAACCGAAGATGGCAAGTTCGACCATCAAAAGCTGTTTGACATTACCTATGTAGTAACCAAAAACCTGAATAAGGTAATTGATATTAATTACTACCCTGTACCGGAGGCGCGCAACTCCAACATGCGTCACAGACCTATTGGGTTGGGCGTGCAAGGATTGGCCGATACTTTCATTATGTTAAGGATGCCTTTTGAGTCTGATGAAGCGAGAGGGCTTAACAAAGATATCTTCGAAACAATATATTTCGCAGCAATGACAGCCTCTAAGGATCTGGCTATAAAAGAAGGTCCATATGAAACGTTTAAAGGGTCTCCTGTTTCAAAAGGTATTTTCCAGTATGATATGTGGGGTGTAACGCCAAGCTCTGGCCGATGGGACTGGGATGGCCTAAAGAAAGAAGTGAAAAAGCATGGTGTCCGTAATTCTTTACTAGTAGCACCGATGCCAACAGCCTCCACTTCTCAGATATTGGGCAACAACGAATGCTTTGAACCATATACTTCCAATATTTACACGAGAAGGGTATTGTCAGGTGACTTTATCGTTGTGAACAAGCACTTGTTGAAAGACTTGATAAAGCTAGGCCTATGGAATGACAATATGAAGAACAAATTGATCATGGCCAATGGCTCTATTCAGAATATCCCTGAAATCCCTCAGAACATCAAGGACTTGTACAAGACTGTTTGGGAGATCTCTCAAAAGACAATATTGGATATGGCAGCCGATAGGGGAGCTTATATCTGCCAGAGCCAGAGCTTGAACGTACATATTCAAGAACCTAATTTCGGAAAGCTAACTTCTATGCACTTCTATGCATGGAAAAAAGGTCTCAAGACAGGAATGTATTATTTGAGAACAAAAGCAGCTGCCGACGCCATCAAGTTTACAGTCGAAAAGCAGCAAGAAGCTCCCGCTCCAAACTTGGATGCTATCAAGCAACAAAACCAAGCCGACATGGCTTGCTCCCTGGACGATCCAGATGGTTGCATCGCATGTGGTAGCTAATAATTTAAATTTTGATTAAACCGAAAGCCATCAGGGAAACTTGATGGCTTTTTTTATGTTTTCTCCAAAGCAATAAAATCGGCATCTCGCTTATATTGAGGGAATTCTTGCCTACTGTCAATTGCTCACTACCTATTCTTCTGCCATTTCTTTACAGGATGACTAAACGAAGTAACATCTAACATCTGTTGTCTACTAGAAATATTATCTCTTTCAGCATCCCTCTTGTTAAAAACTTGTAACTTATGCCACTGAAATTTTTTACTGAAAACAATCAAAACTATGAAGCACATTATTCTTACCATGACTGCATTTATCATGGTATTGGCTTCATGCACCTCTACTGGAGATGCAAACGAAGCGGTGACTGAAAATGCAGGCTCATCATTATTTCCCTATCCGATCCATCAATACCAAATGGATAATGGATTGAATGTTGTAACAGTCGAATATCCCAGCGATGGCCTCGCTGCATTCTATATTGTAGTGCGCGTAGGCTCCCGGGAGGAAATCGAAGAAGGAAAGACTGGGTTTGCCCATTTTTTTGAGCACATGATGTTCAGAGGGACAGACAACTACTCAAAAGAAGAATACAGCGAAGTCCTAAAATCTATAGGCGCTGCCGCCAATGCCAATACATGGCTGGACAGGACAGTCTACCACATGACGGGAAATGCAGGCATGTTAGAAAAGATGTTTGAAGTTGAGGCCGACCGCTTCATGCATCTCAATTATTCGATCCATGATTTTAAAACTGAAGCTGGGGCAGTAAAAGGAGAATATACTAAAAACTTTTCCAACCCATACCAACAACTCCATGAGAAACTCGTTGGAACCGCCTTCACGAATCATACCTATAAGCATACCACAATGGGATTCTGGGAAGATATCGTAGAGATGCCCAATCAATATGATTATTCATTGGAGTTCTTTGACCGGTTTTATCGGCCAGAATATTCTACCATATTGGTCGTAGGGGATGTGAGCAGCGAGGAGGTAAATGCCTTATCTGAAAAGTACTTTGGTATGTGGAAACGGGGAGATTATCAACCGGAGATCCCCCAAGAACCTGAACAATCATCAACTCGTTATGCCCATGTTCAGAATGCAAACTTCCCACCGTATTTGAGCCTGAACTATAAGAGTCCTGGGTTTAGCACAGATGCAAAAGATAACGCCGCATTAGATATTATCGCTACGTTATTATTTTCAGAACGGTCGGATCTATACAAAAAGCTGGTGATTGAAGAGCAAAAACTAAGGTCGCTTAGTGGTGGTGCTTATTATACTCGAGATCCTTTTCTCTTTATGATCAATAGTTCTTTGGTAGATGCCGCTGACATGGGCTATGTAAAAGACGAGATAGAGAAGGCATTGCAAGACCTGAAAAATAATCCGGTAGATTCCGCATTGCTTGCAGACACCAAATCAAATCTAAGCTATAGTTTCTCCATGAGCTTAGATAATCCAACTTCTATAGCGGAGATGCTGAGTTATGCTATTTGGGTAAGTGGAGATCCAGAAGCCTTCAACAAACTATATGCACAGTATGAGCAAGTAACACAAGACGATATCATGCAAGTTGCCCAAAAGTACTTTGTTCCAGAGAAACTAACCATTGCTACTATATCACCTAAAGCGGAAGGAGGATTGAAATAATGAAAGCTATATATAAAATCACACTGGTCATATTGAGTATAGTCCTGTGCAACACAGTGCTAGCACAAAAAATTGTCGAGCTTAAGCAGCCAAATTCCAACAAGATCGTCATTAAGCTCATGTTCCAAAATGGATCGATCTCCGATCCGGATGGGAAAGAAGGACTTACCGCACTTACCGCTTCTTTGGTAAGCAACGGAGGCACGACGACCATGACCAAAAGCGAAATAGATAATAAGATCTATCCTATGGCGGCTCAATACTTTGCCTCGGTAGACAAAGAAGTTTCGGTCTTTACATTCGAGTTTCATAAAGACTGGACCGATGAGTTCTATCCAATCCTAAAAGGACTGATATTGACACCAGCTTTGGATGAAGCAGATTTTAATCGGTTAAAATCCAACCAACAAAACTTTGTAGATCAGATCATCAGAGCTTCATCAGATGAAGAATACAGCAAAAAAGCGCTTGAAGATTTGCTATTTAGAGGTACCAACTACCAGCATATGATTGAAGGAACAAGTGCAGGGGTGAGCAATATTACCATAGAAGATGTTCGGAATCACTACCAGCAGTTTTTTACAAGAAATAATGTCACCATTGGTATTGCGGGCCATTATAGCGCTGAACTGCTCAATAAATTGAAATCAGACATAAACTCCTTGCCAGACGTAAAACCCACGCTACCTGCCCCTGGAAAACCTAACCAGCCCAATGGCATAGTGGTAGAAATAATTTCAAAAGACAATGCATTGGGTTCTGCCATTTTCACTGGGTTTCCTTTGGCCATCACACGTGCCGATGATGATTTTGCTGCCTTGATGATTGCCAACTCATGGCTTGGTGAGCATAGAAAATCCTATAGCCGTCTATATCAAAAGATCCGAGAGACCCGCTCAATGAACTACGGCGATTATACCTATATAGAATGGTATGAGCAAGGTGGCAGAAATCAATTGCCCTTACCAGGGGTACCAAGATCATCCAATTACTTTTCTATCTGGATCCGTCCGGTACAAATCGGCGAGCAACTAAGACAGCAATATGAGGAGCTGAAAGACATCAATATCGGACATGCTCACTTTGCATTACGCCTTGCTATCAGGGAAATCGATTTGTTGATACAGAATGGTATGGATAAACAGGAGTTTGAAAAGACCAAAGAGTTCTTAAGAAGCTATATCAAACTATATATACAAACCCCTGAAAAGGCGTTGGGCTTTTTGATGGATTCGAAATTTTATGGCAGGACTGATTACATTAAAGAATTGGACAAGTTGTTGGACAAGGCTACATTGGATGATGTAAACAAGGCCATTAGAAAGTATTTTCAGACGGAGAACATGTATGTGACCATCGTTACCGACGACAGTGAAGCAGCACCTTTGGCAGAAAGTCTCAAAGCGAACACACCATCTCCCATGAGCTATTCCAATCTTGTGAAAGAAGGGCTTCCACAAGAAGTGTTGAAAGAAGATGACGAAGTAGCCCGTTATCCATTAAATGTGACTTCCGTAAAAATAGTACCAGACGAAGCGACCTTTCAGGATTGAGAAGTAGTGTGATTGACGACAAAGCATATCGTCCTAACAATGGCGATGACATCCTTTGGGAGGATGTCATCGTTCGTTTTATACGAGAAAAATTACCTAAATGATGATGAAGACGATTCAGTGGGAGACGTTTGAGCAAGTTGTGATGTGCGCTGGGACGATTATAAAAGCTGAAACATTTCCAGAAGCTCGAAAACCTGCCTATAAAGTATGGGTTGATTTTGGAAAAGAGATCGGCATCAGAAAATCTAGTGCTCAGATTACAGCCCATTACACACCAGAAAGTTTGGTAGGAAAGCAGGTTGTATGTGTAGTTAATTTTGAACCTAGGCAGATTGGCCCATTCATGTCCGAAGTACTTATTACAGGCTTTCCGGATGAGAAGGGGGATATAGTCTTAGCAACACCAGAAAGAAAAGTTCCTAATGGCACTCAATTGATGTAGCGATATGTACACTTTTCGTCCTTTTGTAGAAGCTGATATTCGGCAAATGCACTTAGTTTTCCTTGATGCTTTTGCAGACTATGCGCTCCCCTTTCGTTTGTCCTATGAGCAGTTTCTGGAAAAGTTCATTCACAAGTTGAATATTAACCTTTCGCTATCGGTAGGAGCATTCTATAAGGACGAGCTCATCGCATTTATTTTTACTAGCACAGATACTTATCTTGGGCAAAAAACTGCTTATAATGGGGGAACAGGTGTGATTCCCAAGCATAGAGGCAATAGCTTAACTACAAGGATGTATGAATATTTATGGCCTCAACTTGAGCGAGAAGGCATAAAGCACGCAGTATTGGAAGTGATTACTACCAATGAAAGGGCCATAAAAAGTTATCAAAAATGTGGCTTTACCATTCATAAACTTTATCACTGCTTTCGGCTAAAGGAGGAGAATATTATCACCGATTCATCCACACGTGGCATTGCCATTGTTCCACAAGCAAAGGCCAATTGGCCACTTTATGATGCTATGCTGGATTGGCAGCCTTCATATCTCGACAGCAGCACTGTGCTCAAGCATAACATTGCAAGAGAACACATCGCTGAAGCTCGTATTGGCGACACCGTAGTGGGCTATATAATATTTCAGCCCTATGCTTCGCGAATTTCTCAATTGGCAGTAGCAGAATCGTATAGAGGGCAAGGCATTGGGAAGAGTCTTTTAGCCTATGCTTTTCAACACACCTCCGCCAAAACAATCACTTGGGTCAATATTGATCAACATGAAAAGGAAATGATTCAGGTTCTTAAGCAATGGGGTTTTGAAAATACTGTTGACCAATACGAAATGATTAAGCGCCTTTAACAAGGGTATCTAAAAGATGTACTACTTTAGTGTTGGATTACGTATCATAAATAGAACTAATTAGCTTCACTTGTCATGCTACAGTTTAAGCAACTTCAGGCCACCACAGATGGGAGATTCCTTCAGGTATTTGAAGACCGACCAGTGCTGCATCTTATCATAGATAGCAGAAAGTTGCTCATAAGTACGGAAGCCTTATTTTTTGCTGTGGTGGGTCCTAGGCATGATGGTCATGTATACATAGAAGAGCTCTATCACAAAGGAATTAGACAATTTGTAGTAGAAAAGCCAGTCGATCTGGAGGCCATTCCTGAGGCTAACGTCATCCAAGTCAACGACAGCATTCTGGCATTGCAGCAAATAGCTTCCCACCATAGAAATTTGTTTGACCTAACCGTTGTGGCCATTACAGGAAGCAATGGCAAAACCATCGTAAAAGAATGGCTTGGGCAAATGCTATCGACAAAGTTAAAAGTGGTGAAAAGCCCCAAAAGTTATAACTCCCAAATTGGTGTGCCCTTAAGCCTATGGCAGATCAGGCCCGAACATGAGATCGGCATTTTCGAGGCGGGCATATCACAAGTAGGAGAGATGCAAAAACTTGCGGATATCATCAAGCCACAGGTCGGCATATTTACCATGATCGGAACAGCCCATGACGAGGGCTTCGAAAATAGACATCATAAGATCCTGGAAAAAAGTAAGCTATTTGAGCATGTCGATAAACTTATCTATTGCCGCGACCACCATGATGTGCATGAGCTATTTGTAAAGAAATTCAACCAAAAAGAGCTTATAAATTGGGGTAGATCGGAAAACAGTACTATTCAGATCAAAAGGTTGAAAAAATTGGCTCATGATGCAGAACTGACGCTCCTGTACGAAGGCAGGAAGATTACCTTCGCTTTTCCTTTTTCAAGTGAGGCTTCCATTGAAAACTGTATGCACTGCGTCGCCTTCTTATTGAGTGAATCCTTTACTCCGGCTTTTATTCAGCAACAAATTAATTTAATCGACAATGTTTCCAAAAGACTTGAACTCAAGCAAGGAATCAATGGCTGCTATCTGATAGACGATACTTACAACAATGACTTTGGCGGACTCCAGATTGCCCTAGATTTTATGGGGCAACAAAAGCATAATGAAAACAAAACTGTCGTGCTTTCCGACTTATTGCAAACAGGGCTCAATGAACAAGTCTTATATAAATCGATCGGAGAACTTCTGCATAACAAAGGCATAAAAAGATTGATTGGAGTCGGGAAGGCTATAAGTAAAAACAGCGCATTTTTCAAAATGCCTGCTGTGTTTTATAACAGTACTGAAGAGTTTCTAAACCATGCCAACAAAAGCGACTTTCATGATGAACTTGTGCTAGTCAAAGGTGCGCGGCACTTTTATTTCGAACGAATTGTTGAGCTGCTGCAGCAAAAGAACCATGGCACAGTACTGGAAATTAATCTTGATGCTTTAACCCACAACCTTAATTTCTATAGGAGCAAACTTTCTCCCCGCACCAAGCTCATGGTAATGGTAAAAGCTTTTGCCTATGGCAGTGGAAGTGATGAAGTAGCCAATCTTTTGCAGTTTCATCGCGTAGACTATCTAGCTGTTGCCTACACAGATGAAGGCGTAGCTTTGAGAGAACATGGCATCTCACTACCTATTATGGTCATGAATACTTCATCAGAGAGCTTCGGCCAACTGATTCGGTATAATCTAGAACCTGAAGTCTATAGCTTGTCACAGTTAAAAGCCCTCGCCAATTTCCTAAGAGAGGCAAACAAAACCATCCACATCCATTTGAAATTGGACACAGGCATGCACCGGCTGGGCTTTAATAAACATGAGCTACCAAATGTATTGGAATATCTTGCCAATAACCCCGCTATAAGTGTCAGCAGTGTATTTTCTCACCTCGCAGGTGCAGATGAAGCACTTCACAACGATTTTTCCCACCATCAGGTAAAGCGATTTATAGAGATGAAAAACTACCTATCGCAAAATAGCGACATCAAACCGCTGTACCATATCCTTAACTCTGCGGGCATCGTGCGTTTCCCCGATTATCAATTCGATATGGTGAGACTAGGCATTGGTCTATATGGAGTAGAAGCCAGCGGTCAGGAGCAAGACCAACTTTTGCCGATCAGCACCTTAAAAACAACTATCTCGCAGATTAAACATATTGCTAAAGGAGAGACTGTGGGATATAGTCGAAAAGGAGTGGCCACTAGAGATACCTTATTAGCCACAATTGCCATAGGATATGCAGACGGTTTTGACAGGCGTTTTGGGCAGGGGAAAGGGCAAGTTTATATCAATGGCCAACTCGCACCAGTAGTAGGGAATGTTTGTATGGATATGACCATGGTGGATGTGACAGGTATCGAGGCAGCAGAAGGCGATGAAGTAATTATCTTTGGCAAAGAAATACCCATCACCAAGCTGGCATCAGCCATCGGCACTATTCCTTACGAAATACTAACCAATGTCAGCGAAAGGGTAAAGCGCATATTCTTTACGGAGTAGAAGTGATAAAGGTCTTGTAAAAATATTGGTTGGCTCAACGCTTACCCCGAGTCATTTTATTCCACATAAATGAAAGACTAAAGAATCACAACTGCCGATCTACTGCCTGCGCCTTTACTTTACGGTTCTGTAATACTCTCACATATTTAAGACCCAATTTATCACCATAATCCGCATAAGCTTTTTGTGCCCAATCTATGGCTGCATCTAGCTCTCCATTGATCTCATTGATAATAGCCATGTTGTATGCGGCTCTTCCAGCAATTTTGGATTTGTTATTATCAGTTTCTTTTAGCCATAATTCAGCCGCCCCATCCCAATTACCTGTCTGAGCCCTTCTTTTAGCCACTTTGAAGTTATCCGATCCCTTTACATAATAGTCTCTTTGTACCCTAGTCCTATAGGGTACAATACTCATCGCATAGCCTCTGCCGATATGGTAACTGCTATTTTTTACCGCTTCCTTCCGACCAGTAATGGCTTTTGCCGCTTCTAATGGATTAATTCCTTTCCCTACGGTAGTTAACTGCTCGGTGATAAGATATTCATCAACAAGCTGCTTTTCATGGTTATCATAAATTCTCCAACCTGTTTTAATTACAGTATGAACACTGGCATGATGTTCTAAGGCGGGCACGGAAATACCTACCGGTGTGGTTATGTTCACTTGGTGAGTACTGTAATGAATATTGGCATCTGTATCATAAAATTCTAAAACAAATAGGCCATCCAGCCCATTTTGATCACAGATTGCATAGACCTGCTCCCAAGGAAGCGGATTGGGAAAGTTGCCATAGGCGGGATTTTCTATCTGCTCCACCTCTAGTACCACAACCTCAACAAGCTTATTATTTCTTTCTAGTTCTTCTTTTAGACCCAATACGCTTGCTTCAGCACCTTCTTTATCTAAATTCATTCCTTCGGCCGAGAGCACTTTATCAACTTTGTCCAATAGCTTATCCTTGTCAGCAGGGAGGCTCCTGTTGAGGATGCCTACCTTTTGGATATATTGTGGCAGCTCAACCGGTGCAGGTTCGATCACGCTCATAGTGACAACGTTAGTCGTCTGGCATGCTATATTCAATACCAGTGCTGCAATGAATAATATAACTCTCATATAATATTAGCTTTTAAACAACTAATGCACTAAAAATATACAGATGGGGCTTAAATTGTTGCGGAAATAGCCAGCACAACTCACCCATGTGATTTTAGTATTCCTTTGTATAAATTTTTTACATCAAAACAGCTTCAACAATCGTTTGAAATGGATTTTTTTAGCATATTTATGGCAAAATAACTACACTATTAACTCCCTTAACATTTAAAGTACTTTTATGAAACTTACAAAAACCTTATTTTTCGCTTCTCTATTCTTTGTCGCCTCTTTTGCCGTGGCACAAGATGGAACCATCTATCCAATGGACAATCCTGATGAGCCCAATGCTATCCCGCTTAACACTGGTGGTGTAGAAAACCAACCTGCCTCGGAGACTTGGTTCAGGCAGTGGGGCGACCCAATGGCTCGCAATATAACGAAAGCCACGCTCACTCCCTTCTTGCCTGCACCAGAAAAAGCCAATGGTGCCGCTGTCATCGTAGCGCCAGGTGGTGGTTACAGGTGGTTATCGTTATCCAATGAAGGTTGGGAAGTGGCCCAAGCACTTGCCGACCAAGGCATCGCCGCCTTTGTGCTCAAGTATCGCCTCCACCCGACTCCAGAGTCACTCGATGGCTTCAGAGAGTCGATGAACAGAACCTTTGAGGCAGCAACCCCCCGAAACGACAATAACAGTAATAGCGAACGTCCAAGACCGATGAACTGGGGCTTGTCCAATCAGCTAGAAGATGCTGAAGCAGCCTATGCCATGATAGTAGACAGAGCCAAAGAGTGGGGTGTAGACACCGACAGAATCGGGATGATCGGATTTTCTGCAGGTGCTGGCCTTACCATGCACGCCACCCTCAACTCCAAAACTATGAAGCTAGCCTTTATCGGGCCGATTTATGGCGGCATGGGCCCTGTAGAAGTCCCTAAAGATGCCCCTCCCATGTTCAATGTGATCGCTACCGACGATTTTCTATTTAATGGCCAAACAGGTATCATCGAGTCTTGGTATAAGGCAGGCATACCAGTAGAGTTTCACTTATACCAAAACGGAGGACATGGTTTCGGTCTAGGCAACCCAGACAGAACAAGCAACCGCTGGTTCGATGCTTTTATGTATTGGCTAGAGGTGAATGAGTTTCTTACCGCCAAGAAAGGAAAATAATCGACCCAACTAAAATCGGTTAAAACAAAAGCAAATGCCCTATCCCTTGGTTGCTTCTACAGCCGCCAGGGGCTAGGGCATAATTTTAATGGCTGAATCAATATTTGGGCGCCGTACGGGCTGGATGGCACTCGCCAACCTCCCCACTAGGCCACTTCGGGCTCAAACAAAGCCACCATCCCTGGCGCGGCTGCGTATAGCCAAGCATAAGCGCAAAAGATGATAGCACCACCCTTACCAAGAGCGCATTATCCAACAAAAGCCCCATATTTTATACTTTAAAAAGATTTTTTACTATTTTAGAATGTCCCATGCAAGGTGGGTATAGGACATATGTCTTTTATCCCACCGTTAGCTACCATTATAAAATACGACAACCATTAAATTAACAAACTATGTTTGACAAAGAAATTGAAGCAATTGCAAAATGTACTGAACTAATTAAGGATTTGGATGAAAATTCAAAAATTAGAGTTATCAAATATTTGATTGAAAGATTCGGGATTGGGACAAGTCCAATTCATACAGGAAACTTTGTACCAAACAAACAAATTAGTCAAGGTAACTTCAACAATGATAAAATTGAACACCAGGACTTTATTGAAGAGTCAAAAACTGAAGATTATCCAACATTGAAGCAACTCTTGGTTAAAAACTACCCTAAGAACGAGACAGAATGGATACTATGCTATGCGTTTTTTGCATCTAAGTATGGTGAAGATACTTTTAGAAAAGAAGACATAACAGAAAGATATAAAGAAAATGGTAGGCATACGACAAGTACAAATGCTAACTTATCTAACAATATAAATGCCTGTATCAAAAAAGATTGGATAAAGGACATTAATAAAGATGAATTTATCCTTAAACAAGAAGGTATAGACTATGCAAAGGAAGTTCTAAAAGGAAATTCGACTGCAAAAGAAGTAAAAAGAACAAAACGATCTAAGGGTAATTCTGAAACAAACGAATAAAGATGATTGATGAACTTAAATCGTTTATAAAAAAGGTTGACAATTTCGACCAACTTAAATCCTCTGAGCAAATTGATTTTTTTGCTCATTTTTTCATTTTTGAACTAAAACAAGAGAACTTTTCACCAGTTCAAATTGAACAGGCTTTTAAGTTGCTTCGTCTCTTGCCATATTCAAATATTCCAAAATACCTTACAGACAATTCAAACAAAGCAAAAACAAGGAAAAAGAAAATAAAATTCTTGAAGACAAAAGAAGGTTTTCATTTTGTTAGTGCGTTTGAAAATGAATTAAAACTAAAAATCAAGGAAGAGGAAGTTCCGTTCTTTGAATATAATGTTGACCCTGATAGTTTAGAATGGAAGCCTAGCGACATTCCTTTTATCAATAGTAAGATTAGAAAAAATGCCGAGTTCTTTTCAAAACTATATTTTCTATTATACCATCTTGAAAACAGCCTAAGAAAATTTCTTACAACTAGATTACAATCAATTTTAGGGAATGATTGGGATAATAAACTTGTGCAGAATGTTGATTTGACTAAAGCACAATCAATAAGGAAAGAAACCAACCTTTCAGAAATGCTTCAAGACCGAGGAGACAGTATACTGTTCTATTGTATGTGGGATGATTATGGTAAAATTCTGAGACAGTACCCTATGATTTTTAAAGTCCAAAAAGATTGTGATGAAGTATTGGCACACCTCAATTCATTAGCAAAAATTCGAAACGCAATTGCACATAACACAGCGACAATTCCTAAAGAATATCAAGATGAACTTACATTGTTTATTAAAAAATATATCAAAATAATGAAGAATAACGGTAGCTAACAGCACCTACCCAAAAGTGGCGGTTCAGTGGTTAAATCACGCTTTGTGCTTCTATCAAAGCTTCTGCTTGGTTG
>SMEK01000305.1_pt1 | contig 19721 bp, 18 predicted proteins | sample 2456371 | NCBI WGS metagenome assembly SMEK01 (sample SAMN10132590, study PRJNA489261) | soil metagenome | isolation source: day1 antibiotic-loamy sand soil ammended with composted manure from dairy... | place: USA | collected 2015-04-01
GCGCCGCCGGCGTGGGCGGTGGCGTGGAAATACCCCGCCGCCTCGGCGCTGGCCGAAGTGCGCGCGGTGGCGTTCACCATGGGCCGCACCGGTCGCATCACGCCGGTGCTCGAACTGGAGCCGGTGCAACTGGACGATCATCGCGTGCAGCGGGTCAGCGTGGGGTCGCTCAAGCGCTGGCGTGAACTGGATATCCGTCCCGGCGATCAGGTCGAGGTGGCGCTGGCCGGGCTCACCATTCCGCGCCTGCGGTCGGTGGCGTGGCGCGCGCAGCGGCGCGTGCCGGTCACGCCGCCCGATCCACGAGCGCATGGCCCGTTGACCTGCTGGCAGGCGACACCCGGATGCGATCAGCAATTCCTGGCCCGGCTGGTCTGGCTCGGCGGTCGCCACGGCCTGGATCTGGATGGTCTCGGCAGCGACACCTGGCAGGCGCTGGTCGATGCCGGACTGGTTACCCACCTGCTCGACTGGATGAGTCTCACGCCGGAGCAACTGGCGGCGGTTCCGGGCATCGGCACGCATCGCGCGACCATGCTGGCACGGACATTTGCGGACGCGCGCGAGCGCCCGTTCGCGCGTTGGCTGCAGGCACTTGGCGTACCGGCCAGCGCTGGTGCCGGGCTGACCGATTGGGTTGCTGCAAGCGCTCGCGCTGCGGACGACTGGCAGGCACAGGCCGGCATCGGCAAGGGCCGGGCCAACCAGCTGGCTGCGTTCTTCGGTTGCCCGGACGTACGCGAGCAGGCCGCGCGCCTGCGCGCCAGTGGCGTGCATGGCTTCTGAGCTGGCCGCCCGCGATGACGGCAGGTTGGGGTGGCGCAGCAAACCCCGACGTCGGCGAAGTAGCGAATCCGTTGGGTTCGCCGCGCTTACCCGCGCTTACCCCACTCTGCGGGGCTACGCGTCGTGAAGGGCGACATGTCGGCGTGATATCCAGACAAACGCTGGTGCAGACGCAAAGAGTGATGGCATGCCGCGTGGCTCAGCCCTTCAGCTCGCCGTCGAGGTAATACCAGCGGCCGTCCTCGCGCACGAAGCGGCTGGTTTCGTGTTGGCGCTGCGCGCGGCCACCGCCGAGGCGGTAGCGGGCGACGAACTCGACCGTGGCGTGATCATCGTCGACGGGCTGGTGGCGACGTATTTCCAGCCCCAGCCAGGTCGGCGGCGGCTGTTGCGCGGACAGTCGAAGCGACGCGGGCCGGGTCTCGGCGTGCCAGCTGGCCAGCAGGTAATCCTCGCGCTTGAGCACATAGGCGCTGTAGCGCGAGCGCATCAGCTGCTCGGCCGTAGCCGCCGCGGCGCCGTCGTGCAGCAGGCCGCAGCACTGGGTGTAACCGTTCGGGTTGCCGCAGGGGCAGGGGGTGAGCGTGTCGATCGACTTCATGCCGCCTTTGTACCCGGTTCGGCGTTTCCGTGCAGGTCGACGCTTACCTTTGCACGCGTTGCCAGACGCGGCAGCGGTTGCTGGCCGGCATGGCGATGTCGGCCTGCAGCCGGAAGCTGGCGGCTTCGGCCAGCGCATCGACCGCCTCGGCGTCGCGGATCGCCATGTGCTCGCCGCGCACCTTGAGCCATTGGTCGAACGCGGCGTTGCTGTCGCTGTCGTGCCGACCGCCGTGGTTGAACGGGCCGTAGATGACCAGTGTTGCGTCGTCACCGGTTGCCGTGGGCAGTTGCGCGAACAGTCGCTGTACTTCCGGCCACGCCATGATGTGCAGGGTGTTGGCGCTGAACACGGCATCGAACGGGCCGCGCGGCCATGCACCGGCGACGTCCAGTTCCCGTGGCGCGGGGGTATTCGGCAGCGCCGCCTCGGCCAGCCAGGCACGGATGCCGGGCAGGTTGTCCGCGCGGTCGGAACATTGCCATTGGAGGTGCGGCAGCGCCGCGGCAAAATGCACGGCGTGCTGACCGGTGCCGCTGCCGATCTCCAGCACCTGGCGACGATCGGCAAACCACTCGCGCAACACGGCGAGGATCGGTTCGCGGTTGCGCTCGCACGAGGGCGAGTGCGGCTTGTCCACGCCGCGACCCGGGATCAGGCCGGGCGACCGCGCAACACGCGAGCCGGCAGCATCAACAGCGCGCCGAGGAAGGCGAACACGGCGTTCACGGTGATGCCGACCAGGCGCAGCGGCAGCAACAGCAGCCACACGATCGGATACAGCACCAGCGCCAGCAGCGCGATTGGCCAGCAGAATACCAGCAGCAGCAACCAGAGCAGGAAACCGGTCATGGGGTGATCCTCGGAGGTATGCCGTCGACTTTAGCGCAGGCTTTGCCGGTTGCGCAGATGACTCCCGGCACCCCTCACGCCAGCGGACGCACGCCGATCAGCCACAAATGCAACCACAACGCGAACACCAGCCAGGCCGCGATACCGGCGATCGCGACCAACGCATCGCCCTTCAACGTGCCGGATGGATGGACGACACCGGCGGCGCGGTCACGTCGGCGCGACACGATGAACAGCAGCACCGCCCACAGCAGGAAGGCGCCGAACAGCACCACGTCGTGCAGCATGCCCGTCGCCAGCAGGTGGCCGAAGGCCCAGACCTTCACGCCCAGCAGCATCGGGTGGCCGAGCCGGGCCTTCAGGTGATTGCGCGGGATGTAGGCGGCGGCCACCAGCACGAAGGCCAGCAGGGTGAGCAGCGCATTGAGATGGCGCAGTGCCAGCGGCGGCACGTACAGCAGTGCCGGTTGTTGCCGCGCCAGTCCGAAACCCCAGCAGATCAGCACGAAGCCGATGATGGAAACCAGCGAATACAGGCCTTTCCAGCCATTCTCGCCAAGCCGCGCGCGTTGCCGGTTGCGCCAGTCAGGGGCGACGATGCGCAGCGAATGCACGCCGAGGAAGATCAGCAGTCCAAGGATCAGCATGGTCATGACGGGCACTCACTCAGGATGTCGGGGTGAGTATAGGTGCCAACGCAGGCCGATCAGGCACGCGGCTCGATGCGCACGACCAATGCGATTGCATTCTCACGCAGCGTGACCGGGCCGATGCGTGGCGAAGGCTGCCAGGCGTCGCCGGCCTCCAGCTGGCCGGCGACGCAGTCGATCACGCCGTGGGCGCAATAGATCAGGGTGGTCGCTGGATCGGGCGTGCGGGTCAGCGGTTGCCGCCATACCTGCACATCGCCGCGCGCCTGTGCGCGGCGCACCATCAGGTTGAAATCACGGGTGGGGCCGCCGGCCAGCGACACCTCCACGCCGGCTTCGCCGGGGAAGGCAAATGGTGCGAACGGCGTGGTCAGCGCATGAGTGTGGTTGCCGTCCAGTGTCATCGTGAAACCGTCGCCGTCGAGCAGCACGATCTGCCGGTCGATGCCGGGAAAGCGCGAGAACGGCGCGGCGCTGTCGACCTCGGCGATGCTGGCGCGCCAGAGAAACCCGCCGTCGCCGGATGCAGACGGCTGGACGGCTATTTCGCGGGTGCGACCCAGTCCGTTCTTCCAAGGCTGCAGCGGACAATCGGACAGGCGGATGATCATGCGGTTCTCTCGATGACGCGCTCGAATGGCGGCAGCGCGCGCAGCATGCCGCTGCCGTAGCGTTTGGTCACCACGCGACGATCCAGCAGCACGATGCGGCCGTGGTCGGTCTCGTTGCGGATCAGGCGGCCACAGTATTGGGTGAGCAACCGGGTGGCTTCGGGGATGCTGACTTCGATGAACGGGTTGCGTCCGCGCGATTCCAGCCACTCGGCGTAGGTGGCACCGACCGGGTCGGTGGGCACCGCGAACGGCAGTTGGGTGATCACCACCGTTTCGCACAGCTTGCCGGGCAGGTCGAGGCCTTCGCCGAACGACGCCAACCCGAACAGCGTGCTGCCCTTGCCGGCCTCGATGTCGGCGCAGTGCTCGGCGACCAGTTGCGACTTGCCCAGCGAGCCCTGCGCGCGCACTTTGCGCACCTGCGCGATCGGCAGCTTCTGCAGCACGCGATCCAGCTTCTGGCGCGAGGTGAACAGGACCAGGTTGCCGGCGTCCCAGTCGAGGTTCTCTGCCAGCCATTCGCTGATTTCCTCGGCGTGCGCCTCGCGTGCGTCGGGCAGCGTGCGCATCGCCGGCACTTCCAGTCGTGCCTGTGCGGCAAGGTCGAACGGCGAGGGCAGGCTCAGCGTCACCGCGTCATTGGGCAGACCGACGGCGTCGGCGAAGCCGCGGAAATTGCCGCCCGCGCTCAGCGTGGCCGAGGTCAGCACCACGCCACTGGCGTTGCCCCACAGCACGTTGCGCAGCAACCCGGCGGCGGAGACCGACGAGGCGTGGCAGACCAGTTGCTGGTCGGCACCCAGGGTCACCCAGCGGGCCATCGGCGGGGGGTTCTCGGGGTCGTCGCCGGACCAGGCGCGCCAGCAACTGGCCTGCCTGCCGGTGCGCTCCAGTGCGATGCCGAGTTCACGCGACAGTGCTTCCTGGGTCGGTCCGCCGTCAGTCATCTCGACCACGGCGCGGCGCACCGCGGCGAGCCAGCGGTGCACCTCGCCGGTGAGCAGGTCGAGCACGCGCGCGTGCTCCACCCACGGCTCGGGCAACTGGCCGAGCGAGCCGCGATACATCGGTTCCTTCTCGGCCGGGTCGGGCAGCCAGCCGAGGCGGATCTCGCGTTCCAGTTCCTCCAGTGTGTTGCTGAGCTCCTGCAGCTTCTCGTCGCCCTGGTCGAGTGACAGCTTGCCGAGGCGCTCCTTGTCGGTCAGCGAGTAGGCCGCGTGCACCTGGCGGCCGAGTCGGCTCAGCTGGCGCACGGTGGCGGTCATGTAGACCTCGGCGGCGCCGCGGTCGATCGCCTTGCCGGGCACGTGGTGGCCTTCGTCGAAGATGTACAGCGTCTCGTCCGGTCGCGGCAGGATCACGCCGCCCCAGCCCTGCACGCCGTCGCCGCCGCTTTCGCCCGGCATGGTGAGGTCGGCCAGCACCAGGTCCTGGTTGGCCACGATGATCTCGGCGTCGTCCACCGCGCGGCGCGCGGCGAAGAACGGGCAGTTCATGAACTGCCCGCACTTGCGCCCGGTGCAGCCGCCGGCGCTGGTGGTGATCATCGGCCGCAGCAGGTCGCTGACCGGCTCGGGCGCGCTGTCCATGTCGCCGTTCCATTCATTGTGGTCGAACGCCACGCGAAGCTTGGCCAGCGACTGCTTGTCGCGTGCCTGCGGCGGTTTGGTCCACAACACCAGGTCGGCATCGAAGCCGGCCAGGCCCATTTGCGCGGTGTCGTTGATGCTGTTGGCGGCCATCAGCAGGTTGCGCGGGCACAGGTAGCGGCCACGGCCCTTGGCCAGTGCCACCTTCGCCTCGATGCCGTTGAGTTGCAGGTACAGCGGGATATCGCGCTGCACGAGCTGTTCCTGCAGCGCCACGGTGGCGGTGGCGATCAGCAGCTTTTTCTTCTGGAACCGGGCCACTTCCACGCCGGCGATCAGGTACGCCATCGACTTGCCGGTGCCGGTCGGCGCCTCGATCACCGCCACGCCGCCAGTCTGGCCGAAGGCCTTGGCGACTTCGGCGATCATGCGGCCCTGCGAGGCGCGTGCACGGAAGCCGGGCAACCCGTCTTTCAGGCGCGCGTAGGCGGCGCGGATGGCGTCTTTGGTGGTGTCGGTGAGCATGGGTGGATCGAAAACCGGTCGGCGAATGGTGCGCCGCGCGTGGGCGACTGCAGGACCACAGTTTATCGGTATTGCGCGCCGGGCCGCTTGCGTGCACGCTGACATCCCCGGCGCCGACAGGGGTATGCTGATCCCCGCGGCGCCAGCGGTCCCGGGCCAGGGGAACTCCTTCGATGAAGCATGCGGATATGTCGACGCCGTACGGCGGGTCGTTGCAGCTCAGCTGGCTGGCGCGGCTGATCGTGGCGCATGCGCCGGAAGAGGTGGCCGAGGCGATCGCGTCGCTGGCCAAGGCCCGGCCGGGTTGCCTGGCGGCCTGCGTGCTTTGGGGGACCGATGCAGCAGATGGGCTCAGCGCGCGGCCGATCCTTCCAACGTTGACGGACACCGCATGGCTGGCCACCGTCAGTCAGGCCGATGGTGCGCATTGGCATCCGGATGGGCGACACGCGGCGATCCGCCTGTGCACGCAGCCGGAATCCGCCATCCTGCTGCTGCAACTGCAGGACACCCATGCCGATGGCGATTTTTTCGTGGAGCTGGCCGGCCCGTTGCAGCTGGCCGGCCAGCACTTGCGGCGCGCGCTGGAATGGGCCGAACTGCAGGATTCGCACGAGCAACTGGAACGTTCGGAAAACCTGCAGCGCGCGCTGTTCGCGATTTCCGACCTGGCCGGCTCGGAACGCGACATGCCGGCGATGCTGCGCGGCATCCACGCCATCGTCAGCACGCTGATGTACGCGGAAAATTTCTTCATCGTGATGCACAACGCCGGGCAGGACGCGATCCGGTTCCTGTATTACGTCGACGTCGAGGATCCGGCGCCGCCCGGCGACGGCCAGGACATTCCGCTGAGCGTGATCGAACACACGCTGACCTGGTACGTGATCTGCGACGGCAGGGCGCGCCGGGGCAATGCCGAAGCGCTGCGTCGGCAGGTGGTCGGCCCGGTGGTGCAGATCGGGCCGGACAGCTACGACTGGCTCGGCGTGCCGATGCTGCGCAATGGCCAGCTCGGTGGTGCGCTGGTGGTGCAGAGCTACCGGCCCGATATCGGTTTCAGCGAAGAAGACCAGACCCTGCTCGAATTCGTGGGCAGCCATATCCTCACTGCGCTGGAGCGCAAGCAGGGCAAGGAGGATCTGGAGCAACGCGTGCAGTTGCGTACCCGCCAGCTGGCCGAGGCCAATCGGGGCCTGCAACTGGAAATCCTCGAACGACAGCGTGCCGAGCACCTGCAGGCGGCATTGTTCCAGATCGCCCAACTGGCCACCGCGGACATCGACCAGGCCGAATTCTACCGGCGCGTGCATGCGGTGGTCGGCGAGCTGCTGAATGCGGAAAACTTCTTCATCGCGCTGCTCTCCGACGATCGCCAGCGGTTGACGTTTCCGTACTCGGTGGATGCGGTCAAGGCGCCGCCGCCAGTGCGTTCGCTCGGGCGGGGCTTGAGCGAGTATGTGTTGAGGCTGGGCACCGCGTTGCGCGCCGACAATGCCGATATCGAGGAGATCGCCATGCGCGGCGAGATCGCGCCCGGGCGCATGGGCTCGCCGGCGATGAGTTGGCTGGGCGTGCCGCTGGTCGTCGGCGACGAAGTGATCGGGCTGGTCACCGTGCAGAGCTACCGTCACGACGTGGCGTACAGCCCGGCCGACCAGGAACTGCTCAGCTTCGTCGCGTCGCAGATCGCCAACAGCCTGACCCGCCGGCGCTCCGCCGAATCGCTGAAACGCGCCTACGAACAACTCGAACACCGGGTGGAGGAGCGCACCCAGGCGTTGCGCAAGGAAATCGTCGAACGCGAGCGCGTGCAGGATCAATTGCGTCACCAGGTCATGCACGACTCACTGACCGGACTGCCCAACCGCGGCTACCTGCGCGAGCGCATCGAGCGCGTGCTGTCGTCGATGCGGCGCGATCCGTCGTGGCGTTGTGCCCTGTTGTACCTGGATGTCGATCGCTTCAAGATCATCAACGACAGCCTCGGTCACCTGGCCGGAGACGAGGTGCTGAAGGAGGTCGCCAGCCGCCTGGCCGGCTGCGTGAGGCATCCGGACCTGGTGGCGCGATTGTCCGGCGACGAATTCGCGATCCTGCTGGAGCGGGTGGACCTGCCATCGTCGGCCACCGCCGTGGCGCAACGCGTGATGGATGCGCTGGCCGCACTCTTGCCGGTTGCCGGCAAGGAGCTGCAGGTGACCGCCAGCATGGGCATCGCGATCGGCGACAGCCACTACGATGCGGCCGACGAGGTATTGCGCGACGCCGACATCGCGCTGTATCGGGCGAAGGAGCTGGGCCGCAAGCGCTACGAACTGTTCGACGAAACACTGGCGAAGAACGTGGTCGACGTGTTGACGCTGGAGGGCGAGTTGCGCCAGGCGCTGCTGCACGATCAGTTCGAACCGTACTATCAGCCGATCAGCCGGCTCGACACCGGCAAGGTGGTCGGCTACGAGGCGCTGATTCGCTGGAACCATCCACGGCGCGGCGTGCTGCGACCGGCGGATTTCCTCAAGATCGCCGAGGACAGCGGACTGATCGAGGCAGTTGACTGGCGCATGTTCGAACTCGGTTGCCAGCTGCTCCGCGACGTGCGCGACGATAGCTTCATGACGTTGAACGTCTCCGCGCTGCACCTGCGCCACGCGGATTTCGACACCCGCCTGGTGCACATGCTGGAGGATGTCGGGCTGGCCCCGTCGCGACTGGTCGTCGAAGTCACCGAGGGATCGCTGCTGGACAATCCCGAACGCGTGCGCGCCACGCTGGAGCGGCTGCGCGCCATTGGCATCGGCGCCGCGCTGGACGATTTCGGCACCGGCTACTCCTCGCTCAGCTACCTGCATTCGCTGCCGCTGCGCATCCTGAAGATCGACCGTGCCTTCGTGCAGGAACTGGACAAGGATGCCAACAGCTCCAGCACCACCGTGGTGGCGGCGATACTCGCCCTGGCGCGGGCGCTGAACATCCAGGTGATCGCCGAGGGCATCGAGACCGAAACACAGCGCGACGTGTTGCTGGCGATGGGCTGCGAGATGGGCCAGGGCTACCTGCTTGGCTACCCGGCCCCGATGGCGCACTGGGAGGATCAACGCTGCAGCGTGCCCGCCTGAACATGACGCCGCCGACCGACCTGCCGCGTTCGCGCGAAGCGATGATGTTCAGCCCCGAACAAGCCGCCGCCCCATCGCACCGGCCTATCGAGCCCTGGGCGCCACGACTTGCGCGGTGACCGCCGGGGTGTGCAGGTGCGGCTGGAGCAGGACCGGGTCGCTGGGGCATGGCGTGGGCGCAGTCGACCCATCGCTGGCCCGTCGACTTTGGTCTAAATGCGCGATTTCAACCCATGGGTTGAGACTATGCGGACACGTCCCTCATGGCGATATCCCGTGCCACCGCCTCGGCCACCTTGATGCCGTCCACCGCGGCGGAAAGGATGCCGCCGGCGTAACCGGCACCTTCGCCGGCGGGGTAGAGGCCGCGGGTGTTGAGGCTTTGCAGGCTGTCGCCGCGCGTGATGCGCACCGGCGACGAGGTGCGGGTTTCCACGCCGGTGAGGATGGCGTCGGGCATGGCGTAACCGCGGATCTGCCGTTCGAAAGCGGGCAGCGCTTCGCGAATGGCGGCGATGGCGTAATCGGGCAGGGCGCCGTCGAGGCTGCCCAGGGTGACGCCGGGTTTGTACGACGGCTGCACGTCGCCAAATTCACGCGAGGCACGGCTGGCCAGGAAGTCACCGACCCGCTGCGCAGGCGCGCTGTAGTTCTCCCCGCCGAGCACGAAGGCGTGGCTTTCCAGTGCGCGCTGCAGCGCAATGCCGGCCAGCGGGCCTTCGCCGTACGGCGCGAAATCCGCCGGTTCGATGCCGACCACCACCGCTGCGTTGGCGTTGCGTTCGTTGCGCGAGTACTGGCTCATGCCGTTGGTGACCACGCGGCCCGGTTCGCTGGCGGCGGCCACCACGGTGCCGCCGGGGCACATGCAGAAGCTGTAGACCGAGCGGCCGTTGCCGGCGTGGTTGCCCTTGCAGTGATGCACCAGCTTGTAGTCGGCGGCACCAAGAATCGGGTGGCCGGCCTGTGGGCCGAAGCGGGCGCGGTCGATTACCGATTGCGGGTGCTCGATGCGAAAGCCGATCGAGAAGGGCTTGGCCTCCAGATGGACGTTGCGTGCGTGCAGCATCTCGAAGGTATCGCGCGCGCTGTGGCCGAGCGCCAGCACCACGTGGTCGGCACGGATCTGCTCGCCACTGGCCAGGGCAACGCCGCGGATCTGTTGCTGGCCATCCGCGCCCGCTTCCAGCAGCAGGTCGTCCACGCGCTGGCTGAAACGGATCTCGCCGCCCAGCGACTCGATCGTCTCGCGCATGTTTTCCACCATCGTCACCAGCCGGAAGGTGCCGATGTGTGGCTTGCTGACGTAGAGGATCTCTTCCGGCGCGCCGGCCTTGACGAACTCGGTGAGCACCTTGCGCCCGTGGTGCAGCGGATCGCGGATCTGGCTGTGCAGCTTGCCGTCGGAAAACGTGCCGGCGCCGCCCTCGCCGAACTGCACGTTGGATTCCGGATGCAGCTCGCGCTTGCGCCACAGGTCCCAGGTGTCCTTGGTGCGCTCGCGCACTTCCTTGCCGCGATCGAGGATGATCGGGCGAAAGCCCATCTGCGCCAGGATCAGCCCGGCGAACAGGCCACACGGGCCGAAGCCGATCACCAGCGGACGATGCTCGACCCGCGCCGGCGCCTTGGCCACGAAGTGGTAACTGGTGTCGGGCGTGGGTTGTACGTGCGCGTCGTCAGCGAAACGCTCGAGCAGCTCGGCTTCGCGCGGGGTGTCGATGTCCAGCGCGTAGATCAGCACGATCGCGCCGCGCCTGCGCGCGTCGTAGCCGCGCCGGGCGATGCTGTAGCCGGTCAGCGCGGCCGCCTCGATGCCCAGGCGCTGGAGAATCGCGTTGGCGAGTGCGGCCTCGGTATGGTCAAGCGGCAGCTTGAGGTCGGTCAGGCGCAGCATGCGGAGTCCGGAATTCGTCGATGTGGAAAAGGCTGGCGAGCCGCGTTGCAGTGGTGCCAGCCGTCCATTCTCGAGCTGATCGCGCGACGGGACAAGACGGTCGATGCGACCGTCGGTCCGGCAACGATCCGTTCCACTTCACGTCGGGAGTGGCGCAACTGACGCAGTGGGTCAGTTTCAGGCGGCGAGTGCGGTCAGAAACTGCTCACCCGTTGCCTGCGGATGCAGCAGGACAAAGCGGGTGCGATTTGCGTTGGAGCGCTTGCGGGCGGCGGCAATGCACAGTTCACCGTCCTTGCCGATCATCGCCAGCGGTGTCTCGCGGCGGCCGTCCCAGTGACGGCGGGAAATCGAGCCATGTTGCGGGCCGCCAGCGATGATGCATTCAACGATCGATGCCATGGGGTTGTGCTCGGAAGGTTGGGGAAACCGTGGATCCGAGCGTACTCAAGCAGGACGCGAGCCAATGGACGGGGGTGGAGTGTCGAGTGCGTCACAGTTCTGAAACGTACGTGTGAACTTGCATCGAGGAGCACGGGCGCCAGGTCGGGGATGACGATCGGCGACGGTCATCCCCGACACCCGGCCGGCTCAGGCGGCGCCGATGAAATCCGTCTTGCCGATGTCGGTACCTGCCACGCGCAGGATGTCGTACGCGGTCGTGCAGTGGAAAAACAAGTTTGGAATGACGAAATGCAGCAGGTAGCTCTGGCCGTCGAACGTCATTTCGCCGGTGCGCATCTTGAGCACGATCGAGCGATCCTCGCTGCCGTCGATCTGCTCGGGCGTGAACCCCTTGATGTACGCGATGGCGCGTTCGATGCGGTCGTAAGCCTGTGCCAGCGTGGTTTCGTTGTCCTCGAACGACTGCGGCTCCACGCCGGCAAGGCGGGCGGTGCCGCGGCTGGCCATGTCGCAGCCGATCTGGATCTGCTTGATCAACGGCAGCATGTCGGCGATCAAACGCGTCTGCAGCAGCACTTCGTCGCTGACGTTCTTCGACTTTGCGTGTGCTTCGCCTTTCTTCAGCACGTGGGTGAGATTGCCCAATGCGCGGACGAAAACCGGTACGGAGGCCTGGTACATGGAAAGTGTCATGGCTGATCTTCCTGAGGTTGGTGGAAATGTTCGGTGGGATGGGCGGCGGCCAGCACGGGCGGCTCGCCGGGCAGCAGCATGGGGGCGTCACCGGGCATGGGTGCCACGGTTGCCGGCAGGTGGCGCGTAACTCGTGCCGCGATCACCAGGCCAATGACCATCAATGCCGCCGAAAGCACGAAGGCTGCACCCGGCACGTGGACAGAAGCCGCCGGTGCGATCGACAGCGAGAACACCTGGGCGAACAGATACGGTCCGAAGATCCCGGCGAAGCTGCCCAAGCTGCCGGTCGCACCCTGCAGCCGGCCCTGTTCGGACGGATCGACCTGCTGCGTCATGATCGACTGGATCGGTGGCATCGCCAGCCCCCACAGCGCGAGCAGCGGAACGCCGAGCAGGAACGCCCAGCCGACGTCGGCCACGCCCATCACCAGGAAGGCCCCGACGCCGAACAGCATGCCCGCCAGCAACACGCGACGCTCGCCGAAGCGTGGCGCCAGCTTGCCGGTGAGCACGGCCTGCACGAAACCGTCGCAGGCGCCCACCAGCATCAATACGTAGCCAACCGCCTGCGGGCCCCAGCCGTAACGGTAATCCGCGTACAGCACGAATACCGTCTGCAACACGTAGTGGGCGAGATAGACCAGGAACAGCACCACCGCCAGGCCGAACACCTGCGGTTGGCGGCGCAGCAGTTTCAGCGCGCCGAACGGATGGGCGCTGCGCAGCTCGATGCGCGTCGTGCGGCGTTCCTTGGGCAGCGATTCGGGCAGGATGAAATAGCCGTAGAGGAAGTTGCACATCGCCAGTCCCGCCGCCACCCAGAACGGCAACCGCAGCGCGATGCCGCCGAGCAGGCCGCCCAGCCCCGGCCCGATGATGAAGCCCAGTCCGAACGCACTGCCGAGGATGCCGAAGGCGGCGGCGCGCTTTTCCTTCGGCACGATGTCGGCGATGTAGGCGTTGGCGGTGCTGAAGCTGGCCGCGGTCATGCCCAGCAGAATGCGCGCCACGAACAGCAGCCATAGCGTGGGCGCCAGTGCCAGCAGCACGAAATCCACCGCCAGTCCGAGGTTGGAAATCAGGATCACCGGGCGCCGCCCGAAACGATCCGACAAGGCGCCCTGCACAGGGGAAAACACGAATTGCACCAGCGCGAACACCGTGCTGAAGATCCCTACCCACCACGCCGCCGTCGCGATGCCGCCGCCAGCCAGTTGCTCGATCAGGTGCGGCAGGACCGGGATGACGATGCCGAATGCCAGCATGTCCAGCAACACGGTGACGTAGATGAACGCCAGCGCGGCACGGTGGCGTGGTGTGGGGAGAGTCGGCGACATGGACATGGCACAGCGGCGAGGCAGGCACGATAGCCGAATGACGACAGCGTGGCATGTGCATGTCGGCGGCCTTGCGAGCACGCGTCGGCGGCATCCCTGTCGCGCATCGATTCATCGCGCCGCGGCCCGGCGCGATACCATGGGCAATCCCCTCGTCAAGGAATCGCCATGTATCGACGTCTGCTTCCCGCGTGTCTGCTGTTGGCGCTGGCCGCCTGTTCATCCGGCCAGGACGCCTCCGCGCCGGCACCGGTATCGAAGGAAGAGCTGGCACCGGCACCAGCCGTGAGCGCTCCCGCGGCGGCGGCCAGCACTGAAGCCGGCAACGCGGCGCAGCGGCATCTGGCCGACTACGCCACGGTGGAACTCACCGCCGACCTGTCCAGATTCGATGCGCGGCAGAAAGAGATGATCGCGCTGCTGGTGCAAGCGGCCGACAGCATGAACGCGCTGTACTGGAAGCAGGCATGGGGCGACAAGGACGCGCTGCTGGCGAAGATCAGCGACCCGGCCACCCGCGAATTTGCCGAGATCAACTACGGCCCGTGGGACCGGCTCGACAACGACAAGCCGTTCGTCGACGGCGTCGGCGAGCGGCCCGCCGGCGTGCAGTTCTACCCGGCCGACATGAGCAAGGAGGAGTTCGAGAAATCCGCACTGAAGGACAAGACCGCGCTGTATACCCTGCTGCGCCGCGATGCGCAGGGCCAGCTGATCACCGTGCCCTACCACGAGGCGTACAGGCCCGAGCTGGAGAAGACCGCCGGCCTGCTGCGCCAGGCCGCGAAACTGGCGCATGATGCCGGCTTCAGGAAGTACCTGACGATGCGCGCCGACGCCTTGCTCAACGATGACTACCAGCCCAGCGATTTCGCCTGGATGGCCATGAAGAAAAACCCGGTCGACATCGTGATTGGCCCGATCGAGACCTACGAGGATCAGCTGTTCGGCTACAAGGCCAGCTACGAGTCGTACGTGCTGATCAAGGACCAGGCCTGGAGCGAGAAACTGGCCCGTTTCGCCAAATACCTGCCCGAACTGCAGCGTGGCCTGCCGGTGGCCGACAAGTACAAGGCGGAAAAGCCCGGCTCCGACGCCGACCTCAACGCGTACTTCGCGGTCTATTACGGCGGCGACGCCAACGTCGGCGCCAAGACCATCGCGATCAACCTGCCCAACGACGAGCAGGTGCAGCTGGAGAAGGGCACCCGTCGCCTGCAACTGGAAAACGTGATGCAGGCGAAGTTCGACAAGATCATGCTGCCGATCGCGCATGAACTGATTGCCGACGACCAGCAGAAAAACCTCACCTTCGATGCGTTCTTCCAGAACACCATGTTCCACGAAGTGGCACACGGCCTCGGCATCAAGGAGACCCTGGGCGGCAAGGGCACCGTACGCAAGGCGCTGAAGGACCAAGCCTCCAGCTTCGAGGAAGGCAAGGCCGACATTCTCGGCCTGTACATGGTCAGCAAGCTGGCCGACAAGGGCGAGCTGGACAAGTCGAAGCTGCTGGACAACTACGTCACCTTCCTCGCCGGCATCCTGCGCTCGGTGCGTTTCGGTGCCAGCGACGCGCACGCCAAGGCAAACATGGTGCGCTTCAACTTCTTCAAGCAGCAGGGCGCCTTCAGCCGCGATGAGAAGACCGGTCGCTACCGCGTCGATTTCGACAAGATGACCGCGGCGATGAACGCGTTGTCGGCCAAGTTGCTGACCATCCAGGGCGACGGCGACTACGACGCGGCGAAGCAGCTCACCGACCAGATGGGCGCCGTCGACGCCGAGCTTGCCGGTGACCTGAAGCGCCTCGACCAGGCACACATCCCGGTCGACATCCGCTTCGAGCAGGGTCTCGACGTGTTGGGCCTGAAGAAACACTGAGGCTGCCGATTCGACACGAGCGCACCGACGTGCGCGATGCTCCGCGTTACGTGACGAAGGGCATCGCGCACGTCGGTGCGCTCCTACACGGCAGCGGCAATCCAGTCGGCGACGGCTTGCGGGTGTTCGAGGTGCAGGTGGTGGCCGCCAGGCAGGTGTCGCACGGCGATGTTGGCCATGCAATCGGCGCGGGCCCGCATCGGCGCATCCGGCAGATACGACGTCGCCGGCTGGGCCAGCAGCAGTGCGGTGGGGGCGCTGATGCCACGCAGCAACGCGTGAACCTGTGATTCGGCCAGCCGCGTGGCGCTGGGTCGGGTCAGGCGCGGATCGCTGCGCCAGCGCCAGCCACCATCACTTTCGAGCAGGCCGCGTTCGACGATCGGCCGGGCCTGTTCGGCGGGCAGTCCGCTGGCCATGCTGCGTGCGCCGATCGCCTGTTCGACATCACGGAACACGCGCAGCGGCTTGGCCTTTGCGTCGCGCGTTTTCAGCGCATCGCGGAAGCGTTGCAGCGTGTGTGAACCGTCATCGCCGAGTGGACCGAGGCCTTCGATCAGCAGCAGACGCTGGACCCGCTCGGGTCGCGCGGTGGCAACCAGTGTGGCGACACCGGCGCCGAGCGAGTGCCCGAGCAAGTGGTAGCGATCCAGCGCCAGCGCGTCGGCGGCAGCCAGTACGGCCTGCACGTAATCGACGTAGTGGTAGTTGGCACCGGCGGCGAGGTGATCGGAATGGCCGTGGCCGGGCAGCTCCAGCGCGATCACCCGGTAGCGCGTGGCCAGCAGCGGCGCCAGCAGGGCAAAACTGCCGGCGTTGTCGAGCCACCCGTGCAATGCCAGCAGCGGCGGCAGTGTGTCGTCGCCCCATGCCTGCGCGGCGAGATTCAGGTTAGCGATGGCGATGCGCAATTCGCGCGGTGCGCTCATGCGGCCGATTCCGGCCAGCCGCGCAGGTGGCGCCGAACCAGGGCGGCGAGGCTGGTTACCTGTTCGGGACTGTCGTTGAGCGCGGGGATGTAGCGCAGCGTATCGCCGCCCGCGGCGGTGAAGAAGTCGCGGTTCTGCATCGCGATTTCCTCCAGTGTTTCCAGGCAATCCACCGCGAAGCCGGGGCAGGCGACGTCCAGTCTCTTCACGCCCTCGGCGGCGAGCTGGCGCACGGTGGCATCGGTGTACGGGTGCAGCCAGCGTTCGCGGCCTACCCGCGACTGGAAGCTGACGACCAGATCGTCGTCGGCCAGCTGCAGTCGCTCGCGCAGCAACTGCGCGGTGCGCTGGCACTGCTGCGGGTATGGATCGCCCAGCCGCGCGTAGCGTTCGGGTATGCCGTGGAACGACAACAGCAGCTTGTCGCCGCGGCCGTTGGTCGCCCACCACTGCCGGATGCTCGCCGCCAGGGCGTCGAGATGGCCGGCATCGTCGTGGTAGTCGTTGACGAGCCGCAGTTCCGGCGGCCAGCGCAACTGTTTGAGGGCGTCGGCAACGGCGTCGATCACCGAGCCGGTGGATGTGGCCGAATATTGCGGGTACAGCGGCAACACCAGCAGCCGTCGCACGCCTTCGCGCTGCAGTTGCGTGATCACGTTCGCCACCGAGGGCTCGCCATACCGCATCGCCAGCGCCACGCGCAGCTTGCCGGGTTGTTGCCGGTCCAGTTCGGTCTGCAGGCTGGCCGCCAGTGCCTCGCTGCCGTAGCGCAACGGCGAGCCGCGCTCGTTCCAGACCTTTGCGTACGCATGTGCCGAACGTTTCGGTCGTACGCGCAGGATCACGCCGTGCAGGATCAGCCGCCACAGCCAGCGGGGGTAATCGATGACCCGCGTGTCACCCAGGAATTGGGCAAGATAGGGACGCACGGCCCGCGCCGTCGGCGCGGTCGGCGTGCCGAGGTTGACCAGCAGCACACCAGCCTGAACGGAGGCCGCGGGCGTCGCGGCAGTTGAATCGGCAAGGCCGGTATAGTGGTTTTGTGGCATCGTGGCAGCCTTGACCGGATCAGCCGTAAAGTCTGACACAAGCCTCCGTGCACTGACTGCGCCATCGCCGTCGAACCGTCCCCATCGAATCCGTGGAGCTCCCCATGTTCAAGACACCGCTGCCCCGTCTGTTGCTGATCGGCATGGCCCTGCTGTTGCCCGCCGCCGTGCAGGCCGAGGACCCGCCGCTGGTGCGCGCGAACAACGCGGTGCGCGTGCTCAGCGACATCATGCAGGCGCCGGACAAGGCGATCCCGCAGGATCTTCTGCGCGATGCCAAGGCGATCGCGGTGATCCCGGACATGCTCAAGGTGGGCTTCGTCTTCGGCGGACGTCGCGGCGAGGGCCTGATTTCGGTGAAATCCGCCGACGGCACCTGGTCCAATCCCAGTTTCATCACCATGACCGGTGGCAGCGTCGGTTTCCAGGCGGGGGTATCGTCCACCGACGTGATCCTGGTGTTTCGTACCCAGCGTGGCGTGGATTCGATCGTCAAGGGCAAGTTCACCCTGGGCGCCGATGCGTCTGCCGCCGCCGGCCCGGTCGGGCGTACCGCCACGGCGGCCACCGACGGCCAGTTGAAGGCGGAGATCTACTCCTATTCGCGCTCGCGCGGCCTGTTTGCCGGTGTCGCACTGGATGGTTCGGCGCTGCGCATCGACTATGATGCGAACGCAGCCATCTACGGTGCCGGTATCACCCCGCGGCGCATTTTCGAAGGTGGCGTGAGCAACGTGCCGGCACCCGTGGTCGATTTCCGCGATCGGCTGGAAGAATACACGCAGCGATAAGCCGGCACACCGCCACGTCGGCCGGTGGCATCGCTGCCCGTCGTCCCCTTGAGGTCAAGTCATGAGCATCACCCATCTCGTCATCCTACTGATCGTCGTCGTGCTGATCTTCGGCACCAAGAAACTGCGCAATATCGGCTCCGACCTCGGCGGTGCCATGCGCGATTTCAAGAAGGGCATGGACGGCGACGACGACAAGAAGAAGGACGAGCAGCGCCTGCAGGCCGATCCACCGCCAGTGGACAGCACCACGCAGCAGAAACAACCCGATTCGACCGAATCGAAGTAAGCGCGGGCGCGCGCGGAAGACCTCGCGATGATCGAGATCAGCTTCGGCAAGCTGGTGCTGCTTGCGCTGGTTGCCCTGATCGTGCTCGGGCCGGAAAAGCTGCCCGGCGCCGCGCGGACCGCCGGCGCGCTGTTGCGACGGATACGCGGCGGCTGGGACAACGTGCGCGCCGAGGTGGAACGCGAACTGGAGATCGAGGAAATCAAGCGCGCCGCGCGCGACGCGGCGGCGCGTGCCGAAGCGCTGCAGAACCAGTTGAAGGAGGGCGTGCAGCAGGTGCATGAGCCGCTGGACCAGGTGGTGAACGATGCCGCGGCGTTGGTTCGACCGGAGCCTGCCACGCCCGCCGAGACCACCGAAGCGCCCGATCAGGAACCCGACCCGATGCAGCCGGAATTGCCGCTGGACGAGCCCGCGGTGAGCGTGGAGCCGGCCAGGAATCCTCCCGCATGAATACGCCTGCGCCCGAGGCGCCGGAAGACAACGGCATCACCGACGACCTCCAACAAGGCCTGTTTTCGCACCTGATCGAATTGCGCTCGCGCCTGCTCAAGGCGGTCGCCACCGTGATGGTGGTGTTGCTGGCGTTGATCCCCTTCGCCAACCGTCTCTACACCGAACTGTCCGCGCCGCTGGTGGCCCGGCTGCCCGAAGGTGCGCACCTGATCGCGACCGAGGTCGCCAGCCCATTCGTGACGCCGCTGAAACTGGCCTTCTATACGTCTCTTTTCATCAGCATGCCGGTGATCCTGTACCAGTTGTGGGCGTTCGTCAGCCCGGGCTTGTACAAACACGAGAAGCGGCTGGCGCGGCCACTGCTGGTGGCGGCGATGGCGTTGTTCTACCTGGGTTGTGCGTTTGCGTATTTCCTGGTGTTGCCGGCCGCGTTCCGTTTCCTCACCGCGGTGACGCCGCAGGGCGTGGAGATGATGACCGACATCACCCACTACCTCGATTTCGTGATGCTGATGTTCTTCGCCTTCGGCCTGTGCTTCGAGGTGCCGGTGGCGGTGGTGATCCTTGCCGCGATCGGGGTGGTCGACCTGCAGCAACTGCGCAACAGCCGCCGTTATGCCGTGGTCGGCGCTTTCACCATCTCGGCTTTCATCACCCCGCCGGACATCACCTCGATGATCATGCTGGCGATCCCGATGTGCCTGCTGTACGAACTGGGCGTGCTGGCGGTGAGTTGGCTGGTGAAGCCGGCAAAGCCGGAGGTTGGCTGAGCCCCCTGCCCGGTACGCCGCGCCGTCAGCCGGCCTGGCAAATCATCACCGCTGGATCCGGCGCAACACTCCCGGCGTCGTCATTTCCGCGAAAGCGCGGTCCCGCAGTTCTCCCAGTCGTCATTCCCGCGAATGCGGGAATCCATTGTGTTCGCGGAGCACCGCCAAGTGGATTCCCGCTTTCGCGGGAATGACGGCAAAAGGCGGTGGGGATCGCGGAACCCGCTTGCGGGCGATGTTCTTGCGAATGTCGAATCCCCGATCCCAACCTCAATACAAATCGATCGGATCGACGTCCATCGACCAGCGTACCCGGCGTGCCGCGGGCAGCGCCGCCAGCGTCGCCTGCCACGGACGCAGCATGCCGTGCAGCGTGCTTCGGCGGGGTGCCTCCAGCAGCAACTGGCCGCGGTGGCGACCGGCGCGCAAGGGCATCGGCGCGGGCATCGGGCCGGCGATCTGCAGGGTGTCGTCGTGAGGCA
>SMEK01000306.1_pt1 | contig 19718 bp, 8 predicted proteins | sample 2456371 | NCBI WGS metagenome assembly SMEK01 (sample SAMN10132590, study PRJNA489261) | soil metagenome | isolation source: day1 antibiotic-loamy sand soil ammended with composted manure from dairy... | place: USA | collected 2015-04-01
CAGCAGTTGATACACCTGGGAAAACAATTTGCCCTACAAGCTCAAGGTTTTCGCCTTCCATAACAAGCTCTACCCCTGGTTGATGATCACCTGTCTCGTCAGGGGAAAATGAAGTAACGTTAGGCAAAATAATTGTAATTCCAGAAGCACTCTCTACCTCCAATCCAGAAGGCACTGTTAAGATAATTTTTCCATTTATACTGGTATTGGGCACCTCCACTACAATTTTAGTTTCTGTTTGATCCACAAATTCTGTCACTTCGGTTCCATCAGGAAAAGTAATCGTAGTAACAAGATCAAGATCGGTTCCTTCAATTGTCAAGTCATCTGTATGCTTAAGGTTGAGCGGAGACACATCAGTAATTGTGGGCATAGTCACAATCAAATCTTCTTCAGAAGCAAAGACCAACGGCTCTGTGCCACCCGAGGAGAAGATCAATTGCCCTGTCTGTGCTTCCATAGGAACAGTGATTACCAACTCAGTCTGGGTACGGCTCACGAAATCATCTTGCTCCACTACCAGATCGCTAGCAAATGTCACATTTTCGATCCAATTCAACTTACTACCTGTGATTGTAATATTTGTGCCGGGCTTTGCTTCTTCTGTTATGGAAGCAATAACCACTTCCACATTGAAGTTCAAGTGCGTCTTAGATTCAATCTCTCCCTGTGGCGTATTCAAAATGATCTTTCCCGCCTCAGCTCCTTGCGGCACTACTATCTTAAATGAACCACTAGAAGCCTGAACGAATTCGCTTCTTGGGATTGTGATATCGGGTTTTAGCATAACCGAATTTACCTTATCCAAATTTCGCCCGACAAAAATAACCTCCTCCCCATGCGAAACTCCAGAAGGCCCAAAACTCAGGAGAACAACTTCGCCGGCGTTTGGATTCTCGTCGTCCTCGCATGAAGTCATAAATACTAGACCGACCAGCACAAACAGTAATGGCAGTCTATGAATGATATACTTAAAAATATTTTTCATTTTTTACTGTTTGTTATGGTTGTACAAATCTTATGTTATCTATATAGAACTCCACTAAATTGCCATCATTTTCAGGTGAACCAAGTAGCCAGGTGCTAAATGACCCAGCCGCAGTTTCAATAAACTTTTGATTGGGCGTATAGGCTACATTATCTCCGTCCATTCCCATATGATAATGGAAGTCGGTCATAGGAATCACCACAGTGATCCACCCGTCCGTAGAGAACTCTTTTCCTTCTTCAGCCCAAGGCCCCCAGATAGCGCGCGCATTGAGCTCATTGCCCCAAATCTCTTGGTTATTTCCATTATGGTCTGGTGTAGATAAGCATAGATTTAAATAACCTCCGTACCATTTATTTACTTTAGCTTCAAACTTCAACACATAATCACGATACGAATTAGGATATAGTGGATAGAAATTTTCAGTCCTGTTGTCCGGCCCACCCCAATATTCCATTAGCAACGGAGATTGAGCAGGTGCTCCTGGTCCTTCATCCCGCTGATTGGCATCTATATTTCCTCTAAACACGAGATAATTGCCGTTTATTGGATTATCTGTATTCTCCACAAGACCTATACGCCAACCATTGCCTACAAGGTCATCGAAGTCCAATACAATATTGCGTTTGTCCCAAAGATGGAAAGTAGATTCAGTTACACCAAAATTGGTAGTAACAATAACAGGGCCTTCTTCTGCACTTTCAGGAACTTCTACCTCAAGCTGTGTTTGGCTTAGGACAGTCGCTTCAACCTGCTCGCCACCCGTAAATTCCACTATTACTGGTACAACATCGAAGAAATAATCACCATTGATGATTAGGTTTTCACCTTCTTGCGGCCATTCGTTTTTGGCACTTGCCAGCACCGGTGGCGGAATCGTCACCTTAAAATCGTGTACTAGCGTATCGCTATTTGTGTCGATAAGGTACATTTTGTCCGTGATGTCTAACGGTGCTCTTTGGGGTACAGAAACAAAGATGCTTTGGTTGGTTACCCATGTAGGACTAATAGTAGCCTGTTGGTCATTGAACCATATATCACGAATCCCTCCTAGGTTTCTTCCCATGATCACAATATTCGTTCCCAATTGCGCCGATACAATTAAAGAATCAGAAACATTAGGATTGGACATTCTGATATATTCTATTACAGGATCTCCATTAGGTGTTTCTAAATGTACACCGTCACTTTCTTCGCATGCGGTCAGGAAAAGAGTACTCAATGTCATGCAAGACACCAGTACAAATGATATATATCTTAGAAATCTCATATCAGTTCTGTTTGTTTTATTCAAATACATATTCAACGGGTTCTTCACCTTTCCTAAGCAATGGATTGCCAACCACTTCGCTTCCTGGAATAGGGAGTACCATTTTTTCCGCAGTAAATATTACCTCGGGATCATTATTGTATTGTGTTTCACCGTTACTTCCTGTTTCCGTCCTCACGCCTCCTGCAGGTACGAGTTCATATCCAGCAGGATCATTTTCTAAGTTATCATCAGAGTCAATTCTGAAATATGCAGAAGTACGTTTTTGATTGTTGAGATAGGCCAATGCTTCAGTAGGGTTTCTATAATACCGCCGCTTTATGTCCAACCATGAGATGGCCTCGAGCGCAAATTCAACTCTTCTTTCGTTAAAAAGATCTTCGTAGGTCATATTACCATCAGTAGGAGGATTCAAGCCAGCTCTTTCCCTCACAGCTAAGTAAGCGTCATAACCTGGCCCTCCGGTAAGTTCAGTACCTCCTGCTAACAATGCCTCAGCATAAAGCAGATAAACATCTGCCAAGCGTAACATATATTGGTCAAGTGGAGAGTCTTGGTTTGAGATTACATAACCATGATCGTCAACACTGCCCACAACATATTTTTTCAAGCTTGTAAGCGTAGGCGTAGCTCCTTCTATCTGCTCTCCCTCATCATCTCGCGAAACAATTTCATATGTATATCCACCTTCACTTGTGACGATATAATCATAATAGTCGCCATTTTGCATGTATATAGCCCTACGACGGAGGTCAGTAGCAGATTCAGCATTTTGTTCCAGGTTATTGATAAAATTAATTGTCATGCCTTTTCCACTGCCCCATGCCTGTGAATCATCGGTAATTCTAGAATGACGTGCAAAACGTGCCTGTCGGCTATTGCCCACACCATATCCGCCATTGATCCATTGAATCGCAAATAGTATTTCTGGGTTATGTTCGTTTTCAATTTTGAACATGTTCTCGTAATTAGGGAATAGCGTGAGCCCACTGTTATTGATCACATCTGCTGCATAATTTGCTGCTGCTGCAAAATCATTATCCGTCGTTGAAGGGAAACCGGGATTTCCAACTCTCCTTTGCCCTAAGGTAACATGTAGCTTAGCTAACATACCTTTTGCAGACCACGACGTAACCCTGCCAGGGGCATCGGATGTAGGCAAATGCTCAGCAGCAAATACGAAGTCTCTTCGTGCAAATTCATATATACTCGCCGCAGTATTCTTAGGCAACTGCAAATCATTAGCCGCAACTCTTTCGGCAGCCTTTTCAATGATGGGCACATTTTCCCAGTACTCCACTAAAAGATAGTAGGCCATTCCTCTAAAAAATCTTGCTTCTCCAAGGCCTGCATTAATCACCTCCTCACTAACCCCGTATCCTGAAGCTACTGCAGGCATATCGTCTATGATCAGGTTAGCAAAAGATATTACGTTGTATAATCCTTGCCACCCACTTCGAATCGCAGAATTGTTCTCGTTGTAGGATAGGTAGAAGAACTGTCCTTCAATATCCCAATTATGGTGCATATCACCTGCCATCAGATCCCCTGCGCACCAACTAAATACGTCATTAAAGGCAAACCATGGAGCTCCATAAAGTGACGCTGTAGCTTGGCGAATCTCTGCTTGGTCACGGTACCATGCTCCTACGGTAGCCTCATCTTCAGGGACGTATTCCAAGAAATCATCAGAGCACGCACTAAAGGATAAAACCAACACTAGTGTTAGAAAATGCTTTATATATTTTTTCATAATATTCGGATTTTTCAAAGATTAGAAATCTATGTTAACGCCTAATGTATAAACACGCGGGGAAGGGTAACGCCCCATGTCGACATTCTGCAATAAAGGACTTTGGTTGAATGCACCAATTTGAGGATCTAATCCCGTATAATTAGTAAAAGTGGCTACATTTTGGATGTTTGCGTAAACCTGAGCTCTAGACATCCTCACTTTTTCTGTTAGACGTGAAGGAAGATTGTAACTAAGCCTCACATTTTGAATTCTTACAAATGTTCCATCTTCTATCCATCTTGTAGACATGTAGTGGTTAGAGTTCTCACCACCGTTATCAAATCTCGGAATGTCGGTCCCAGGATTGATCAATTCTACGTGATCGATATTATTCAAATCTGTACCCCCTTCAATCAGTCGAGTCCTCGCCCTATTTTCTACAGTTGTAGACTGATTGTCAAAATTTGTCAACATCTGCTCATTCCGAGCTCTAGAATAATTTAGGATATCTCCTCCAATAGAACCCAGCACATACACATCTAAAGAAATGGGGCCATAAGAGAAAGAGTTGTTAAACCCAAAGGTCCAATCGGGGTTAGGGTCGCCAATTACAGTCTGGTCGTCTGAGTTAATCACCCCATCACCATTCAAATCCCTCCACTTGATATCGCCTAACCATAGTCCCGTAGTCCTTTCAATCTTATTTATACCTGGATCATCATCACTAGTTGGCACATAATTGTCATCCGGAATCTGGACAGCATGGCCTAAAATTTCTTCCTTCGACGTAAAGATGCCATCCGCTATATACCCATAAAACTGTCCTACTGGATAGCCAGCAGTAGTCATGGTAGATGTTTCGAATCCAGAGTACCAATACAATTGCTCAAATATAGGAGGGCCACCTACGCTCGTCACCTCATTTCTATTTAAGGCAAAATTGGTATTAGTAGTCCATTTAAACCTATCCGTTTCTACATTGACAGTATTGAGAGATACTTCGATACCCTTATTGGTCATTCTCCCTACGTTAGCCTGCGGACCATTGATTTGATCACCAAAAACCCCTGGAAGAGGAAGTTCCAAGAGCAAATTGTCTGTTTCTTTTAAATAAGCATCCACGGATAAATCTATTCTTGTATTGAGTAGCGCCACATCAAGTCCAATATTATATTGAGCAGTAGACTCCCATTGCACAAGTGGATTGGAGTACGCACTGTTTCTTACTCCTGATCCAAAATAGGTATTCACTGGAGTAAGCGCTGAACCAAAAGCATAGTTGTTTATCGCTTCGTTACCCACAAGCCCCCAACCAGCTCTCAACTTAAGTTCGTTGACAAAATTATTCTGTCCCATAAAGCTCTCCTGAGAAATCCTCCAGCCGACTGAAGCTGAAGGGAACCATCCCCACCGGTTTTCTGGGCCAAATCTGGAAGACCCGTCCCTTCTTATAGTAGCAGTGACTAAATATCTGTCATCAAAGTTATAGATTGCACGGGCAAAACTTGAAATCAGTGAATTCCAACCTTTAACTCCTGTATTGGCAATGTTAGATATATCACCTTGTCGCATTGACGGAAGGTCGTTGGGCATGCCCAGTTTGTATGCTGTAAAGTTATCATATTGTCCCTTTTGGGCTTCATAGCCTACCATTGCCGTAAGCCCATGGTCATTGAATGATCTATTATAAGTCACATAATTTCTCCACACCCAAAAAAAGTTCTGATTAGAAGATTGCCCTAATTGACTTGTCCTATTTACGATAGTCCCCCATTCATAACTAGGCTGAAAAGCTTTTATTAGAGCATTTCCATAATCCACTGCTATTTCCGATCTGAACTTAAGATCTGAGATGAGCTCAATATCCGCATAAAGTGTGGTCATCACCCGATTGTCGAGCACCGTATTGTTTCTTAGCAATGCCAATGCGACAGGATTTGAACCAATCTGTGCAGAAGCGTTTTGTTGATCTGGCCCTGCGAATGACCCATCAAAATTCCTGACTGGAATATGGGGAGGCATTTGAGCTGCTTGAGAGATCACACCATCACCACCATCTTGAAGTGTGATCGTTTCATCTTTACGAGATAAAGCTATCGTTCCACCTATCTCAATCCCTTTGCTTATTCGGGTATCAATATTAGCACGAACGTTGAACCTGTTGAAATTTGATCCAATTATAATACCTTCCTGTTCAAAGTATCCTCCAGACACCATGTATCTTGTGGCATCCGTTCCTCCGGATATTGAGATAGAATGACTCTGCATCGGTGCCAATTGAAATATAGCCTCTTGCCAATCTGTACCAGGTCCCAAGATACTAGGGTCTGCAAACCGAGGGTTTGCATTTATACCAGCCACTTCGGCAGCAACCTCATTATTATATCGAGCATACGCCGGCAAATCCATCATATCAAAAGTTTTATACACCTCTTGCACTGCATAGTAGCCGTTATAGCTCACCGTTGCCTCTCCCCTTTTTCCACGTTTGGTAGTAATAATGATTACTCCATTTGCAGCCCTGGAGCCATAGATAGCAGTAGCAGAAGCATCTTTAAGTATCTCGATGCTTTCAATATCATTGGGATTGAGCGTCGCAAGCGGATTGGACGTAGCGGCTTGCTGACCTCCTGAACCCCCTTGCCAGTCAAATCCTGTTATTCCCCCAGCATCACCTTGCATCTGCACACCATCGATCACGTACAAAGGCTCACTGCTATTTGTAAGGGAAGTAGTTCCTCTAACCCGAATAGACACAGCCCCGCCAGGTTGTCCTGAGTTTTGAGTTACTTGCACACCCGCTACCCTACCTTGAAGTGCCTGGTCGACGCTGGCAGATACTGTTCCTCTTAAAGCATCTCCTGAGACAGAGGCTACAGCACCTGTAAGGTCACTTCTCTTCATCGTACCATACCCCACAACCACCACCTCTTCCAACGTAGTCAGATCGGGCATGAGTTGGGCATTAATGGTCCGCTGAGTACCAACAGTAACTTCATGGGTTTCATACCCAATAAAAGAAAATACTAAAACAACGTCGTTACCAGAAACAGACATGCTATAGTTACCTTGAATGTCTGATATGGTGCCTGACGTAGTACCCTTTACGAGGATATTCACTCCAGGGAGCGGCTCTCCTGTTGAGTAGTCGGTCACCTTACCGGAAACTTGCTGCTGGGCCATCGCTGTGGGCAAAAGCCACACCCATAATAAGTTTGCTAGTAATAGTTTTTTCATAGAGTTTAGATTTGGTTCAATATATTTATTAGATTAATTACAATCCTGAGGACTGCTGGCAATCGCCACAAACGTTTGCATAAAGATATTGAGTTGATTTAAAAGACATAGGTATCAAATGTTTCTAATGGGTGAATCAAATGTTAACTAGACGTTATGGCCTGTTTAAAACCGCATTTGTAGATAATATTAGGCCGTTGGCCTAGTCGATGCGGTGATGGATAGATAAATTTAATGTGCCAATTGATTGATGAACCAATGAGCAGATATGAAATGAAATGATCAATTTTAAATGCTAAATTTTGAATTGAGATTGGAGTGTAATGGAGGATAAGGCATCCTTTGATGACGTACAAATGCGCAAACTATGGAAGAGCAGACATAAGGCAACAAAAAGATCAACATCCTCATTACCCATACACTCTTTAAGCCCAAACTTTAACTTTGCTTGGCTGCAGCATAGGCAGAAGGCAACACATTGAATTCATTCTTGAAGTGTTTGCTAAAATACTTTCTATTATTAAAGCCTACTTTATAAGCCACTTCAGAGACTGTGAGCTGGCTCTTTTCTAAGAACTGAGCTGCCCGTTGTAATCTTATGTTGCGGATAAACTCTACAGGAGATTTTCCCGTCAACGCTACCATTTTCTTATACAAATGTACCCTGCTCATCCCTATTTCTCGACTCAAGTCTTCTACCGTAAAATCGGCATTAGAAAGATTGTCCTCCACGATTTTTATGGCGTTCTGAATTAGTTTATCATCCATAGAAACTATTTCCACTTCACTGGTCTCCACACTTATTTTCTTTTCCAATACTTTTTGCAAAGCATGGCGCTGGTCTATGATGTTCTCAATCCTTGTGAGTAGTATTTCAAAGTTGAAAGGCTTGGTAATATAGTCATTGGCTCCTATTCTAAGTCCCTTTAGCCTTTGCTCGTCAGTAGAATCAGCAGTCAATAGCACCAAAGGAATATGAGAAGTTCTAGGGTCTCCCTTGATTTTTTTACATAGGGTTATACCATCCATTTCTGGCATCATCAAGTCACTTACAATCAAATCCGGCATGTAAGACAAAGCCTTTTGCCATCCTTCATGACCATTTTGCGCTTCTATAATTGAAAAGTGAGAGCGCAAATTATCCTTTAAATAAAACCTGAAATCCAAATTATCTTCGACTAACAGCACCAATGGGGCTTTTCCTGGTTCAACTATGCCCTCTGAGGCTATTAATTCATGTCCATGTCGAAGCTGCTGAACTATCGTGTTTTTATTTTCTTCTGATGGGTGACCTTCAACTTCTTGAATCGGGATGGTTACTTCAAAACAACTTCCTTTTCCCAACTCACTTTCTACCCTAATCTCCCCTCCATGGATTTTTACGAACTCCTTAGTAATAGAAAGACCAATGCCACTTCCTTGATTTACCATGCTGTCGGGGACATCACTCCTAAAGAACCGATCAAATATCCGTTCTTGCTTTTCCTTTGCTAGCCCGATCCCTGTATCCCGCACTTTCACTTTCAACATCTTAAGGCCTACCGATGACGAATCGCTATCATAACAATTTACTTCAACACTTATTTTACCATTTTCTGGTGTAAACTTAAAAGCATTGGACAATAGATTGAAGAGGATTTTCTCCATTTTATCCATATCAAAAGAGGCATGGAAAGCTGGAACTTCTGATTCAAACGATAGAGCAATGTTCTTCTTCTCAGAAAGGTCCGAAAAGGAAAGTACGGTTTCTTCAAGAAAGCCGATAACATTTCCTTTGGACAACTGCAAGCGCATGCCTTCCACCTCTAATTTGCGAAAATCCAAAAGCTGGTTGACTAGATTAAGCAATCTCTTAGCGTTCCTATGGATCATCTGGTACTGTGTGTACTGGTCCGTTCCGTAGCTTTGCTTCAGCAGCTTTTCTATTGGTGCCAAGATGAGCGATAGTGGCGTCCTAAATTCATGGCTAACATTCGTAAAGAAACGTATCTTCATCAGATCGAGCTCGTGCATCTTTCGTGCGTCACGCCGCTCTTGCTCAATTTTAAAATTAAGCCTTTCTCTGTTGATCATAAAACGTCTCACAAAAAACAAAACTACTATTATAAATACCCCATAAATGGCATATGCCAAAGGTGTTTGCCAATAAGGTGCTAAAACAGTGATGGTTATTTCAGCGCCCTTCTCATTCCAAATGCCATCATTATTGGCAGCGATCACCTTAAACTTATAGGTGCCCGGGTCAAGGTTGGTATAGGTTACTTTTCGGGAGTTTTTGTCGGCCACTAGCCAATCTTTGTCAAAACCTTCAAGTTTATATTTATAGTTATTTTTGTTGGAGTGCAGGAAGTTTAATGCGGCAAATTGGATTGAAAATACATTTTCGTCATGCTTCAATGTTATCGATTCATTTTTCAGCACCGACTTGTCAAGAAGCACGCGCCCGTTGATTTTATCACCAGGGGTCACACTTTTGTTGAACAATTGAAAGTCTGTAAAAACCACTTCCGGAGCCGCATCATTTCGACTTAGGTCATCCGGATGAAATAGGTTAAACCCTTTTGCTCCTCCAAATATCAGCTCGCCGCGGCTCAGTTTTCGAGCTGCGTTTGCATTAAAGGCCCTAGATTGCAAACCATCCTGCTCATCGTAATTTCTAAATGAAACGATGATATTGTCACCGCTCTCAGCTCTCCTATTTAATATTAGATTCGATAGTCCATTGGAGGTACTAAGCCAAAGGTGGCCATTATCGTCTTCCAAAACAGCAATTATAGTGCTATTGGGAAGCCCATCATTCTGTTTAACGTTAAAGAATGTGCTATCCTTTTCATTGTACAGACTTAGACCATCAGATGTCCCAATCCAAATCCTGTTTTCGCTATCGTTTAGTATATACAAGATGTCGTTTGTGACCAAGCTTTGAGGATCCTTTGGATCATGAGAAAAATAAGTAGCTTCGCCTTTTTCTAGGTTGATAACATCTACTCCATACCCTCCACCGATCCATATATTACCATGCTGGTCTTCAGCAAATGCAGAAATGTAATTACAGTGAATAGGCATTTTGCTGTTACCCTCTGGGAAATGACGAAATTCTTCGTTTTCCAAATCAAAAAGGTCCACCCCTTTACTCAAAGTTCCAATCCATAAATTGCCTTTGGAGTCTTCAAAAATTTCCCAGATGCTATTGTCAGCCACAGAATTCTTATCATTAGGGTCATTCTTATATACCGTGAATTTTTGTCCATCAAACTTGTTCAACCCTCCTAGGTAGGTGCCAATCCATAAGTTTTTATGGCTATCCATTAACATGCTCACAACAATGTCGCTGCTTAGCGTATTCTCATTTTCCGGATCATGTTTGTATTGTGTATATTCCCCAGTTGTTCTATCCCAATAAAGCAATCCATTTCCATTGGTACCTAGCCATATATTTCCTCGTTCATCTTCCACAAAAGCATTGATATCATCATAAGGTAGGCTTCCTTTAATGAATTTATGATGTTTGAAATGAGGAAAACGCATGATATTCTCATGATAGTAGTTTACTCCGTTTTTTACTGTTCCCACCCATACGATCCCTTCGTTATCCTTATACATGGTATTGATACTGTTGTGAGCCAGGCTCTTTGCCACTTCATCATGATGCTGAATGTACTGTACCGTGAGCGACTTCTTATCAATCACATTGATGCCCCCATGATCCATTCCGGCCCATATAAGCCCTGGCTTAGCCTCTACAAGTCCTCTAGCCAAATCATGATTTAATTTATAACGGTGCGACCCTTTATGGAAATAGTAAGTGCTGTTTTCATTTGGCTTATAGAGAAACAGGCCGCGACTATCAAAGGGTAGGAAGACCCACACATCATCTTCACTATCCACCAATAAATCGTAGAACAATAACTCTTGATCGAATTTTTGATAAATTGTCAAGTTTCGTTCTTTTATGGCCAATGTTTTCCCATCAAGCCTTTCAACAATCCCATTCCGGTGGGCTACCCAAATATCACCTTGTGCATTAGGAGCTATAGAAGAGATATTATTGGAACTCAACGAGTTGGCATCTGACGGAGAATGTTTGAGCGTAACAGAGGTTAGCGTATGGGGATCGTACTTGGTAACACCTTGACCTGCATTGATAAACCAAAAATTACCATCGTGATCTTGAATAATATTTTCGATCTCAATAGTTGGAAGATTGTATTTCTTCAGAAAGGCTTCCCTATTACTAGAAAACTTTCCTGTAACATGGCTGTATATGCTATATCCATAATTGGTTTGGACCCATACGTTCTTTTCTGGGTCTTCGAACAATTTGAGGATGGTATTGCCTACTATGGATGAAGTGTCTTTAGAGTTATACTTAAATTCTCTTATTTCATAACCATCATAACGGTTAAGGCCAGACATGGTCCCTATCCAAAGAAATCCGTGGCTGTCTTTTAGAAAGCACTTGATTTGATTGTTGGACAAACCATCACTCATATCCAGCAACGAAAACTTATATTGATCGGGGTTTACTACCACCGCTAACAAAGGAAACCTCGTCAAAACCAGTAAAAGCAATAAAAATAATAAAGAAGTAAAATTCCTCAGCATATACGTAAGTATTCCATTGACCCAATTTACACTTTTAAAGGAAATAATAAAAGATTTAAAAGCCTTATAAAAATCAAGGAGGGCAAGCATGATTAAACTATAACATGCATGCCCTGACCAGATTAACTAAGGCGTTGGCAAACCTGTCCCCGAATAGGCGGCTATATTGATCTTCGGTACATTTGCAGCGAATTTTTTATTGATTGCCTCTATAAATAAGTTAGCAGTAAATGCATACCCCCGTGTATTGGGATGGATCCCATCTTCAGAAAAGGCTCCAAATGGAGGTGCCAGTGAAGCTGTAAGTACTACCCCATCCTGAAATGCCCCCCCAGCTGCCAGTTCCTTAAACGCAGTGTTAATATCGACTATAGCCACCCTGTCAGGAGCAATTTCATCAACCACTTCTACAATAGCCTGATTGAACGCATCAACCCTTTCCTTGATTTCGATTATTTCCCTTTTGGTCAAAACCAAATTGTCAGGAGCCGGCTCCGCACTTCCTACACCGGTAGGCAATACAGTAGCTGCGGTAAATATTACCAGCTCTCCCTCTTCCATCTGTCTCATGCTTGGGATTCCATAAGCTGTTAAATCTGCTAGATCATTGTCTACAATCACAATGGGGTTGTCACCAGCTTCAAATGAAATTTTAGGACGGGGAGTGTCAGGCACAGCACCTGTAAGCAAGCCCGCATTGTATGCGTCTATGCCCTGATTGAACTCGGCATATCCTGCATTCAACGCATCCACTTGCTCCTGACCCAGAGTTATGGCATTGTAAGGAACAGTCGTAAAATAGGGAATGCCTGTTACATCGGGGATATTCGCTACTACACCTTTAATATTGGGATCGGTGAGTAAGGCTTCTAAAGCGGCATGATATTGAATTTTAAAAACCGCAGCATCAGTAAAGATCGCTTCGTTAGTAGCACCACTTGCAGCATACCCCAATACATCATTGTTTCCCAGCCAAAAAGAGAAGAATGTACCGTTCGCCGCTACAGCCTCTCCCATTATGGTCGAATTTCCAGGATCAGACGCAAATCGGGCATATAGCGCATTGAATGCTGGATTCTCTGGAATATCGGGCCCGCCTGTTAGCGGCGTCATGGCTTGTGCAAGCAAAATACCAGGGACTCCGAAGTTATTTAATTTCGATTTATCGCCTTCATATGGCTTGATCGCATCTCCCATAGTTGGTGCGGGAGCCGCAGGATTTCCTTGCAAGGTTAAACGGCCTAGTATAAAATCAGGATTTGAGTTGGGCAGCAGGATATTAAAGCCATTTTCGGAATTGATATCAGGCTGATGAAACTCACCTCCACCGACCGCTTCAAACTGCCTGGCTAGCATAGCTGCTAATGAGTTTTCCTGCCCTTCAGTAAACAAAGCACCAGCTTGAAACCCAGCAGTCAGTGAATTTCCCACTGCTATATATTTTGTAAAATCTGCATTGCCTTTATCGGGAGTTTCTGCTTCGGTCGGTGTTTGTGGCAAGGGTTTTAGAACAATATTTTCTTGCTCACAAGACCACAACAACAAAACGAATGAGAGTAGATATATGCTAAGTTTTTTCATGTCGATAAGCATTTTGGCCTGGTTTAGTTGAGAAATTGATCGAAAGTGATGGACACATAGTATTGAGCGCCTACAAATCCAGCGCCCGCATTGGTTCTGTAATCATTGCGCAGGATGTTGGTCCCTCCCACTTTAAGTATAGACTTCAATGCATCAAGCTTATAACTCACTTGAGCATCTAAAGCACCGAAAGCTGGAATAGTGGCCGTGCTAAATCCTGACTGCCATAAAAACTCATCTTGCCATCTCCAAGCGATATTAAAGCCTAAAGCTGATGTCAGTTTTCGGTTGCCAATCGAAATGCTATAGCGATGTTCGGGGGTGTTGAATTGGGGCTCAAACTCACTTCCCTCCTCTTCATCAGCATTGAAGCTGGCATAATTATAATTTCCGCTCAATACAAAATTGGAAGGCAGGTTATAAGTAAGGCCCAAGCCTATGCCCTGAGAAGTTACTTTTTCCTTTGCATTGGTATAAGGACGAAAGGCAGTTCCGGCAGGCAAGGGATTGCCTTGGTGAACTGTAGCTTCTTTAGCAAAAACGGTTTGGGAGGAGATGAAGTCCTTGTAATTGTTGTAGTAGTAGTTCACGTCCACCAGAACTTTCTCATTGATCACTCCTTTGTACCCTACTTCATAAGCAGTAAGTCTTTCTGGCTTCAGGAAGTCCAAGTACACTGTTTCTCCTAAGCTATTCTCCGCTCCTCCATGATGGATGCCATAACGTTCCGCATTGGCTTTGGTACCTCCAAGAAGGATGCCCGACCCAGCAGGGAAATAAATAAATTGTGCCTGTGTGTCAGGGTTCCTGAAGCCTGTTTGGAAAGAAGCCCGGAAATTATGCAGTTTAGTGGCAGAATAAACCGCAGAAAGTCGCGGCGTTACCTGTCCATCGAAGTTTTCATTTTTATCGTAGCGGATAGATCCAGACAGCTTCAATCGATCAGAAAAATTTTTGGCCAATTGGGTGTAAACACCAAATTCATCAATGGTAATCCGCTCGAAACTATCTCCGGCCACAGGATCTTCATTGAATATGGTACCATCTGAAAACAGATCATATCGACGCACATTCCCACCAACCATAATCTCTATCACATCTTCAATCTCCTTGAAGTTATAATTCACTTCTCCATGATATAGCTTAGAGTTGTCCTTAAACTTCGCCCCTGGAGGATTTCTTTGGAAGTAGTCATTGCGGACAGCATCTATTACTTGGTTATATGCATCCGATCCCCTTGCAGGAATGACAGCGTCTGCCTGAGATCTTGCAAATGCATGCGCAGCTTCTGTATTTCCTCCCGGTACTCCAGGGATATAGCCTTGCGTAGCTAAAACATAGCTTTGCCCGTAAGTGGGAGCCCATTGATTTCTTGTGTCAGAAAACCTTTCATTGGTAAAGGCGCCCAAGGCACTGAGATTATAAGAATCACCTGCATCGGCAATAGAATGGTATAACCGTACAAAGTAATGGTCAGCTTTTAACTCAAGTTTATGAAATTGTTGGTTGAAGTTCCTCAAGGCATATTTCTCATTGCCATGATAAATGGAGTTCCCTCCCCCATAGCGATAGTTATAAATAGCTTCGAGACCATCTGTAAGTCGATAGTGCAGTGCCAAATCCCCTTTTATACTTCTTGCGCTATAATCATCCACTAAATCCTCCTCCATTATGCCTGTTCGCCTAATATCTAATGTCCCGAATGGCGCTCCCAAAGGGATGGGAATCGGTGTCTCATCACCATACAAGTTCATGCCATCAAAATTGGGTTGGCCGCTCAGATCATATTCCGAATCGGCATATGTCCTTTCCGTCTTATAATCATTTCCCACCCAATCAGTAGCGTCCATAAAAGAGAAGTTCACTTTAAAAGCCAATTTGTCGTTAAAGGCTTGTGCATACCGAACAGAAAAACTATACAAGGGATGAGTTCCGCCTGCTTGTGAAGAAGTCAGCCCTACTTTGGCCTGTGCACTCAGCCCTTGGTACTCAAAAGGACTTTTGCTGTTCATGAGCAAAATTCCATTAAAAGCATTGGGGCCATACAAGGCAGAAGCAGCACCTGGCACTAACTCCACACTTTCAATGTCCAACTCGGATATGCCCACCAGGTTGCCCGTAGGAAAGTTCAGCAATGGCGCCGAGTTGTCCATACCGTCTATAAGTTGTACAAAGCGGGTATTGGCGATAGAAGCAAATCCCCTGGTGTTCAATGCAGAAAAATTGAGACTTCCCGACATCACCTGCACACCTTTTACATGTGCCAATGCATCGTAGAAGTCTGGTGCGGCAGCTTGTTGTATACCAATTAAGTCAAGCTTTTCAATGGTCACTGGCGATTGAAGGATATTCTCCTGATAGCGTGAAGCAGATACTACCACTTCTTGTCCTAACATGGTTTGCTCGCTCAGTTGGACTTGAAGACCTGTAGCATTGATTTCGGTAATCGCCACCTCTTGGGGTTGATATCCTACCATGGATACCACCAAGATAAAAGGTGGTCGTTCGTTGGTCTCAAGATTGAACTTCCCTTCGTAGTTAGAAACCGTACCAATGACTTTCCCCTTCACCATAATGTTGACACCAATCAAAGGTTCATTGGTAGTGGCATCTGTAATAGTTCCTGAAATAGATGTTTTAGATTGTGCTAACGCCGGAGCATACAAACTTAGCAGTATTAACAGGCTGTAGTAGTGGTTGATAATTTTCTTCATATGAATGGATGTTAGTGGTATATTAGACTGGTTTTAGCCCCAAACGGCCTAAACAAACGTTTGCAAAAATCAAAATAGAAATTTATTTTGATTTTAACTAATTTAATATCATGATTACTAGGCAGTAATATTGAAGTAAGGTTTTAAAAGAAGGGAAATAAGAAATCAGATTTTAGACATAAAAAAGGCAGTGGGCAAAGGGAAAATGTGGAAACTATCTGCTTTCTTTCGTCCTATGGCTCTGTGGATTAATCCTTAGAGATCAGCCGTCAAGCTCCTTTACTTCCTCAGGAGTCAATGTTAGGGTTGCTGCTCGCACATTCTCTTCAAGATGGGCTACTTTTGATGTGCCGGGAATGAGGAGAATATTAGGAGACTTATGTAGGAGCCAGCTTAGGGCGATTTGGTTCTCAGTGGCTTTATGACGCTCCGCTATTTTCTGCAACCCCTCTTTTACTTCTAGATTACCTGCATTGATGGGGTTCCACGGAATAAAAGCCAAGCCACTTCGCTCACAATACGCCAATTCTTCTTCCCACTTTCTAAAGTCGAGGCTATACTTGTTCTGAATAGAAACGACCTGTACATAGGCCTGCGCTTCTTCTATATCGGCTATGCTGACTTCGGAAAGACCAATGTGCTGGATGAGTCTTTCTTCTTGAGCCTTCGCCAAGAAGTTAAAAATACTATCGAATGGGACGTTTCTGTCGATGCGATGCAACTGATACAAGGGTATAGAGTCTAATCTAAGGCGCTTTAGGCTGCCTTCAAGTGCTTTTCTTAAATACTTAGGGTCGCCGTTTACATGCCATTCATTAGGACCTGTTCGTTCAAATCCACCTTTGGTGGCAATTACCAAGCCTTCGGGATACGGATATAGTGCCTCAGCAATAAGCTCTTCAGATACAAATGGGCCATAACTATCAGCGGTATCTATGAAGTTAATCCCTAGGTCTACCGCCGTATTCAACACGCGAATCGCCTCGGACTTGTCGGCAGGAGGTCCCCATATGCCCTCTCCCGTGATGCGCATGGCACCGTAACCCATGCGATTGACGGTCAGGCCAGTTCTTAGAAAGGTAAAGTTGGTCGGCACCTCCATTAGAATACTATTTTATAAATAATCGGTTTCCGCCTATAATGTTTTATGACATTATAGGCGGAGGATACCTCATTAAAAGCGGAACTTATACGTTCTAAATTTTCACTTTTCTTCTATTGAGTTTTAAGTCGTGTTAAGTCAACCGTATTATTATCTCTATTCACATCTGCCATTCGTTGGGAAGGATCTATCTCTATATGCGTTATAGGCACTTTTCTTTTGGGTATGGCCATAATATACTCCGGATGTGTCCAAGGCCAATCTTTCAGCACTACTCTTTCCATATTCTTATCCTCTTTGGGCTTCTCTCCGCGCATGATCTTTAATGGAGCATAATATTGTATTTTTTGTCCATCTTGATAGGTCACCACTACTTCAATGGGCATGGGCATCAACCCCTTCCGCTCAAGTGTAACAAAGGTAGTGTCCTTGGCTTCTATCACGGATTTTATTCCATAGTCAATCGTGTGGGTGGTATTTACCCATTGCTGAAAATACCAATCCAGCTCCAAGCCTGACTCCTTTTCCATGATCCTTTTAAAATCAGTAGGATTAGGATGCTTATACTTCCATGTATTGAAATAGCGCAAAAGCCCTTTCTGTAGTGTTTCCTCTCCAATTACATACCCTAATTGATGCAAAAATATCGCTCCTTTGTAATAAGCTGCAATCCCATAGGCTCTATTAGTATTGTAGAAATCTGCATGAAGTGACATAGGCTCTTCCAAACCGCTTTCAACAATAGCAAAATAAGCGCGATAGCTACTAGCATGAGGACCTCCCACTATATTGAACAATTGGCTCATGATAATATTGGAAGCATAAGTGGTGAAACCTTCATCTATCCAATGGTATAACGTTTCGTTGGTGGCAAGTAACATTTGATACCAACTATGCACAAGCTCATGAACAGTGACCCCTACTAGACTGGTAAAGGAGCGGTGTCCTGTAATGAGCGTGGCCATTGGGTACTCCATTCCACCGTCACCTCCTTGAATAATCGCATATTCTCCATAAGGGTATTGACCATAATGTTTGTTCATATACTCAAATGCCTTGATAGTATATTCTGGAAGCCTTGACCAATTGGTGGTTGTCAGAGAGTCAGGCACATAAAAGAAACGTAATAGCGGACCATTGGGTACCTGAGCAGTAACATGTACATAATCAGGGTCGGCAGCCCATACGAAGTCGTGGACATCGGTAGCTTTAAAATGCCACGTAAGATTGCCTTTCTTTACTTTTGGCTTTACTTCACCATCAGCATATCCGCGTCCTATCTCATGGGCATTTTGCAAGTATCCCGTGCCAGCCACAGTATAAGCACTATCAATTGTGATTTTGACTTCAAAGTCGCCCCACACACCATGGAACTCACGACCTACATAGGGGTTGGCGTGCCAACCTTCATAATCATATTCGACCATTTTAGGATACCATTGCGCCATTGAGTAAGCAATCCCTTCTGCATTGTCCCTGCCTGTCCGACGTATTTGCAAAGGAACCTGTGCTTGAAATTCCATTTCGAAGACCGTCTTGCTGTTAGGTAAAATAGGTTTATTCAAAGTTACGTCGAGGATGGTGCCATCTTCTTCAAATTGCACGGATTTTCCATCCTGCTGTAGTTTTGTTATCTTTTGATAACCAATTTCTTCTGAAGTGAGATGTTGGATCCTTGAAGCTACCCTAGTATCTGGATCAGCTATTGTCCTTGAGCGCACATCCATCATGCTATTGGGCTGAAAGGCATTGAGGAAAAGATGATAATAAACTTTGTGAAGGGTATCAGGAGAGTTGTTATAGTATACTAGGTGCTGTTTACCAGAAAATTGATGGTTGTTTACATCCATCTCTATCTCCATATTGTATTCGACTCGCTGCTGCCATCGGTCTGTTTGCGCAAAGGAATATAAAGAAATTAATAAGAAAAATGATGAGAATAAATACAATGTTTTGAATTTTGTGCCCATGTGCTTATTGATTTGCTTTTAAAATTGACTTCCTGACAATTGAATTTAATAGGAACCTTATTATTTAAATATAGACCATTATATTGAATTATGGATGAATTGCCCCATTCATGCCCCTGCTACCTGCTTCTTTTGCATCTAGAACATCCAAAATAAAAGCATATTCATAAGCGATTTCCCTCAGAAAATCGTGCCTTCCAGAAGCCCCGCTATGTCCTGCTGTCATATTTGTCTTGAGCAATAGCCGGTTAGTATCGGTTTTAGTGGCTCTTAATTTAGCGACCCATTTAGCAGGCTCCCAATAGCTTACCCTAGGGTCGTTCAACCCTGCGGTAATGAGCATGTTCGGATATGCTTTGGCTTCCACATTTTCATAAGGTGAGTAAGACAAGATATAATTAAAGTATTGCTCATTTTGAGGATTGCCCCATTCTTCATATTCCGTAATGGTTAGGGGAAGCGCCTCATCCAACATGGTGTTAATGACATCCACGAAAGGTACTTTAGCGACGATCG
>SMEK01000309.1_pt1 | contig 19615 bp, 21 predicted proteins | sample 2456371 | NCBI WGS metagenome assembly SMEK01 (sample SAMN10132590, study PRJNA489261) | soil metagenome | isolation source: day1 antibiotic-loamy sand soil ammended with composted manure from dairy... | place: USA | collected 2015-04-01
ATTTTTAATTAAAAACTTGTCTTCCTTAAGTTCTTTATACTTAGTGCAAACGGGCGAATAGTAGTTGAACTTTAGGGTATGGCAATACCCAAAAAGCAGAGTGCTTCATTTTATTTTCTTACCTGATAAACCCTTATCTTTGCTAGGGAATCATAATAGATAATCCTTGAAACTTAGAGACGAAACGATACAGCAAATCCGCGAAAGGGTAGAAATAGAAGAAGTGGTTTCTGATTTTGTCTCCTTGAAAAGAAAGGGACAAAATCTTTGGGCTTGCTGTCCTTTCCATAACGAGAAAACTCCCTCCTTTTCAGTGGCCCCAAATAAGGGGATATACAAATGCTTTGGTTGCGGCGCTGCGGGCGATGCCATCCAGTTTGTGATGGATGTAGAAGGGCTAAACTACATTGATGCCTTGAAATACCTGGCCCGTAAATATGGTATTGAAATTCAGGAGGAGGCGCTAGATGCCACCGAGCTAAAGGCTCAGAATGAAAAGGAAAGCCTGCATATTGTCTTGGGTTTTGCGGGCAAATATTTTCAGGACTTATTGTGGGAGCACCCTGATGGGAAAGCTATAGGGCTTAGCTATTTTAAAGAACGGGGCTATAACGAAAAGATTATAAAGCAATTTGAGCTTGGCTATGCCATAGAAGCATGGGACGGGCTGGTGAAGGCTGCCGAGCAGAAGGGCTATAACAAGGAGCTGCTGGAAAAGGCAGGCCTGGTGATCAATAAAGAAGATCGGTATTATGACCGATTTCGTGGTCGTGTAATTTTTCCTATTCACAGCGTCAGCGGTAAGGTGATTGCTTTTGGCGCGAGAATCCTGAAAGCAGAAAAGAACCAGCCCAAATACATTAACTCTCCTGAAACAACTGTTTACCACAAAAGCAATATACTGTACGGGATGCACCAGGCCCGTCAGGCCATCCGTCAGGCTGAGAATTGCTATTTAGTAGAAGGATATACTGATGTGATATCTCTACACTTAGCTGGGGTAGAAAATGTAGTGGCTTCGTCAGGGACCTCCCTCACTGACGAGCAAATAAAGCTCATAGGCCGCTATACAGACAATATCACTGTGCTCTTCGATGGTGATGCAGCCGGAATGAAAGCTTCCCTCCGGGGTATTGATATGATCTTGGAGAAAGGGCTGAATGTACGGATCGTGATATTTCCGGAAGGTGAAGACCCCGACAGTTTTTCAAAGAAGTTGGGAAGCACAGCCTTTGCAGATTACCTCAAGGAAAAGGCAGAAGACTTCATCTCTTATAAAACTGCTCTTTACACGCGCGAATCAGGGAACGATCCTATCAAGCGGGCTGAGACCATCAAGGAAATAGTGGGGAGTATTGCGAAAGTACCGGATCCTATCAAGCGGGCAGTTTACCTGAAGCAGTGCAGTGATTTGCTGGGCATGGAAGAAGGGGTGCTCATCACTGAGCTTAATAAGCTACTGAGGCAAGGGGCTAAGAAAGAGCCCCGGCAAACAGATCTTGCACAAGAAGAGGTGGTTCAGATACCAGAATCGGTACCAGAACAAGACCCTGAAGCCATTATAACCTTGCAGGAGAAAGAAAGTATTCGGTTATTGATCAACTATGGGTTTACGGAGGTAGGAGGGAATGGGAGAGTGTATGAACATCTTCTGAACGAGCTGGAAGAGATTGACTTTCAGACTGCTCTGTACAAAGAAATTCTGAAAATGTATAAGGAGATTATTGCAGCGGGGAGGACCCCAGATCCTGAAGTGTTTATACAAGAAGGAACCCCAGAAATAAAGCAGGAGGTGATCAACCTGATTTCTGAAAAGTATGAAATCAGTGAGAATTGGAAGAGCAAATTTAAAATATACGTGCCTGAGGAAAGGCAGATTTTGGATAGCGTAATTTATACAAATGTGCTTAGGCTAAAGTTCAGGGTTGTACAAAAACTGATTGTACAAAACATGCAAGAGCTGAAGCAAACAGAAGATTTTGAAGAACAGGAAAGGTTGTTGGACGTACATATGGGGCTGAAAGCTTATGAGAAAGATTTAGCAGATCATTTGGGAATCGTCGTGTCTGGATAAGATATATAGGACAAAATAAATAGTAATCCACTGTCCTAAGAACACATTTTGAGATAATTTTGTTACGGCACTATTGGAGCACGGGTTATGCATCCGGCCAATAAAATGTAAGTTTGGGGCACGGAATGTATAGCAGAGGACATTTCGATCCGTTTAACGAAAATATAAAGCAATGGGAAATAGTACAATCAAGTTGGATACTATAGAAGAAGCTATAGAAGCCGTAAGAAATGGAGAAATCATTATAGTTGTGGATGATGAAGATAGAGAGAATGAAGGCGACTTCGTTTGTGCTGCCGAGTGTATTACCCCCGAAATCGTGAATTTTATGGCCACGCATGGCCGAGGACTCATTTGCACCCCATTGGTTGAGAGCCGTTGCGAAGAATTGGGGTTGGAATTGATGGTGGGGCGCAACACAGCCCTTCATGAAACACCCTTTACAGTATCGGTAGACCTTATTGGGCATGGATGTACTACTGGAATTTCTGCCAGCGACAGGGCTAAGACCATAAAAGCCCTAGTAGACCCTGCAACTAAACCTGAAGACTTAGGGAGGCCAGGCCATATTTTCCCGTTACGAGCAAAGCACGGAGGTGTATTGCGAAGGACAGGACATACAGAGGCGGCCATAGATTTTGCTAGATTAGCTGGATTTCAGCCTGCTGGAGTACTGGTCGAAATCATGAATGAGGACGGATCTATGGCAAGACTGCCTGACCTCAGAAAAGTAGCGGATAAGTTCAACCTAAAATTGGTGTCCATAAAAGACCTCATCGCTTATAGGTTGGAAAAAGAAAGCTTGATAAAAAAAGAAATAGACGTAGACATGCCTACGGCCTACGGCAACTTCCATTTAGTAGCCTACAGACAAACCAATACCAACGAATTACATCTGGCATTGATCAAGGGGGAGTGGGATGAAAATGAACCCGTCTTGGTGCGAGTACATTCTTCTTGCGTCACGGGTGACATATTTGGTTCATGCCGATGCGATTGTGGAGAGCAGTTGCATGCTGCCATGCAAATGGTAGAGAAGGCAGGTAAGGGTGTAGTCCTGTACATGAACCAAGAAGGCAGAGGAATTGGGTTGATCAATAAATTAAAAGCTTATAAATTACAGGAAAGTGGAATGGACACTGTGGAGGCCAATATAGAATTGGGTTTCAAAATGGATCAGCGTGATTATGGTGTAGGGGCTCAGATTCTTCGGGACCTTGGTATCAGCAAATTGAGACTGATATCAAACAATCCCAAGAAAAGAGCTGGCCTGATGGGATACGGCCTTGAAATTGTGGATAATGTAGCCATAGAAATGGCTCCTAACGTTCACAATAAAAATTACTTGATGACTAAACGCGATAAAATGGGCCACACTATTTTAAAAGAAATAAAAAACCTTGGAAAATAGTTTATGAGTAAAGTCAAAAAGAAGCTCTCGGGAATAGTCGTGTGGCTACTAGGCGTTTGTCTTGTTCCGTCCTTTGGCTATGCCCAGGAGTTTCCGTTTCAGGTATGGCACGAAGGCAAAATTGTTTTGATGAACAATGATACTCTCAAGGGTCAAGTAAAATACAACCTTGAAGGAAATGTTGTTCAATATGAAAACAAACAGCAAGTAAAAGCCTTTTCTTCACAAAAGGTGCTGTATTTTGAAATATTTGACAATATCTTCGAAAGCTTCCGATACTTTTACTCCCTACCTTATTTTGTCCAACCTAATTATAGAACGCCGATACTCTTTGAAGTACTTTATGAAGGGCCTTTGACGCTCCTGGCACGAGAATATACGGTAGAGGAAACGGTGCAGCATTATGGATATTATTACCGCAACCATTATTCTACTCGTACACGATTGGCATTTGATTATTTCTTTCTTGACCAAACGGGCAACATTCGTAAGTATAATATGAAGAAAAACGATTTGTTCGAAATCATGAAAAAGAAAGAAGATGAGATGAAAAAGTTCATAAAGAAGAATAATCTTCGCTATGATAGAAGAGAGGATTTGGTAAGAACAGTAGCCTATTACAATAGCCTGATTGAAAAATAGAGGGGACTTGAGAGGCTGATGCGCTCATAATTTATATACGATGAAAAGACCTTTGATTTTAGTTTCAAACGACGATGGCATAGAAGCTAGGGGGATACGCCTGTTGGTAGAGTTGATGAAAGAGCTGGGCGATGTGATCGTGGTCGCACCTGACGGTCCACAGTCAGGCATGGGGCATGCCATCACTATAGGCAATACACTTAGACTGACCAAGACAGATATTTACGACGACGTCATTTCGTATAAATGTTCGGGTACACCAGCCGATTGTGTGAAGCTGGCCAAGCACTATGTGCTTAAAGACAACAAACCCGACCTAGTGGTGAGCGGTATCAATCATGGAAGCAATACCTCTATCAGTGTTCTGTATTCTGGAACCATGTCGGCCGCTATCGAAGCTGCCATAGAAGGGATGCCCGCTATTGGTTTTTCTTTGTGTGATTACGATTGGGATGCGGACTTTAATCATACGAGAGAATATGTCTTGAAAATCACACGTCAGGTTTTGAAGAATGGGTTGCCCCGAGGAGTGGCCTTGAACGTGAATTTCCCTCCAAAAAGAAATGAACCTCCGAAAGGAATGAAAATATGCCGTCAGGCAAGAGCAAAATGGGAAGAAGAGTTCGATGAGCGGTATGACCCTAATGGGAGGAGGTATTTTTGGCTTGCCGGCAACTTTGTAAACTTCGACAAAGGAGAGGACAATGACGAATGGGCAATTGCCAACAATTACGTATCGGTAGTGCCAGTGCAATTTGACATGACAGCGCACCATGCAATTAGCGTCCTTAACAAGGATTGGGACATTTGAGTGATGAGATCTCAGATGCTAGATTAACATATCAGATCTAGGATAAGACAGATTCTATCTAGACTTAATTTTCGTAACTCGATCTGAACTTACCAGGCTTGTGCCTATTGCTCCATTTCTTTTTGCTATAAGCCGACAACTATAGAGGGGACACTCTTTGCCTGCAGCTAATTTGCCAATTGCTAGCATTGAGTGCTGGCTATTGCTAATCTAATAGCTAAAATCTTAAGTCTCATAAATCTAACTCAAGATGGCAATACATAAAAGAGCACAGCAAAAAAGTGAAATATGCTGCCTCCTAATACAAAAAGATGCCAGATCGCATGGTGATAGGGGATTTTTTCCCAGAGATAAAATATAACCCCGAAGCTGTAAGAAAGGCCTCCTGCAAGCAACCAATAAAGACCATTTTCCGGAACGTGCGTAATGAGCGGTCGAAAAGCGATTATAATCAACCAGCCCATCAGCAAATAGATGATAGTGGAGACAATGCGAAATCGATGAACGAAAAACAATTTGAAGATAATTCCGGTAATGGCAAGCCCCCAAATTATTCCAAAAAGAGTCCAACCCCACGTGCCCCGTATCATGACCAGCAAAAACGGGGTGTATGTACCTGCAATCAGAAGGTAAATGGCAGAGTGGTCAAAAATTTTCAAGTAGTGCTTGGCACGTTCTGAACTGAAACTATGATATAGGGTAGATGCCGTATAGAGTAATACCAGGCTTGCACCATATATGCTGAAACTCACGATCTTCCAACCATCTGCCTGCAAAGCGGCATACACCACCAAGATCACCAATGCTGCTAAGCTCAGGGCCAAACCAATAGCATGTGTAATACTATTGGCAAGTTCTTCCCGATCAAAAGAACCTGATATGTTTTTTTTCATGATATTGTATAGTGCCGATAGATAATGCTAGTAGAGTGATTATACTGATTTATCGGTTTAAAGTTGAGAGCCTATATTGAAAAATACCGGCAATGCTATGGGCTCTTTGTTTGGCTTCTTCGGCTTTCTCACCTGTAAATCTTTCATCCACAGTTTCCATAAAAAGCTCTAGCCACCTATCAAAATGCGATTTGTTGATGGGTAAGGGGATATGTTTTAGAAAAGGATTGCCTTTATATGTATAATCGCCAAGGAGAATTGAGCTCCAGAAACTATACATGATCGGTAAGTGCTCTTCCCAATTCACTCCTGCAAAATCATTGAAAACAGGGGATAACAAAGGATCTTGATTTACCTTGTCATAAAAAGAATCGACAAGCTCTTTTACTTCTTCCTGAGAGTGGATGGGTTTTTTAGTGATATCATTCATTTTTATCCGCTTCCTTTTTGTTCAAATCATAGAACACATTTCAGCCCAAATTAATTTGCTGGGAATTGTAAATGTACCTCTAGTTACTAGTTAGGTTTTATGACTTGAGTCATAATAAAGATTATGGGATAAGAAAAGATGGAGAGTAGCGTGTTCTTCGAAGGATAAAGAGGGTGGCCGTTGAAAAGCTTTTAAAACGGCACCCTTGGTCATATTTTATGATTTGTCTTTGCTTCTGAAAAACTCTAATAGGGCACGTGCATCCTCTTCTGATACATTTTGGTTCACCATAGGTGTTTTGTACTCTTCTAGCAAAGCCTTGGCTACAGGATCCTTAGCGGTCATCTCCTGAGGGTTGATCATCATATTCATAATCCATTCAGGGCTTCTCCTTTGGGTAATTCCTGCTAAAGCTGGTCCTATCAACTTTGAATCAATGGTGTGACATATGATACACTTGCTGTCGAATATTGACTGGCCTTTCTTTACCAAGGCTTCATCAATTTCCTCCTCCAATGTTATCGACTGAACAGGCCCTACTCCAGGGCCAGCAGTAAATTCCTCGACTGTTTCCGTAGAAGTTGAAGCGGTTTCAGTAGGTTCTGTGGTATTTTCTTTTTTATCGGATGAGCAACTCACGGCTACAATAAACAAAAATGTCAAGAGCACAGAGAGAAAAGGTGTTTTAATGAAAGTCATGTAATTGGGTAGTTTGTATGGTTGATTATTTTTTCCGGTAAATATATAAAGACTTCCCCAAAGAGAAAATGAAAGAATAAGGAGGTGAGGTTGTGTGCTGGATATATAGATGAAATTCAGCACAAGCAAGAAATGTCGTTGCTATCCTGACATAGGGTTGTCAGTGACGTCTTGTTCCTTTGCACTATGAAAAATCGTTACAAAGTCCTTTATACCATAAAGACGGTGAAAGAAAACCATGGAGAGTTTTCGTCTGACCAGCACATTCAGGAGTTTACGATGGATAGTGTTACCAACGATTTGAACGAGCTGTTTACAGATATTTTCTTGGCATATCGAGACAAAGGGATCCTGGCTATTGAAATTACTGGTGTGGAAAATTTGTTGCTGTGAATCTAAGTGACAGATTTGGATCATCTGAGGTGCAGGCGCTCTTGCTATTGGGTAAGTCATCTAAACAGGTTGCTATCACTTTATTTTTATAAACCTTGCTTCTTTCTGAAAGAATGCTTTTATCTTTCGGCATCATATATTTTATATATTATTAAAAATTAAAAAAGGAAGACGGACATGAAGACTTGGTTTATGTGCAAGGTGAAATACCAAAAAGAAATGGAAAATGGAAGTGTGAAAAATGTGACAGAGCCCTATTTGGTTGATGCCATGTCTTTTACAGAGGCGGAAGCTAGAATATACGAAGAGCTCAGCAGCATTATCAGGGGAGATTTCATGGTAAGCGGGATTGCAAAGAGCAAGATCATAGATATTTTTCATTATGACGACAGTGACGTATGGTACCGGTGCAAGATATCGTATATGGTAGCAGAGGAAAGCGGAAAGGAAAAGAAAATTACCAATTATATGCTTGTGACAGCTTCTGACGTGAAGCAGGCATATGAGCGTATTCATGAAAGCCTAAACAATATGTTGGTGACATTCAGTGTGCCTGAAATTGTGGAGACACCTATTGTGGAAATCTTCCCTTATGTGTCAGAAGAAGAAAAAAACCAGAAAGTGCCGGCTAACTTACGACCATTGTCCGAGGTTCAGGCTGAGCAGGCCTTGGCAGATGAGAACTAAAAGTAGGGGGACTATTTTCAAATTGGAAAAGCTTATTGGAATTATCGATAAGCTTTTTTGCTTTGGAGGCCGTTTACGCTTCCCTTTTTACTGGCTTTATCAAAAGCTGAATTGAGGGCGGCTGCCATAGGAATTGATAATTCGAAAACCGTATGTTTCTTTCGGTGATCCAAAAGGTTAATCGATCCTTTGAGCTTGCTCATGGCTACTTTGGCAATATAAAGTCCTAGGCCCGAGCCTTGTGATTTTTCGGTGCCTCTATGGAAAATATTGAAAATTTTATCGACTTGTGACTCTTCTATGCCCATGCCATTATCTTCGATAAAGAGTTTGACATGGTGGTTCTGAGCCACAGAGTAGACTTTTATATAGCGTTGTGCCAACTCTTGATTACAGTATTGGATGCTATTGTCGAGCATGTTCTGCAACGTCAATCGCAATATATTACTGTCAGATTTGATGGTAAGGTCTTTAGCAATTTCATTGATGAAACTGATGTTGGCTTTGTTCAGTACTTCCATCTTTATTTTGATGATGTTGTCTACCAACTCGTGAAGGTTGACCTCGCATTCTTCTAATAAAGTGTGCTTTAAGTTGTTGATGCTCAATAGGCTCACGAGCGTGTTGTCAAGTACATTGGCAGACTGGTTGATCAGATTGAAGTACTTTCTTGCTTTTTCCTCTTGAATGTCCATAAGGGCTACCTGGGAAAGCCCCCTTAGCCTTGCCAGTGGCCCTCTTATGTCATGAGAGGCTCTGTAGACAAAGTTGTCGAGTTCAAAAAGTAAACCTTGTATTTCTTTTTCGGCTTCCACCCGTTCGGTTACATCTAGCGCAAGTACTATCTTAGAAGGCCTTCCATTGAAATCGATGGTGTGGGAGTTGATTTCGACAAATATCACAGTACCATCTTTTTTTACGTGCCGCCATTTTCCCGATAGTGTATAGGTGAGGTCGTTTGCCTGTACGATGTTTTCCATGAGCGCCTTATGATCTTCGGGAGGTCTTATGTCAAGAAGGTTCATTTTGGCAAACTCTTCTTTCGTATATCCATATTGGACAACAGCGGCATTGTTGACAGCAGTAAAACACAAAGTCTTTATGTCATACACCCACATAGGAAGAGGGTTGTTGAGGAATAATTTAGTGTAATTTTCTTCTCCAATAGCAATTTGCTTTTGCTGCTCTATGAGTCTTTTTTGAAGGTAGAAAAACAGTAAGAATATCAAAATGCCACATATAAAAACAAATGCCAATCCTTTAAAAGTCTGGAAATAGGTCATTTCTATGAGGCGGGGGAAGATAGGGACGAGGAAGTGATCAGAAATAATAATCCATAGACACCCAAAGAATATAAAGACTAAGGCAAATATTAAAGATGTTAAGCCTGGGTTCCTCATAAAAAATATTGCTGGTTCTTTCTGATGTAAAAAAAGTACATTGTCAGTAATCTTTTCAATAGAAAAAATACAAAAAACATACAAGCAACATTACAGACGATTACTACACTGCTTCATTGTTGAGCGCTTAAAGGAGTTTGTACGTGCGATAAAGACAAAATACTATCAATCGCCTAATAAACAAAGAAATAATCGACTTTATTTGAGCTTAAGCTGAAGTTTTAAGAGGTTGAGTATGACCGAGGTGGATAGTTCTCTTTTCATGATTCCAAATTATCATGATAGGTGGCTTGGATACAGGAATATGGGGGCAGAGCTTTATATGGCATTTTTTGTGGGTGATTGTTCGTTATTTTTTGCCTTGTGCTAAATTATTGGCTTTTTGTTTGACTTGTTAACTACTGGCGGAAAGTCAGGTTTTTTTGTTGCCTTCCGCTTCATCTTCTCATTAAGGCCCCAATATTTACACTTATAGCTAGAATTTCTTACCTGTTCTTAAACAGGAGTTTTGCAATTGGTTCATATTTCATCATCAAATTACTCTACCCTCTTTTCAATATAATTAGAATTTAGGATCTGTAAAGCGCCCATGTATTTTAGATGGAAGGAAAGAAGGTCGCCAACTTTGTAGGCCTTTTTGTTCTCTCCAAGGTTAATGACCATCATGTCAGAGCTAGAGCCTACAATGTCAAAATCATAGCTAGACACCAGGTATTTGGGATCTACATCGAGGAGGCCGATATCTACAATCGCCCTGTAGGAAGTCTTTCCGTACAAGGACTCATCTATCTCGTGAGTATCGCCTTGTGGATTTGAGGCTAGCTCCCCTATAGGAAGCAGAGGCTTCTCGGTGATTTCAATTATTTCGGTAAACAACTCAAATACATTGGCTTTCATGCCAGGGATAATGTTCTCTTCAAAAAGATTGGTGCCGAAGTAAAGGGTTTCGCCTACTCTAAAGTGATTGACGCCCGAGGGGATCTGCTTATTGAGTACTAAAGGAATGGTCACCGAAGTTCCTCCTGATATCCATGGTATCTTCTTGTCGAATTTTAGTTCGATGATTTGTTTATACAAGCTGAGTTGGATAAGCTTGTCCTGTGAGGGCATTACTCCATGAAGGCAGTTCAGGTTCGTTCCTAGGCCAATAATCTCTAGATTGGGGAGTTCAAATACACTGGAGTAAAAATCCACAAGCCTGTCGCCCATTACCCCTTCTCTCAGATCGCCTGTTTCCACCATTATGATCACCTTGTGCAGCTTATTTTGTCTTACAGCTTCATCAGATAACAGTTTCAGGGTATAGTATTCGGTATTAAGGCTTACATCTGCATATTCTATGATACTTCTAATGCTCCGTTTTGCAGGAGGTTTGATATACACTGTCTGTACTTCAGGGCATAGCTTTTTAATAGTTTTCAGATTACTAATTCTGGAATCGTGAATTTCCCTGATTCCCAGATCGATCAGTTCTTTAAGGTATATTTTGTTTCCACAAAGGAGCTTGGAGACTACGCCCCATTCTAAGTTGTGAGATCGAAATAACTGGTCAAGGAATGTGAAGTTATGCCTTAGGTTTTTTCTGTATAATTTGAGAAATGCCATGATTATTTTATTAATCTCATTTCTAAATATTTGTTGGTAAAGCCCAATTTCTCATAGAGTTTTCTTGCAGGGTTGTCTGGTTCTACATGCAGTGCCATGCTTCCCTTAGCGTTACTTATTGCGGCTTCCATGAGCGCTTTGCCGATTCCTTTACCACGTTGGCGTTTGTCTACCGCTATGTATACAAGGATGTTTTCGGGTATGTACCCTTCCATGCCTGTTTTGTTGACAATTACTGCCCCAACAATGTTTCCTGCTTCCCGCGCTAAAATTGCGTAGCCACCTTGGTGAGGAAAGTTGTTCAAGGCATAGTCCAGGCACTTCATTATGTCTTCGCGAGTGTCCCCATATTGGTCAAGATGCTTATACAGGAAATCTGCCATCTCTTTTTTTTCTAGGAGAGTGGCTGAAACTATAGCATTTGATATTTGGTAACTCATATTTCATTCGATTTTTGGATTCTAGATTGATTTGATAGTAGCGAGCTTTATGGAGATAAGGCTACGTGGGGTAAGGCTCATACGTTATGTCTTTGACCGAACCACCTTTTGGAGTACAGCGCTTTCGGAGAAAAACGATTTCCGAAAGACGCTCTAATCGGAAAAATCCTACTTCTAAAAAGTTGACTGTGAAAAGAGGGAGGTTAAAAACACTGTGCTGTTGCATGAGGTAGGCTTGCTTTTCCTCACAAAAGTAGGAATTTAATCAGGGAATGAAAAATATATACTGCTCAAGTTGGTTTTTGATTTTAGAAACCTGCGGAATATCAACAAGCATGAAGAGTGGCATATGTTGTTAAAGTGCAATTATTGGCATATGCGTTTTTCAGATAGTGTGAGCTCCTACCTATGTGCACATCCATATAAAAAAGCTCTATCATATATAGATAGAGCTTTTTTTAAAAATAATACGGTACTACAATTCATTGATTTGCTTGCGTAACTCATCCTTGCTTTTACCTGTTTTTTCTTGCAGCCTCCCCAGTAGTTCATCTTCTTTTCCCTCCACATACATAAGGTCGTCGTCAGTCAGATCAGCATATTCTTGCTTCAGCATTCCCTTGATCTTATTCCAGTTACCCTTGATTCTTAGATTGTCCATTTTCTTGTCTTTAGGTTTAAAAATTAATATTCAATCGAATAAAAATCGACTTTTAACTTTTATTATAACCCTATAAATCTCCTATTGTTTTGAGCTGTCCACTTCAAATCCAGTCGCAGGACAATAAAGCTTAAAATAAAGTTGGCGAAGGCTTAGGGGTACGGGGGCGTTAATTTGTCCTAAGAGCGAAGACCAAAGTTTTACCTTATTTAAATTCAGTATGCGACCTAGGTTTGGCCTGCTCTTTATTCTTTATTGTATTAGTCATTTTTTCAAAAGCTATACCTTGTTGGCGGGAGATAAAGATCTGGTCAACAGTTTAGCATCAACTGAAAACAATGACGCCCGGGTGACCTTAAGTGGTTACCTACGGGATGCCAGTAATGGTGAGGCCCTCATTGGTGCGGCTGTTTATGTAGAAGAACTGCAAACTGGCACTATTTCCAATACATACGGTTTCTATTCCCTATCTCTTCCTGAAGGAGAATATACCATAACATTTAGCTATGTCGGATACCAGTCTATCAGCCAGGTAGTTGATTTGCGGCTGAGCCAGTCGCTTAATATCGAGCTTCAGACCGAAGATGTCACGCTCAATGAAGTAGTTGTAAGTTCTACACGACCAAATGATAATGTAGAAAAAATCGAGATGAGCACTGCTACGGTAAACATGGTAGAAGTAAAGCAGATGCCTCAGCTAATGGGTGAAGTGGACGTTATCAGGAGCATTCAGATGCTCCCCGGTGTGACAACCGTGGGGGAAGGTGCTTCAGGATTCAATGTAAGAGGAGGAAATATAGATGAGAACTTAGTGTTGTTAGATGAAGCACCTGTATATAATGCTTCTCATGTGTTTGGTTTTTTCTCAGTCTTCAATGCAGATGCCATCAAAGATATGAAGATATATAAAGGAGGGATCCCTGCCATATATGGCGGACGGTTATCTTCGGTGCTGGACGTACGTCAGAAAGAAGGAAACATGAAGAGTTTTGCAGGCAATGGTGGCATTGGGCTCATCAGCAGCCGGCTTATGTTCGAAGGGCCGATCAAAGAAGACAAAAGCTCTTTTATGATTTCTGGTAGAAGGTCATATGCAGATATTTTCACCATTCTGTCCTCAGATGAGAACATTAGAAATAGTACAGCCTATTTTTATGATCTCAATGCTAAGGTCAACTACGTCATTAACGATAACAACAGGGTTTTCCTTTCAGGCTATTTTGGTCGCGATGTGTTGGGAGTAGAAAGTGCTAGCATGGATTGGGGCAACAAAACTGCTACCCTCCGATGGAACCACCTTTTCAATGACAGGTTGTTTTCCAATCTTACTGCTGTGTATAGTCATTACGACTATGCTTTGGGTGCTAGTAGCGATTCCGATCACTTCAACTGGCGGTCTAATATCCTTAACACTAACATAAAAGCTGACTTTTCCTACTTTATCAATCCTAGCAATACATTAGAGTTTGGAGTGAACGCACTGCATTATAGGTTCAAGCCTGGCGATATTCAAGTAGACAGGCTCGAGAAGGATGATATTGGAGTTAGGTTAGATACAGAAACGGCATTGGAGCCAGCTATATATATAAGCAATGAGCAAAAGGTGAGCCCAAGGCTAGGTCTCCAGTATGGCTTGAGATACTCTCGTTTCTACAACTTGGGCAAAGGAGACGTCTACATATATTCACCGGGGCAGCCAAAAACGCTTTCCGCCATTGTCGACACAGTACACTATGAAGATGGAGAAGTCATCCAGTCTTATGATGCTTTCGAGCCAAGGATTTCCGCGAAGTTTACCTTGAATGCCAATAGCTCGCTCAAGGCCAGCTATAACAGAATGGCACAATATATTCATTTGGTGTCGAACACCACTGCAGCACTGCCCACAGATGTTTGGACGCCTTCTGGCAGGTATATCAAACCTGCCAAAGTAGATCAGTATAGTTTGGGCTATTTCAGGAACTTTAAGGACAATACGCTTGAGTTCTCTGCCGAGGCATATTACAAGCAATACCATGACCTGTTGGACTATAAAGATGGCGCTGAACTCATCTTCAATAGGACTTTAGAAACCGAGGTGCTCGAAGGAGAAGGGCGCGCATACGGTCTTGAGCTGCTTCTGCGCAAGCAGAAAGGAAACCTTACTGGGTGGATTGGTTATACCCTTGCTAAGACAGAGCGTAAGGTGCCTGGTATCAGAAACGGTGAGTACTACCCATCCAACTATGACAAATTGCACGACCTAAATGTCGTGGCTACTTATAGTCTCAACGAAAAGTGGACAACTTCAGCAAGCTTTACCTTCATGTCGGGCAGGCCGCTTACACCTCCCAACTCTCGCTATGAGTATGAGGGAATAACTGTCCCTAACTTTGAAAATCGCAATAGTGCCAGAGGGCCGGCCTACCACCGCATCGACCTCTCTGCGACTTACGAAATTCCTAAGAAGCTAGGCAGAAAGTGGGAAAGCAGTTGGACGTTCGGCATATACAATGTCTATGCTCGCAAAAATGCCTTCTCAGTATATTTCAGGCAGAACGAAGAAAATCCTGCTATTACCGAAGCGGTGAGATATTCTGTGTTTGGTACCATTATCCCATCTGTCACATACAATTTCAAATTCTAATCTATGACCATGAAGATGAAAAATATTCAGCACTATGTCTTCCTCATTATTCTGGTTGCTTTCACAGCATGTGAAGATGTGATAGAAGTAGATGTGCCAGAAGGTAAAACCAGGCTGGTCGTAGAAGGTATGCTCACAGACCGAGAGGAGGTGCAGACCGTCAAGTTAAAATATACTGCACCTTATTTTAGCAACCAGCCTACACCTGTGGTGCAAGGAGCGGAGGTATATATCACAGACGATCAAGGAAATAAAATAACATTGACAGAAACAGCGCCTGGAGTTTATCAGCACGAGTTTGCGGGCATCAATGGCAGAACCTATCAGCTCTATATCAAGACAGAAGAAGGAGAGCAATATCATTCTCTTGAGGAAACTATGATGCCCGTGCCGCCTATCGATACCATCTACGCCACATTTGAGAAGGCTTCTATCAACAATGAGGAGGAGGGATATTACGTGGCCATAAACGCTACCGACCCAGCAGATACCGTCAATTTCTACAGATGGCGCTACTACGTCAACGGTCAGTATCAGAACGAGCCCGAAGACTTGTTCTTTGGCAATGATAGGCTTATAGATGGCCTAGATGGCATTATGGTCAACTTCTATCGCGACCCACTTTTGGTGGGCGATGTGGCAGTCGTAGAACAAATGTCGATCAGTGAAAATGCCTACAATTTCCTCAACCTGCTCTATCAGCAGACCGTTAGTGGTGGCGCACAGTTCAGTCCTCCCCCAGCGCCTATCAAAGGAAACATCGTAGGGTCCAAAGAGGGTGAGTATGCACTAGGCTTTTTTATGGTCACTGCCATTACAACTGCAGAAATCATCATAGAGGAAGGAATGTAACATGAATAGAATATTCATATACAATACAATAAAAAATAGGGGGGCGCCATTCCCCGCTATCCGCTACTACTCCTCGGCCACTCGTTCCTCGTGGCCTGTGGGGTATCCGCTACTATCGGGGGCGCACTTGGCACTACCAGAAAGACAACCTTGAGTAGCAAAGCCAAAATGAGTAAAAATTGAATTGTTAGTTTAATTAAACATATTAATACAATGTATATCATATTAAATAAAAGACCCATGGTTCCTGAAAGCTACAGGAATGGTTTCTTGATGTCATTGAAAGTATATGAAGAGATGGCAAAAAGGACACCGATGAAGAAGCACAAGTAAGCTGATGCGGGCGATTTGGGGATAGCAGCACTGAAACTGCGCCGTAATCATATTGTTGTCAGGCACATTAGCTAGATTTGCATAACAATTGCAATATCATGACTACAGAAGTGACCGACTTTTCAGATAAAGCTATACTCCAACGCATTGCACAAGATGATGAAAGTGCATATGCTTCGCTTTTTCAGCAGTTCTACGTGCAGTTGTGCCGGTTTTCATTGAAATATGTAAGAGAGGAGGCCATTTCAGAAGAAATTGTACAGGAAGTTTTTCTTACATTATGGGAAAAACGCAATGACTTGGCTATCCACTCTTCATTGAAAGCTTATTTATTTCAGTCGGTCAAAAATAGCTCGCTCAATTATTTGAACAGCCGTTTTGCAAAACAGGATTTTCAAAGAGACTATTTTGACCAGGAAGAGTTACCTGTCAATGATACACAAGAGGCGCTAACGTATGAAGAACTGCAAAAGATTGTCCAAGAGGCCATAAATCAACTGCCGACTAAGTGCAGGACCATATATTCCTTGAGCAGGAACACAGGCATGAGCTATAAGGAAATCGCCGAAGAGCTAGGCATTTCCATTAAAACGGTTGAAAACCAAATGGGCATCGCTTTAAAGAAGCTGAGAACATATTTGCAGCACCATTGGGAGTTGCTGACCTTATTATTGATTGCAATAAATAGTGGGATAATCATTTAAATATTGCCCCCATGAAAACACATAAAGATAACAGTTCCGAGGATTTTGAAAAGATTGCCGACTATCTGGCCAATGAATCTTCGGACAAAGAACGGTCTTCTCTAGAAGCTTGGTTACGCGAAAAGGAAGCCAACAGAAGACTTTTCGACAAAGTAAAAAAGGTATGGCAAGCTTCTGAGATCTGTGCAGATGATTTCTGTCCCAATGTAGAATTGGCTTGGGAAAAGTTAAAAAAGGCCAAAGACAAAGCGAGACAAATGCCTGTCAAGGATGAGAAGATTGGTGCTGATAATAAGAAATGGATTCCCTACGCAGCTTCGGTAGCCCTTCTCTTAAGTGCTTTAGTAGGTTGGTTGGCCATGAAAGAAACACACTTTGTACAGAAAATGAGCTTTCAACAAGAAACGGTAGAAGCCAATAAGAAGGGTCAAGTGGAATTGGCTGATGGTTCTAAAGTATGGCTTAATAGCAATACTCGGTTTTATTACCCTAAGGCTTTTGACGACAAGCGAGTTGTGTACCTAGAAGGGGAGGCCTATTTTGAAATAGCAAGAGATGAGGAAAGGCCATTTGTAATATATAGTGGCCAAAGTGTGACAGAGGTTTTGGGCACGTCTTTCAATGTCAATACAAAAGATAATACAGTGACGGTTACTGTAGCCAGTGGTCGAGTGGCCCTTTACCCCGAAGGAAATAAAGAAAGCCACGTAGTGCTCGAAAAAGGCGAGGCCGGCCGATTTATGGTTGAGAATAAAGTGGTAAGCAAGGTAAAAAATGAAGACATCAATTACCTCTCGTGGCAAACAGGCGTGCTGACTTTTGAAGGTGCCAGCTTGTCAGCAGTAGCCAAAGCATTGTCTCGCCATTATGGTGCCGAAGTAGCCGTAGATGGGGAAGCACCGGAAAGCTGCCGCTTGACCAGTAGCTTTAAAAACCAAACACTCGACGAAGTGCTCGAGTTGATCCGCCTCACGCTTGATATAGAAATCAAAAAAGAGAAAGAACGGATATTATTGGTTGGGAAAAACTGCTAAGCGTACCGATAAAGAACTTAACGTTTAAAATTTAAAAAATTTGCAATCGTTTCATGCCCACATAAATCATTAAGGCATTGGTACATTAAAGACCTTATTCTCGTCAAGACATTTTACAAGCTTTTTATAAACTTCGATCAGCTTATCATGACTGGGATTATCTCCCAAGTTATGCAGTATTCTACTGGACAGCGTACCTTCTTTCCCGATCACCTCAATTATATCCCTTTCCTCTGGAGTCAATGCATCCGACTGCTTGGCCAAATGCTGCCAAAGTTCGCCTGCTCTTATACGATTACTTTTCAGACCAAATGTATGGAGATATTGAGCATTGTCTATAATAGCATCTTCCCCTTTGTGCACACATGCTTTAAAAATAACGTATAATGGTTCTACGGCCCAAGCTTTTTGTGATCCTAGATCGCACCATTTTTCCTCCACCAGACTTTTAATTACAGATACAATCAGCTTTAGGATGGCCAGGTCAGCAGCCGGGCATTCTTGTATGTCCAGTACTCTTATTTCTATGGCATTGCGCTGAAAGCGAGCAATCGCTCCTCTGGAGTTCAGCCATTCATCTTGCAAGATACCTTCAGGGTCATAAGGAGCGATGTCCTGATAATTTTGCTTCAGGATTTGTTCTATATAGTCCTTTTGGCTATACACCGGCTCTGGAATAACTTTCCCCGCTATAGAAGGAATCTTCTTTTGATTGGATTGATACACATCGAGTCGCGTGTCTCTCAGCCCGGTGATAAGGCTGTCTTTTATAGGAGAGCTTGCAGCCAAAGCAGGCAGGATGGGCAGAATCAGCCTTATGGCCGCATGTAGTTGGGCAAACTCTTCATCACCAGTAAAGGGCAAGTTGATATGTACGCTCTGCAAGTTGGCCCACCCATGTCCTCGACAGTCGAATATGGAATTGTACTTTTCATAAATTTCATTCCGATGGTGAGGCCATAAGAACATTTCGGAAAAAGGGTCCATAAAAGGATGCATAGCAGTGGGCATAAGTATCCCGCCCAAGGGCAACAGAAGTTGATTTATTTGTTGTATATTTTTACTAAACTCCTGAGACAAACCATCTAAACTATTCATAGGCCCATTGGTTTTGAGTTCAATTACATGCATAGCCAACTCATTCGACCAGGAAATACAACCATTTTCTACTTCATCGGTGAAAGTTCCAGAAAACATCTTCAATACTTTGTCCGCTACCGGCAGAACTTTTAAGGAGTCCTTCTGGACGATCATATATTCTAGTTCTACCCCATAGCCTTCAAACAACCCTAGCAGCATATTAGTCTTTTTTTATTCGTTTGATATCCTTGATTTTATTTAGGAAGATCTCCATGATTCTTGTATAGAGCCGGTCTTTTACCATTGCGTCTTCCACACCTGTATCTATGCTAGGGTTATCGTTTACCTCAATAACATAAAATTTCTTGTCGATTTGCTTTATATCGACGCCATATAGGCCATTCCCGATCAAGTGGGTAATGTTCAGGGCAGTCCTGATAAGCTGGGGCGGTGCCAATTCTACTGGTAAGGTCTCGAATTTTCCGAAGCGCACTTTCCCTTTGTTTTCCCAGTCCATGATTTGCCAGTGCTTCTTGGCCATATAGTATTTGCAAACATAGAGCGGTTCATTGTTAAATATGCCTACGCGCCAGTCGAATTCTGTCGGCAAAAATTCCTGAACAACAATCAGTTCGGATTTTTCCAAAAGTTTGGTCACTTGTACGTCGAAATCTTTCTCAGTGTCTGCTTTCACCACTCCCATTGAAAAAGAACTGTCAGGTTGCTTTAGAATACAAGGGTAGCCCATTTCTGCTTTCACCTTTTCGATATTGTCTTTGTGGAGGATCAATGTCTTTGGAGCCAGAATGTCATTGTTTTTAAGCAGCTCTGCTAAGTATA
>SMEK01000628.1_pt1 | contig 19462 bp, 17 predicted proteins | sample 2456371 | NCBI WGS metagenome assembly SMEK01 (sample SAMN10132590, study PRJNA489261) | soil metagenome | isolation source: day1 antibiotic-loamy sand soil ammended with composted manure from dairy... | place: USA | collected 2015-04-01
GGGAGAGCGCGGAGTCGGTGGGGTCGGTGGGACGGACGTCCTCGGACGCGAGCACATCCTCGGTTCCCGACGGGTGCGCGGGCGTCGCGGGGCTGTGCTCGCTGGACCGATCGGGCGGGGTGCTCACGCGCCCTAGTCTGCCCTCGCCGCTGTGTCGACCGTGTTGGCGGGGCCGGCGGCGACCACTCGACGCCTGCGTCGCCGTCGCCGAGCGGGTCGTTCACCTCCGTCGCCGGAGGTCGACTCCGCCTTCTCCGGAGGCGCGGTGAGATCGGCGGTCGGGGGATGGGAGCCGCCACGTGTCCTGCGCCTGCGTGGGCGAGGGGGGTCGGTGGCGGGACCGGCCTCGTCGGTCGCGTCGGTGGTGTCGGTTCCGGTGGTCGCGTCGTCGGAGCGTTCGACCGACTCCTTCCGCGTCGTCGTCGACGTGATCTCGCGACCGCCCCGGGTCCGTCTGCGCTGCCGTCGCGGACGCCTACCGGAGACACCCGTGCGGCCACGGCGCCTTCTGTCCCCGAAGTCCTCCTCGTCCTCGGCGGCGAGTCCGGCGCGGGTGCGCTTCGACAGCGGCAGCCGTCCGGTCGCGTCCTCCGGGATGCCGAGGTCGGTGAACAGGTGCTTCGACGTCGAATACGTCTCCACCGGCTCGGGCATGTCGAGTCCGAGCTCGTCCGAGATCAGTTTCCAGCGCGGCACCTCGTCCCAGTCCACGAGCGTGATCGCCACACCCGTCCTGCCCGCGCGCCCAGTGCGGCCGATGCGGTGCACGTAGGTCTTCTCGTCCTCGGGCATCTGGTAGTTGATGACGTGGGTGACGCCCTCGACGTCGATGCCCCGAGCGGCGACGTCGGTGGCCACCAGGATGTCCACCTTGCCCGAGCGGAACGCCCGTAACGCCTGCTCCCGGGCCCCCTGCCCCAGATCGCCGTGGACGGCCGCGGCGGCGAACCCGCGTTCGACGAGGTCGTCGGCCACCTTCTGGGCCGTGCGTTTGGTCCGCGTGAAGATCATCGTCAGCCCGCGGCCCTCGGCCTGGAGCACCTTCGCGATCAGTTCCGGCTTGTCGAGCGAATGCGCCCGGTACACGAACTGGGTGGTCCGTTCGTGGATCGCGCCGGTCTCGCCGGCCTCGGCCCTGATGTGGGTGGGCTGCCGCAGGAACGTCCTCGCGAGCGTGAGGATCGGGCCGGGCATGGTCGCCGAGAACAGCATCGTCTGCCGGTCCTCGGGAACCATGCGCAGAATGCGTTCGATGTCGGGCAGGAACCCGAGATCGAGCATCTCGTCGGCCTCGTCGAGCACCAGGGTGGATATCTTGCCGAGCACGAGGTTCCGCTGTTCGGCGAGGTCCAGCAGCCTTCCCGGCGTGCCGATGACCACGTCCACGCCACTGCGGAGGGATTGGATCTGCGACTCGTAGGGGCGACCGCCGTAGATGGACGTGATGCGCACGCCCAGATACTTGCCCGCCTCCGCGAGGTCCTGGCTGACCTGCAGGCACAGTTCCCTCGTGGGGACCACGACGAGCGCTTGGGGCGTGCCGTCGCCCGGCGTGACGAGTCGCTGGAGGAGGGGCACCCCGAAGCCGAGCGTCTTGCCCGTTCCGGTCCTGGCCTGCCCGATGACGTCCTCACCGCGCAACGCGAGGGGGAGCGTCAGGGCCTGGATGTCGAAGGTGCGCTCGATACCGGATTCGCTGAGCGCACGAACGATGTCGGGGTGCACCCCGAGATCCGCGAATGTGGGATTGTCCGGTTTGCCGGCAACGGGTCCGGCGGTGTGGTTGTTCGGATCGATGTCGAATCGCCTCATCTCATACCAGCGCGCACGGCCGGGTGATCGCGGCATTCGACCATCACCACGCCGAAGCTTCGCTTCGCGGCGTGTCACACGAAACGGGATGGGACGCCGCTCGAGGCGTGCACGCACATTGTCAATTCGTAGCGAAGTGCGACGGAAGACGGCGCTGAGAACCGGCACCGGCGGCCGAGATTTCGCTTGTTCTCCTGTTGATCGAGGCCGTACCGAGTGCCCACGCGCACCATCTCGACGTCGTGCACTACACAAGGGCAACTTCACTACCGACGTAAAGTCTAACCCCTTCTCCTGCCCGCTTTCGGAATCGCGGCGTTCGGACGGCGTGTTGTGGGTCTCGTTCCGGGCTGAACTACTGTTGTCGCGTGACTGACGCGCAAGCTGGGGACACCGAGAGCCTCGGGACCGGGGTCGTCGATCTGCTCGGCGTACTCGCCTACAGCGAGTTGTCGGCGTTCGACAGGCTTGCTGAGGACGCCCGTACGGCTCCCACACTGGCCGGCCGCGTGGCCCTGGCGTCGATGGCGGCCGCCGAGATGGGGCACTACGCCCTGTTGGAGCGGTACCTCGCGGACCACGGGGTCTCGGTCGAGGACGCGATGCGGCCCTTCATCCGGCACATCGACGCGTTCCAGGAGTCCACGACGCCCAGGATGTGGCTGGAGTCGCTCGTCAAGGCGTACGTGGTGGACAACCTCGCCGCCGACCTCTACCGCGAGCTCGCCGAGGTACTCGACGAACGGACCCGGGAGCTGGTGGTCACCGTGCTCGCCGACACCGGGCACTCCGAGTTCGCTCAGCGAGAGGTCGCGGCGGCGATCGAGAACGACACGCCGACGCGCGACCGGCTGGCCCTGTGGAGCCGGCGGTTGTTCGGGGAAGCGTTGACGCAGGCCCAGTACATCGTCGCCGAACGAGACGGGTTGGCCGAGCTCATCGTGGCCGGTAGCGGTGACCTGTCGGGTATCGCCGCGTTGTTCCGTCGCCTGCAGCAGCGGCACACCAAACGGATGCAGAACCTCGGACTCGGTTAGCCTGGACCCGACGACAGACACGACTCAGGCGGAGGTCGCACGTGGAAGTCAAGATCGGCATCAAGGACGCGCCGCGGGAACTCGTGGTGGCCAGCAACTCCTCGCAGGAAGAGGTGGAGAAGCAGGTCGCCGAGGCCTTGGGCGTCGACAACGGTCTGCTGCGGCTCAATGACGAAAAGGGCCGTACCTTCCTCGTGCCGGCCAGTCGGATCGCCTACGTCGAGATCGCGCCGTCCGACGTGCGCAGGGTCGGTTTCGCCGTCGGTTCCTGACGCGGTCCCCGATACTTCAAGGCCACCCCCGTTCACACGAACGGGGGTGGCCTTCTTCCGTGGGATTCGAAAGTCCTCGGGTGGGAGTCGGTTCGCCGGGTCAGCTTTCCGCAGGCGCCAGATCCTCCAGCGACGTGGGCACCGCGAACGGTGGCGTGCTCTTGCCCATGATCCGGTAGCGGTCCCACGGGTCGGGGTCGGAGATCTCCCCGTGGGCGCTGCCTTCGGGGGTCCGGATCTCGACCTTGTGTTTCTTGCCGCCCGCCAGCTCGGACAACGTGGGATTGGCCTTGATGCGGCCGTACCAGCGGTAGTAGCCGTCGATGGGCTGGAAGTGCCCGCGCAGCTCCACTTCGATGTCGAGTTCGGTCTCGCCGAGCACCAGTGTGGCCGCGCCCGTGTAACCGTCCTCGTCGTGCTCGTGTCCGCTCACGATGTCTCTCCCGTCTGTTCGAAGGGGCCGGGTTTCAAGGTGACGACCTTGTTGGCTTCCAGCGGTTTGTTCGGGTCCAACACGATTCCGTGCTGGCGGGTCAGTCCGTCGATGGCGGCCCAGATGATCTGGGTCAGGTACTCCACGACGCTGTCACGGCTCATGGTCCGCTTGTCCAGCCACCATTCACCGGTGCTCTGCACCATGCCGACGAGTCCGTGGGCCCAGGGCTCGGCCGCGCCGGAGTCCATGTTGAGCATCCGCATGTAGTCGCCGAGCAGCGCGGTCAGTGCCGCGGCGATGAGTTGCTTGTCCTCGGCGACCACGTCGGTGCCCACGGGTTTGCCGCCGAACGACCTGCGCACCAGCAGTCGGTACAGATTCGGATGCTCCTCGATCACCGAGAAGAACGCGGTGAGCGCCATGCGGATCCGGGGCAGTGGGGCGAGTTCGGAGTTGATGGCCGGCATGAGCCGTTCGAAAAGGATCTCCGTGCCCCGTTGACCGAGCGCGAGGTACAGGTCGGCCTTGTCGGCGAAGTGCCGGTACAGCACCGGTTTGGTCACGCCCGCGGCGGCGGCCAGTTCCTCCATGCCCATGTCGGGTCCGTGTTCGTCGAGCGCTTTCAGCGCGGCCTCCACGAACTCGGCTCGCCGTGCGATCCGGTGTTTGCGCCAGCGGTCGCGTCGGGCGTCCCCGGTGGGTTTTTCGTCGGAAAACCGCGCCGACCTGCTGAGGCTGTTGACACGCTCGGGCATGTTGTCCATGCTACCAGAAGTAACTGTTACCAAAGGTTACATAAACGTGGAAGGTGGTGGGCCGCGATGACGCGTGCCGTGACAGAGGCGACCCGCGAAAAGACCGCAGAACGGCTGCTGAGGTCGTCGGCCAACAAGTTCTACGACCCCGAGGTCGACATCGACTGGGATGCGCCTCTTGTCGAGGGCAAGCGCTACCTCCCGGATGAACGCACTTCTCTTTACGGCACCGCGCTCTGGGAGCGGTTGACCCCGGAACAGCGCATCGAGCTCGGCAAACACGAGGCCGCCAGCATCGCCACCAACGGCATCTGGTTCGAGGTGTTGCTGATGCAGATGCTGCTCAAGGAGGTCTACAACACCGATCCCACCACCAACTTCGCCCAGTACGCCCTCACCGAGGTCGCCGACGAATGCCGGCACTCCACCATGTTCGCCCGCTTCAGCGAGCGCATCGGTTGCCCGCACTACGGCCCGGTCGCCTGGCGCAGGAGGATGGGCAAACTGCTGAACGTGCTCGCGTACGGGCCCGCCATGTACGGGGCGATCCTCGTCGCCGAGGAGATCCTCGACCGGCTGCAGCGCGAGCAGATGAACGATCCCCAGATCCAGCCGCTCGTGCGCATGGTCAACCGCATCCACGTCCTGGAGGAGGCGCGGCACGTCACCTTCGCCCGCGAGGAGGTCCGCCGGGGCGTGGCGAAACTGCGTGGACCCGAGCTGGCGTACCAGCAGTGGCTGCTCGCCGTGGTGTCCCACGAGGTCACGCGCAGCCTCGTGAACCCGGCCGTCTACAAGGCCGTCGGTATCCGTCCGAGGGACGGCTACAGGGCGGCCATGAACAACCCGCACTGGCAGGCCACCATCCGCTACTTCGGTGAGCGGATCATGAGTTTCCTCGACGAGGTCGGCCTGGTCGGGGGGCCCGGGATGCCGTGGTGGCGCCGGTCGTTCCTGATCGCGGACAAATGAGCACGCGCCAGTTCGTCACCCGTGACGGCACCCGGCTGGCCGTCGAAACCGCCGAACCCGTCGGTTCGGCGGCGGAGACGACGGTCGTCCTCGTCCACGGGTGGACCCAGGATCGCCGGACCTGGGACCGCGTCGTCGGTCTGCTTCCGCCGGACGTTCGCCGGGTGCGGTACGACCTGCGTGGACACGGCGAATCGGCACCCGCCGAACCCGGAACGGCCACCATCGATCACCTCGCCGACGACCTCGCCGAGGTGATCGACGCGGAGGCGCCCTCGGGCCGACTCGTCCTCGCGGGTCACTCGATGGGCGGCATGACGATCATGGCGTTGGCCGATCGACACCCGGAGTTGGTGCGAAACCGTGTCAACGGGGTGGCGTTCGTCTCCACGGCGTGTTCCGGCATGGACCGGATGACCCTCGGTCTCCCCGGTTTCCTCGGAAACCTCGCGCACCGTGTCGAACGCGGGCTCGCCGACCTGCTCACGCGGTACCGGGGAGACCGGTTGCCGATCGGGCGTATTCCGGCGAACCTGGCGATCCGGTGGCTCGTGTTCGGCCGCGGCCCCGGGAATGCCGATGTGGCCTCGGTGGTGGACCAGTTCCTCCGGGCGCACCCCGCGAGCGTCGGTGCGTTCCAGAACGCGATCTCACTGCACGACCGCACGGCCGCGTTGGCGACCCTGCGCCACACACCCAGCGTGGTGCTGGCGGGTACGGCCGACCGGCTCTGCTCCCCTCGGCACGCACAGGCCATCGCCGCCGAACTGGAGGCCGGTCACTTGGTGCTGTATCCGGACGCGGGGCACATGTTGCCGCAGGAACGCGCACACGACGTCGCCGAGCACATCGCGGCCCTGTGCCGCTTCCCGCTCGTGACGAAGTGAACGGCAGGCGACGACACCGAGACCCCGGAGGAGTCGGATCACAGGGACGGGGGATTCCCGCTGTGCGGTCAGTCCCGGCCGGACAGCGGGAATCCCGCGCCGATCCCACGCCACGCGAGCGTCGAGGTCAGTGACACCGCCTCTTCCAGGGACATCGAGCTGTTGGCCAGCCAGAACCTCGCGCTGACCTGACTCATCCCCACCAGCCCCACGGCCAGCAGTCGGGCCTTCTCCTCGTCGAGACCCGCGTCCGCGGTGATCGTCTCGGTGATCGCGTCGACGCTGGCCGAGGTGGCCCGGTCCACGGCCTCCTGCACCGCGGGTTCTCCCCGGAGATCGGATTCGAACACCATCCGGAACGCGCCCACGTCGTTGTTGACGAACTCGAAGAACGCGCGCACCGCGTTCCGCACTCGCTGCTTGTTGTCAGTGGTGGACGCCAAGGCCTGCTGCACCGTCGACACCAGGGTGTCCACGTGGCTTTCCAGCAGCGCGATGTAGAGGTCGAGTTTGCCGGGGAAGTGCTGATAGAGCACGGGCTTACTGACACCGGCGCGCTCGGCGATGTCGTCCATGGCCGCCGCGTGATAGCCGTTGGCCGCGAACACCTCTTGCGCGGCCGCCAGCAGCTGTGCGCGACGCTCCGTTCGCGGAAGCCGCACGCCACGGCCGAGTGTCGCCGTGTCGGTGTTTCGGCCCGAAGCGTGTGTCTGCGCCTGCTCCGTGTCCATCATCCCCGCCCTCCGGTCGTACTTCCCACCGCACACTACTCGTGGGTATGTACCGCATGCCATACGCTACGTGTCGGGCATGCTGGAACCGTGTCCGAGACGTTGAACAGTTCACCCGACAGCTCGACATCCGTCAGTCCGGCCTCACGGCCACCACTCACGCACGTACCGCTGTCGAGCACGCCCCTGCCCGAACTCGACCTCGCCGCGGGCCCTTGGCCGGGGACCCGGCGACAGGTCGGGGAACTCACCCTCCATGTCCGACACATAGCCGGCGCCGACACAACACGGACCCGATCCGTGCCCGCGGTCTACGTGCACGGACTCGGCGGTTCCTCAACGAACTGGACGGATCTGGGCAGACTGCTCGCCCCATCCGCGCACGCCGAGGTGCTGGCCGGCTACCTAGCCGAGCATACCGAGGCGCCCGTACACCTGATCGGTAACTCGATGGGTGGCGCGATCTCGATGCTCGTCGCCGCACGCAGGCCCGAACTCGTGCGCACGCTGACACTCATCTCGCCCGCGGTGCCCGACCGGCGACCGGACCCGCGCAGGCTGGCCGATCCTCGACTCGCGTTGGCGTATCTGCCGTTGATCGGCAAACGGGTCCGGCGGACCCTGGCGGCGATGACCCCCCGACAGCGCGCCGAACAAGTCCTGCGACTGTGTTTCGCCGATCCGACCTCGGTACCCGACCACCGTTTCGAGGAGTTCGTCGAGGAACACGGTGCGCGTGCCGCCCACGACTGGGCCGAACGCGCCATGGCGCTCAGCGCTTTGGAGATCTTCCGCACATGGTTCGCCCGGGGTACCGAGTCGCTGTGGTCGGTTGCACCGCGAATCGGCGCGCCGACCCTCGTCGTCTGGGGCACCCACGACCGCGTCATCTCCGTGCGCCGAGCGCCTCGTACCGCGCGGCTCATTCCCCGCGCGCGACTGTTCGTGCTCCCCAGAACGGGGCACGTGGCGCAGATGGAGCGACCCACGACCGTGGCCAAGGCCGTGCTCGGTATGTGGGAGAGCGTCGAGGCGGGACGCTGGTGAGTGCCCAGGCCTCCGTTCGGGTGACACGGGATAGGCCGAATGTGTTGAGGTACGAGCGGAACCACGTGAGCTGATGTGGCACTCTGAGAGCCGTGGATCGGGTAACAGAAGGAGCACGAAAAGACGACCGGAACGTTGCGATGTCCGGTCGCGACCCTGCTGCTGCCCGTGGCATGAGCGACGAGCCGTCATCGCACGACGACGGAGGGGCCCAACCCGACCAGAGGTGCCGCTCGGCTGAGCCGTTGCGGGCGTCCTGGCGGCCCGCCGAGACCGCGAGGGAACGTCAACCCAAGGTCGCAGGACTGAAGAAGCTCACCGCGACCTTCGGTTGGCGCGCCTATCTCGTGCCGATCCTGCTCGTCGTCACCGTGCTCGTCGTGTTCGACACCACGCGCGGTTCCGGTGCGAACGACGAAGCCGCCTCCAGTGGCGGGGACGGCGGGCAGGCCGGCAACGCCGCCGAGAAACCCGATCCGATGGCCACCGAGGTTCCGGCCGAACCCATCGAACTCGACATCCCGACCGCGAAGCTGCCCGAAGGGGGCGACTACTCCCAGTCAGGAGAAGGCACCTGGCACGTCGTCCCGTTGGGTGAGGGAGACGGTAAGCGGGTCGGTGACTCCGAGCAGTTGCTCACCTACACCGTCGAGGTCGAGGACGGCATCGACCCCGCCAGCTACACCGGTGACGACAGTTTCGCCTCCGCCGTCGAGAGCACTCTGTCCGACAAACGGAGTTGGACCGGCACCGGGGAAGTTTCCTTCAAACGCGTGGACGACAGGCATCCCGATCCGGACTTCCGAGTCAGCCTCACCTCGCCCGACACCTCCGGACAGTTGTGCGGCACCGCGATCGGATACGAGTCGTCGTGCCGGCTGAGCACGCCGGACGGCGGCTCCCGCGTCGTCATCAACCTGGCCCGATGGGTGCGCGGTGCCCTGGCGTTCAACGGCGATCTGGGCAGTTACCGACAGTACGTCATCAACCACGAAGTGGGGCACGCGCTGGGACACGGCCACGTCGGTTGCCAGGAGGACGGCGCGCTCGCGCCCGTGATGATGCAGCAGACGTTCGGCGTCGCCAACGACTACGTCGCGATGCTCAACGACGATCACGGCGGCGACGTCGGCAAGGTGCCCGCCGACGGCAAGGTGTGTCGCCCCAACCCGTGGCCCAACCCACAGGCGAACAGCGACGACTGACCCGACGGCGAGTCGTGTCCCGCCCACGATGTGGACTCGGGAAGACCCGGCGACCTCGCGCGGTTATAGATGGTGAGAGCGACACGCGCGAGATGGAGGACTGATGTCAGGTACAGGGGGCGGGAAGAGCACTCTGCCGCCGCTCGTCGAGCCGGCCGCCGAACTCACCAAGGAGGAGGTCGAGCGCTACAGCCGCCACCTCATCATCCCCGATGTCGGCGTGGACGGGCAGAAGCGGCTGAAGAACGCCAAGGTCCTGGTCATCGGCGCTGGAGGACTCGGCAGTCCCGCACTGTTGTACCTGGCCGCGGCCGGAGTCGGCACGCTCGGTGTCATCGACTTCGACGTCGTCGACGAGTCGAACCTGCAACGGCAGGTGATCCACGGCGTGTCCGACCTCGGTAAGCCCAAGGCCGTGTCGGCCAAGGAATCGGTCGCCGAGATCAACCCGTTCGTCAACTTCGTCATCCACCAGGAACAGCTGACGAAGGACAACGCACTCGACATCTTCCGCGGGTACGACCTGATCCTCGACGGCACCGACAACTTCGCCACGCGCTATCTGGTGAACGACGCGGCCGTGTTGCTCGGCAAGCCGTACGTGTGGGGATCGATCTTCCGGTTCGAAGGCCAGGTGAGCGTGTTCTGGGAGGACGCGCCCAACGGACAGGGCCTCAACTACCGGGACCTCTACCCCGAGCCGCCACCGCCCGGGATGGTGCCGTCGTGTGCCGAGGGCGGTGTTCTCGGCGTGCTGTGCGCGTCCATCGGCTCGATCATGGTGACCGAGGCGATCAAGCTCATCACCGGCATCGGAGAGCCGTTGCTCGGCAGGCTCGTCACGTACGACGCGCTGGAGATGCGCTATCGCGAGGTCAAGATCCGTAAGGACCCGGAGACGCCGAAGATCACCGAGCTGATCGACTACGAGGCGTTCTGCGGTGTGGTGTCCGACGAGGCGCAGCAGGCCGCGTCCGACCACACGATCACGCCGCAGGAGCTGAAGGCGAAGTTCGACGCCGGTGAGGATTTCGAGCTCATCGACGTTCGCGAACCGCACGAGTACGAGATCGTCAACATCAAGGGCGCCAAGCTGATCCCGAAGGACCGCATCCTCTCGGGCGAGGCCCTGGCGGAGTTGCCGCAGGACAAGCCGATCGTGTTGCACTGCAAGTCCGGTGCCCGGTCGGCCGAGGCGTTGGCGGCGCTGCACAAGGCGGGCTTCCGTGACGCCACCCATCTCGGTGGTGGCGTGCTCGCCTGGGCCAGGCAGGTGGACCCGAGCTTGCCGACGTACTGAGTCGACGTACCGAGTCGGTACCGAGTCGTGTCCCGCGGGTTGTGGGTCGGGCCGCGTGGCTGCGGTGTGACTGCGCAACCTGCGGACACGGCTATGTGAGCTGCGGACACGGCTATGTGAGCTGCGAAAACGGCGAGAAGGCCGGCTAGCGCGTCGATGTGAGGTACGGTTCGCGGCGTGAGCCAGGGACCACCGCCGGAACACGTTCGCCGGGCATTCGGGTTGGGCTCCTTCGACGTCGCCGAGGCCGAACCCATCGCTGATGGATCGGGTTGGCGTTGCGGTGACGTGGTGTTGGAGCCGGTACGTGACCGGGTGCAGGCGGTGTGGCTCAGTCGGACGTTGTCCGCTCTCAACATCCCCGACCTGCGGATAGCACGGCCGATCGGGGCCAGTGACGGTCGATGGGTGGTCGCCGGTTGGCGGGCGAGGCGCTATGTCTCCGGTTCGGTCGAGCACCGACCGGACGAGACCGTGCTCACGGCCGTGAAACTCCACCAGGCGACCGCGCACTTCCCCCGTCCGGCTTTCCTGGACGAGCGTCGGGACGCGTCCGCCGTCGCCGAACGGCTCGCCTGGGGCGAGGAACACCACGACCTGGACGAGGCCAAGGGCGGCCGGTTGTTCGAGATCCTCGCGCCTTCGCGCCGTCCGGTGGCGGGTCCGGACCAGCTTGTGCATGCCGAGTTGTTCGGCACCCTGCTCTTCGACGGTGACGAACCGCCGGGCCTGGTGGGTTTCGTTCCGCGCTTCCGGCCCGCCGAATGGGGAGCGGCCGTCGCCGCGGTGGACGCGGTGGCCTGGGGCGGTGCCGACGGTTCGTTGCTGCGGCGCTGGGCTCACCTTCCCGACTGGTCACAGTTGTTGTTGCGTGCCACGCTGTTCCGGCTCGCCTGGCACGCGTTGCATCCGGAGTCGAGCGCCGCCTCGCTCGACGGCCTGCGCCGGGCCGCGAGCGAGGTCACCGAACTGCTGTAGAGCTTCTGAGGACTCCACTGTGTCCTCAGCCTGCGTAGTCGTGTCCGCAGATTGTGCAGCCGTGTCCGCAGCTCACGTACACGTGTTCGCATTTCCCGGCGCCGTCCCGGAGTCCCCGCCCCGGAATCGGCGAGGCGGCGACCGTGGGGTGGAACACCGTGTTCGACTCCTGGCGGGGCTGTCCACTTCGATATGAGATCCACACGGTGTGCGGGAGGAAACAGCCCTTCGATTCCCCACGAACGTTCGCGCCCGTAGTGACGGGGCGGCGCGCCGACCTCGGCGTCGGCGTCGCACTTTCGCTGCCTACGACCGGCGCAATCCCCTCGACCGTTCAGTGGCCTGGACCACGTACGAAAGATGGTGAACCTGGTGACGGACTACCGCGGTCGCTCGGGTGGTGGCAGATTCCCATCGGACGCATAACCCGATAGTGGGACAAACCAGGAAGGCCTCACCCATGCGTGATCGTCGTCTGAGTCGGAGGAGCATGCTGAAGTCGGTCGGTGGTCTCACCGCCGCCGTCACGCTCGGGGGAGCGGCTCTCGTCGCGCCCGCGGCACACGCAGCGGGTTTGACGGTCGTCGAGCACAACACCGACGACCCACGCATGTGGTACTACCGGTTCCAGACCCCGGAGATCGGCTGGAATCCCGGTGTCAACGTCCTGCTGCCCGACGACTATCACACCAGCGGTCGCAGGTACCCGGTGTTGTACCTGCTCCACGGTGGTCTGCAGGACTTCATCGAGTTCGACAGGCTCGGCATCCGCGCCATGACGGCGGGCAGGCCACTCATCGTCGTCATGCCCGACGGCGGGCCCGCGGGGTGGTACAGCAACCCGGTCTCCAGCAACGTGGGGCCACGTAACTGGGAGAACTTCCACATCCACCAGCTGATCCCGTGGATCGACGCCAACTTCCGGACCTACGCCGAGTACGACGGTCGCGCCGTGTCGGGATTCTCCATGGGTGGTTTCGGCGCGCTCAAGTACGCGGCGAAGTACTACGGCCATTTCGCGTCGGTCAGTTCGCACTCGGGCCCGGCCAGTCTTCGCCGCGAGGGCGGGCTCGTAGGGCATTACATCAACGCGTCGTCCGCCGTGGCCGAGCTCGGCGGCGGCACGGTGTACGGCGTGCCGTTGTGGGACGAGGCCCGGGTCAGCGCCGACAACCCGGTGGAACGCATCGAAAGTTACCGCCACAAGCGGATCTTCCTGGTCGCCGGGAACAGTCCCGATTTCCTCAACATCGTCGACATGGTCACCGAAGGGCAGGTGCTCGCCGGTCAGCGCGAGTTCCGTGCCGCGCTGGACGCGGCCGGGATCCCCTACGAGGCCCACGAGGAGCCGGGTGGCCATTTCGTGCGTCCGCACCTGCTCCAGGCGGACATCGACGGTGTCGTCGCGCGGCTGCGCAAGGCAGCGTGAGGTCCGGTCCGAAGTGGGACTTCGGCGGGGCCCACAGGGTCGGGTCCGCCCGGCGAGTCAAGGTCTGAAAAGTCTGCTTTGTCCCTTGTGTCCCAAAGGGTGAATCGGTCGAGGGGGTTGTCCTCAGGTTGTGTTCGGACACCGTGGGATGCGGACGCTGCCGCGGTCCGACCCCGCGGGTCCACCACAGTGGGTCGCGGCCCGAGGCTCGTTCATCGCGCGGTGGCGCGGTCGTACTCACGCAGTTGTTCGCGCCCCGCGGCCTCCTCACTGCGTCCGCGTCGCCAGTAGCCGGTGAACGTGATGTGGCGCTTGTCGACACCGCGTTCGCGCACGAGGTGGCGGCGGACATGCTTGACCAGATCGGCCTCGCCGGAGATCCACGCGTACGGTTCGCCCTCGGGCAACCTCGCCTCCCGCACGGCGGCCAACACGGCTTCGCCCACGGGTGCGTCGCCGCGGAGCACCCACCGCACGTCGACGGGTTCGCCGCCGGGCCGCTCCAGCGGGATCTCGTCGGTGGGGTCGGCGATTTCCACGAATACGGTCACGGTGGCGGATTCGGGTAGCTGCTCGCAGATGGCCGCGATGGCGGGCACGGCCGACTCGTCGCCGACGAGCAGTTGCCACGACGTTCCGGCGGGCACCTCGTACAGCCCGTGGGGGCCGAGCAACGCGACCTCGTCACCGGGTTTGGCCGACTCCGCCCAACGGGAGCCGGGGCCGGCGTCGTCGTGCAGCAGGAAGTCGATGTCGAGTTCGCCCACGTGGGGCCTGCTGGCACGGACCGTGTACGTCCGCATCGGGGGTCGCACGTCGTCGGGCATGTTCAGGTACTGGCGGTACCACGACATGCCGTCGGCCGTCGGCGGGGGAGGAAGCTTCGGCCGACGAGTTCCCGGGACGGGGAAGAACACCTTGACGTATTGGTCGGGGGCGGCGTCCACGAACTCGTTGAGATCAGCGCCTGCGAACGTGACACGCACCATTCGGGGAGTAACCCTGCGCACGTCGCGCACCTGCGCGTTCATGTAGGCCAGGCGTGGCCGAGTCGCCTCGATGGTCATTAGGTAAGGCTAACCTACGGGGGCCGCAAAGGGAAGTCTACGGGGCTCGCCAGCGGTACCTTCGGAGGTCGACGCGATGCCCCTCGGCGAGTACACCCTCCGCCCGTAGCCGCGCGAGCTGCTCACGCGCCAGGTGTGGCGCGGGCGTCCCGTCCGCGCGCAGTACGCGGTGCCACGGCAGATCGTGCCCGTCCTCGGCCAGCACCCTGCCCACCAGTCTCGGTGTGGACGCGCCGGCGATCTTCGCCACGTCGCCGTAGGTCGCCACCGTGCCCTTCGGCACCGACGCGACCACGTCGCGGATCCGTTCGTGCAGTTCCTCGTCCATGGATTCCCCGATCGTGTGAACTAGGTGAGCCAGGTGAGCTGTGGCAACACTGTTTTCCTGATGGGTTCTTTCGGCGGGAGACGTCCGGCTGGCCGGGACGGCAGCGAGGACGTCGAGTGCGACGACGGTACCCGTTCGGAAGCGCCGTCCGCGGGAGTCCTTTGTGGGTGGACGCGCGGGTGGGCGGGATCTCGGCCTCACGGTGGGCTTTCTCACGGTGTGTCCGTTCCGACAGAGACGCAGGCTGCGGACACAGCTACACAACCTGCGGACACGGCTACACAACCTGCGGACACGGCTACACAACCTGCGGACACGGCTGCGCAGGCTGCGGACACGCTGGTGAGGGCGCAACACTCGCGGCCAGGTTGCGCCGATCCGCCGGGTCGGCATGATTCCATCGGATCGTGAGCGGACTTCAGGCACGACTCGTGCGGACCCCGGAACCACCGGTCCCACCACAGACGTGGGACGACGGTGCCCGGTGGTTGTTGTCCGCACCACGTGGATTCGTGCGTGTGCTCGGCGCACCGGGTACGGGTAAGACCACCTTGCTCGCCGCCACGGCCGCCGCGCGGATCGCCGAGGGCGCCGACGAGGAGAGCGTGCTCGTGCTCACGGCGTCCCGTCAGGCAGCGGATGCCCTGCGCGCGGACATCACCCGACGGCTCACCGGCCACCGCGGCGAACGCGCGGGCGAGGTCCGCACGGTACGCGAACCCATCGTCCGCACCGTGCACTCCTACGCCTTCGCGGTGCTGCGCCTGCAAGCGGTACGCGACGGCCTCCCCGTCCCGCGGCTGCTGTCCGGACCCGAACAGGACGTCGTGGTGCGGGAACTGCTCGCGGGTGACCTCGAACGCGGTGCGCCCGATTGGCCCGAACCACTACGCCCGGCGCTGGCGGTCCCCGGATTCGCAGAAGAGCTGCGTGACCTGCTGTTGCGCGCCGCCGAACGTGGTCTGGGCCCCGAGGACCTCATCAAATTGGGGCATCGACAGGGTCGGGACGAATGGGTGGCCGCCGGTCGCTTCTGGCGTCAGTACGAGGAGGTCACCCTGTTGCAGGGCGTGGGCGGACACGCCGTCGGGGAATCGGGGGCTCCCGCTCTCGACGCCGCCGAGCTGGTCGCCAGCGCGCTCGTGGAACTGGAGGGGGACCCCGAGCTGCTCGCCGGGGAACAGGCGCGCGTGCGACACCTGTTCGTGGACGACGCGCAGCATCTCGACCCGCTGCAGTACCGCCTGGTGCGGCTGCTGGCGGAGACCGCCTCCGACGCCGTGTTGGCCGGTGATCCCGATCAATCCGTGTTCTCCTTCCGGGGCGCCGATCCCCGACTGTTCGCCGACGCCGATCCGGACGGGGACCGCACCGTCGTCCTGACGCGGTCCCATCGGCTCGATCCCGTCGTGCACGAGGCCGTGGGGCGGATCGCGGCGACCCTGCCCGGGACGTCCGCGCACCGGGCGTCGGTGCCCACACCGACTCGGGGACGTGAGGGGAGGGGGAAGGTACGGACGAGGTTGTCGCCGACCCCCGCGGCCGAGGCGGCGTGGATCGCCGACCAGTTGCGGCGTGCGCACCTGCTCGACGGTGTGCCGTGGTCGCAGATGGCGGTGTTGATGCGATCGGTGTCGCGGTCGTTGCCGGTGTTGCAACGGGCGTTGACGATGGCGGGGATTCCCGTTGCGGCGGTCACCGAGGAGCTGCCGTTGGCGCGGCAGCCGGCGGTTCGGCCTCTGCTGACGGTGCTGTGGGCGGCCGCCGACCCCAGGGTGCTCGACGCGGAGACGGCGGAGATGTTGTTGTCGTCGCCGCTCGGTGGTGCTGATCCGCTCGCTTTGCGCAGGCTGCGGCGTGGGCTGCGACGGTTGGAGCTCGTGGCCGGTGGGGAGCGGTCGAGTGACGAGTTGTTGGTGGAGGCGTTGCGCGACGGCGACGTGCTGGCGGGACTGGCCGACGCGGAGGCGGCACCCGTACGTCGGGTGAGCCGACTGCTCACCGTGGCCCGGGAAGCGATGCGTTCCGGAGCCGGGGTCGAGGACGTGCTGTGGCAGGTGTGGCAGGCCAGCGGACTGCAGGATCGGCTGGTGGCGCAGGCCGCCAAGGGCGGGACTTTGGGGATGCGCGCCGATCGGGACCTCGACGCCGTGGTGGCGTTGTTCGACGCGGCGCGTCGTTACGTCGATCGGTTGCCGAAGGCCGGTGTGCTCGGTTTCGTCGAGTACCTGTCGTCCCAGCACATCGCGGGTGACAGTCTCGCGCCCGTCGCGGTCCGGGGTTCGGGCGTGTCGTTGTTGACCGCCCACGGCGCGGTGGGCCGGGAGTGGTCGGTGGTGGCGATCCTGGGGCTGCAGGAGGGCATGTGGCCGGACCTGCGGTTGCGGGGCTCGGTGCTCGGGGTCGAACGCCTCGTCGATCTGCTGTCCGGTGTGGACGACGACGCCGTGGCGACGGTGTCCGCCACGGCGCCGTTGTTGGCTGAGGAGCGCCGGTTGTTCTACGTCGCCGCGAGCCGGGCCCGGCACACGTTGTTGGTCAGCGCGGTCCAGGGGGAGGACGAGCAGCCGTCACGTTTCTTCTTCGACCTGGTCGATGCAGGTGTGGACACCGAACGTGGAGGCGGGCCGGACGTTCGGCTGGTCGCGAGGGAACGGGGACTGACACTGGCCGAGTTGGTGGGGGAACTCCGCGCCGCGGTCACCGACACCGAGCTGGAGCCACGGCGTCGCAAGCTCGCCGCGCGACAGCTCGCCCGGCTGGCCAGGGACGGTGTGCCCGGGGCGCATCCCGAGCAGTGGTACGGGCTGGCGGGCAATTCCAGTGATCGGCCTCTGCGGGAGCCCGACGAGGTCATCCGGGTCTCTCCGTCTGTTGTGGACACTTTGGTGAAGTGTCCGCTGAGATGGTTGTTGGAGCGGCACGGTGGCACCGATCCGGCGCAGCTCTCGGCCGTCACCGGGACTTTGGTGCACGCGTTGGCCCAGGCCGCGGCCGAGGGGACCGATGAGCAGACCCTGTGGAAGGAACTCGACGAGGCATGGGCCAAAGTGGACGCAGGAGCTCCGTGGTTCTCCCGCAAGGAGCGTGTCCGGGTGGAAGGCATGGTGCGCAGTTTCCTGACGTGGTTGCGGCAGAGCCGTGACGAGCTCACCCAACACGCCGTGGAGCAGGACATGCGCGTGTCCTTGCCCGAGGTCGAGGGGGAGCCGTCGGTGGCGTTGACGGGCCGGGTCGACCGACTGGAGCTCGACGCGGAGGGCAGGCCTGTGGTCATCGACCTGAAGACGAGCAAGAGTCCGGTCGCCAAGGACGCCGCGGCGGAGCACCCCCAGCTGGCGGTCTACCAGCTCGCCACCCTGCTCGGCGCTTTCTCCGGCCACAAAGGACACACCGGTGGGGCTCGGTTGTTGTACGTCGGTAAGCCCAACGCCAAGACCGGCGCCACCGTGCGCGAGCAGCCCGCGTTGGACGAGGAGACGGCGCGACGATGGTTGAACGAGGTGCGTAAGGCGGCGGTCGACACGGTCGGGCCGACGTACCCGGTGCGGGAGAACGTGGACTGCTCCCGGTGCCCCTCCCGTTCGGCGTGCCCGTTGCGACCCGAGGGCAGGCAGGTGACGGGGCCGTGACCGAGACCCGGCAGGCGGCGACGAGACTGGTCTCCCCGGCGGACATCGCCGAGGCGTTGGGTCTGCCCGTTCCCACCCCGGAACAGGCCGCCGTGGTGGCCGCTCCGCCGGAACCCGCGCTGGTGGTCGCGGGTGCGGGTGCGGGGAAGACCGAGACGATGGCCGCGCGCGTGGTGTGGTTGGTGGCCAACGGGCTGGTCACACCCGATCGGGTGCTCGGGTTGACCTTCACGCGCAAGGCCGCGCGTCAGCTCGCCGATCGGGTCCGTGCCCGGCTGCGCAGACTGGCGGGTTCCGGGCTGTTGGACGACGTCGACCCGAGCGGACGGCGCAGGCTCGCGGTCGCCTCGGGCGAGCCGACCGTGCTCACCTACCACGCCTACGCGGGCCGGTTGCTGGCCGAGTACGGGTTGCGGCTACCGGTACAGCCGGGGGCGCGCATCCTGTCCGAGACCGCGTCGTGGCAGCTGGCGTACCGGGTGGTGTCGTCGTGGGACGCCGACCTCGACACCGACAAGGCGCCCATGACGGTGACCGAGCACCTCTTGGCGTTGGCGGGCGAACTGGGTGAGCACCTGGTGTCGCCGGAGCGGTTGCGTGAGTACACGACGTGGTTCTGCGATCTCGTGGAGAACGCGCCGCGGGCGAAGGGGCAGCGGGCCAAACCGAAGAAGGAACTGCTCGACATCGTGGCCGCGCAACGTCTGCGACTGCAGTTGTTGCCGTTGGTGGAGGCCTACGAGCACCGGAAACGGGCCGAGGGGGCGTTGGACTTCGCCGACCAGATGTCCCTGGCGGCGCGGCTCGCCGAGACCCAGCCCGACGTGGTGGCCTCCGAACGCGAGCGATACGGGGCGGTGTTGCTGGACGAGTACCAGGACACCGGGCACGCCCAGCGGGTGCTGCTGCGGTCGTTGTTCGGCGGTCCCGCGCCCATGCCGGTCACCGCGGTGGGCGACCCGGCGCAGGCGATCTACGGATGGCGGGGTGCGAGCGCCGCCAACCTACCGAGGTTCACCACCGACTTCCCCCGTCTCGACGAGAGGACCGGGCAGCCGGTGCCGGCGCGCGAGTACGGGATGTTGACGAGCTTCCGGAACCCGCCGGAGGTGCTCACCCTCGCCAACTCCGTCGCCGAACCGTTGCGGGCGAAAGGGCTGGGCGTGCAGGAGTTACGAGCACGTGCCGACGCCGGCCCCGCCGACATCCGCGTGGCGCTGTTGCCCGATGTGGTGAGCGAACGCGAGTGGGTGGCCGACCAGATCGCCACCCGGTGGTTCGCCGAGCGGGACGCCACCGGGACCGCGCCGACCGCCGCCGCGTGGTCCACCCTCGGGTGGCTGGTGTTCATCGGAGTGCTGATGCTGGCCGCACCGCCGGTGGTACGGGTCAGACCGGCCGGCTGATCGGTCCTTCGTTAGAGGAGCTGCCGACGGGGTACCCGACAGCTCAGCGAAGGAGGCCATCATGACCGACACCGACACCGTGCGTCCCCGCGGCGGCAGGATGCACATGCGCCGCAGCCGCGGGGCCGTCACCGGATTGCTGCTGCTACTGCTGGGCCTGTGGGGTGC
>SMEK01000574.1_pt1 | contig 19231 bp, 17 predicted proteins | sample 2456371 | NCBI WGS metagenome assembly SMEK01 (sample SAMN10132590, study PRJNA489261) | soil metagenome | isolation source: day1 antibiotic-loamy sand soil ammended with composted manure from dairy... | place: USA | collected 2015-04-01
TTAAGTATTGTCTCTGCATCTGTTGTTGTCTACACCATGTTACTCGCAGCAAATGGTGTCATTGCCGGATCTTTTAGTAATGATATATCTGAACCTATTAAAAGACTTATACAGCAGAATATACCGATTATTGGATCTCTCGTGACAGAATCGCTCAATACATTTAAAACGTATTCTTCTACTGCTATTGTGACGACAAGCACTGGATTATTAATCTCAGTTTGGGGAGTAACAATCATACCAACCGTTAAGATTTTAGTCTTAGGGTTTAGCTATCGATTTATGGCTGCAGTTTTAGAACCATTTACGGATAGCAAGGTGAATGGCCTCATCGAAGATATTAGTAAAACGCTCTTTATATTATGTGCGGTTTCTTTTTTAATAGCGTTTGCTTACTTTTTTACTATTATGATGGTAGTTCTAATGATACAAATGCAAATTGGCAGGGGAGGAGCATAGTAAAGTGTCTAGCTTCTTGTTTGGCTTATTGATATAAAGCACTCCAGCCGTTTCCCGCAATTGGTTAGAAAGCTTTATTTTTCTATTTTGACCCTTCCCGTCTTTTTCTACTGTCTCGATATTGAATTTCAAGGAATCGATCTGAGGCAGTTTGATCAGGAAACTGTCATAATCAAATTGGAATTCCTTTCCTATATACTCGAAATTACCTGCATTGACCTGCCCATCAAATACGAAGTTCCTATTTCCTAAAAGCGTTATCTCTTTATCATTTGGAATGATATACACGTCTAACAGCTCGCTGATATAAAATCTGCTCACTCCTCGAATAGTAAGTGCCTGATCCTTAATCTTAAAGGTAGCATTAGGCTCTCCTGGAGAGATAGAAGGGATTAGAAGGTTATCAAAATCTTTGAGCTTCTGGTGCGACATCACAAAATGAAAGCCTTTACGTTTGATCTTCACATACCCACTATTGCTGTCAAAATCGATAAAACCGCGTTGCATCAGGAATGCCATAGCGCCACGTATTGTAGCAGGATTCTGATTAAGTGCCGCGGCCATGTCATCTGCATAAAATTCGGATGATCGTGTTCTCCGGGCATATCCCACTGCCATCAGCAAGGGATTGAAGTTATATAGCCCTACAAGTTGATCAAAAGCCTGCTCCTTAAAGTATTCTTGGGAAGTAAATATGGCAGGAACTTGACTTTTGGCATTCAATATGGAAATATCTAAACTATCGGCGGTCAAGTCCCACTTAATCATGTCAGCACTCATCTCCACATTAAAGTACGAACTGTAGTAGGGCGTATCCTTATACCCCCCATCCTCTTTCAAAAGGGTAAGGACGGAAGACGGAATATCAAATTGGAAATTAACCGATGGATGAAAGATGGAATCATTACGATGGTATATAAATATCGCTGCCCTATCGGCTGTCACGACCGTGTCCATTAGATTGAATCGGTTGGAGACGGCTCGGAACTGTGGGGTGCCACTGTCTTTCACTTCGATAATAGCGTTTCCGTCCACTACAGATGAGCTAAATATCTTGTTGCCCATCAAAGAGAATCCTCCTTTGTAGAACAAGTTATCGCTTCCCAAATTGCTCACCCTAATGTTATTGTCATAGGATTTGAACCTTGGATATCGAATATTATTTGGAGTACTTCTTACGCTCTTATAGTCAAAAACACCTTCCACAGGCGTGTCCACTTTCCCGATATAGGTAAGGGATGCGTTCTCAGCAGAAAGCTCTGGCTTATTGACCAATATCTTATAATCCGTAAATGTACAATACACGGAGTCGGCATGAAGCCCGGCGTTAGCCCACGAAAACTTGCCACCACTGCCTACAAATGTCTTGTTGAGGAACATAAGGCTACCTCCTGTTCCCGTGAGCCTCGAAGAGTCGAATCTCGACGCAAAAAGCAAGTCGATATTCTCAAAAGTAATGATTGGACCAGTTACTTCAGGCAAATCGATAAGAGGTGCGAAAGGTTCAGGTTCCACATCCGTTTCAGGAGTCGTATCCCATGAGCTACTTTCCCAGTCTGTGCTCTCCCAGTCAGTAGAGCCCCAACCATCTGTGCTGTCATCATCCCAATCGCTGAACCAATCGTCGGCAGGCTGAGATTCATCTAATTCCTCTACGACCTCATCAGGGTCGGCGCCATATGGAGCGATATAGTCAAAATCAAAACTGCCTTTGGAGAATATCAAACTGTTGTAGGAAGAATAGAATAATGCATTGTGCTCAAAAAAATCTTTGAGAAAAGTAAAGTAATGCATCAAGCTGTTTCGGTGTTCGTTCAGTTCTATTTCTGAAGCCACCCTCAGCAGGTTGTCTATCTGACTTGCCGACAACTGTTTGTCTGTGGCTTTTAGCAGCACCTGAAAAAAATCAGAAAAGGTAGGATAGGCTTTGTAATTCTTGGCCCTCATCTTTTGAGCCAGGTCTTCAATTGTTGACTTTTGGGAAGGAGTGAAGCGTCCACTGTTCCATGCTTGACTAAAATTAACTGCCACTTGCTTGGCCTCAGCATTATTGGTAAGGTCCATCATTTTTGTCACCTCTGCCGCAAAGCCTTCCTCGTCGGGCACATCCTGCCCCCATGTGCACAACGGAGCCATAGCAAGGAAAAACAACAATAGTACCTTGCTCCCAGCCAAATTTATATAGGACAGCCTCCCTCTCAATGCATTCAAAACGTTCAACATTTTTTATTTCGATCGAAAATAAGGATTGACCGAAGTGAATAAATCAAAATTTTGATCAGAACATTACACTTGAATCTTTCCTAGCAACTTTTCTCAAGCAAATTGCGCCTATTGTTAGTGCTTAGGTTACTTTTTCGAATACAACGGCCACCCAATCCTTTTTAGTTTCATATCGCAACTTCTTCAAGCCTTGATTGACGGCAATCTTTTCGATATCAGGAATATCCTTTTCATAAAACCCACTCAACAGCAAATAGCCATCTGCCTTGAGCAAAGTGCTATAGGTAGGTATCTCCTCCAATAGGACATTCCTATTGATATTCGCCAAGATGATATCCCTAGGTTGCCGCCCCGGAATTGCTTCTACTGTTCCCTCATAGCAGTTGATTTCTGGACATCCGTTGAGCATAAAATTCTCGATGCTATTGCTCACTGCCCATTCTTCTATATCACAGGCATCAATACTGGCAGCCCCAAGCTTATGCGCCATTATAGCCAAGATGCCCGTTCCACAACCCAAGTCCAATACAGATTTACCTTTAAAGTCGATACCCAACTGAGCTTTTAGCATCAAGTGTGTGGTCTCATGATGTCCAGTACCAAACGACATCTTTGGATTAATCACTATCTCGTACGGATACTCAGGCACTGGTTCATGAAAAGACGCCCTTACAATACATTTGTCTCCCACTACGATCGGGTCGTAATGCTTTTCCCATTCCTCATTCCAATTTTTCTTCTCGACTTCCTCCGCCACATACGACAGTGGAGTGACAATGTCCTTATACCTTTCCACAATTTCTCCCACCGCTTGCTCGTCATAAGCATCTGCACCTATGGAGGCCTGAAACCCTGTATCGGTTTCCAGAAAAGTATCAAAATCAACCTGAGACAACTCTGCAATCAACATATCAGAGAATGCAGGATCACACTCAAAATTCAGTACAATATAATTCAATGTATTAACCAGTTATGATAAACAAAACGCCAATGCCCCCGCATACAGTATAGACTTTCCGCTATTTAAAATAAATGCAGGTACAGCACGCATGCCTTACTCAGAAATCTTGAAATAAAAGGGGATTACTTTTTGCACCCAGCAAATGCTGGGGTTTCGGTATAGTAGACGGAGAAGTCAGCTAGGTCTTTTTTGTCGGTGATCAATACGACAAATTTGGCAAAGTTGATGGCCTTGGTAAAAAACCAAAGCCCTTTATCATCCGCATATAGTTTATTATCCTCACGAAAGACCACCAGATCAGCAAAAGCTTCGCTATCTTCCACGTAGATTACGAAATCTGCTTCCCTGGCATCTTTGGTTACATATACCGCTCCATATATCTTACAAATGTCCATCTTTTGGGCTGTTGCAGTCAGGGCCATGCCCATTAAGAAAAAGCCCAGCAAGGTGAGTTTAAATCCCCATTTTTCCATTTGCATAAGATTTTATTAGAGCCGCTGGCGTCAGGTCAGAACGATTTGATGATATCTACAAAGCTACGTGACTTGAGCGATGCCCCGCCAATAAGCCCACCGTCCACGTCGGCGCAAGCAAACAGCTCAGGAGCATTTGTTGGGTTGCAGCTACCGCCATATAGTATAGACGTCTGCTGTGCTACTTCCTCCCCATACTTTCCTGCTATATGCTTTCTTATTACGGCATGCATTTCCTGCGCCTGCTCCGTCGAAGCCGTCTTTCCAGTGCCTATGGCCCAGATTGGCTCGTACGCAATCACTATTTTACCAAAATCTTCTTTGCTAAGGCCAAACAAACTATTGGTCAACTGCTCTGTCACATACGCTGCCTGCCCGTCAGCTTCCCGCACCTCCAAAGGCTCGCCGCAACAGAAAATCGGTGTAATACCATGCTTCAAGGCTACTTCTACTTTTTTGGCCAACAACTCATCGCTTTCTTGATGGTACTCTCTTCTTTCACTATGGCCCACAAGCACATATTTTGCCCCTACCGATGTAAGCATAGCAGCAGAGACGTCCCCTGTATAAGCACCCTCCTCATGTTCGCTACAATTCTGAGCGCCCAAGGAAATTTGTGAAGCTCCCGATATCAGTTTTTGCACACTGTTCAGATGCACAAACGGAGGAAACAATACTACGTCCACCCCCCCTTTGCTCTCATCTTGGACCATATTCACAATTTCAGAAGCCAGCTTCAAGCCTTCATCCAAGGTCTTGTTCATCTTCCAGTTGCCTGCTACGATTTTCTTTCTCATGCCTGATATATTTTTTTGGTTTTCATATAATGCTCAAATATATGGCATTTGCATTTATCCTAAAATTAATCTCCATAGGGAAAGCCAATTTCTAAACTTCTGAGCACATGGGGAAATCGAACAATCATAAGCTTTATGTAACCCTACGCACCCGCCCTATGCCTATACTGCTGAAATATCAGCGAAATTGCGCTCCTTATCCTTTCTTCCATCTTCTCAGGGTTTTGGTGCGCTATCCCACCAGTATATCCTTGCCATACCAGCTGGTTCTTCCTTCTGTCCACCAGGTCTATGATCAGCATCCCTTCTTTATAATTGTAGGGCCTGATGTCGTCCCTTCGCCAGTAGCTATAGGAGGGAATCGTCGTGTAGCCCGTCTTCTCCTCGATGATCATATGAAAGTTCACCAGCAAATCGGGATTCTCAGAGAGCTCATACCCTCGGCCCTCAAGCTCAGAAGCTATGGCATTCTTGATCCGTTTCCTCACCAAGCTATTGTCCAAAATAGGGTGCTTGTCCCCTTGCTTATCGATTTCACCAGACCAGTTGAAAGTCTTGTATACACTAAAGTCCGCGTCTTTATCATAATCGACTCTTACCGATGGCAGTGAAGATGTTGTACATTGCGTAAAAACCACCACCACCACAATCCAAATATATTGAAGGTATTTCATCATGTACTTTGTTTAATGTTCACAATTTTAAAACACACAGTTTTATATCAAAAACCCGACCAAAACCTAATAAGTTTCTCTGGTAGCCTCGTCTATTTCGGATCTATAAAAAGGGAAATTTGGGCGCCTTTTCCTGCTGTCCGCTACTACTCCTCGGCCACTCGTACCTCGAGGTCCTGTGGGGTATCCGCTTCCATCAGGGGCGCGGCTGCGTATAGCTGAGCCTGTCCTGTCCAGACGTTACCGATAAAGAAATCTAAACCGCTGGGCCAAAATTTGCAGGAACGCTGAAGAGTGGTTGTTCTCCACCCATGGTTTGTGCCCCACTAACCATAGAAAAGAGCCATATTTATTATTATGGCCAATGCAAACAATCTCTTTTCATCGGTTCCCCGATTAGCCATTTTTGTCTATTTTTATTGATGTCTTATAAGAATGGGGCACACGATTTTGGTTTTTACCATATTGTATGGGCTAATTTTGAGACAATCCTGTGTCTTGTGAGGGCACAGGCCATAGGTGGGGGGTATTCCTACCCGATACGTGTTCTTACCATAGCCGATGAATCTAAGGAGTGTACCAGACTTGTATATTTATACTGCTGGCATGATGGGTGATGATCGCAATATCGCTATCTTTTTCATAGTGTCCTTATAAAACTACATTATAATCCTAGCTGTTTTCAGGAAAGATTACAAGGGACACGGCATGAATAGAAAAAAGCACATGCGACACGCATGCGCCAGCGAAGTACAGCAGCCTCATGCATTGTTAACAAGTAATAGCATGTGGTAATTAAGAAGTTTCGGATAAAAGGTGTTTTGTTTATGATAGCCCATTGCTTTCTTGGTTTAAGGTTAAATTTTATCTCATAATTCGGATTGATAAAGTAAAACTGCTCTTGCAATACGCTGTACCGTTGGTTTTTTATGATTTTCTTAAAGCGTTCAATCGTTATGCCTGTTTCCTTTATTTCTACCAGGCTGTCTATTTGCAATTGCGGCTCATTAAATATTTTCAATAAAGCTTTGTACACGCCCATAGGCAGGATATGGAAATATGGCAATTTCGACAAAAAACTGCTTTGACATATTTGTTGATGGCCTCCAAATGGATTTTGCCAAGGTGGAAATCCAAGAAAGAACAAAGCGTTCGGTTTCATAAATCTTTTCACATAACCCATGAACTTTTCTTGGTTGTGAATATGCTCCAGCACATCTCGCATGATAATCAAATCAAACTTTAAGTCCTCCTTAATGTCATAAATGTCTTGATTGATCAAGGTAAGATTTTGTTTATTGGGACGATCCTGATAGAATTTTGCAGCATTTTCTAATTTATTGCTTGCTAAATCTACCCCTGTCACATTGCAGCCCCTATCTAAAAACGGGAGCATGTTGCCGCCTTCTCCACATCCTATTTCCAATACATGGAGATTTTCCTTTAAGGGAAGATGTTGTTCTATTAACGGGACAATATAGGTTTCTGTAGTATAAGCTTGTTCCTTGAAATATTGAAGCCGGTTTTCGTGTCTTTCTTGCATAGCATATTATTTCTCTCAAAAATAGAAATTTTGCACGTTTCTCTTTGCAGCAGTTCATTATAGTTGTGCAATAGGATATTATTCACTAGCTCATGAAATTGGTCATTTACATGGCTGTAGACATAATCCCGAAGTAGATCCTAACACTAGCCCTTATCCTTATGGTCATGGTTATTATAATGCGCAAAATAACTGGCGTACAATAATGTCGTATGATTGTCCTGGAGGGTGCGTTAGACTTCCCTACTGGTCGAACCCAGATGTTTTATTTGGGGGAATTCCTATGGGAACTGCACATACACATGATAATGCACGTGTTTTAAATGCCACATCTTCCACGATTGCGAACTATCGTACAGCCCCAAGCAATTTAAATTTAGGAAGCAACTCAAATATAGATTATAATGAAATAGGGGAAGCAATAGCATTCTCTACAATTACGATGAGTTCAGGTTTCTCTGTTGCATTAGGGGGAGAGTTTTATGCCAAAGCAGGCTCTAGCATAGATGCAAGCATGCTTGCATTAGATGAGATCAATGAAGATAACAGTGTAGGATTAATAAACAATTCCTTGTTTCAGATTTACCCAAATCCAAATCTTGGTTCGTTTAATATTTCAATAAATAATCAAGACTCAAAAGAAGCAGAGATCATTATATTCGATAATTATGGTAACGAAGTATATAAGAACACTCAATATGGCAATGGGGAGTATAGAATAAATCTGCCAGTAAACAAATCTGGGATTTATTACTTGAGACTTCAAAATCAAGAAAAATCAGAAACTAAAAGGGTATTAATTGAAAAATAACTAGTTAATTTTAAAAGAACTAATTACATATTCTTTTTTGTCCAGTTCGAGTTAGTAATCCGTTGGATAATGACCAATGGATTACTTTTCATAATTGGCAAAACGAAACTGCACCAGGCTAAGTAGGGTCTGCTGAAAACTCAACAATAATACTTCTGAAAACAGGCTTAATTTTGAAGTTAGACCGGTTTGTAATTTTAAACATGCTACTACCCCTCAGAGTCTCTCGCAGATGAATCTGAGAAATCCTTAGCACAAAAGCTCGCTATTTGAAGCGTTTTTCTTATATTCGGCTACTTCCTAATTTTGAGAGAATCGGCTATAGCTGTCTACTCCCCCTGTCCGCCCCAAGCTTGCAGCATGATCCATAAAAAAAAATGAGGCCTGAAAGTCTGTTTTCAATGCGTCCGCAGGTAAATCTTGGTAGAGCCAATATGTTTACTTTCCCATATCTCCCAGTTGCAAATCCAACGCTTTCACTGAAATATGTATCTCGCGAATAGAAAGCATTAAGGAAAAGATAAGTAAGAAAAGCGCTATCCCAAAAATCCCTTCTGCAGCGGCGTGCCATTTTATATAGATAAGAAACATGCACAGTACGCATAGCAGCAAACTGCCTATCCCCAATATCTGCATAGCCTGAATGAGTCGCAACCGAAGCTTCATATGCTGTATCTGTTGTGCCAAAGACTTTTCATTTTTTTGCTGAAATCTATCATATAAAGCACGAACCAATGAGGCGTAAGCTAAAAAACGGTTGGTGTAAGCCAATAATATTAAAGAAATGGCCGAAAACAGAACGGCAGGAGTTGTAAGGGTTAATTCTTCCATGAGGATATCTGATTTCTTTTTCAATAGTGATCAAGGAAGAAACTTACAAGGAGCAAAGGTATTTGTCAACAGGAAATCAGAGATAAAAGCCTGGAGGTTCATGTGCAGCTAGCGATATTCAATGCCACACCCTCAACTAAAACAGTATCTCTTTTGACCCTATGCCTTCCTGAGTCACCTATAATTAAAAATGAAAATATTACCCCATCCCAATTTAAGCCTTCCAATGCAGTTCCCGGAGTTCGTAGTCTTTGGCCATGCCGTACCTTACAAGATCCTGAAAATGGAAAACTTCCAAAGTATGTAAATCCTTGATGCGAAAATCGTTGTCTGACAACTTCTCAAGCACCTCAAATTCTACCTTATCGCCATAGTTTTCCAAACGGTATCTCAATCCTACCCTAAGATTATCTATTGATATTGGCATATGTTCATTAGTCTTTTTTGCCTCGACCTGCGCCTCGGTTGTTTATAAATATTTCCTAATCCCTTAAATACAGACTATACAAAAGCACTTTTCCCTGTAATGGAACGCCCTACAATCAGGGAGTTTATTTCCTTCGTGCCTTCATAAGAGTATATGGCTTCTGCGTCGGCCACAAACCTAGCAATATCATGCTCTATGAGGATGCCATTTCCGCCAAAAAGCTCTCTGGCATGGCTAACGATATCTCGTGTGCGCAAAGAACAAAACACCTTGGCAAGCGATGCTTGCTCATCGGTCAGCTTGCCTTCATCTTGCAACTGCGAAAGCCTGAAAACCATGGTCTGAGCAGCGGTTAGGTTACTGAGCATCTCCACCAGCAAATCTTGCACAAGCTGAAATGAGCTGATAGACTTACCAAATTGATGGCGATCGTGTGTATAGGCCAAAGCGAGTTCATACGCCCCTCTTGCGCACCCTACCGCTTGCCATGCCACCCCAGCCCGCGTCATCCGCAATACTTTCCCAGTATCTTTAAAACTGTTGGCGTTTTGAAGCCGGTTTTCCTCCTTTACACGACAGTTTTCCAACGTGATCAAAGCATTTTGGGTAATACGCAACGCCATCTTGCCCTGTATCTTTTCTGGCTTAAAGCCCGGAGTACCCTTCTCCACAATAAAGCCCTTCACCTGATTGTCGTCTACATCCCTTGCCCATATAATGGTGATATCAGCAAACGTTGCATTGCCTATCCACTTTTTCTGGCCGTTCAGCACCCATTCGTCGCCTTCTCTTTTGGCGGTTACTGTCAAGCCTCCCGCTACCGCAGAACCCACTTCTGGCTCCGTCAAGCCAAATGCGCCAATAACTTCCATCTTCTGCATCAACGGCAGCCATTGTTGTTTCTGTTCTTCCGATCCACACAAATAGATAGACCCCATGGCCAACCCACTATGCACCCCAAAGAAAGTGGAGATGGAAACGTCTATTCGAGCCATTTCCATGGCCAAAAAACCTTCCAGCAGAAATCGACGGTTGGGACACCCATACCCATCATAAGTCAGCCCTGCTATGTCCAATTCTGCCATTTTAGGGATCAGCTGAAAAGGAAACTCATCCCGAAGCCAATATTCATTCGCAATTGGCTTTACCTCCCGCTCCATAAAATCACGGACTTTGAGCTGGATCTGCCGCTCCTCTGGAGTGAGCAGGTCGGACAGGTCATAGAAATCACCATCTATTGGAGGTAGCGGTTTTTGCTTGTCGCCTCCCTTCAAAAGCTTCATGAGTTGGTAAAGCTCCGCATTGTTCATTTTGGCAACATTATTAAATGCCTCCACAATGTCGATTTTACGAAAAAGTGCCGCAGCTTTTTTCAGATCAATCTTCTTCAATGTTGCAAAAAGTCCTGGTGAAGCGTTCTCTTTTGATGCCATAGATTTGAAAGGATTAATTTATCCCCTAACATAAGAGAAAAAATAATGTTTACAGCGCATGGCCAAAATTAATTCGGTATCAAGATGAGAATCAGCAACAACTTGTTTTTATAGCCTCTCGATAAGCCAATGGGAGCAGGCAAATTCTTTCATAGTAATCCCACATCAAAACAATGTCAAAAAAACTGAGTTAAAAGAGAACTTATTTTTACGCCAAGCCGCGAGCAGGTTCTTTGACAGACTATTTTTTTTTAACTTTTAAGTAATCTTATTTCACTTTTTAAACTTAATGCTATGCGTATTTTTAAACAATTTTATTTTATACTGTTGATTGCGCCATGGATAATTTCTGGTTGCTCCGAAGATGAGCAAAATTCGGAAGAGGTTATTCCTGACGAGGAGCCAGTAGTCGTAGAAAATGTGGGCGTGGGACTTGTCACCCATTTCAAGCTCAACGGAAATGCAGACGATGCTACAGCTGGAAGCTTTAATGCTACCATCGTAGGGAATCCAAACACTGTAGATGGTGTTGAAGGAAGCGCACTTTTCTTCAATGAAGAAGATGGCGACAATGGCTGCGGCCAACCTGGCGGCACTTATGTGAAACTGCCAGTATTTGGGTCTATTTGGGAAGAAGGCTTTTCGGTGGCAGCATGGGTACAATTTACTGAAATCCGCAACTATGAACGCATAATAGACCTTGGAAATGGTCGAGGCGAAGACGGGGGCATGCCCATCACCTTTGGAAGACTCATGGAAACCAACGACCTGGCACTTACAAGTTGGAACAACGAAGAGGCCTACTCCAATAGACACAAGGGCAGGTTGATTGCAGAGGATGCAATTGAGAATGGCAAGTTGCAATTCTTAGTAGGCACTGTAGACAAGAATGGACGCATGGCCATATACAAAGACGGGATACTAATTGCAGAAAAAGACGATGGACAGCCTATCGTCAATGTTAAAAGGTCTTCCAACTTCCTGGCCCATTCCAATTATTGCAAGGAGGATCCAGATTTTAAAGGGATCCTAGATGATGTCAGGGTGTACAATTATGCCTTATCGGCAGAAGAGGTGGCGGATTTAGCTGCCTCTTATAATTATAACTTGCCTCAGCCTTAATAAAAATTATAAGACCTTTATTGGGCCGGTAGTTTAGCCGGCCCATCCTTCTCTATCTAAGCTCCTGTATTGGATGGCTTCCGCCAAATGCTCGATCATGATGTCATCGCTATTGGCCAAATCGGCTATTGTGCGCGAAACTTTGAGGATCCGATCGTAAGCCCTTGCTGAAAGTCCAAGTCTTTCCATAGCGGTCTTCAGCAGCACCTTACCCGTTTCATTGATCCGACAGATGCTCTTTACCATCTGTGGGTTCATCATGGCATTGGAATAAACCTCACCGTTCCCATTGAATCTAACCGCCTGGCGCTCCCTGGCTTGAATCACCCTTTCCCTGATCTCATGGCTTGACTCGCCTTTTCTATTGCTCGTCATCTGGTCAAAAGACACCGGGGTGACTTCTACATGCAGATCTATCCTGTCCAACAGTGGGCCACTAACTTTATTCAGGTAGCGCTGCACCACACCTGGAGGGCAAACGCACTCCTTTTCGGGATGATTGTAATAACCGCAGGGGCATGGGTTCATGCTGGCGAGCAACATAAAGTTCGCAGGGAAATCCACCGATACCTTGGCACGCGATATAGTAACTCTTCGCTCTTCAAGTGGCTGTCGCATCACTTCCAGCACAGTGCGCTTGAATTCGGGCAGCTCATCTAGAAACAGCACTCCATTATGGGCCAACGATATTTCTCCAGGCTGGGGAATACCACCCCCTCCCACCAGCGCAACATCCGAGATCGTGTGGTGGGGAGCTCTGTATGGCCTGGTAGAAATAAGGGAGGTACTTTGACTGAGCTTTCCAGCGACTGAATGTATCTTGGTGGTCTCAAGTGCTTCTAAAAGGCTCAATGGGGGAAGAATCGACGGAAGCCGCTTTGCCAACATGGTCTTCCCTGCACCGGGAGGCCCAACCATGATCACATTGTGACCTCCAGCTGCTGCAATTTCTAAGGCCCTTTTAATATTTTCCTGTCCTTGCACATCGGCAAAGTCAGACTCATAGTCGTTGATCTGGCTGTAAAAAATATCACGCGTGTCCTTTTCTAATGGCGCAATCTCAAGCTCTCCTTCCAAATAGTCCACGGCTTCTTGCAGGTTCTCCACTCCTATTACTTTGAGGTTATTGACAATAGCCGCCTCTTCTGCATTACTCTTGGGCAAAATTATTCCTTCAAACTCCTGCTTGCGTGCCTCGATGGCTATAGGAAGTACTCCTTTTATAGGCCGCAAAAACCCATCCAGTGCCAGTTCCCCCATCACCACATATCTCTCCAACGACTCGGCAAGTATCTGTCCGGAGGATTTTAATATGCCCACGGCAATAGGGAGGTCATAAGCAGAGCCTTCTTTTTTGATGTCTGCTGGCGCCAAATTGACCACTACTTTTTGACGGGGCATCTTATAACCGCTGTATTTTATGGCAGACTCTACCCGGTGTGTGCTTTCCTTGACGGCATTATCAGGAAGTCCAACCATCCAAAAGTTGGTACCTTGACCAACATTCACTTCAACCGTTATAATACTTGCATTAACGCCATAAACAGCGCTTCCATAGCTTTTTGAAACCATTTTTAAACCAGTTTTTCTATCAACAATATCAGTATATGGATGACTTTAATATGTACCTCTTGAATTCTGTCGGCATACCCAAAATGTTCTACCCTAATTTCGAGATCGGCCATGCTTCCCAGCTTTCCACCATCTTTACCCGTCAGCACAATGGTCTTCATCCCCTTTGCTTTAGCAGCCTCTACAGCATTGATGACATTGGCCGAATTGCCACTGGTGCTGATGCCCAAAAGGACATCGCCTGGGTTGCCCAATCCTTCTACAAAACGGGAAAAAATAAAATTGAAACCATAATCGTTGGCCGTGCAGGTAATGTGGCTAGGATCGGATATGGCTATCCCTGCCAAAGATTTTCTTTCGTCCCTATATCTGCCCGAAAGCTCTTCTGCAAAATGCATGGCATCGCAATGAGAGCCACCATTTCCACAAGAAATCACTTTGTTCCCTGCTTTTAATGCTGCCGCTATCATTTGAGCTGCCTCATGGATGGCCTTCAGCTTCACTTCATCATTCAGAAAGTTTTGAAGTGTTCGTGCTCCTTCTTGAAGCTCTTGGCGAATTATTTCGATGGAGGTAGTGGATTGGTTCAATATATTAATTATTTATCGTTTAAAGGAGCATCTCTATTCTGTAATGCAAAGATCAAATATAAAGCATATTTAAAAAAACAGATGGATTGTCCTGTATCATATTCCCAGACTGGTATTGCTATAGGCCACTTTTTAAAAGCCGAAACAGTATGCCCATAAAGGGTGGGCTTTCCTATTGCTTAGGCTTCAAAGAATTTTCAAAGGACTTCAACGCTTTTTCATGCTCCCTTTCTTTTTCCTCGAGATCATAGATTTTGGCTTTTAATGACTCTATGTCCTTTCTCAACTTATTGGCTTCCCTTTTTCTGCTATTGAGTGTCAGGCTTCCCCAAAAAATTTCTACAAGAAAAATAGCAAGGCCGCACACAGCCCATATTTTTAGAAAATTAAGGGTAGATCGATCGAACAAGTCAAAAATACTTTCGTGAAAAAAGACAAAAGCGACACTTGTCGCTATGTATAGCAAGCAGAATACGTAAAAAAATGTCTTGACGCTTTTCATATTACTCGATTCTATATTAATAAGGTTAATATAGATATAAAGTTTGAAATTGTGATGCTTAAATACTTAAAACCATACAGTTATAGCCCTACCTTCTTTATACGCTCTGCATGAGTATTAGCTTGTTGTAAAGCCCTCCATTCGCCATGAGTTGATCATGGTTGCCACGCTCTACAATCTCACCTTGTTGAATCACGATGATTTCATCAGCATGCTGTATGGTACTTAGCCTATGGGCAATCACTATAGAAGTCCTATTCTTCATCAAGTTGGTCAAAGCTTCTTGAACTAACATTTCCGACTCCGAGTCGAGGGCAGAGGTCGCCTCGTCCAGAATCAATATTGGTGGGTTTTTCAATACTGCCCTCGCAATGCTAAGGCGTTGCCGCTGTCCACCAGAAAGCTTTGAGCCGCGCTCACCAATCACGGTTTGGTAGCCCTTTTCTGTTTTCCTAATAAAGTCGTGGGCGTTTGCTATTTTAGCAGCCTTCTCTACTTCCTTCGGATCTACATTGTTTAGGCCGAAAGCAATGTTATTGAATATGGTGTCATTAAATAGAATGGATTCCTGTGTCACAATTCCCATGTGCTTTCGCAATGAGTCCAAACTATATGCTTTTAAAGAAACGCCATCAATCTGTACCTCTCCTCCTGTGGGATCATAAAACCTTGGGATAAGGTCGGCGATAGTAGATTTGCCTCCTCCTGATGGACCCACTAGGGCAATGGTTTTGCCTTTCTGTATTTCAAAATCGATTTTTTTGAGGACCAAATGCTTGTCATATGCAAAGGATACATCTTTAAAGGATATCTTTTCATTAAAGGCCTCTAAATCTCGGGCATTGGGCAGGTCCTTCACTTCCAGCTCTGTGTCGATGGTACTGAATATCCGTTCACCTGATGCCAGACCACGTTGGATGGTACTAAAGGCACTGGAAATGGCTTTTGCTGGCGTAAGCACTTGGGTGAAAATGATGATGTAGGTAAGGAAACCACTAGCATCTAAAGTGGAAGTGTTGTTCAGCACCATGTTTCCGCCATACAACAAAATCACCGCCACCACAAACACCCCCATAAACTCAGAAAGCGGAGAAGCCAATTCATTCTTTCTGGCCATGCTCACATTGAGGCGCGCATATCGGTTCACTTCTTTCCCGAACTTATTGACCACAAAATCACGGGCATTGAACGCCTTGATGACCCGCATGCCCGAGAGCGTCTCGTCTACAATCCCTACGATACTGCCCAAAGACTCCTGAGTCTCCCTCGCCTTCTTTTTGAGTCGCTTAGCTACCTCCGAAATGATAAAACCGGAAACCGGCAAAAATACAATCGTAAACAATGTCAGCTCCCACGATTTGAAGAAAAGCACTGCAAAATAAATGATGATGGTGGCAGGCTCCCTAAACGCAACCTTTAGCGAGTTCACCACCGAGTTCTCTACCTCCAGTACATCATTAGTGATCCGCGACATGACATCGCCCTTGCGTTCATTGGAAAAATAACCCAGGTGCAATAAGCTCACCTTTTCAAATATAGTCTTGCGCAGATTTTCGATCACATTGGCGCGAACCTGAGCCAAAATGACAGCGGATAAATATTTGAATAGATTGGAAAGCAATACCGAGATAACGATAATGATACAGACATAGCTTAGCGCCCCAAGCTTTCCATACAATTCGATTGCTTCTACCAGATAGTAGTTAAACAACCCATTGAAGTACTCTATGCTCAAGCTGAATGACGGTTTGCTGGAATATTCCGCTATCTTTTCGGATCCTACCTGTTCGAATATCACATCGAATAGTGGTTTTATGAGCGTAAGGTTGGCAATACCAAAAATAATGGACAGCAGTGTAAATATTATATATTGAGGCACATACTTACCTAGCGGTTTGGCAAACCCTAAAATTCTGAGGTATGTCTTCATGGAGTCTGTTTAAAAGCCTGCAATTTAAGGATTATTTTGATTGTGGGGGTGACCAAAACGATGCTTCTTTGGTGTTGATAAAGATTGGGATTCTAATTGTCCATATCAATACTTATAACAACTTTCCCCTATCGTCGTTAGCTATGAAAAACAGATTGATGATCATTATGGCACATTCAACCTTTACTTTAAAAAGCAGTGATGTAGGCGGGCAGGCCACGCTCAAGCAGGTTTTTAATGGTGGCGATTGTGCCGGAGAAAATATTTCACCTGCCCTTTCATGGGCAAATGCTCCGGAAGGCACAAAAAGTTTTGCCATCACTATTTTCGATCCTGCTGCGCCCTCAGGAAGCGGCTGGTGGCATTGGCTAATTTTTGACATACCGTCTAGCGTAAGTGAATTACCTTCAGATGCAGGAAATGTTTCTAAGGGTTTGGCACCCAAAGGAAGCATCCAAAGCCTGAATGACTTTGGTATGCACGGCTATGGTGGCCCTTGCCCTCCTGTAGGCCATGGCCCACACCCGTATATCATTACGGTACATGCACTCAATGTTGAAAAGCTAGGGCTGGATAAGGATGCCAATCCAGCGTCGGTTGGATTTACAATGGCCACCAAAACACTAGCAAAAGCCTCTATCGTGATGTATTACGAGCGGTAGATGGCACGAACCACCCCTTCTTCCATCTTAGAAGGGGTTCTTCACAACCACCCTTTCCTCTTGAAGAAAACAAACATTCCCAAAACTATCATGAGCATGAGGCCCCAAACAGCAGGGTAGCCATACCGCCAATCAAGCTCAGGCATATATTGGAAGTTCATGCCATATACGCCTGCAATGAAAGTAAGTGGAATAAAAATGGTGGATATGATGGTAAGCACTTTCATGATGGCGTTCATCCTGTTACTTAAGGTAGACTGGTAAAGGTCAAACATACTGGCCAACATATCTCGAATCGTCTCGACCGTGTCGATTACTTGGATCACGTGGTCATAAATATCCCTCAAATAAATATGTGTGCTTTTCTTGATCAGCTTATATTCTTCTCGTTCTAGTTTGTAAATCACCTCCCGCAAAGGCCAGACAACTTTTCGGATGGCAAGCATTTCCCGTTTGAGCGTATATAAAGTATGGAGCGTGCTTTTAGGAGAGTGGGTCATCAGAACTTCTTCCACATCTTCCAACAGATCACCTACTCTTTCCAACACTAAGAAATAATGATCGACTATGGTATCTATCAGGGCATACATCAAGTAGTCCGCACCGCTTCTTCTTATCCTTCCTTTCCCTCCCCTTAGCCTGTTTCTCACACTTTCAAAGGTATCTCCCGGCCTTTCCTGAAAAGACAAAACGAAGTTACTTCCCAATATCACGCTTACTTGTTCTGCGTTCACCATTTTATCTTTTCCTTCGTATTGCAACATTTTGAGCACCACATAAATATAGCCCTCTCCCTCTTCAACTTTAGGCCGTTGCTCGGGATGTAGGATATCTTCGATGGTGAGGGCATGAACCTGAAAATGATTGCATATTTGCTCGATCAGGGCTGTGTCTTGAAGGCCATCTATGTTGACCCAGATATTGGGATACTGCTCCTTACAAGCAATAATTTCTTTAAACGAGCTAATCTCCTTTTCTTCCCAAACATGCTCGCCATAGCCGAAGGCGGTCACTTTTACCTTTCCTTCGCTACGCTCTCCTGTGAAAATCAAGGACCCTGGTGGTTGACCTATTTTACTGGAGGTGTTTTTAAGAAATCGTGCCATAACTAATCTTTCTATCAATGGGAAGATAGGGTTTTAGGTATATCTCCTGCAACCTTTTTGAGACTTCTTTTTACTCATCCTTCTGGTCATACATATAATTTATCTTTGTAGCCAACATTACATAACCTGTCTGAAAGTGATAAACCCTACATCCTAAAAGCTCACCTCCAAGCCAAATTTTACATCCCTTATTTTTTTATTAATTGTCAACCGCTTATTTTGAAATAAAAAAGAAAAAAATGAATATTAGAAAGACGATCATTTTGATGCTATTCCTGTCAGCGCATATGGCCTCTGCCCAAGCTGATTTTAGGCCAGGATATATCATTACGGTTCCAGGAGACACGTTATATGGAGAAATAGATTATCGGGGCGATTTACTTATGGGCAGCGTGTGCAGGTTTAGAAATGACCATAAAGAAATCCAAGACTACAGCCCTCACGACATCTTTGCATACCGATTTATTGACAGCAAGTTTTTTATCTCTAAAGATGTCGATGGTAAAAGGATGTTCCTAGAGTATCTGCTTAATGGGGAAGTAAACGTTTATTACGTACGCGATGACAGTGGAGACCACTACTACATCAACAGGGACGGAGAAGACTTGGTAGAGATACCCTACGAAGAAGGTATACGGCATATAAGAGGCAGGCAAATCTTATATCAATCGAATCACCATGTGGGGCTACTGACCTATTATATGCAAGACGCTCCCCAGCTAAAATCTAAGATAGACAGAATAAAATCGCCCTCTCATCATAACTTGATTAAAATAGCCGAAGAGTACCACCATGCTGTATGCGACGATAAAGAGTGTATAATATATGAAAAACGGCAACCTTTAATAAAAGTGAACCTAGAAGGTGTAATAGGAGCAATCTACTTGAACAACAAAGCGATTTTAGAGAACGATTTAATGGACGTTCTTGACAGACCCTATTTCCTTAGGGGAGTGCTGGTGCATTTTTGGTTACCTCGTGCCAATGAAAAGCTCTTCTTGAAAACAGGAATATTATATACGAAGCTGAGAGAAAATGACGGAGGAAGAACAAGTTATTTAAAAGTACCGCTACACATTGGCTATATGGCTCCTCCTACTTATACGATCAGGCCT
>SMEK01000618.1_pt1 | contig 19214 bp, 16 predicted proteins | sample 2456371 | NCBI WGS metagenome assembly SMEK01 (sample SAMN10132590, study PRJNA489261) | soil metagenome | isolation source: day1 antibiotic-loamy sand soil ammended with composted manure from dairy... | place: USA | collected 2015-04-01
CTCAGTGTGTTTCGTGCGGTCGAATCGCGACATGCGCACCGGCTGGCCCGGCGCGCCGCACGTGCGGGTGATGCGCTGGCGGTGTTGCAATCGGGCCAGTCGCAGACCGGGCTGGGCACTTCGCTGCAGGCCTGGCGAGCCGCCCGCGCCTGGCATCGTCAGGTGACCTGATGCGCACAGACACAGTGTTTCCGCCGCGCCACTATTGCGTGGCGGGCCGTCAGCCCCAAGATTGACCGTTTCGCGGCGAGATCTATCGCCGAAGTCAGGACCCCTTTCATGCCAAACCAGGAAAACACCGCCCGCCTGCTGCCCGATGTCGCCGTGCACGCGCAGCCGCATCTCGCCGGCGCGCTGGACTGGGTCGGCATGGCCGACATCCAGGTGCCGGTGCAATTCGATGCCGGCGACGGTGAAGTGCACCGCGCCAGCGCGAGGGTCGGCGCGTTCGTCAACCTGAATCGCCCGGACAAACGCGGCATCCACATGTCGCGCCTGTACCTGCAGGTGGAGCAGGCACTGAGCACGCAGACGCTGACGGTCGATTCGCTGCACGCACTGTTGCGGGGCTTCCTCGATTCGCACAAGGATCTTTCCGACCGCGCCTGCCTCAGCATCCACTTCGAGCATCTGGTGCGCCGCCCGGCCCTGCGCAGCGCCAACAGCGGCTGGCGTTCGTATCCGGTGTGCATCGAAGCCAGCCTCGCCGGTGACGACTTCCTGCTGGAGTTCGGCACCGAGGTGGTCTACTCCTCCACCTGTCCAGCCTCGGCCGCACTGTCGCGCCAGCTGATCCAGGACCAGTTCGCCAACGATTTCGCGGCGGGCCAGGCGCTCGACCATGCCGCGGTGCTGGCTTGGCTCGGCAGCGAGAAAGGCATCGTCGCCACCCCGCACGCGCAGCGCAGCGTGGCACGGCTGCGTACGCGCCTGGTCGCTGGTGCGCAGTTCCGCCTGATCGACTTGATCGATCAGGTCGAACGCGCGCTCGGCACGCCGGTGCAGACGGCGGTAAAACGCGAGGACGAGCAGGCCTTTGCACTCGCCAACGGCGGCAACCTGATGTTCTGCGAGGACGCCGCCCGGCGTATCCAGAAGGCACTCGATGCCGATGCCACGCTGAGCGATTTCCACATCCGCGTCGAACACCAGGAAAGCCTGCATCCGCATGATGCCGTGGCCTATGCCAGCAAGGGCGTGGCAGGTGGTTACGGTTCCAAACCGTAACCACGCCGGATCGTTTCGCGAGGCGGACATCGTCCAGCTTCCCGGGCGGGTTGCCCCGGGTGTGGGACTCCGTCCGTAACGCGCGTTGCGAAAGTTTGCCGCGACGACCGCATCCATCACTCGCCGCTGACGCGGCTTTCGGTTCAATCAGTCAGTGGTGTCGGAGTTCGCCCGGCAGCGGCAGCGCGCGAAATGAAAGTGTTCGGGCACCGGGTCCTCGCCGCCAGCACACAGCGGCTGGCAACGCAGCAACCGCCAGCCGGCCAGGAGGCTGCCACGCCACGGGCCGAAGCGCGTGACGGCAATCCGTGCATAATCAGAGCAACTGGGGTGGAAGCGACAGCGTTGTCCGAGCAGGGGGCTCAGCCAGCGCTTGTACAAACGGAGCAACCACAGTATCAATCGGGTCAGGACATTCACGTTGCCGGAGCGGCTTGCAGCATGTAAGTGGTACAAGTATTCCAGAAGCACGCTTGCCGGTGTAGGACACATGGGCTATAACACCCGGCCGCCACGGCCAAAAACGGTGAAGGGATATGGCGAAAACGACGCGTAGTTCGACTGCCTCCAAGGGGCAGAAAGGAAAGGCTACGGCTGGGCGGTCCGATGCCTTGGCCAGCAAGTCGAAGGCAATTGCCGGGAAGGGGCATGCCGGGAAAGCAGCCGTCAAGACACCGGCAAAAGCCAGCGGCAAGTCGGGCGCTGCCAAACCTGCTGCAAAGAAGGTCGTGACAAAGAAAGTCGCGGCAAAGCCGGCACCTGCCAAGAAGCCGGCCGCCAAATCCGCGGCCGCGAAATCCGTGCCCAGGTCGCAGCCGAAGAAGGCGGCGCCGGCCGCCAAACCGAAATCCCCGACCACCAAGGTGGCGGCAAAAAAAGCACCCGCCGGGAAAGTCGCCGTCAAGAAAGCCGTTGCAAAGAACAGCAAGGTCACGGGCAAGAGTCAGCCCGTCGCCAAGAAGGCGGCGAAGCCCGTAGTCAAACCGGTCGCCAGGAAACCGGCCACTCCGGTCAAACCGTCGAAATCGGCAGCCAGGCCCGTCAAGCCGGGCAAGGTCGCAGAGGCGGCACCGGTAGCGGCAGCAAAAGGCGCATCCCCGTCGTCCGCCAGCAGGCTCTTCAAGGGCAAGGTGGCGAGCGCAACCGCCATGGTGACGCCGCGTACAGCCCAGGCTGACGCCGGTCGTTCCTCCACTCACAAAAGCCAGAAAAACTCGTCGTCCTCAATGAATAAACTTGCTGCAAAAAAACTCGATAACGGTGTCACCCGTGAAGACGGGCGGTACGCATTGCCTTCCACCAGCACCATCACATTGCCAAAGGGTTACCGCCCCGGTAGCGATGAGGAGTACATGAATCCGCAACACTTGGCCTACTTCCGCAACAAGCTGCGCGATTGGCGCGACCAGTTGGTGGAAGAGTCGCGCCAGACCATGGACAACCTGCGCGAAGAAGTGCGCGATGTCGGCGATGAAGCCGAGCGCGCCACCCGCGAAACCGAGAACTCGCTGGAGCTGCGTACCCGCGATCGTTACCGCAAGCTGATCTCCAAGATCGACAAGGCGCTGCGCCGGATCGAGGATGGCAGCTACGGTTTCTGCGAGGAGACCGACGAGGAAATCGGTGTCGACCGCCTCGACGCGCGTCCGATCGCCACGCTGTCACTGGATGCGCAGGAACGTCGCGAACATCTGCAGAAGCAGATGGGCGACTGATTTCCAGCCGCTGCGTTGCATGTCGAAACCCCGCCTTGCGCGGGGTTTTTTTTGATGATGTCTTGCCGTGTCTGAAGGGGCGCAGCCATGCGGTTGCGGCGAAGGCAGTGACCTACGCCAGCGCCTGGGCGGCGTGCCCTTTCAGTTTTGCCAGCATCGCGGCGAGCCCGTTGGAGCGGGTGGGCGAGAGATGCTTGGCCAGACCGATCATGCCGATGAAGGTCGGCTCGGTGGTCACGATTTCCTGCGCGGGGCGATCCGAATACACCCGCAGCACCAGCGCGATCAGGCCGGAGACGATTGCCGAATCACTGATTGCCTCGAAATGCATTTTTGTCGCGTCACCACTGGGCACCAGCCAGACCATCGATTGGCAGCCGTGCACGCGGTGTTCCTCGGTCTTCCATTGCTCGGGAAATGCAGGCAACTGCTTGCCCAGGTCGATCAGGTATTGGTAACGCTCGGTCCAGTCGCCGAAGAAGGCGAACTCCTCGGCGATATCCTGCTGCGCCAGTTCGGCGCTGGTAGTGGTGTCGTTCATCGCCTCATTATCGCGCGGACAACCGCCTGAAATGAAATCCCGGGCCGGGTTTCATGGCTTGGCGATGCTCCAGCGCGTGCCTTGGGCACCATCCTCGATCGTGATGTTCATCGCGGCCAGTTCGTCGCGGATGGCATCGGCACGCTTGAAGTCGCGGGTGGCGCGAGCGGCCTGACGTTGTTGCAGAAGGTCCTCCACGCGCGCTGCATCGACGCTGCCCTCGCCGCGTCTGAACCACGCCTCGGAATCCTGCTGCAACAAGCCCAGCAAGGCACCGCCCCCGAGCAGGGCGGCTTTGGCTTCGGCACTCCCGGACTGGCGCGCGGCATCCGCCAATACCGATACCTCGGCCAGGGCCTGCGGCGTGTTGAGGTCGTCGCACAGGGCGGCTTCGACGCGTTCCGGCACCGGCAGTTCGCCAGCGGGGAGCTCGACGTCGGCGAGGTCGCGCAGCACGCGATACCAGCCATCCAGCGTGCTCACGGCCTGGTTGATGGCCGCCTCGGACCAATCCAGCGGTTGCCGGTAGTGGCCACTCAGCAGGCGCAGGCGCAGGGCTTCGGCTGGATGCAGCTTCAGCAGTTCGTGCACCAGCAGCACGTTGCCCAGCGATTTGGACATCTTGCGGCCATCGAAGGTGAGCATGCCGTTGTGCATCCACCAGCGCGCGAACACCTTGCCGCCGTGGGCGCAGGTGGACTGGGCAACCTCATTCTCGTGATGGGGGAACAGCAAGTCGACGCCGCCGGCATGGATGTCGATGGTTTCGCCCAGGTGGGCGGCGCTCATCGCCGAGCACTCGATGTGCCAGCCGGGGCGACCACGCCCCCACGGGCTGTCCCAACCCGGCAGCTCGGGGGTGGACGGTTTCCACAGCACGAAGTCACCGGCATTACGCTTGTATGGCGCCACTTCCACTCGCGCGCCAGCGATCAGTTCGTCGGGGTCGCGCCCGGACAGTGCGCCGTAGGCCTCGAACGAGCCGACGTCAAACAACACGTGGCCTTCGGCGACATAGGCGTGGCCACCATCGATCAGCGTCTCGATCATCGTGATGATCTGCGCCATGTGGGTCGTGGCGTGTGGCTCGATGTCCGGTGGTGCCACGCCCAGGCCGGCCATGTCGTCGCGGTAGGCTTGCGCGAAGCGACGGGTGATCGCGTCGATCTGCACGCCCTGCTGTTGCGCGGCGGCGTTGATCTTGTCGTCGACGTCGGTGATGTTGCGCGCGTACAACACGTGCGGGTGATGCCTGCGCAGCAGTCGCACCAGCACATCGAATACCACCGGTCCGCGCGCATTGCCGATATGCACATAGTTGTAGACGGTGGGGCCGCACAGGTACATCGTCACCCGTTCGGGGTCGAGCGGCGCGAACGGTTCGCTGTGGCGGGTCAGGCTGTTGTAGAGCGAAATCGGCATCGGGGGGGGCATCCGCAACTTGGGGCCGCGCGGGGCAGGCACGGCCAGTCCGGCATCTTAACAAGGTGCAAGCGGCTGCGGTTTGGCCTGGCGCAGGACGTCGACGACAGGCCAGCCCACGGGTGGGCCGAATGGCATGTTCGAGGCGGCCTGCGCGCCCGGATCGATGATTGTCCGTGGCAAAGGACGGAGCCCGTCACCCGTCGTCGCAGGCGCGTTCTTCCTGGGCGCAACCCCCTTCGGGCCGGACTCTAAGCGTGTATTCAGCGTGAATTTGTTGCAATGCTGCGCATATGTGCGCAATCGCGCCTGTCATGCAAAGATCGGGAGGTCGTCATGACCAAACTGTGGCTTTCTGCACTGGTGATCGCCTCGATGGCCGCCAGCGTTCATGCACAGGACGTGCGTTACAACAATGTCGACGACAACGGCCACTACGGTTGGGCTGATGTACTGCGGGCCGACCCCGTGCATGGCGTCACGCGCACCGAAGTGCCCCGGCAGGAATGCTACGAGCAGCCGGTGATGCGCCACGAGGGCGGCAACAGCACGGCCGGCACGGTGCTCGGTGCCGTGATCGGCGGTGTGCTGGGCAACACGGTGGGCAAGGGCGACGGGCGCAAGGCCGCCACCGTCGTCGGTGCAGTGGCTGGCGGCGCGGTCGGCAATCGCGCCGGTCGTGGCAACGATTACGAAAGCACCCAGACCCAGTGCCGTCAGGTCAGCACGATCAGCGAACAGCGCCGGATCATCGGTTATGACGTCGAGTACCGCTACCGCGGTGAGGTTTACACCTCGCGCCTGAATTACGATCCAGGCGAGCGATTGCGCGTTCGCGTTCGGGTCGACCCGGCCGACTGATTCGATCAACGCCGCCACTTGCTGGCGGCGTTGTCATATCCAGGCTGATTTTTTTGTTGCAAGGCAACGAAATTGTCGCCATCATGCAAGCTCACCTCGCAGGATTTCCCGTGTCTTCAGCCGTCTATACCGCCACCGTACTGACCAGCGCCCGCGCGGCTTCTGGCATGACGTCGCGTGCGCGCCGACCGTTGAAGGGATATCCGGCCGGGTAGGCAGTCGCACGCGTTTCATGTGCATCGACGACGAAACCCGGCCCTTGAGCCGGGTTTTTTTGTTTGGGTTTCACCTCCTCCGGATCCGTTCGCAACTCCCATTCGCAACCCTTCACCCAGAGCACTTCATCCATGACCATTCGTCACTTTCTCACCACGCAGGATCACAGCCGCGCCGAGATCGATGCGCTGTTGGAGCAGGCGGCCGCATTCAAGCGTTCACCACGCGGCCAGCAACTGGCCGGCAAGTCGATTGCGCTGTTGTTCTTCAACCCCTCGATGCGTACCCGCACCAGCTTCGAGCTGGGCGCGTTCCACCTGGGCGCGCACGCCATCGTGCTGGCGCCAGGCAAGGATGCGTGGCCGATCGAGTTCGAGGTCGGCAGCGTGATGGATGGTGATACCGAGGAACACATCGCCGAAGTGGCACGGGTGTTGTCGCGCTACGTCGACCTGATCGCGGTACGCGCCTTCCCGAAATTCCAGGACTGGACGGTGGACCGCCAAGACAAGGTAATCAGGGCGTTCGCTCACTACGCCACGGTGCCGGTGATCAACATGGAGACGATCACCCACCCTTGCCAGGAACTGGCCCACGCGCTGGCGATGAAGGAACACCTGGGCGACCTGACGAAGAAAAAGTACGTGTTGACCTGGACCTATCACCCCAAGCCGCTGAACACCGCGGTGGCCAACTCCGCGCTGCTGATCGCGACCAAGATGGGCATGGACGTGACCCTGCTGTGCCCCACGCCGGACTATGTGCTGGACGAACGCTACATGGAGTTTGGCCGTCTGAATGCGGAGCAGAACGGCGGGTCGCTGAAGGTCAGCCACGACATCGAGGAGGCCTACAACGGCGCCGACGTGGTCTACGCCAAGAGCTGGGGCGCGCTGCCGTTCTTCGGCAAGTGGGAACAGGAAAAGCCCATCCGCGACGCGCACAGGCATTTCATCGTCGACGAAGCCAAGATGGCGCTGACCAACGACGCCGTGTTCTCGCACTGCCTGCCGCTGCGCCGGAACATCAAGGCCACCGACGCGGTGATGGATTCGCCCGAAACCATGTACATGCCGAAGCATTTCCGGGAAACACGCATCGAGGTCTTGCATGGCCTGATGCGCGATTATCCATTCGCCACCGTGGTGGCGAATGCGGGCAGCGGCCTGGTTGCCAATCATCTGCCGTTCGAGCTGGTCGACGGGGTGCTGCACGGCCATGTCGCGCGCGGCAATGAGCTGGTGCAGATGGATGGTGTGGAAGTGCTGCTGATCTTCCACGGTCCGGACGGCTACATCAGTCCGAACTGGTATCCGACCAAGCACGAAACCGGCCGCGAGGTGCCGACCTGGAACTACGCGGTGGTGCACGTGCATGGTCGCCTGAAAGTGATCGACGACGCGGCCTGGATGCGTCGCCTGCTGGAAACCCTGACCGATCACCATGAGGCCGGTCAGCCGCAACCGTGGAAGATCAGCGACGCGCCGGCGGACCACATCGAAGCATCGCTGAACGCGATCGTTGGCCTGGAGATCGTGATCGAGCGCATCGACGGAAAATTCAAGCTGAGCCAGAACCACCCCGCACGCAATCGCGCCGGTGTGCTCGCCGGGCTGCGCGAGCGCGACGGCGACGGCGACGTGCAACTGGCCGACCTGATGGCGAAACAGGAGTCCAGGCCGTGACCCAGACATATCACTATCGCGTCGACGTCGAGTGGACCGGCAATCTCGGCAGCGGTACCGACGGCTATCGCAGCTACAACCGCAATCACGTCATCCGCATCGCCGGCAAGCCCGAACTGGCCGGCTCGTCCGATCCGACTTTCCGCGGCGATGCCACGCGGCACAACCCCGAAGACATGCTCGTCACCGCGCTGTCCACCTGCCACATGCTGTCCTACCTGCACATGGCCACGGTGGCCGGCGTGGTGGTGACGGCGTATGTCGATTCCGCCGAAGGCACGATGACGACCGAAGGTGACAGCGGCCGCTTCGCCGAAGTCGTACTGCGTCCCGTCGTGACGATCACTGCCGCCAGCGACCCGGCCAAGGCCGAGGCGGCACACGAAACCGCACACCACGCCTGTTTCATCGCCAACTCCGTGAACTTCCCGGTGCGTTGCGAACCGCGAATAGTTGTTGGCCGTGATCCGGGATTCGGCATTCGGGATTCGTAAAAGTTCAAAGCCAGCCCGCCGCATCACTACTTTCATTCATACCGAGAACTTTCATGTCGACGCAGCCTGCTCCTCCAAATCCCGAATCTCCCATCCCCAATCCCGCCACCGGAAAAGGCAAAGACATCGTTCTCGCCTTCTCCGGCGGCCTCGACACCAGCTTCTGCGTGCCCTACCTGCAGGCGCAGGGCTGGGCCGTGCATACCGTGTTTGCCGACACGGGCGGTGTCGATGCCGAGGAGCGCGCCTTCATCGAGAACCGCGCAAAGGAACTGGGCGTGGCCAGCCATGTCACCGTCGACGGCGGCCCGGCGATCTGGTCGGGCTTCGTCAAGCCATTCGTATGGGCCGGCGAAGGCTACCAGGGCCAATACCCGCTGCTTGTGTCCGACCGCTACCTGATCGTCGAGGCTGCGCTGAAGCGTGCCGCGGAACTGGGCACGAAGGCGATCGCACATGGCTGCACCGGCATGGGCAACGACCAGGTGCGTTTCGACCTGGCCGTGAAGTCGCTGGGCGATTACCAGATCGTCGCGCCGATCCGCGAGATCCAGAAGGAGCATACGCAGACCCGCGCCTACGAGCAGAAGTATCTGGAAGAGCGCGGCTTCGGCGTGCGCGCCAAGCAGCAGGCCTACACCATCAACGAGAACCTGCTCGGCCTGACCATGTCCGGCGGCGAGATCGACCAGTGGCAGGCGCCCGGTGCCGGCGCAGTGGGCTGGTGCAAGCCACGCGCCGAATGGCCGTCCAAACCGCTGCGGGTGGAGATCGGCTTCGTGGGTGGCGAGGCGGTGACGCTGGACGGCGAGAAGATCGCCGGGCATGCGATGCTGGCGAAGCTCAACAGCCTGTTCGCGCAGTACGGCGTCGGCCGCGGCCTGTACACGGGTGACACCACCATCGGCTTGAAGGGTCGCATCATTTTCGAGGCGCCGGGATTGACTGCGTTGCTCGCCGCCCATCGCGCGCTGGAAGAGGTCGTGCTCAGCAAGCAGCAGAACCGCTTCAAACCCGAGGTGGCGCGCAAGTGGGTGGAACTGGTCTACGAGGGTTTTTTCCACGACCCGCTGAAGACCGACCTGGAAGCGTTCCTCGCCTCCAGCCAGTCCACCGTCAACGGCACGGTCACGCTGGAGACGCAGGGTGGCAGTGTCGGCGCGGTGGCGGTCACCTCCAGGCACATCCTCAATGCCAAGGGCGCCACCTACGCGCAGTCGGCCGACTGGGGCGTGGAAGAGGCCGAAGGATTCATCAAGCTGTTCGGCATGAGCAGCACGCTGTGGGCCGAGGTCAATCGCAGCTGACGCCCGTCATCCCAGCGAAAGCTGGGACCCAGTGCCTTCCGCTCCATGAGGCAAAGACACTGGGTTCCGGCTTTCGCCGGAATGACGACAGTATCTGGATCGGATCATCGCTACGTGGATTGCATGAACACATTATTGAACGACACGCTTCGACACCTGCGTACACTGGTCGGCTTCGACACGCGCAACCCGCCGCGGCAGATCGACACCGGCGGCATCTTCGATTACCTGCGTGCGCAGCTGCCGGGTTTCGCGATCACCGTGACCGACTTCGGTGCCGGCGCGGTGGCCCTGCACGCGGTGCGCGGCGCGCCGAAATACCTGTTCAACGTGCACCTGGACACCGTGCCGGATTCGCCGGCATGGACGGCTGATCCACACACGCTGCGGATCACCGGTGACCGCGCAATCGGCCTGGGTGCATGCGACATCAAGGGTGCGGCTGCGGCGCTGCTGGCGGTGGCGAATGCCGGCGACGGCGACCTGGCTTTGCTGTTCACCACCGACGAGGAAGCCAACGACCCGCGCTGCATCGCCGGCTTCCTGCGCGATGCGCATGCCTATGAAGCGGTGATCGTGGCCGAGCCGACGCAGGGCGAGGCCGTGCTGGCGCATCGCGGCATCCAGTCGGTGCTGATGCGTTTCGCCGGTCATGCCGGCCATGCCTCGGGCGACCAGAAGCCCAGCGACAGCGCGCTGCACCAGGCGGTGCGCTGGGGTGATGCGGCGCTGGATTTCGTGGCGGCGCAATCGCACGAGCGCTTCGGCGGGCTTACCGGCCTGCGCTTCAACATCGGGCGCATCGAGGGTGGCATCAAGGCCAACATGATCGCGCCCGCCGCCGAGGTCCGCTTCGGCATGCGACCGTTGCCGACGATGGATCCGGACGGTTTGCTGGAGCGTTTCCACCACCTGGTCGAACCCGTTCCCACCCATTTCGAGGAAACCTTCCGCGGCCCTTCACTGCCGGCCGGCGATACGGCCACGGCCGAGGCACGCCGGCTTGTCGCGCGCGATCTCGCTGACGAGTTGGACATCCCGGTCGGCAACGCGGTGGATTTCTGGACCGAGGCTGCGTTGTTCTCCGCCGCCGGTTACACCGCCTTCGTCTACGGCCCCGGCGACATCGCGCAGGCGCACAGCGCCGACGAATGGGTCGCGCTGGATCAATTGCAGCAATACGCGGAAGTGGTGTTTCGCCTGGTCGGGAAGTCCGGCCGGGAGATGCCGGCTTCCGATTCTCGCGTCCACGGATGAGCGCACAGGAAAACATGAACGTGGAAACGCACAAGCACACCCGCAAGACCATCGTGCGCCTGCTTTCGAGCATGGGCAGCGCGAAGGAGATCCAGCAATACCTGAAGCGCTTCTCCGAGATCGACGCCAAGCGGTTCGCCGTGGTGAAAGTCGGTGGTGCGGTGCTGCGCGATGAACTGGCCGATCTCGCCTCGTCACTGACCTTCCTGCAGCAAGTGGGGTTGACCCCGATCGTGCTGCACGGCGCCGGTCCGCAGCTGGATGAGGAGCTCTCCGCCGCGGGTATCGAGAAACACACCATCGACGGCCTGCGGGTGACCTCGCCCAAGGCGCTGGGCATCGTGCGGCGCGTGTTCCAGCAGCAGAACCTCAAGCTGGTCGAGGCGCTGCAGTCGATGGACACGCGTGCCACCTCGGTGGCGACGGGCGTGTTCATGGCCAGCTATCTTGATCGCGATACGTTCGGCATGGTGGGCAAGGTCGAAAGCATCAACCTGGCGCCGATCGAGGCCAGCCTGCGTGCCGGCTCGATCCCGGTGATCGCCAGCCTGGGCGAAACCGACGAAGGTCAGATCCTCAACATCAACGCCGATTTCGCCGCCAATGAGCTGGTGCGCGTGTTGCAGCCGTACAAGATCGTGTTCCTCACCGGCACCGGCGGCCTGCTTGACGAAAACGGCAAGTTGATCGATTCGATCAACCTCAGCACCGAGTTCGAGCACCTGATGGCGCAGCCGTGGATCAACGGCGGCATGCGCCTGAAGATCGAACAGATCGCCGACCTGCTGGCCGACCTTCCGCTGACCTCGTCGGTGTCGATCACCCGGCCGTCCGAACTGGCCAAGGAACTGTTCACCCACAAGGGCTCCGGCACCCTGGTGCGGCGCGGGGAAAAGGTACTGACCTTCGATTCGTGGGAAGGCATCGACCTGCCGCGCATGCGCTCGCTGATCGAATCCAGTTTCGGACGCACGCTGGTGCCCGATTACTTCGAGCGCACGACACTGCTGCGCATCTACGTCAGCGAAAATTATCGCGCCGCGATGATCCTCACCATGGAAGACGGCCTGCCATACCTCGACAAGTTCGCCGTGCTCGACGACGCGCAGGGCGAGGGCCTGGGGCGTGCGGTGTGGCAGGTGATGCGCGAGCAGACCCCGCAGCTGTTCTGGCGCTCGCGTCACGGCAACGCGGTCAATCCCTTCTATTACGCCGAATCCGATGGCTGCATCAAGCAGCCGAACTGGAAGGTGTTCTGGTACGGCATCGAAGACCTCGACACGATCTCCCGCTGCGTGGCGCATTGCGCGCAACGCCGGCCGACACTGACGGACTGAGACATGGACACGAACAGAAAAACGATAGGCATCGTCGGCGCGCGCGGACACACCGGCGTGGAGCTGATCCGCATGATCGCGGCGCATCCGGCGTTGACGCTGAGCTTCGTCTCCTCGCGTGAACTGGATGGCCAGCGCGTGGCTGACCACGTGGAAGGTTTTGTCGGTGAGCTGCGCTATGCCAGCCTCGATCCCGTCGCCGTGGCGGCGCAAGCCGCTGACGTGGTGATCCTGGCGCTGCCGAATGGCAAGGCCACGGCCTATGTGGAGGCGATCGACGCGGCCAGGCCGGACACGCTGATCCTCGACCTCTCCGCCGATTACCGCTTCGACAAGACCTGGTACTACGGCCTGCCGGAACTCACCCGCGGGCAATGGCGCGGCGAGAATCGCATCAGCAATCCCGGCTGTTACGCCACCGCCATACAGCTCAGCGTCGTGCCGTTGAAGGATCTTCTTGCCGCGCCGCCGGTGAGTTTCGGCGTCTCCGGTTACTCCGGCGCCGGCACCACGCCGTCGGACAAGAACAACCCGGAAAAACTGCGCGACAACCTGATGCCGTACGCACTCACCGGCCACATGCACGAAAGGGAAGCCAGCTTCCGGCTCGGCGTGCCGGTGGAGTTCATGCCGCACGTGGCACCGCATTTCCGTGGCCTCACCGTCACCACCAATCTGTACCTGGGCCGCGCGCTGAAACGCGAGGAAGTGTTGCAGCGTTTCCACGTCGCCTACGACAACGAGAAGCTGGTTACGGTGACCGAAGATGCCCCGTGGGTCAGCCAGGTTGCGCATCGTCATCACGCCGAAGTCGGCGGCTTTGCGTTGTCAGATGACGGCAAGCGCGTGGTCGTGGTGGCGACACTGGACAACCTGTTGAAGGGCGCCGCCACCCAGGCCATGCAGAACATCAACCGCGCGATCGGCGTGGACGAATACACCGCCATTCCTTTGTCGTAGGAGCGCACCCTGTGCGCGACTGCTGCTCCGCGAACCTCCGAAAATCATCGCGCACAGGGTGCGCTCCTACGGAACTCCCGCCATGACCCAACCCCTTTGGCAAAAAGACGGCATCCGGATCGACGCGAAGATCATGCAGTTTCTCGCCGGCGATGACGTGTTGCTCGATCGTGAGTTCTTCCTGCATGACATCACCGCCAGCAAGGCGCATGTAGAAGGGCTGGCCAACATCGGCGTGGTCAGCTCCGACGAAGCTGCCGCGTTGAAGCGTGAGCTGGCTGCGCTGGCTGCGGACTTCACCAGCGGCGCCTTCGTGCTGGACGAGCGTTACGAGGACGGCCACTCGGCCATCGAAGCCCGTCTCACCGAACGCCTCGGCGATGCCGGCCGCCGCGTGCATACCGGGCGCAGCCGCAATGACCAGATCCTGGTTGCGACGCGGCTGTGGTTGAAAGACAAACTGGGCGCGCTGGAAACGCATTGCCGCGCCATCGCCGGGGTCTGCCTTGATCGTGCCGCACAACCGGCCGTGCCGATGCCGGGCTACACCCACCTGCAGCGCGCGGTGGTGTCGTCCACCACGATGTGGTTTGCCGGCTTCGCCGAGGGCTTCATCGACAATGCGTTGCGTGCCCGGCAGACGCTGGCGCTGATCGACGCCAACCCGCTCGGCACCGCCGCCGGCTACGGCGTGAATATGCAACTCGATCGCGAGCACACCACGCAGGCGCTGGGCTTTGCCCGCATGCAGATCTCGCCGATCTACGCGCAGCTGTCGCGCGGCAAGTTCGAGATGGCGGTGCTGGAAGCGATCGGCGGCGCGCTGCTCGACCTGCGCCGGCTGGCGTGGGATCTGTCACTGTTCACTACCGCCGAATTCAACTTCGTGAAGCTGCCGGCCGAGTACACCACCGGCAGCTCGATCATGCCGAACAAGCGCAACCCCGACGTGATCGAACTGCTGCGCGCCAGCTACGCCAGCGTCGCCGCCGCGCGCACCGAGATCGAGCAATTGCTGTCGCTGCCTTCCGGCTATCAGCGTGATCTGCAGTTCTCCAAGGGGTCGATCTTCCACGGCGTGCGCCACGGTTTGATGGCGCTGGAACTGGTGCCCGACCTGCTCACGCGGTTTGCCTGGAATGAGCCGCCCATGCGCGCCGCGATCGAGCCGGCGATGTATGCCACCGACGTGGCGATCGAGCAGGCCGCCGCCGGCGTGCCGTTCCGCGATGCGTATCGCGCGGCAGCGGAAACCGCGGCATCGGCAGGGCAGGGGCGCACACCGGAGAGCAGCCTCGCCGCGCGGATCTCACCGGGCGCCGGCGATGATTTACGACTGGATGCACTGCACGCGCGATTGCGCGCACTCGACGACTGAGTCCTTTTGCTTCCCCGCTTCGCAAGGGAAGGGAGAACCGGCGCTACGCCGAGGCGTTGACTATTCACAAGCTCTGATCGGGGATACGGATATGGTGCTGATCGACACGGAAATGGCCCGCAACGCTTTGCCCGAACAGGTGCTGCCGCCTTGGCGTCGCGCCGTGCTGAAGGTCGGCAGCAACCTCCTCGCCGCCGATGGCGGTGGACTCACTGCGCGCCATGCCGAAGGGCTGGCTGACTTCATCGCGGCCAGTCACGCAGATGGCCGCCAGGTCGTATTGGTCTCCTCCGGTGCAGTAGCGGCAGGACGCGCGTTGCTGCGCCAGCATGCGAACGGCGGCGATGGCTTGGCCGCGCGCCAGGCGCTGGCCGCGCTGGGCCAGGCGCCGATGATTGCGCTGTGGCAGTCGCTGTCCGCACGGCCGGTGGCGCAGGTGCTTCTGACCCACGACGACCTGCGCAACCGCCGCCGCTACCTCAACGCGCGGGCCACCCTGCGCGAGCTGCTGCAGCTCGGCGTGCTGCCGGTGATCAACGAGAATGACACCGTGTCGGTGGATGAGTTGAAGCTCGGCGACAACGACAATCTCGCTGCCATCGTCGCCGCGCTGGTCGATGCCGACCTGCTGTTGATCGCGTCCGATGTCGACGCGTTGTACAGCGCCGATCCGCGGCGCGATGCCACGGCGCTGCCGATCGCGCACGTTGCCAAACTGACACCAGCGATTCTGGAGATGGCTGGCGACAGCAGCAGCGCGGCAGGCACCGGCGGCATGCGAACCAAGCTGCAGGCCGCCACCAAGGCCTTCGCCGCCGGCATTCCCACCGTGTTGTTCAGTGGTCGCGACACCGCAACGGTGCAGGCCCTGCGGCAAGGCCGCCTGCGCGGCACCCTGATCGACGCGGCTTCCGGCCGCATGCAGGCGCGCAAGTACTGGTTGCGACATGTGCCTGCCGCACCGGGGCATATCCGCGTCGATGCAGGTGCAGCGAAGGCGCTGGCCGGCGGCCGCGTTTCGCTGTTGCCGGGTGGTGTGCTGGAAGCCAACGGCGACTTTCACCGCGGCGACCTCGTGGAAATCGTCGACGTCGCCGGCTCCGTCATCGCACGCGGCCTCAGCCAATATGGCGCGGATGAGGTACGTCGGCTGGCGGGGCGGCACAGTCGGGAAATCGACGCCGTGCTCGGTTACAGCCACGGCGACGAGGTGGTGCATCGCGATGATCTCGCCAACATCGATCAACCCGTCAAACTGTCCACGGAGATTCCCGCATGAGCACCATTCGCCAGCAGGCGCTGGCCTGTCGCGATGCCGCGTCCGTCGTCGCCGCGCTGGGCAGCGATGCCAAACGCGCACTCCTGCGCGAGATGGCCGCAAGCCTGCAGATGCAGACCGATACCGTACTCGCCGCGAACGCCATCGACATGCAAGACGCCGAGGCGAAAGGTGTGCATGGTGCGATGCTCGATCGGCTTCGACTGGACCATACTCGCATCAGCGGGATCGCCGCCGCACTGCGCGAAGTGGCCGAACTGCCCGACCCGGTCGGCGTGGTCACCCGCCGCGAAACCCGACCGAACGGGTTGTCGATCGAACGCGTGCGCATCCCGCTGGGCGTGATCGCGATGATCTACGAAGCACGCCCCAACGTCACCGCCGATGCCGCCGCACTATGCCTGATGGCCGGCAACGGCGTGATCCTGCGTGGCGGCTCCGAGGCGATCCATTCCAACACCGCGATCGCCGCCGCACTGAAGTCCGCGCTGGAGGCGCATGGCATACCCGCCGCCGCGCTGACCCTGGTCGAAGACCTGCGCCGCGAGACGATGGTCGAACTGCTGCAGCTCACCGACATCGTTGACCTGGCGATCCCGCGCGGCGGCGAAGGACTGATCCGCTTCGTTGCCGAACACGCGCGCGTGCCGGTGATCAAGCACTACAAGGGCGTCTGCCATCTGTATGTCGATCGTGCCGCCGACCTCGACCTGGCGTTGAACCTGCTGATCGACGGCAAGACCTCGCGCCCCGGCGTATGCAATGCGCTGGAAACACTTCTGGTGCATCGCGACGTCGCCACCGCGTTTCTGCCTCGCGCCACCGCAGCCCTGCGCGAGCGCGGCGTGGAACTGCGCGGCGACCAGTGCAGCCGCGAGCAAGTGCCCGACATGCTGCCCGCCACCGATGACGACTACGCCGCCGAATTCCTCCACCTGATCCTCGCCATACGCGTCGTCGATGATCTCGACGATGCCCTTGCCCACATCCACCGCTACGGCTCCGACCATACCGAAGTCATCGCCACCACCGACGAGGTCGCGGCGCGCCGCTTCGTATCCGCGATCCGCTCGGCCGTGGTGATGGTCAACGCCTCCTCGCGCTTCAGCGACGGCGGCGAACTCGGACTCGGCGCCGAGATCGGCATCTCCACCACCCGCCTGCACGCCTATGGACCGATGGGTGCCGAAGCGCTCACGGTGGAGCGCTTCGTGGTGCGCGGGGCCGGGCAGGTAAGGCATGCACTGGATAGCGCGTGATATTTACGCCCCTTAGCTGCCGCCCACCATTTTTCCCCGGGCGCGTCAGCCTTCCAGGTGTCCCTGCTTGCCCAGGTCGCTCGGATCATCGTCAAGCATGCCGCGGGCGAAGTCGAAGGCTCGTGCGATGAAGTTGCCCGCCGCTTCCCAGTAGTTCGCATCGCGCACCCGCACGCGCAGCACCATCAGATCGGGATCGTCCTTGCCCTCGGGAAAGAAGATCTTCTGCGCGGGCGACCACAATTCGTTGATGGTGTCCTCGTCACGATCCAGGCGCGCACGTCCGCGCACCGAGACGTAGCGCTGGTCGCCGGGGTGCGCGTACGCAAGGTTCACTTCGGCATCGTCGGTGAGCTCCTCCACCTTGTGGCTCTTGGCGGCAGTGAAGAAGATGATTTCGCCGTTGGCGTCGATCTTCAGCGTCTGCAGCGGGCGACTGACCAGCGATCCATCTGCCGCATGCGTGGTCATCATCGCCACCTCGATGTCATCGATCATGTCGCCCAGCTTGTGCAGATCGCCGTCGCGCGGCGCGTCGTTCTTCATGGCGTTCTCCGGATAGTTGAAGGCCATACCTTCGCTCCGCGCACCTCAAGGCAGGATGAAAAAGTAGTTCAGGCGTGCCTGCCATGGCCGTCGAACGGGTTCCCACTTGATTGCCGGCATGCCAATGTTGCCGATACGACTAGAGGGCAAGGGCTGCCTTCGCCGATTGTCCCTGACACGAATGGCGCCTGCTTAAGCGCAAAGCCCCACTACCGTCATTCCTGCGAAAGCAGGAATCCAGTGTCCTTCGTTTTACCCAGAAGGCCCGAACCACACCGGATTTCCGTTAGACCAGATATTCGTCTGATGAAAATCGCCTCCCGGGAATGACGACTTCGGGAGGGTTGGGCTTAAGCAAGCGCCATTCATCCCTGATCCGAATGGCACTTACTCAACGTCGTCATCCCCGCGAAAGCGGGGATCCAGCGCCTTTCGTCTTGCCCGGAAAGCCTGAATCACACCGGATTCCCGCTTGACCAGGTAATGTTGCCGAACACCATTGCAACCCATGGGGAGAGTCGCCTGTGTACTACAACATCGCACGACGTTCTGCGGGAGTTTGGGTTGCCGCCTTGTTTCTTGCGGTCGGGGCTGGATGTACGGCGGGTGGCGATCAGGGCGAAAGTGTCGAGGCTGCCACCGGCACCTCGTCAGCGAAATCGCCCGCTGACACCGCTGCCGCATCGCAGGAGCTCAGTGTCGAATTGCTGGACGGCTATGGCCGCGGGCTGCAAAAGGAACTGGAAATTTTGTTGCGGCCGGGTCGTGGTTCGCACTACGGCGTCACGATGTCGAAATACAGCGACGAGGCTGCGGAAGTGGTCGAGGCAGCGGGGCTTTCGTTGCCTGTCTACGTTGCAGTCCAGAAGCAGGTTGATCGGGTATTCACCACGCTCAATTTTCAGGGAAAGATCGGTCCGTCGCGATCCATCGACCTCACGCGGGCCAGCGCCGAGTGGAAGCAGCGCTTGGCTGGCGATCCGTTTGCCGAGTTGCCTGAGGCGTCCGCCGTGGCGTTGCGCAGTCGCATGGATACCCTGGTGCCAACCTGGAGTGCGATTGTGAAGTTGACCGCGCAGAACGGCTGAATTGTTTTTGCGGGAATCTCTGCGGCACTCACTGTTGTCCGGATAAATTCGATGGTGAGTGGTCGAAGCGTTGCGGCACGACATTGGGTGGTTGCCCATCCCCATCTCGACTCAAAATTTTCGTTCACAAGGTTCCGGACAGTAGTGCTGCGCTGAAGCAGACGGGAACTGATTGAGATCCTCCAGCAAAGCCTGCGTTGCCGATGGGCGACGTCGAATCAGCCGCCCCGACTCCAACCTCGCACCGCTTGCGCAAACACCAGGCAATCCGCAAACCGGTTGTACAGCGGTGCGGGTGAGATGCGGATCACGTCGGGTTCGCGCCAGTCGCCGATGATGCCGTGGGCCATCAGGTAGTCGAACAGGGCGCGGCCTTGTTCGCGGCCGGCGATGACGCGGATGGAGAGTTGCGAGCCGCGGCGCTCGGGTTCGGCGGGGGTCACCACTTGCAGCACGTCGGCGAGTTGGGTTTGCACCAGCCATTCCAGGTAGCCGGTGAGTTGCAGGGATTTTTCGCGCAGGGCGGCGATGCCGGCGCGGCGGAAGATTTCCAGTGACACGCGCAGCGGAGCGAGCGCGAGGATCGGCGGGTTGGAGAGTTGCCAGCCGTCGGCGCCGGCGGTGGGCATGAACTCGGGGCCC
>SMEK01000461.1_pt1 | contig 19136 bp, 18 predicted proteins | sample 2456371 | NCBI WGS metagenome assembly SMEK01 (sample SAMN10132590, study PRJNA489261) | soil metagenome | isolation source: day1 antibiotic-loamy sand soil ammended with composted manure from dairy... | place: USA | collected 2015-04-01
ACTTATATTAAGTTATGAGAAGTGCGCCGCCGATTGTTGCCCCAGCACCAATAACTACGCCAGCAGTCATGCACCAGCCGCAGTTTAATTCTTCAGCTTGGACTTCTATGAATTTTAGCATTTCTTTTCACCTCCTTAAAAGAGTAATGAATAATCTGAAAACTTAATAGACTCTATATGAATTATGAAAATAGAAAATATCCTGCAGTAACCCATATAGCAGCGCCTATCCCAATAGCAGCAGAAGTTGTTAGCATTTTGTCTTTCTCCTTCCTATTGACATTCCAATAACCATTCCCATTCTAGAATATTCGTTAAATTCATACAAGTTGATTTTACAAAATCAGTAATATGTACTAGAAAATTAGGAGTTTTTATACAACGATGGAAATGTTTGTTATTATGACTTGGGAATATAGGATTATTAAGTTCATATATAAAGATAGGCAAACAATCATTATAATTATGAGAATTTGTAAATATCAAAAAATAAAACAAAGGGATTAAAAATGTCAGATTACGAGGAGAAGAACCCATTTATGATTAAGAAAGGATATGGATCTTTTAATGATTCTTCATGGGGTTTAACGTAAGAGAATTGTTCATTTCCTTCATTTGAATGCTTTCTATCATATAAGTAAAGCAATAATTCAATGGATCGAGTAAGGATTGTAATGTATTTTAATAAATGTTGAGCGAAGGAAAGCGGATTCTGGAGTAAATGTTCACGAAATGTTTCCACTTTTTGTTTTTTTAATATAAATCATTATATGGTTTAGATGTGGTTTAGTCTCCTTAAATAAAAAGGAGGCTAAAGGAGGCTCTATATTATATAGGTCCTCCTTTTTTAAATATTTGAAGTAATTATTACACGAATAACATCTTTCCACCTCTTTTTTATGAAGTTGTTTTTATCTAGATATATAGATTTAGAGGTTATTCTAATTTAGGTGCCTAGATACTTTCTACCTTCCGTTCCCTTTTATTGTTCTCCTGTACGTAAAAAAATTTCTTCTAATGTAGGTTCGTATACTTGAATTCTAAATACATCAACATTCATCTTAACAAACAACTTATTTACTATTGGAATTACACTTTCATCTTTAACAATTAAACTAACTTGATCTTTTTCCCATTGGATACTATTCCCTATTAAATTAAGTTGATCATTCAGTTCTTTATATTTTTCTGTAGATATCTTTCCGCATTTAATGGTAACAGTAATATTTTCTTGGAAACTGCGTTTTAGTGAGTCAATATTACCTTGAACTCTAATTTCACCTTTATCCATAATGGCAATTTCATTACAAAGCTTTTCTACCTCATTTAAATTGTGGGAAGTTAAAAAAATTGTAGTCCCGTCTTTCGAAATATTTCGAATGAGTGTATGTATAGTCAAAATAGAGTCTGCATCTACACCTGATGTAGGCTCATCCAAAAATAATATTTCAGGATTATTTAATAAGGCTTGTGCAATTCCAAGCTTTTTTTTCATCCCGAAGGAATATTTTTTAACTTTTACCTTTGCTGCATCTCCTAAACCTACGTATTCTAGCAATCTAATCATTTCATTTTTGCTTAATTTTAGATTTAATATTTTACTAAAATAATTCATATGTTCCAATGCTGTTAAATCATCATAAAAAGCGGAATAATCCGGTAGTACGCCTATTTTAGATTTCACATTATTACTCGACACTCGCAAAGTAAATGTACCAGAACTCGGTATACATAAACCAGTAATCATGTTAATAAATGTCGATTTACCCGCACCATTCTTGCCAAGAAAACCAAATATCGATCCCTTTTTAACTTTAAGATTGACATGATTTACTACTACTTTTTCTCCGTATTTTTTTGTTAAGTTATGTGTTTCTATGGCATACATTATAAATCCCTCCTTCTTAAAATCATTAGACTTAATCCTAAGAAGAGGATAGGAAATATTAATACAAGATAAGTATAGTTTTCATTGTCCTGACTATAGAAAAAGTATGGGGTTATATAGCTAAAAATTTTAAGTAGCAGATTTTTTGAACCTATACTCCATAATCCAATAATTGTTACTGCTATGGACAATACAATCCCTAAAAATCCTGTTATACCTGGTCTAGAAATAACCGTAGAAAGTAATATCGTCAGTCCTATAAAATAAGACACATAAATGATTGATTGTATTAATTCTGAAAAATAAAAATGACCAGAAAAAAAGGTTAATAAAATTACAACTATTGTTAAACAAACAATCCAAAAGAATAAAGTCCCGAAAAATTTACCAAAAATAATATTCTCTCTTGATGTTTTGGTTGCGATAAACCTAATCGTTCTAGATCTATATTCTTCATTTATAGCATTATGTGATAAAGCAAAAATAAACAGAGGGCTAGCTAATAGGATTATGATTAATAATCCTGTAGCATAGGGGCTATCATTCATCCCTAATTGATGAAGTTGACTTTGAAAAATGCTGATTAGCTTAGCAGACCCCAACGTAACCCCTAATATAATGCTTATAACAACTAATGATTTAAAACTTTTGAACAAGTTTTTAAACTCTTTAAAGCCAATAGCAAACATGTTAAATTATTTCTCTCCCCATATAAAGATAGTACATAACTGTTGATATGTTTTTGAATTTCTAAAGGAATGTAATGATTAGAAGTAACTCTTGAACATTATTTTAAATAATGTTAAACAAAAAATCAACAAAGTTAAATATAATAACAAAAAAATATTTACATTATTAAAATGATGTGGTATCCTTGGAAACAAGGAGGGAAGTGAATGAGTGAAAGAGATATTCCTTCGTGGATTTTATCGCTAGATTCAGAGGATCTTGAATTCATTCGTAAATTTATTATTAATTCAGGTTCTTTGAAAAGTCTTGCCAAAGAGTATGATGTATCGTATCCTACAGTCCGACTCAGGTTAGATAGGTTGATACAAAAAATAAATGTATCTCACAATAATCAATCAGAACCATTGGTTGATTTTATCAAAAAGCTTGCCATTGAAGAGCGCATAACATTGGAAGATGCACGACTAATTATAAAAAAATATAATGCTGAAAAGGGAGGGAATTAAATGACAGAGTTAACTGTATTCTTACTTATTGTTGCGATGTCAGCAATTCAGTATTTTATGGCTACAAGAAATCCATTTATCCTAGGTGTCATTATGCCTGTAATATTTATTGGTGTTATGACGTGGTTGTTTATTACAAACAGAATCGAAAATAATATTATGTATATTGTTTTACTAATTGTTGGATTAATTTTATTGATTGAGGAGTGGGTTAAAGGTAGAAAAGCACTCCGTAATCGTCGTCAAAAGGAAATGAATAAGATGAAAACAAAGGATTTATAAAAAGCTATACAAATTAATATACATGATATAATAATAAAAATATTCCATACTGCTTCATACTACTTTTTTCCTTACAATATTGTATAAATCTAAAATGTAAACCCTGGAAATAAGTTATAAAAATCACCCTTATTTAATTCATTGCAGGGTGAGTTTTTTATTATCACCGACTAATTCAAGATTTACATCCTAACGAAGATGTTTACAAAGCTCATCATACCTTGTTGCTTGTTCGTCATACTATTATTAAGACCCTTAATATTCTTAATAGTAAAAAATAATCCCAATCTAGTTCAGAAAGGGATTATTTTTGTATATAAAATTGTCGTATTATCATTTATTTATCTACCAATTAAGTCTATTAATATATCATTTCGTTTTACTTCTTTTGGAAGAGAAGAGTGATGAATCGTAAACTGATCACTATTTAAGACTATGATTGGTGTAATGGTATTCAAACCTTTTTCTTGTAAAAGTCGAATATCCATCACGGCAAGAAGTTCACCTTTGGCTACTTGATCTCCCGCAACAACTTTCACATCAAAACCTTCACCTTTTAGGGTTACTGTATCTAATCCCATATGAATCAGGATTTCTTCACCATTTTCTCCACGAATGGTAATCGCGTGTTTGGTTTCAAAGACACTAACAATCATTCCATCTACAGGTGATACAATCGTACCTTCTGATGGCAGAATCGCTACACCATCCCCCATCATTTTGGTAGAAAATACTTCATCGGGAATGTCTTCTAATGGAACAACTTTTCCTGTCAATGGTGCGAAAATAGTTGTTTTACCACGATTAGTCATTGATTTTTCCAATTCCGTATCTGGAGTATCTTCTTTTATGTTCGTTTCATGATAGTTGTTTTCAATAATATCTAAAATTTGATTTTTTATTGTGTCAGAAGTCGGACCAAAAATGGCTTGTACACCATTTCCTACCTCTAATACACCAGAAGCACCTAATGCTTGTAATTCTGCTTTATTTACCATACCTTTGTTATTAACTCCTACTCGAAGTCGAGTAATACAAGCATCTAAACTAGAAATATTTTCTTTACCACCAAGGGCCTTTAAAATGTTGTAGGCTTTTTTATAACTGTTATCTTCATTTTTTCTATTTATTTTTTCTTCATAATCTTTTTTAGTATATAGTTTGTTAGAGCTCTCATCTCCACGACCCGGAGTGAGAACATTAAATTTTCCAATTGCCCAGCGAAATACGAAGTAATAAATAACAGACATCATTAGACCAACAATTGGAACAAACCACCAAGGTTCGCCTACACCTGGAAGAATACCAAATAAGGTAAAGTCTATAAATCCTGATCCGCCAGCATAACCGATGTTAACGTCAAGAATATACATTAACATGAAGGACAATCCAGCCATGAATGTATGAAATACGTATAAAAGTGGTGCTACAAACAAGAAAGTAAATTCTATTGGTTCCGTAATACCTGTTAAAAAGGCAGTACCTGCTGCAGTAAGTAATAATCCTGAAACGGCTTTTTTATGTTGAGGTTTAGCCATGTGATACATAGCTAATGCTACTGCTGGTAATCCAAAAAGAACGAAAGGGAATTTACCAGCCATAAATCTTCCAGCAGTAATTACGACTGCATCATTCATCTGCTTATCTGCTAATTGTGCCATGTACATTGCAGTATCTCCATATACAACTTGACCTGCTAGTGTTGTATACATTCCACCAATTTCAGAAAAACGGATTGGAATGTAAAAAATGTGATGTAGTCCAAAAGGAATTAAAGCACGTTCAATAAGACCATAAAGAAACATATAGAATGGTGGCGTACTTTCTCCTGATAAAGCTCTCCCTAAATTATAGATCCCATCTTGAATTAATGGCCATAGAAAGGAAAAGAGTAGTGCTACTACAATTGAATATGCCGCGGTAATAATGGGAACAAAACGTGTTCCCCCAAAGAAAGAAAGTATCTCTGGCATTTTAAAATTATGGTATTTATTGTAAAGGACTGCGGCCATGAAACCAATTACAATACCGCCAAAGACACCGATTTGTAAAGTTGGAATACCAAGTTCTAAGACGTGACCTGGTTCTGAAATATTATCCATATTAATTCCGAGAACAATTCCAATTACTTTATGCATGACAAGGTAACCCACTAAGGCAGACAAAGCAGCAGAAGCTTTTCCTCCAGACCAGCTACCCGCAATTCCAATAGCGAATAAAACTCCAAGGTTACCAAATATCGCATTTCCGGCACCTTTCATTAATTCAGATGTAGTTTGCCAAAAGGAATTCTCTAAAAACGGAAGATACTCAATTAAATAAGGTGACTGTAGTGATGTACCAATTCCTAAAAGTAAGCCAGCGGCTGGTAGTAAAGATATAATTACCATAAATGTCTTACCAATACGCTGAAATAGGTTAAAATTAAAAACGTTTTTCATATCACTTCTCTCCCGAATAAAAGTATAGTATATATTTGGTGATTTAAATTGGCTAACATGGAAAGATGCAAAAATTAAAAGAAGTTTTATTTGAGAAACCGCATACAATAATTTGAAAACTAGGATAGCTCATAATTGAGCCATCCTATAAAGGCTATTTCAATTTTGGCCAATAACCTTTATTGGCTTCTATTAATGCATCTAGTACTTCGCGGGCTTTTTCCGCTGATACTACGGTTCTATTTAAAGTTAATGCTTGTAGTGCTTTTGCATAAGATCCCTCTAAATAGGCTTCAACTGTTAGTTTTTCATAAGCGTATTGACTTTCAATTAATCCTTTATAAAAGGTTGGGATTTCACCAACGGCATATGGTCGTGGTCCATTGGAAGTTATACTTGCGGCAACTTCTACCATTGCATCATCTGGTAAATTGCTGATTATACCATTATTCTTTAAAATGACAATAAAGTTATCCCCTTTATTGTGTGCAATAGATTCAGCAACAATTAAGATGAATTCACCGTGGGCGTCATTATGCACGACATTGGAGCCACGAGCGGTTCCTTGTTTCGCTACTTTTATACAATCTTCAAAAACTCGTTTCTCACGGCCAGCTTGTACTTCGTTCGTACGTGTGAATTCTGGATTTAATTTATCTAATACTTTATCTGGATATAAATAATACTGTAAATACGTATTTGGAAGAAAATCAGGGAAATCACGTACCATTTGCTCGACCATTGCATACGTTTCTAACCATGATTTGTCACGCTGCTCTGCATCAGCTGGACGGAATCCTCCATCTAAGATTTTCTGACGTAATACAGGCAATAAATCGTTTCCTTCAGGATCATATAGATGTGTAAACCAACCAAAGTGGTTAAGACCAAAATAGACTGGATCAAAATCACGTTCATGCATATTTAGTAATTTTCCATATGAACGTAAGAGGTTTTCAGGCTGGTCACAAATGTTTAGAATCCGTTTATCATCTGGAAAAATTTCTTGTAATGCTACTGCAACTATAGCTGCTGGATTCGTATAATTTAAAATCCATGCATTTTTATTAACTGCACGTACATCTTCTATTAATTGCACCATATCTCGGATTGAACGCATACCGTAAGCAAATCCACCAGGACCACATGTTTCTTGGCCAATAATCCCCATACTCAGTGGGATCTTTTCATCTTTTTCACGCATCTCAAAGCCGCCTGTACGAATTTGGCAAAAAACAAAATCCATATCTTCTGTGAATGCTTCTTTTTTATCGTTAGTGTAACTAAATTCTATTTCAGGATATTCTTCTTTAAATAATACTTTTGCAAATTCACCAATTACTGCTTGACGCTCAGCATTAATATCATACATAACTAATTTTTTTATAGGAAATGTATTTTGTCTGTTACAAATTCCTTTTAATAGTCCTGGTGTCCAAGTACTACCACCACCAACAATTGTTACATTATACTTTTTCATTTCATTCAACTCCTAAAAATGTTTCTGTTTGTAATCGGTTACTTATAGTTTAACGAAATTTTTTAATACTCCCTGAAAAATTTCATTTTATGAAACTTTATAAAGTATGCTTTATAATAGCTAGTAAAATCATATTGTGGAGGATTCTTTATGTATAACTTTATGGCTAAGCTGTTGAACTTCATTGAATCGTCTACGGATCATACAAAATCTGAAATTATAATTTCTGAGTATATTTTAGGGAATGTAGAAAAGCTTCCTGATATGACGATTTATGAATTGGCAGATGCCTGTCATACATCTCCAGCAACGATAACACGATTTTGCAAAAAGTTTGACAACATAACTTTTAAAGAACTAAAGGAATATGCTCGTAGCTTTACAGAATTTAATTTTAATGAAGTACGTTATGAACAATTAGAGGAAGAATTTGAACGAGAACATATAGACTTATATTATCGAGAATTAGAAACTTCTTTAAAGGAAACACGTGAGTTAATAAATTCGGATGCATTAGTCCGGACAGTTCATCACATGTTTAAAGCGAAAAAAGTTGCATTTTTTGGAGTAACATTCTCCCACCTTTTAGCAAGAAATGCATTTTTTAAGTTTACTCGGTTAGGAAAATATACGACATCTTATTCTAATCATGAAAACCAAATTCAAGAGGCAGAAAACTTAACGTCAAGAGATCTCGCTATCGTTATTTCATTCTCTGGTGAAACGAACTTTATTTTGCAGATTACGAAGGTGTTATCAAAACGTGGTATACCAATCATCGCAATTACAGGAAATGAACATAGCTTTCTTGCTAAACGGGCAAAGGAAATTATAAAGGTGAGTAATCGTAAATTAACACAGTTTAAATCACCTATTGTTGAGGAGTTAAATCTACTAAGTGCTGTAAATAGTATATACTTAGCTTATTCTCTATTAATTAAATAGTGGTAAGCCTATAAGGAGGATTGTATAGGATGAAAATTGTTTTGGCACCAGATTCATTTAAAGGGAGTCTGACCTCTCTTGAAGCAACAACAGTCATGAAACAAGCGATAGAATCTCTTGGTAAAGATGATGAAATCATTGAGAAACCGATGGCGGATGGTGGAGAAGGAACGGTTGATGCAATCGTCTCTGCTACAGGTGGGGAAAAAATAATGTTGAATTGCACCGGTCCAGTCGGTAAGGAGATAACGACTTATTATGGTCTTATTGAAAAAGATACGGCAGTCATTGAAATAGCGAACATAGCCGGGCTTTTCCAAGTAGATAAAAAAAAGAGAAATCCTGATTTTACGACAACGTTTGGGCTTGGAGAAGTAATAAAGGATGCGCTCGATCGTGGATGTAAGACGTTAATTATAGGCCTTGGGGGGAGTGCAACGAATGATGCTGGTCTTGGGATGCTTATGGCACTTGGGATGAAAGCTTTTGATGAGCAAGGGAGAGAAGTTGGGATATTTGGTAAAGATCTTCTGAATGTAGCAAGAATCGATTTGGAGAATGTTGATCCGCGGCTTAAAGATATAACGATTAAAATTGCTTGTGACGTAGAGAATCCTTTGACTGGCCCATTGGGAGCTAGTGCAATTTATGGTCCACAAAAAGGTGCCACAGCCGAACGGGTAGTCGCATACGACAAAGCGATGGAGAGATTCTCTCAGCTATTTTCTAATCCAAAGTTAAGTAAAACTCCTGGAGCAGGGGCTGCAGGTGGTCTAGGTTTTGCTTTTCTTATATTGAAATCTGAACTTGTATCCGGTGCACAATTAATAGGTGAATTTTCCCGTATGGAAGAAGCAATTCAACATGCGGATTTGGTTATCACAGGAGAAGGCCAAAGTGATGAACAGACACTTTATGGTAAAGCACCGGGCTATGTTGCAGAATTAGCTAGTAAACATCAGGTTCCAGCGATTCTCATTTCCGGTAGTCTTAAAGGGAATCTTTCCCCGCTATTAAACAAGTTTATTGGGTGTTTTTCTATCGTTAATCGTCCAATACGGTTAGAAAAATGTATGGAGCAAGCAGAAAAGCTTCTTTTTGAGCAAACAAGGCAAGTCGTTAGTTTGGTTCATGGAATCAAACAGTTATAGTCATTTTTTTAATTTAAATCAAATCTTTCCTCTCAATGATACGTACATATCAAAATAGCGTGGTCATTTTTTAACCACGCTGTTTGATCATAATCTTTCTTAAATCAAGATCTTCACTCGTTCACTGGCTATTCCTATTATATTTAAGTACATTTCCTAATAGATAACTAGAGATAATAACGAGCAATAAGGCGATTGGGATAATCATATAAAGTTGGTCAAGTGAAATAATCACCACTAAACCAAAGACAATAAGTGTTAATAATGTAACTAAAGTTGCTAGAGACATATTTTTCACCTCCATCCACACTTCACATTCTGAAAAAAATCAAAATAATGGAAGAAATTTTTCTCTTCCTTCTTTTTATATTTATTATTATTCTAGAATATTGAATGAATTCCTCCTCATTTTTTGAATAACGAACGGATTTTTTACATGTACTTTTTATTTATCGGCTTCTTTCTCAACAATTTCTACGCTTTTTGAGACAAAATCCAAAATAATATTCAGTTCATCTTCGGAATATTGGCGATACAGTTTGCTCATTTCATTTCCAATTGATTCAAACAAAGGACTTACTTCATTCGAAACCTTTTCTTCGTTAGCGACAACAACTATTTTTCTTCGATCATTTGGATCTTTATCCCTTTTCACTAATTCTTTCTTCTCAAGCCTGTCGATCACTCCTGTAATTGCTCCCGTTGTTAAACCGGTAACTTGGGCTAATTCTCCAGCGGTCATATATTTATTTTTCAAGATTAAATCCAGACATTTATGGTCAGTCGGATTTAAACCTAACTTTTCTGCAATTTTTTGATGAAAGATGACAGTTGCTGTACTCATTTCTTGCATTTTTCTGCCTAGAGCTTCAATGATTTCGTTAAATTGGTGAGAATGACTACTTGACACGCTAAAAATCCTCCTTTATCATTTATCTTAATAAACTAAGATATTTAATTAAATAAGATTTTTGTTTTCATAAGATATTTAGTGTTATAAAGTTTTTAATCCATTATAACAATTTTTGAACAAGGAGTATATGTAAAGAAAGGGAGATGAAGGTGACAAATAAAGTGATTATTATTGGAGGAGGAATAGCGGGGGCCTCTGCTGGATTGTTTTTAAAACGACTTAATTTTGAAGTGGAAATTTACGAGGCGTATGAAAAAAGAACGGATATCGGAGGAGGACTGCAAATTGCTCCAAATGGAATGAAGGTAATGGAAGAGCTTGGACTTGCGGACGTTGTTTTGAAAAAGGGAGTCGAATGTTCTGTTATGCAATTTCTAAATGAAAAAGGGAAGGTACTAGCTCGTGTAAAACAAAATGCCCGTGAAAAATATGGTTTGCCTCCAGTGAATATTGCTAGAAGTACTTTTCATGAAATCCTTATTCATGAAGTTGAAAAAAATGGCATAAAAATCCATTATAAAAAACGTTTGGAAAGGATTATTGAAAAAGAAGCTGGTGTTATTGCAATTTTCAAGGATGGAACTGAAACAAGCGGAACCTTTCTTATTGGTGCAGATGGCGTGCACTCAAAAACGAGAGAATATGTCGTTGGAAACAGTCCAAAACCGGTTTATACAGGGTTACTAAATGTTGGTGGATTTGCACCGGCATCCTCAATAGATGAACAACGAATACACAATGAATATCCTACTTATTTTACATTTGGAAATAAGGGGTTCTTTGGTTACACAATGTGTAATAAGAACAATGGAGAGGAAGTGATGTGGTGGAGTAATATTCCTGAAGAGAAGGAAATGCCTAGAGAACAGCTTAGATTATTAAAAACTGAAGAAATAAGACAAGAGTTGCTTTTCCTCCATAAAAATTGGCATCCACCAATTGAGCATATCATTCAACAATCCTCATCTATATTTATAAGCAATATTTATGATATCGACAGTCTTCCGAATTGGTCTAGAAAAAGGGTTGTTCTCATTGGCGATGCTGCCCATGCCATGAGCCCGCATGCTGGACAGGGAGCATCGGTTGCGTTAGAGGATAGTATGTATGTAGCAAAACTTATTAAGGATTTAAACTTACCAATTGAAGGCATTTTCAAACATTTTGAAGCTGAGAGAAAGGAACGTGCTGAAAAAATTATGAAAACAGCAAGAAGAAATGGAAGTGGAAAAAAAGGGGTTAGTCTTATTTCCAGTTGGTTCAGGGACAAAATCTTATCGATCCTTCTTCCAGTTTTTGCAGGTAAAGGTCAGGATTGGATTTATAATTATGAAATTAAGTGGGATGAAAATAGCAATTGAGGTTAATGTAAACAGGTATAATTACAAAAAGAGGATGGTGTGATATCAAAATTTAAGAAGTTCCTTTCGTAGAAGTATCGTTTCTTATGATCTAAATAAAAGTAGTTATACACTATGTATAACACAGAGCTTGGAGGAGAAATTATGCAAATAATCGAGCTGCCAATCGAATACGAATTGAATGGGCAAATTGACATTATATATCCTAGTTTAGTTATAGTGAATGATGAGCTTACTTTAGTAGATACAGGTTATAAAAATCTTTTACCGTTGATTAAAAATGAAATGTTAAAAAAAGGTTATAACATGAAGCAATTAAAAAATATATTAATCACACATTACGATCATGATCATGTTGGTTCATTATATGATTTTAAATGGAATTATCCATGGGTAAAGATTATAGCTAGTGACATTGAATCCAAATATATCAGTGGTAAAATGAAGTCGGAGAGATTAATTCAAGCTGAAAGCATGCTTGAAAAAATGTCTACAGAAGAAAGCGAATTTGGAAAGTGGTTTATTCAGGAATTAAAGAGTTTAAAGCCTGTTTCGGTTGATAAAAAGGTACATGACGGTGATACCATTTTAAATGGGAAATGTAGAGTCATTGCAACACCAGGTCACACTTCAGGACATATTTCACTATATTTTCCAGAGCTAGATACTGTAATTACAGGAGATGCAGCTGTTCAAGAGAATAATGAATTAGTTATAGCTAACCCACAATTTTGTTTAGATCTTGAAAATGCCGAACAGTCTTTGATGAAAATCAAAAATCTTAAAGCTAAGTATTACTATTGTTATCACGGTGGAAAACATATTTCTAAAGAAGAATAATGGGTATTTAATTATAATCCTATAGATTTAGAAGATAAAAATAATTAGAACTTAGAAAACAACAAAAAAACGAGCATTTTTCGCTCGTTTTTTCATTCAGGTAATAAATATCAGTATAATTTATAAAATATTCAAAGAAAAATAACCATGAATATAAGAAATAAATCTGTTGTCAACAAAACATGACAAGATTTGTTACGTTTAATTGGTTGATCTAGGATTCGAACATAATTTAATCTATTTAAGATAAGATATGAACATTGAATTGGTTGTTTTAAGACGAATATTTTTGAAAAAGTTATAGAGAGGGTATGATCAATTGTTGAAGAAGAAGAAAAAAATGGTTTTTATAGGCATTTTGGGATTCATCATATTTTTAGTAGGAAGTTACTTTTATAACAATATGACATATATTGAAAAACCTCTTAAAAAATTGGATAAAGCTGGATTTGTCGAAAAACAAGTGAAGCTCAAAGATGGTACGATTTTGAATTATGGAGAAGGTCCAAATAATGGGAAAACGCCCCTTCTCTTAATTCACGGTCAAGGTATGACATGGGAGGATTATGCAAAAGTATTGCCTGAGCTTGCTGAACACTATCATGTATATGCTGTAGACTGTCATGGACATGGTGAATCTGATTGGAATGCTGAGAAATATACAGCGAAAGCAATGGCAGAAGATTTTATTGAATTTATTGATGTGGTAATTGGAGAAAAGACCGTCGTTTCGGGTCATTCGTCAGGTGGAATGATTGCAGCGTGGATGGCGGCAAATTCACCAGACAAAATATTAGGGACTGTTATAGAGGATTCTCCTTTCTTTGCGACTGAACCAGGTAGACGTGAAAAAACATATGCATGGGTATACGGTTTCCAACTATACGAAGATTTTAAAAATCAGACAGATGAAAAAGATTATTTGAAGTATAGTTTAGAAAGAAGTTATTGGAGAAACGTTTTTGGGGATTTTCTTTGGAATAAATTTACGAAAGATGCTGTCGCATATCATAAAAAACATCCTAATGAACCCGTGCATTTAAAGTACTTGCCACCACAAATAAACAGAATATTTGAATCGGTTACTTATCCATATGATCGCAGGTTTGGAGAGACATTTTATGACAATACTTGGTTTGAAGATTATGATCAGAAAGAGGTGTTATCCAACATCAAAACACCAACTGTCTTTATTAAGGCTGCCACCAATTATGACGGGGATTTATTAGTTGCAGCATTGTCCGATGAAGATGCGGACCGTGTTGTTCGTTTATTGCAAAATGGCAAGAGAATTGATGTAGATACTCCAGGACACGATATCCATTACGATCAACCTGAAGAATTTATTAACATCATGGTCGATTTTTTAAGTGAAGTTCAATAAAATAAGTTGACAAATGAAAAATATTTAGTAATTGATTGAAAGGGTATTTTCATCTTACCTCTAATCTCGGAATCAAGAGATTAGAGGTTTTTATGTTAAATATTAAAGAAATGATATTCGCTTGTCTGCTAATGAAGAACAATGAAGATAATCATGTAAAAACATATTAAATTTCTTTTGAAAAAGGCTTAAAATATAAAGAGTAGTTCTGACTATCGGACTGTTTTAGATGAATTTTAAAAAAGTAAAGTGTTAAAATTTGTTCAATCATTTATTGTTGACCTTTATGAAATTATATGATTAATAATAAATAGGAAGGTATAAAAATTAGATTGGAGAATAGTTATGGATTTGTTTACTGTCAAAAAATCACTAAATAATAATGTTATCATAGCCGAAGATCATGACCATAAGGAAGTTGTACTAATTGGTAAAGGAATTGGTTTTAATAGAAAAAAGGGCGAGCAACTAGATGAGCGGTTCGTCGAAAAAATATTTATACTAAAGGATAAAGATAAACAAGAGCAATATAAAAGTTTATTGCTTCAAATGGATAATGAAATTTTTGATGCAATAATTGATGCGATGGAATATATCAAAAAACACACAACCGCCAGATTAAATGAGCATATTCATGTTGCATTGACCGACCATTTAATGTTCTCCATATACAGGACGATGAAAGGGGTTTCAATCCACAATCCTTTTCTTGTTGAAACTAAAAACTTGTATCCTCAAGAATTTAACATTGCATCTAAAGTGGTCAAAATTGTGAATGAGGCTGTAAATATCCATTTGCCTGAAGATGAGATAGGATTTATTGCATTACACATCCATAGTGCCATAAAAAATAAAAAAATAGGAGAAGTAAATAAGCATTCAAATTTAATAAAGCAATTAGTCGATGTAATTGAGGATGCATTTAATGCGAAAATTGATAAAAAGTCAATTGACTATATTCGACTTATCAGGCACTTACGCTTCGCTATTGAAAGGACCCATGAAGGAGATGAATTAGGGGAATCTACTAATATAAATTTAACATTGCAAAATGAATACCCTTTCTGCTATAATCTTTCTTGGAAGTTAATAAAAATAATGCAAAACACTTTAAAGAAACCGGTGGGAAATGCAGAAGCTGTATATTTGACTATGCATTTGCAAAGAATTTATAGTAAATTAGGTAGTCAAAATTAAATATTTTAAACACGTGTTACTGATTTATTCAGGCATGAGTTTTAGACATGTTTGTCGAATAGTAGGTTAGACTACTAATGTACAAACATTGTCTTTACTCATGCCTATTTATTTATTGTAAAAATCACTAAAGGAGTGAAAAAAATGTTTAAGAAAATCTTTGGCTCTTTGCAAAAAGTCGGTAAAGCTCTTATGCTTCCTGTAGCACTTTTGCCTGCCGCAGGTTTATTATTGGGAATTGGTAATGCAATAGGTCAAGAAAACATGATCGATGTACTTCCATTTTTACAGGCTGACTGGATTCAACTTATAGGCGATGTTATGGAAGAGGCAGGCGGTATCATTTTCTCAAACCTAGCCTTGTTGTTTGCTGCAGGAGTTGCTATTGGTTTAGCTGGTGACGGTGCAGCGGCATTAGCGGCAATTGTAGGTTATTTAGTAATGAACCAAGTGATGGGTTCATGGCTTGGTTTGACAGCTGATGATATTGGAACAGAACCCAGCTTTGCATCTGTTTTAGGAATACCAACACTGCAAACCGGAGTTTTTGGCGGTATTATTATAGGTTTAATTGCGGCATTTTGTTATAATAAATATCATGATATTAAAATGCCTTCATATCTTGGTTTCTTTGCAGGAAAACGATTTGTTCCGATCGTTACGGCAGCGTTTTCATTTGTTGTCGGCTTGATTCTACTCGTTGTATGGCCACCGGTTCAAAATGCATTAAATTCAGCTTCCATGTGGTTAATTGAAGAAGGTACGTATTTAGCTGTATTTATGTTTGGATTTATTAAAAGATTACTGATCCCGTTTGGTTTGCATCATATTTACCATGCACCATTCTGGTATGAATTTGGTTCTTACACAACAGCAGCTGGAGAAGTTGTTCGTGGTGATATGACAATCTTTTTTGCTCAGCTACGAGATGGAGTTGAGTTAACAGCAGGTCATTTTATGGCTGGGGAATTTCCGGTTATGTTATTTGGTTTACCGGCAGCAGCCTTAGCTATGTATCATGTTGCTAAACCAGAAAAGAAAAAACTTGTTGCAGGTATCTTTGCTGGTGGAGCGTTAACTTCTGCTTTAACTGGTATTACAGAACCACTTGAATTTACTTTCTTGTTCTTATCGCCAGTACTATTCCTTATTCATGCTGTGTTAGACGGATTATCTTTTGTAATCTTGACATGGTTAGATATTCATATTGGATATACATTCTCAGGTGGTTTCATAGACTTCTTCCTATTTGGAATTTTACCAGGTAAAGAACCGTGGTGGCTCGTGATCCTTGTAGGTCTTGTATTTGCAGTTCTATACTACTTCATCTTCCGTTTCTTCATTGTAAAATTTGACTTGAAAACACCTGGTCGTGAAGATACAGAAGAAAATGGAAATGAAGAAAAAGTATCTGTTGGTGATGATCTTCCTTATAACATTCTGGAAGCAATGGGTGGAAAAGAAAATATTGCTCACTTAGATGCATGTATCACTCGATTACGTGTTCAAGTAAATGACATTCATAATGTTGATAAAGAAGAATTGAAAAAATTAGGTGCAGCTGGTGTACTTGAAGTAGGAAATAATATTCAAGCTATTTTTGGACCGAAATCAGATACATTGAAAAGTCAAATCCAAGATATTATGAGCGGAAAGAAACCGCGTCCTGTTAAAACAAAAGATCAAGAAGTAAGCTCACAACCAAATGAAAAACCTGAAACTTTACAAAGTGAAGTTAATAACAATGAAAAATATATTTCTCCAATTAAGGGAAAACTTATTCCAATAAGTGAAGTTCCAGATCAAGTATTTTCTCAAAAAATGATGGGTGATGGTTTTGCTATTGAACCAGAAGATGGACTTGTAGTTGCGCCTGCAGATGGTAAAATTATAAATGTGTTTCCAACGAAACATGCCATTGGATTCCAGACTGTAGGCGGACGAGAAATCTTGATTCACTTTGGTATTGATACTGTTAATTTAAAAGGGGAAGGTTTTGAAACGCTTGTAAATGAAGGCGAAGAAGTTAAAGCTGGACAACCGTTACTTCGTGCAGATATTAACTTTATTAAAGAACATGTACCGTCCATTATTACACCTGTTGTTTTCACAAATTTAAGTGAAGGCGAAAATATTGTTCTTGAAAAATCAGGTCCTGTCCAATTAAAAGAAGAAGATATCATTTCAATTAAGTAGTCAGCTCAGCGGGTTTCGATTGGAAACCTGCTGAATTAAAATTATAAATACTTATTATAAGAATGAAGGAGTGTTTTTATTATGTTAGATAAAACATATACAGTTATTGCAGAAAGTGGAATTCATGCAAGACCAGCAACTTTACTAGTTCAAGAAGCAAGCAAATTTAAATCCAATATTGAATTAGAATATAATGGAAAATCCGTTAACTTAAAATCCATTATGGGAGTCATGGCTCTTGGTATTGGTAAGGATGCGGAAATTAAAATTAAAGCAGACGGCAGTGATGAAAATGATGCGATTCAAGCTTTAGATGAATTATTGAAAAATCAAGGCTTAGCTGAATAATAATCGAAACCAAATATATTTTCTAATTTGAATGAAAGATAAAAAAACAACCCAGGCAAGTAGTTTTTTACTTGTTAGGGTTGTTTTTTAATGTAGAAAAAGTTTACAACTTATTTTTTCTCATATTGTATTTGTTTTGGGATAATAATAAGGGTTAGTTTTACCTGAAGTATCCCAATTTTTATTATTTTCTTCTACTATACATATAGCTTTAATAAATTACTTTTTGTACATGGAAAAAATATAATAGATGTGATCATCTAAAAGCAAACTTAGATTCATGAGTGAAACATTGGAAAGCTGTTTATCGGATGAATTCTATTTATTAAGCTTTTTCAATCAAGTAAAGAAGTTTAAAAATGCTGTAATAATAATGGCGTTAAAGAAGTCTGAGAATGTCCCGCCGATTGGAATTGCGATATATGATGCTGGAGAAGGACCGTATTTTCTTGTGATTGCTTGCATATTTGCCATTGCATTAGAAGTTGAACCCATAGCGTAACCAATAAAGCCTGCAGTCTGAACGGCTGAATGATAATTTTTTCCCAATATATTAAAAAGAATAAAATAACTAAATAGAAACATAAAGATAACTTGGACAATAAGAATAACAATAATTGGTATTGCTAAATCGGCTAACACCCAAAGTTCTAGTCCCATCATCGCCATTGCAAGGAATAAAGATAAAGAAACTTCACCGATTGTATTTATTTCAAAGTCTGGATATTTTTGCCCTGTTGCTTCGACGATATTTCGTAACACAGCTCCCATGACAAGTGCCCCCATGTAGCCTGGGAATGTAATTCCGGTAGCTGCTAAAAGTTTTGAAACGATAACACCTGTTCCTAAAGCAAGCGCGAGCAACATTCCTGCACTAACGAAACGTGTACTATTTGTTTCAAATTTATCTTCTTCTATTGATACTTTCTCATCTTCACTCGTAGCAGCGACTTCTTGCATTGCAATTTGACTATTTTGTTCAAGATGACTAATCCGCTTGCGCATCGTTGGTCCACCCATCATACTACCTGCAATGAGTCCAAACGTAGCAGCAGCAAGACTAACGGCAGTTGCACCTTCAACACCATAAACTGGACTTTCCATAGTTGCACCGAAAGCAGCGGCTGTGCCAGGACCACCCATTAATGCAATCGAACCAACTCCGACACCTAGTCTGGGGTCAATACCAAATAACGAAGCAATGCTTGACCCAATGACATTTTGAATAGTTAAGACGACCACTGATACAAATAAGATTAAAGCAATAAGTTTTCCGCCTCGACGAATTAATGGCAGACTAGCGGAAAAACCAACGGTTGTAAAAAATACTGTCATCAATATAGACTGCAATGTATCGTCAAGTGAGATGGTCATTGTCCCACTAGCGGTAAAAATAGTGTTAAGTATTGCAAATATGAGACCTAAGACCAATGGTGCAGGAATATAATATTTCGATAAAAAGGAGCTTTTTTTAATTATTAAATTACCTAACCAAAATACAACAGCTGCTAAAC
>SMEK01000321.1_pt1 | contig 19130 bp, 18 predicted proteins | sample 2456371 | NCBI WGS metagenome assembly SMEK01 (sample SAMN10132590, study PRJNA489261) | soil metagenome | isolation source: day1 antibiotic-loamy sand soil ammended with composted manure from dairy... | place: USA | collected 2015-04-01
ATAAATTATTAGAACCTGGTCATCTTGGAAGAATGACGTTTACCGGAACACACCTTGGATTCAATCCACCTCCAGAACATGACCACGGTGCAGATGAAGGAACGGAGCTTGAACATACAGAGTACGAAATGCATGCTGAGCATTCACACGAATAAACGTAAATCTAGTAATTTACGTAATAAACTTTGAGAGGAGAAAAATCCATGGAATTTTTTGAACGATTTGCTGTGCCGCATCCAAGCCCAGCAATCTATGCATCTATGGTAGCGATTGTTGTTGTCTCCCTAGCCATTGTCGTTGGTTTAACATATTTTAAAAAATGGGGTTACCTGTGGCGAGAATGGCTTACGACTGTGGACCATAAAAAAATCGGGATTATGTATTTAATCTCCGCAATTTTGATGTTGTTCCGTGGTGGAGCTGACGCGATTATGATGCGTGCACAGCTCTCCATGCCGGAAAATCAATTATTGGATGCGCAACATTATAATGAAATTTTTACAACGCACGGTGTAGTCATGATCATCTTTATGGCAATGCCTTTTATCTTTGCCTTCATGAACATCGTCGTTCCATTGCAAATTGGAGCTCGTGACGTTGCCTTTCCAAGACTTAACGCTATCAGCTTTTGGCTTTTCTTCTTTGGAGCGATGTTATTTAATATTTCGTTCGTTGTCGGTGGTTCACCAGATGCAGGATGGACGTCTTACTTCCCGCTTGCTGGAACGGAATTTAGTGAATCTGTCGGAACGAACTATTATATGATTGCTATTCAGATTTCGGGTATTGGATCCTTAATGACTGGTATCAACATGATTACTACGATCTTAAAAATGCGTGCTCCAGGAATGTCGCTGATGAAAATGCCAATGTTTACATGGGCTACATTTATGGCTTTTGTCATTATCATCTTTGCGTTCCCAGTATTAACAATTGCGTTATTAATGGGTACAACAGACCGCTTATTTGCGACAAACTTCTTTACTTCTACAAATGGCGGTATGGACATGCTTTGGGCAAACTTCTTCTGGGTCTGGGGACACCCGGAAGTATATATCTTAATCTTACCAGCCTTTGGTCTTTACAGTGAGATTATTTCTACTTTTTCTGGACGAAACCTTTACGGATATAAATCAATGGTAGGATCAATGGTGATTATCTCCCTGCTTTCATTCCTAGTTTGGACGCACCACTTCTTTACGATGGGTCAAGGTGCTTTAACAAACAGTATCTTCTCCATTTCAACAATGGCCATTGCGGTGCCTACTGGAGTGAAAATCTTTAACTGGCTGCTTACGATGTGGAAAGGGAAAATTCGCTTTACTGTTCCAATGCTGTACTCAGTAGGATTCATTCCACTATTTACAATCGGTGGGGTTACTGGGGTTATGCTTGCGATGTCAGCAGCGGACTATCAATATCATAATACAATGTTCTTAGTCGCTCACTTCCATAATACAATCATACCTGGTGTCGTATTTGCGATGTTAGCTGGCTTACATTACTACTGGCCAAAAATGTTCGGCTTTATGTTAAATGAACGCATTGGTAAATGGGCTTTCTGGTTCTTATCAATCGGATTCGTCCTTGCCTTCTTCCCAATGTACATTACAGGTTTAGACGGACAAGCACGCCGTATGTATACGTATTCAGAAGCGACAGGTTTCGGTCCATTAAACTTTGTTGCATTCATCGGTGCAGGTTTAATGACAATTGCCTTCTGCATTATCGTCTATAACATTTTATATAGTATTAAAAATTCTCCAAGAAATGTTGGGGATGACCCATGGAACGCTCGTACATTGGAGTGGGCAACGCACAACCCAGTACCAGAATACAACTTCGCACGCACTCCACATGTAGCAACGAGTGAAGCATTATGGGATGTGAAGAAAAATGGACATGAATTATTTAAAGGTGACATTGAAAAAATCCACATGCCAAATAATAGTGGTGTCCCATTTATTATGGGTGTGATTTTCTTTATCGCTGGATTCTCCTTCGTATTTGCATTGTGGGTTCCTGCAGTCATCGCGCTAATCGGTATTTTCGCATGTATGGTGCTTCGTTCCTTTGAAAAAGATGATGGACGCTATATTTCAGTGGAAGAAATTAAAGCAACGGAAAGCACATATGGAGGTGCTAATTCATGAAAATCGATCACACGCAGCCTCTTGAATATGGTACACACCAAAACCAATTGAATATTTTAGGTTTCTGGATTTTCCTTGGTGCGGAAATCATGCTGTTTGCAACACTTTTTACAGCCTACTTCATCATGGAACATCGAACAGGAAATGGACCAACTGGACCGGAAATCTTCGAAATTTCACCAGTGCTTATTGAAACGTTTGTATTACTCACAAGTAGTTTCACCATTGGCCTTGCTGTTCATGCAATGAGAATCGGACGTAAAAAGGCCATGTTAGCATTTTTAGGTATTACCCTATTACTTGGTCTAGGGTTCCTTTCAGTAGAAATCTTTGAATTTATGCATTACTACCATGTTGGTGCAACTTATCAAACAAGCGGATTTACTGCTGCACTCTTAACAACGCTCGGTACCCATGGTGCCCACGTTACCCTCGGATTGTTCTGGGGACTTAGCATCATCATTCAGGTGGCAAAAGACGGCATAAATGCACGAACAGCCAATAAATCCTTTATCTTCTCTCTCTACTGGCATTTCCTAGATGTTGTCTGGATTTTCATTTTCAGCTTCATCTACTTGAAAGGAATGATGTAATATGAAAGAATTATTTCCTGCAAAACAAGTCGGCGGCTATATCTTTTCATTAGTGTTAACGATTATTGCTCTGCTTGTATATTTTCTGGATTTTACTTTCCCAATAGCAATGTCAATCCTACTTGTCACAGCTTTTGTCCAAGCAACAGTGCAATTAGTGCTATTTATGCACGCAGGTGAAACGGAAGACGGTAAAGCGATTTATACAAATGTGCTTTACGGAATTATTATCGCAGTCGTTACAATAATTGGTTCATTATTGATTTTAATTTGGGATATGTAATGGACATGGAAAAAGCTTGAATCTTGCATTCAAGCTTTTTTATTATTTGACTGAAATTCAAATTGGATTAAATGAAGAAATAGGCCAATGAGTAATAAATAAAAACTCCCTTTCACGATACTAATACCGTACCACATTGATAGATTGGAAACAAAACTAATTCCAAATAATATCAAACCCAAAATAAAAAGCAACGCAAACAGATTCATAAAATATTTCAACATGGTCCTATCCCCCTTGCTGTCAACAATCGTGAATACCCTTTTGTATATTTTCCGTTCACAATTTAGACAAATTTTTTCTTAAAAAAATAATACCATACTTTTTATACTTCAAACATAATAATTGTATTTTATGAACTTTTTTTGTTTTATGTTTACACTTTTATTAAAATGACTTTCAATTCATCTTTTTAACTGCTCTCAAACTTTGTTCTCCTTATGCATATTCCTATCCATGACTTTTCGTTTTATTATTCTTACTTTTTTCATTTTTTAAAATATTTTATATTAATTATTTATAAAAAATCATTCTAATTTATATTGACGATTCAAATGAAAGCTGTTATCATTTTTCTAAACTTTTTAATATAACATAAAAACCTTGTATAAATTCAAGAATACGGCTTGAATGTTTCTACCAGCTACCATAAATAGCTTGTCTACAAGGAATGAAAACTTATTATACATAATATTTTTATTCCATTTTGTAGAGAAACTTTGGCCTAATTGTCGCCAAAGTTTTTTTATTGGGGAAATCTATTAGCTGTAAACTTGCTTTCATATATTCTTTGATAAAACTAGGAGAGTACATCATGAGAAACTTTTTTAAATTTACAGAACGAAATACATCCTATAAACAAGAAACATTAGCAGGGATTACGACTTTCTTATCCCTTGCCTATATTTTAATCGTTAATCCGCTTATTTTGAGCCAATCTGGGATGGATCAAGGAGCAGTATTCACTGCAACAGCTCTTACTGCCATCATTGGTACACTACTTATTGGGCTGCTTGCTAACTTTCCCATCGCCATAGCTCCCAGTATGGGATTGAATTCTTTCTTTACTTTTTCCGTATGTATTGGAATGGGGATTGACTGGAAAATTACACTAACTGGGGTTTTTGTTGCGGGCATTATTTTTACGTTATTAAGTTTAATGAAAGTTCGAGAAAAAATTATTACGATTATTCCATCAGATTTAAAATACGCCATCGCTTCCGGAATCGGGTTCTTCATCACGTTTATCGGTTTAAAAAATGGTGGTATTGTTATAAGCAATGAAGACACATTTGTTTCCATTGGAGATTTGACTTCACCGATGACTCTGCTTGCAATAGTTGGACTTACTATCACAATTATTTTATTAGTGCGTGGAATCAATGGCGGCATATTCTATGGAATGTGTATAACAACCATTATAGGTATGATGTGCGGCTTAATTGAAGTTCCTTCATCATTCATTGGGAGTATCCCAAGTATTGAAGCAACTTTTGGTGTCGTGTTTAATCACTTAGATGAAATATTTACACCTGAAATGTTGACAGTCATCTTTACCTTTTTAATTGTTGCCTTTTTTGATACGGCTGGTGCTTTAATTGGATTAACAAGCCAAGCTGGCATGGTCAAAGATGGTAAAATCCCGAATATAGGTAAAGGATTGCTTGCTGATTCTCTTGCCGGTGTATTTGGTGCTATTCTAGGAACTTCAACTCCTGCCACAAGTGTTGAATCGTCAGCTGGTATTGCTGTCGGAGGAAGAACGGGCTTTACATCTGTCGTCATTGCAGCGTGTTTCCTAGTTGCGTTGTTTTTCTCACCGCTTGTCAGTGTGATTTCGGCGGAAGTGACATCCGCTGCATTAATTATTGTCGGTGCCTTAATGGCAATGGAAATCCGTAAAATCAATTGGACAAAGTTAGAAATTGTAATTCCATCGTTTTTAACAATAATTATGATGCCACTTACGTCTAGCGTAGTTATTGGTATTGGATTAGGGTTTGTCCTTTATCCCATTTGTTTAATGGCTCAAAAACGTTTTAAAGAAGTTCATCCAATGATGTATTTACTTTGTATTCTATTTATTTTATATTTTGCGTTTTTCATCTAAGAAACACATTGATGAGTGATGTCAAAAGTAATAACCACTACATAGAATAGTCTAAAAAAATGCTGGTAGAAACCCTCCTCTGAATGAAAGTGCCTGTGAAATTTTTTACTGCGAAATTTCACAGGCAATTGTATTTTACACGCAATCCCATCATCGACACTTTATCTATTGTATTAAGAGTATTTTCGTTGTAGTCCTTCATGCTGATTACAATGAAAAACGGCTTTCAAAAGAACTTCTACACCATTTATTTTAAAAATATCAAAACCTTACATTTAGAGAGGCACTTCTAAATGTAAGGTTTTCATTATTACGCTTTTAATTTCAATGGCAAAAATGCATAATTTTCATGTGTAATAATGTCCAACGGTTGAACTTGAAGAGGGGCTGAAAATATTGGACCATCGATCACCGTTGTATGGAACTCGCCCCCTTCGCCGCAAGGATCAATAGATCTTTGCTGAAGCTCGTCCAAGAAGTCTCTAGTCAAGATTCTTCCTAAGTCTTCTATACGCATACCGAGTGATAAATTCACGGTTGTCACCATAGCTATAAAGCCTAAATCAATAAATTCTTCAACTAGCGAACGATGATTTTTAAGGTAAAGGGGCATGCTTAATGTGATCCCTACTTTATTTGTGACATCTGCGTGCCATGTTCCCTCATATGCTACGTCCACGTCTCCAGTCACGAGGACTTCCGCACCTTTTTTCTTCGCCTCTTGTAATAGCTCAATGAAATGTTGTTCATATGTTGTCCAGCTTGCTCCCCGTGAATAAATGGGATAACCAATAGCTTGAGCTTGCGCAGTTAAAAATTCAGGAGTCAGTCTGTGCGAGTGGGAATGTTCTTCTGTTTCATCCAGCATTGCAATTAGTCCAAGTGGTTCTGCTACTTGCTTCGCTTTATATAAAGCAAGCATACTATCCTTTCCCCCGCTAAAGGATGCGATAAATTTTTTATTTTTTACTCTTTCCAGCCAATCATTCACTATCGTTTCAGCCTTTCAATATATGTTTTTTCTTATTTATTATAAACCCTTTATAGACTCAGTGCTTCGAAAAACAAAAAACGAATTAAAGTGTAAAATAGCTCTACTTCTATAGTTACAATTTGCTATATAGAAACAAACAGTTTGAATTCGAAACTGGCTGTATAGAGAGCATTAATTTTAAATATCGCTCCCTTTTATTTTTGATTCATCATTTTTTCATAAGCTGTTTAAACAATACCTCTTTAAATGCTTGATCATGTTCAATTCTAAAGGCTCTTTCAAAACTTTCTTCCGCATGTTTTTTCATAAAACTTTTTGTAAATCGTAAAGTCTCAGCAGGAGATTCTAAAATTTGTTTAGCTATTTCAATACATTTATTTAATACTTGATCACTTTCCACAAGGTAATTAACTAATCCAATTTCATACGCTTTTTTTGCATCAATTATTCTTCCTGTAAAACAAATATCCTTCGCAATTCCTTCTCCAACTATCCAGCGAAGTGGAGTAAAAATAGGAGGAGCTCCAAATTTTATTTCGGGATGTGCAAAAGTTGCATCAACTGAACAGATCCTCAAATCACATAAAGTAGCTAAGTCAAATCCTCCGCCATACGCTAAACCATTAATCCCAGCAATTAATGGTTTAGGAAAATGCCAAACATCTCTATGATATTTAGCAGAAGATTCATATATTTCATCAAATAAAGTTTGGTCTGAGAACTCTTTCAAATCAAAACCACTTGAAAATGCATTCCCTGCACCCGTAATAATAACGACACCAATCTCATCACATTCTTTCCACTTATTTAGACATTCTGATACTTCTCTTCTTAACGTAATGTTAATAGCATTCTTTTTTAATGGTCGATTCAGGATAATAATCCCTATGCCATCTGCCCTTTTCTCCACTAAGATTTCTTTATACATATTCAATCCTCCTTCAGTTGTTTCTGATAGAAACCAATCGGTCTCTTTTTGTAAAAAATAAAAATTCTGCATAGCAGAGATTAGTTTACTAATGTCTGTAAATACTTCTCTAAATTTTCGCAAACAGTTAATAAATATTTTGAATCTTTATAAAGCTTGGTTAGTGCCAATCCTCCTTCCAACGAAGATATGAAAAAAATAGCTTGCTCTTTTGCGGATATTTCGGAATGAAAAGTTCCTTTTATTCTTCCAGATTCGATAATCTCAGTAATCATTTCTATTAGTCTAAGCATCGTTTTTTGTGCATGGGGTAGTATGTCGCTATCTTGTTGACAGTCCATCTCAATCGATGCATTGAAAATCGGACAACCACCTGCAATCGGAATATCATTTGCTAAATTTTTAAATACTTCAAAAAAAGTTTTTAATAAAGTCAATTCATCACTTTCTAACGTTGTTTTCTCTAAATAGAAATTTCTGACTTTTTTCACCGCAAAGTAGAAGGCTTCAATCATTAATTCATTTTTATCTTTAAAATGCCTATATATTCCCCCTTTTTTCAATCCGGTTTCATTCATAATATCTGACAATGATGTTTGGTAATACCCTTTTTCATTAAAGATTTGAGCAGATTTTTCAATGATTCGTTGTCGTGTTTTTTCACCTTTTCGCATCGTGATCTCCCGTTTTCATCATTAGTGTTGATAAATGAAGAAGCCTAGGTCAATTTGCTAATATAAGTAGATAAAAAATTTGTAATACATTCTAATTGTCAATATGCTTATTTTGTTAAATTTATAACTCCTAATGTTTTTTTAATGTTGAAAAAAAGAGGAATTATGTTCAACTATTGGAACATAATTTCCTCTTATTGATTTATAACCACGATTTTTTCTTGTATTCATCAACTTTTTAGTAATGATTGATACATCTCCTCTAATGAAATTACACGTCCTTTATCATCTTTATAAACAACATGTTCAGGTTTGAAATGGATTGGCGATTCAAGACCACAAGCAGCCGCAATACGGAAAAGTCCTTCCCTTAAGGTGATGACATAATTAGCCGTACGATATTTCTTTTCATCAACGACAAGAGCTTTTTGCAAATCAGGGTCTGTCGTTGCAACACCGACAGGACAAGCATTTGAATGGCATTTTAATGCTTGGATGCATCCTACAGTAATCATAAATCCACGTGCGATGTTGACAAGGTCCGCTCCCATGGCTAAGGCAATCGCAATCCGGTCTGCAGAGAACAGTTTGCCGGAAGCGATGATTTTCACCTGATTCCGTACACCGTAATTGATTAATGCACTGTGAACTAATGGCAAGGCGGATTTAATTGGCAATCCGACACTATCTGCTAACTCTTGGAAGGATGCACCTGTTCCACCTTCCCCACCATCAACCGTAATGAAATCGGGACCTTTTCCAGTCTCTTTTATCGCTTTTGCTAAAGCTTCTGATTCATCGGGGCTTCCAATAACTACCTTCATGCCAACGGGTTTTCCTGTTTTTTCTCGAATTTGTTCCATAAATTCAAATAATGAAGGGAAATCATTAAACTCTTTAAATCGGTTCGGACTATCGATTGCTTTAAACGGCTCCACCATACGAATTCTTGCAATTTCCTCTGTCACCTTTTCAGCGTCGATATGGCCACCTCGTGTTTTCGCACCTTGAGCTAATTTAATTTCGAATGCCTTAATCTGTGGAATCTGACTTTTTTCCAATAATGCATCCCAATTAAAATTCCCTTCTTTATCTCGCACACCAAACAAACCAGGGCCGATTTGCATAATGATATCGACATTACCTTTTAGATGATATTCTGAAAGCCCTCCTTCCCCAGTGTTCATCCATGTCCCTTTCGCTAATCCTAACCCCTCTGATAAGGCAGTAATGGCATGATCTCCTAAGGATCCATAACTCATAGCAGACATGCCGATTTGCCCTTTCACAATAAACGGATGTTTCGTTTTTTCTCCAATGACAATTGCATCTTCATCATGTAATAAAAATGCCTTTGAAACATGATCTTCAAATATTTCCTTTCTTTGGCCAAATAAAGGCTCTTTCACTAAGAGGTATCTTTTTGTCTTTACTTTTTCATCGTCCATTTTTAATTCTTCCGTTAACTTAGGAAACATGGAGTTGCGAATATAAAAACCGGGTTTTTCAAAATCTCGAAGTGAACCAAAACCAATTACATCCCGTTTATATTTTGCCGATTTGACAATAGTTTGATATTCGATACGTGAAAATGGCTTACCCTCAGTATCATTGTTAAATAAATATTGGCGCAATTCTGGACCAATCGTTTCAAATAAATAACGGGCTCTCCCAATTAGTGGATAATTGCGAAGTACAGGATGTTGCTTTTGCGTCCGGTCAATAAAATATAGATATAATCCAATCACGACAAGAATGAATAAAAGGAAGCCTATTAGTACCGAACCAATTACAATCAGCACATCTGCAAGATTCAATATGGATACCTCCAAACAATATTAATTGAAAAAAATCCCTATAGTTTAGATTTCTCAATCATATGGAAACTATTCAATTTTAGTTGCGAGAATTCCGATGATTTATTTTCTTCATTTCTGTCAGAAAGAATTTAGACTAAAAATCTGCTGCTTCTAGAATCTGATCCGCCAATAAAATCTATACATTAAACATTTGGAAAATATATCTATTTTACAAACTACTTAATAAATCGTTCCCTCAAATATTTAAATAATTGACAAAACTTTGCTTTTAATAGTCAAACTCCAAAAGATAATAGTCAATTGCTAGCACATATTAGTCATAATCTGTAAGATAATAGTCAAAGTAATGCTCTTAATAGCCAAACAAATAAAACCGTCCTTACTACAAAATCATGCAAAGTCAAACTATGAAAGATATAGCCAACCTTTACAATATTTCATCTCCAAAATTAAAGGGCAGTCTAAACAAAATTCTAGACTGCCACGAAAAACAACCTATCCAAATAAACTCCCCACTGCAGTAATAGAAGTCGCTAAATCTTTTCGATAGTTCGAATCCTTTTCATTTAAACTATTGATGCTTACCTCATTTCCTCCAAGCGAGGAGTGAACATACAGTCCATTCCCCATATACATGGCGATGTGTCCAGGGAAATAAAGCAAGTCGCCTTTTTGTATTTTTTCAAAGGGTATTTCCTTGATTGGGAAACCTTCTACAATTTGTGCATCTCGGTAAATATAAACACCATTCAACATGTATGCCATAGAACATAATCCAGAACAATCAATTCCCAGCGGCGATTTTCCTCCCCAACGATAAGGCGCCTTTAAATAGCTCAATGCAGTTTGAACAACATTTTCTCGAAACGCTTCCTCAGAATCCAATTCTACAATTCTTTCACGTATCCAATAAGAACGACTATAACCAATCTCGCCATTCACCAATTTTACTTTAACCCATTCTGGATTCAAACTCGAATCTTCCACTAATGAAATAGAAGATCCCTTCACTAATGTAGCGATTTTCGCGCTTTGAATTTTTGGTTCCGCTAAAATATCTGCGAAGTTTTGAATGATGACATGTTTTGCTTCTTTATCCCATTGCCCAGCTTTTCCTTCATTGATGAGCAATTTTTCTTTTAAACAATACCCCTTATATCGATAGGCGGTTTGAACATGTACCCAAGTGCCACAATCTTCGAGTATCTCAACAACCATGCCATATAATACTTCGTCAACACATTCAGAAGTAGAATACGGGTGTTTATGTAGGGGTACAATCATATCACTTGCAACTGCTTTCATAGGGTATCCCCCCTATTCGAAATAGTCATATACGATTTTGGAAATGCGGCCGATGAATCGCTTTCCGAATTCAAAATCATTTAATTCCGTTAGAAAAACTCCGATAAAATAGTCCATAGTTGGATGATAGACAATTCCTGCATCATGACAAACCGTATCCAAACTGCCTGTTTTATGGGCAATCCGGACGTCCGCTATATATCTCTTTAAGCGTTCATAGTCTCTTTGCTTGCACAAAATATCAATTGCTATTTTATTAAATTCGTCTATTAATAATTGTTGTTGATAAATCAATGAAAATAAATGTGCCATATCTCTCGCAGTCGTCACATTATCGTACCCAAGATTTATTTTTTCAAAATCCATCATTTTGCGTTCCAGGTTTGTATGAGCCAAACCGATTTTCTTAAAATAATGGTTCAACTTTTCAAAACCAAGTAAATCAATGAGTTCATTTGTTGCAGAATTATCGCTCGTAATAATCATCCATAATAGCAACTCATAGATGGTACAGGATGTTAAGTCTTGCTCCGTGATTACACTAAAATCCACTTTATTTTCTGGTGAAATTTCTACTACATCTGTTAAAGAAAATTGATTTTCTTGTACATAATGCAATACAGCTAATAAAATGGGAACTTTTATAATACTCGCACTTGGAAAGACTTCATCCATCTTTTCAGCAATCAGGTATTGATCCGTTTTCAAATCTTTCACAACAAGATGCACCTTACAATCTGCTTCATCTAGCAAGGTTCGGATTTGCTCCATCCTAATCGCCACCTACCCCATTACTTTTATCATTCTCAATTCGGTATTAAATGAAATCTTCTTGCCTAATGGCAGCGTCATCGTAGGCAGCACATGACCACATGTAATGTCCATTAAGATCGGTTTACCTGTCGGAACTAATATTTCTTCAAATATAGTGTGCAATCGTAAACTTTGTTCAGGCTTATCTGGATTTTGTGGACCACAATTTGTCCAAGCTCCCAGCAAAATGCCCACAGCATCATCCAGTTTACCTGCAAGTTTTAATTGTGTAAGCATTCGATCAACACTTCGCTCATATTCATCGATATCTTCTAAAAATAATATTTTTCCTTTCGTATCAATTTCATATGGAGTTCCTAATGATGAAGCCACCAATGTCAAATTGCCGCCAACCAATTCACCAGTCGCTTCACCTGGTACTAATACTTTCACGGGATTCCCAGGTGCATTTTCTAAAAAATAATCCGTGCGTTCTGTATCCATGACGCTTGTCAAAAACGAATTCCACGTATAATCGTCCATTTCATCTTTAATGAATTCCGTAGATGGCATAGGCGAATGGAATGTAACAAAATGACATAATTGGTTGAATACAATATGAAGCGCTGTGACGTCACTATACCCAGCAAAAACTTTTGGGTTTTCTTTAATCATCTCTAAATCCAACAATGGCAAAATTCTTTGGGCACCATATCCTCCGCGAATGCAAAAAATCCCATCAATTTCAGGATTGCGGAACATTTCATTGATTTCTTGTGCCCGTAAGTCATCTTTTCCAGCTAAATATCCATGCCTTTCTTTGCAAGTTTCGCCTACAACGACGTTAAAGCCAAGGTCTTCAATTGCTTTGATGGCTCTAGGCAACACTTCAGATGGAGTTGGACTGGACGCACTAACCAACCCAATCGTATCACCCTTTTTTAACGATTTTGGTATTCTCACATGCTAACCCCCATTCTTCTCGTTTCACGGTAACGGGCAATTTCTTCTTCGTTTGCCAATACAAAATGTCCCTTTTCTATTTCAATAAAAGAAGGCGGCATTGTTTCATAGTTATGCTGAGTAGGGTCATAGATTTCCACCTTTTTACTACGTTCTTTATACGGATTTGGTTCAGGCACAGCTGATATTAATGCACGGGTATAAGGGTGAATGGGATTGGAAAACAATTTTTCTGTTTCTGCCAATTCCACAATATTCCCCTTATAAATCACTGCCGTTCGATCTGTGAAAAAGCGAACAATGGATAAATCATGGGCAATGAATAAATAAGTTAAATTATTTTGTTGTTGTAGGTGTTTCATTAAATTCAATACTTGCGCACGGATGGAAACATCTAAAGCTGAGATTGGTTCATCTGCAATAATAAACTCTGGTTCCATCACTAAAGCACGAGCAATTCCAATTCGTTGACGCTGACCACCTGAGAATTCATGAGGAAACCTTGAGGCAAATTCCGGTAAAAGGCCAACTTGTAGCAAAGCATTTCTTATTTTCTCTTGTCGTTCTTTTTCACTGGAATAATTTTTAGTATTTATTAAGCCTTCACTAATGATATAGTCCACTTTTGCCCGTTCATTTAAAGAAGCCATTGGATCTTGGAAAATCATTTGAATTTTTTGTGTGATTTCACGATCCCAATCACGAGGGATTTTTCCATTGATTTTCCTTCCTTTAAATAATATCTCCCCACTTGTAACTTCATTAATGCGCATAATCGCACGGCCAATCGTTGTTTTTCCTGAACCAGATTCTCCTACTAATCCAAATGTCTCTCCTTTATAAATTTGAAAGCTGACATCTTTGATGGCTTCAAACTTTTTCTTACCTTTTCCAAAGGTCACATTTAAATTTTTCACTTCAAGTATTACTTCGCGATTAGCCATTTGCGTATTGTCTCCCTTCTTCAAAAAATTTTTTCAACACTTCGGGAGGCTCTACTTTTGGGGCATTGGGATGAAGCAGCCACGTTTTGGCATAATGGGTATCACTGACTTTAAAGTATGGAGGGCGTTCTACAAAATCAATTTTCAATGCATATGGATTACGCGGCGCAAATGCATCTCCTTTAATTTCATTAAATAAATTCGGCGGCGTTCCTTTAATGGAATAAAGTTCTTTCCCTTTTTCCCCTAATTGTGGTAGTGATGAAATTAATGCCCATGTATAAGGATGTTTTGCATTGAAAAAGATTTCATCCGTTTTCCCAAATTCGATAATGTCACCTGCATACATCACCGCAACGCGATCCGCTACTTTTGCTACAACCCCTAGGTCATGGGTAATATAAATCGTTGTCAATTGATATTTTTCTTGGAGATTTTTCAACAACTGCAAAATTTGCGCTTGAATCGTTACGTCAAGAGCTGTTGTTGGTTCATCACAAATTAATATTTTTGGATTACATGCAATCGCGATGGCAATCACAATCCGTTGACGCATACCACCTGAAAACTCATGAGGATATTGTTTGTAACGTCTTTCCGCATCTTTTATTCCAACATCCCGAATTATTTGAAGAACTTTTTCGTAGGCTGATTTTCCCTTTAGTCCTTGATGCAAAATGACCGCTTCCTCAATTTGCTTCCCAATCGTTTTTAACGGATTAAGAGAAGTCATAGGGTCTTGCGTCACCATCGCAATTTCTTTCCCTCGAATTTTCAACCAATCATTTTCCGTTTTAAATTGCGCTAAGTCATAATCTTCATACAAAATTTTCCCTTGATCAATATAACCGTTTTTATCCAATAGCCCTATGATCGATTTCATTAATACAGATTTTCCAGAACCTGATTCTCCTACGATGGCTAAACTTTCACCTTTATATAAATCTAAAGATATATCACGAATAGCCGTCAGTTCTCGTCCACGCAATGTAAACTTTATGACTAGATTTTCAATGGACAAGATTTTGTTCTTCTCATCTACCATTTGAATGCCTCCTATACGTGATTTTTCGGATCAGCCGCATCAGCGAATGAGTTACCTATAATATAGAAAGAAATCGTAATCACACTTAATACGATACTTGGGAATAGTAGCTGATATCTTAAATCTGGAGACATCATTAATACTCGACCTTCGTTAATTAAGTTGCCTAATGATGGCTCACTTACAGGCAACCCTAAACCGATATACGTTAAAAATACTTCGGCTCCAATTGCATAAGGAACAGCTAAACTCATTCGCAACATAATGATTGAAATTAAATATGGTAACAAGTTTTTTAAAATAATACGATAGCTTGGCGTTCCTAACGTTCTTGATGCCAAGTTATATTCACGGTCACGCAAGATGACAATTTGGTTGCGAATAAATCTTGCCATCTCAACCCAGCCAGTTATACACATTGCCACAATAATCGTAGTGATATTTGGTCGTAATATTAAAGACATTAAGATCAATACAATCGTCGTTGGTATATTTTCAATCACGTTATAAGCATGAGTGAGAGGTGCTTCTAATTTCCTTGAATACCCCCACAGAGCACCGATGGTAATCCCAATAATCGCCTCAACAATAGCTACGACCACACCAATAAATAACGATGTTCTTGTTCCTGCCCATATGCGAGACCATAAATCTTGTCCAATGGAGTTTGTACCAAACCAGAATTCCTCGTTTGGTGGGACATTGCGGGCTTGGTAGCCAGTTTCAGGATCCAGGTAGATTTCCGTTGGCGATTTTTGGTTAGGTAAATATGGCTGAATCAGAACAAATAAAACAATCGCAATAACTAAAATCAATAAACTTACTGCTACTTTATTTTTTAAAAAAGACTTCCAAGTAGAGCGCCAATAAGAATAATTCGAATAGCCGATTTTTTCTGCATTGTTTTCATCTGCTACCGCAAATTCAAATAATTGTTTACTAGATTTGTCCGTAATATTGCGTATTTCTTCAGAATATAAGCCCATCAGCGAACACTCTCCCCTTTGCCGAATTTGATGCGAGGATCAACAAGGGCCATTGCTACATCTCCTAAAAATAATCCAATGATCCCTAAAGATGAGAAGAGTAATACAAGAGCTTGAACGACTGGATTATCTTGACGCTGGATGGCGTCAACGAGCAACCCGCCCATTCCCGGTATGGAATATAAAGATTCAATATAAATGGAGCCAGTGATAGTTAGCAAGATGGTTGCTGGCAAATACTGAGCCAATGGAATAAAAGCATTTCGCATAACATGTCTAAACATGATGGTGCGTTCTTTTACACCTTTAGCCCGCGCTAGTTTAATATAATCTTTGTTTAATTCATCGACCATATAACGTCGCATCCACATGGCATAAGAAGCGATTGGCCCTAAAGACAGTGAAATTAATGGCAACACCCAAGTAATGGGCTTGTTTTCATTAAACAACATAGGTAAATTCAAGAAGTCCGTTATATATACTTGAATGAGCAAGTAATAGACCATGGAAGGAACTGCCACAATGAACACAATATAGCCCGTCCCAAGCCGATCTAACCATCTTCCTTTAAATTGAGCCATGAAAATTCCTAATGGAACGCCCACGATAATGGATAAGGCAACAGCTGCGACTCCAAATGCAAATGAATACACGATTTTATCTGCAATAATATCAATAACGGGTACATCCGTACGATATGTAATGGATTTGCCCAAATCGCCACGCAATAAATCTAAATAAAAGTTTCCTAGCTGAACGAGGATTGGATCACGCAATCCTAAATTCGTTAAATAGACTTCTTGTTGTTCGGGTGTCATTTTATCAGCAGCGGCACCTAAATAACCTTCTTCAGGCAATAAGCGTAATAAAAAAAACACGACTGTAATAATGACAAATAGTGTAACCACTGACTGTAACAGCCGTTTTACGATATATCCTAGCATGAGAACCCCCCTTGTTTACCTAAATAAGAGAAGAAAGGAGATGTAAGTTAGCCATCTCCTTCTTCAAAGATCGACTATGAATCTTTTCATTTATTGAATAAATTCATAGTGAATTATTGACTTGCTTTAGCTAGCGCTTCAGCACGCTCTTTCTCCCATTGCGCTTTCGCTTCTTTAAATTCTTCGTTGTTCATCGGTTTGTCTAGCAATTTTTGCCCTTTAAATTTCTCCATTGTTACCCCAAATGGTGAATATTGTGCATCAAATGGATTTAATTTAGATGCTACGTATCCAGTGCCACCTACTTTGTAAGGAACAACGAATGCTTCTTCGATTAAGAAAGCTTCTGCCTCGGCAAACAATTCATAGCGTTCTGCAAAATCAATTGCTGCTTTCGCTTTGTTTACCATATTTTCATAAATCGGTTGACCATTCGTATCAGTATATCCTTCAGCTAATTCTGGTTTGTTATATGTTCCACCTATTGTAAATGGATCTGTATAAGTGGATGGATCTGCATAGTCTGGACCCCAGTTCACTTCCATAAATGCAAACTTTCCTGGTCGCCGAACTTCTCCAAGGAATCCCGTTGAAGGGCCAGCATAAACAATAATGTCAATATAATCTTTGCCTAACAAATTTTCCATTTGTTGTTCAATAACTTGAGAGCGGTTTGCCCAGTCAGGCATTCCAGAGTTATATGGCATTAATACTTTAACAGGGAAAGTCGCTTTACCTTGAAGTTCTGCCATCGCTTTTTCTTTATATTCAAGCGCTAAGTCAGGGTTAAATGAATCATTATTTGTAAACTTCGCTAATGGTTCTAATTGTGTATAGTCAACACCATCTATATCAACAAAGTTTTTAGGCGTAATCGTATTGTTTAATAATGATTCAGGATTATATGGTTCGTCCGTCAACATAGCAGAAACTCGGTCAAGCGCATGGAATAATGATTTACGGAAGTTTTTGTTGTTTACTGCAATCTTCCAGTTTTCCGGTTCATATTCTGCATCAAATTGTGGATTAAAGTTTAATGCATAGAAATATGAATAGAAGTTGCTTCTACTTTGACGAATTAATTCTTTTTTCTCTGAATCTTTGAACCAATCATCTAAAATGGCAGTTGGAATTGCCGCTTCGTCCACTTCTCCACGTAAGAATAATTCTGGTGCAACAGTAGCTGCTTCTTTGTTATACTTATATTCGATTTTGTCAATTAACACATTTTCATGATCCCAATAAGTCGGATTTTTCGTTAATACACGTTTATTTTGAGGTTCAAACTCAGTTAAAATATAAGAACCATTGTATAAAAGGTTTTCTTTTGATGTACCAAAGCTGTCTCCCTTTTCAGCTAAAAACTCGCCATATACCGGGAAGAAACATACATAGTTCAACATGGAAAGAAAGTAAGGTGTTGGTCCCTCCAATGTATATTCAAGGGTATATTCATCTAAAGCTTTTACCCCAACTTGAGAAAAATCTGTAATTTCTCCTTCATAGAATGCATTGCCGTTCTTCACAACAGTTGCAATCCATGCAGTTGATGATTCATTTTTTGCATCGAGCACATAATGTAATCCATCTACAAAGTCTTTTGCAGTTACTTCAGCTACTTCATTACCTTCATGGTCTACCCATTTCACACCTTTTCGAAGTCTAAATGTCCATACTGAAGCATCTTCATTTGTTTCCCACGATTCAGCTAAACCTGGTTGAACAATGCCGTATTTGTCATATTCAATTAATCCATCTACTAAGTTTGCAGCAACTGCAAATTCATTAGTTTCAGATGTTTTTAAATAGTTGAGCGTTTTTACTTCTCCGGAATATACTGTGCGAAATACAGATTCATCTTTTGTTTCTTCATCATCGCTACAAGCTGTTAGCATCATAACGATACAAGCGAGCAAAAACAGTAAATACTTTTTCATAGAACCCCCCATTTTTTCTCTAACTTTCTATTGAAAATCCTAACCCAGGATTCTCCGACATTCTAATCCATTGGCTTTCGAATGTTGGACCACCTGAAATAGGATCTTTCAAACATAGGCTTGGCCCATCTAAATCAACGAGCGTAATGTTCTTTTGTGACGCAGCAAAATGAGCCGCAGCGCTTACGCTAATTTTTGTTTCCAACATGCAACCAATCATGCATGCAATTCCATTCGCTTCTGCAATATGGGAAATTTTTTGTGCCTGATAAATACCACCCGTTTTCATCAGTTTAATATTGATACAATCACAAGCACGCATTTGAATAACCTTAAGTGCATCTTTTGCTGAAAAAACGCTTTCATCTGCTAAAATATTTGTTTCTGTATGAGCTGTTACATAGTGCATGCCTTCCAAATCAGCATAGTGAACAGGCTGTTCGACTAATTCGATGTTGACATTTGCATCCTCCAATTTACGAATTATTCTGACAGCTTGTTTTGGAGACCAGCCTTGGTTGGCGTCTACACGAATTTGAATGTCAGGTCCCACAGCCTTTCGGATAGCGATAACTCTTTCCGCATCACTTTCAGGATCTTTCCCAACTTTCACTTTTAAAATTTGATAACCACGTTTCACTGCTTTCAAGCTGTCATTGACCATCGTTTGTGCATCATTAGCACTAATGGTGATATCC
>SMEK01000324.1_pt1 | contig 19063 bp, 14 predicted proteins | sample 2456371 | NCBI WGS metagenome assembly SMEK01 (sample SAMN10132590, study PRJNA489261) | soil metagenome | isolation source: day1 antibiotic-loamy sand soil ammended with composted manure from dairy... | place: USA | collected 2015-04-01
CCATCGCGTTGCCATGTCCGGCGCCGACGCCGTTCCGCGCCATATCGCCATCGTGATGGACGGCAACGGCCGCTGGGCGAAAGCCCGCCACCGCCCGCGCAGCTTTGGCCACAACGCCGGTCGCAAGGCCGTGCGCGAAGTGATCGAGGCGTGCCTGCGCGAAGGTGTGCAGGCGCTGACGCTGTTCGCGTTTTCCAGCGAAAACTGGCAGCGCCCGGAAGACGAAGTCAGCGCGCTGATGGGCCTGTTCGTGCGGGCGCTGGACAAGGAGGTCGATGAACTCCACGGCCATGGCGTGTGCCTGCGTTTCATCGGCGACCTGGATGCCTTCGACGAACCGTTGCGCCAGCGCATGCGCGCGGCGATGGCCCGTACCGCCGGCAACGACAAGCTGCAGGTGAACATCGCGGTGAGCTACGGCGGTCGCTGGGACATCGTGCAGGCTTGCCGTCACGCCGCCGCCGCGGTGGCGGGCGGCCAACTGCAGCCAGACCAGATCGACGAGGCCAGGCTCGCCGGCTGGATGAGCCTGGCCGAACTGCCACCACTGGATCTTTTCATCCGCACCGGCGGCGAATGCCGCATCAGCAACTTCCTGCTGTGGCAGGTCGCCTACGCCGAACTGTACTTTACCGATACCCTGTGGCCTGACTTCGACCAGGCTTGCCTGCGTCGAGCCATCGAAGACTACGCCAGCCGGGAGCGCCGTTACGGCCGCACCGGTGAGCAGGTCGCCACTCTTTCCTGAGGATTCCCATGCTGCTTCAGCGCGTTCTCACCGCCCTGGTACTCGCGCCGCTGGCGATCCTGATCGTCCTGCTGCCGCCGACGGCGGTGTTTGCGGTGATCGTTGCGGTGGCGTTCCTGGCGGCATTGTGGGAATGGACCCAGCTCAGCGGCTTGAAGAACCGCGCATGGCGGATGGCGTTGCTGGTGCTGGCCGTAGCCGTGTTCGGATTGCTGTGGTGCAGCCGCGACGCAGTGACGCCGTGGCTGCTGGCCGCTGGCGTGGCCTGGTGGCTGGTGGCCTGCCTGTGGTTGCGCCATTTTGCGTTTGGTGCCGCGCCGACCCGCGAGAACCTCGCGCTGAAACTGCTGGCCGGCGCGTTCGTGATCTTTCCCGCATGGATCGCCCTGGTCGGCATCCATGGCAGGATGCCGCATGGCCATTGGTGGACCTTGCTGGCGCTGGTGATCGTGTGGGTTTCCGACATCGGCGCGTATTTCAGTGGCCGCGCCTTCGGCAAACGCAAGCTCGCCCCGCAAATCAGCCCGGGCAAAACCTGGGCTGGCGCTTGTGGCGCGATGGTGGCCGGCGTGCTGGTGGCCGTGATCGGGAGCTGGCTGCTCGACGTACGCGGTGGCCAGCTGCTCGCGCTGGCGGTGCTGGCCGCCGCCACGGTGGCGATCTCGATCGTCGGTGACCTGCTCGAGAGCCTGATGAAGCGCCACGCCCAGGTCAAGGATTCGGGCACCATCTTCCCCGGCCACGGTGGCCTGCTCGATCGCCTGGACAGCGTGTTCGCCGCACTGCCGATATTTGCCGCCGGCCTGTGGCTGACAGGGTTGCTGTGATGGCCACGGAAAAGGACCCGACCGGCCTTCGCCGGGTCGCCGTGCTCGGCGCCACCGGCTCGATCGGTGGCAGCACGCTCGACGTGATCGCACGCCACCGGCAGCACTTTCGCGCCACCGTGCTCACCGCCCATCGCCAGGTCGATGCACTCGTCGCCCTTTGCGTGCAACACCGACCGGATCTGGCCGTCATCGCCGATCCCGCGCTGGAAGCGGAACTGTCCCGCCAACTTGCCGTCGCTGGCGTGCGCTGCGAGGTGGCCAGCGGCCATGCGGCACTTACCGCGGCGGCGGCCAGTGACTTGAGCGATACCGTGGTCGCGGCGATCGTCGGCGCGGCCGGGCTGGACTCCACGCTGGCGGCCGCCCGTACCGGCAAACGCCTGCTGCTGGCCAACAAGGAATCCATCGTGATGGCCGGGCCACTGCTGCTGCAGGCGATGGCTGCCGGCGGCGGTGACCTGATCCCGGTGGACTCCGAACACAACGCGATCTTCCAGTGCCTGCCCGGTGGGCGTCCCGCGCTGGACAAAAGCGGCGTGCGCCGACTGATCCTGACCGCCTCCGGCGGTCCCTTTCGCGGCCGCACCAGGGCACAACTGGCAGGTATCACCCCGGACCAGGCCTGCAAGCATCCGAACTGGGTGATGGGCCGCAAGATCTCGGTCGATTCGGCCACCTTGATGAACAAGGGGCTGGAGGTGATCGAGGCGCACCATCTGTTTGGTGCCCGCGCCGAGGTGATCGACGTGCTGGTGCACCCGCAAAGCCTGGTGCACTCGATGGTCGAGTACGTGGACGGCTCGGTGCTGGCCCAGCTTGGCAACCCGGACATGCGCACCGCGATAGCGCACGCGCTGGGCTGGCCACGGCGGGTCGAATCCGGCGTGCCGTCACTGGATCTGGCGGCCTGCGCCCCGCTGCAGTTCGAGCAGCCGGACCTGACCACCTTCCGCTGCCTGGACCTGGCATTCCAGGCGTTGCGCGCCGGCGGCGATGCGCCGGCCGTGCTGAACGCTGCCAACGAGATCGCGGTGGAGGCGTTCCTGGCCGGTGCACTGCCGTTCCTGTCGATCGCCGACGTGGTCGAGGCGGTGCTTGCGGAACTGCCGGGGCAAGCCGTGGTCGATGTCCCGACCCTTTGTGAACGCGACCTCGCCGCCCGGGAGGCGGCCCGCCGCGTTCTGCGCAATGCTTGCTGATATTCTTGGTTCGATGACTTTTCCGTACGGTATTTGATGACTCCCTTCTTCGGCTCGGTATTCTGGTTGCTGGTCACGCTTGGCGTGCTGGTGACCTTCCATGAGTTCGGCCACTACTGGGTCGCACGCCGTTGTGGCGTCAAGGTGCTGCGTTTTTCAGTGGGTTTCGGCAGCGCGATCTGGAAGCGCGTGGCGCGCGACGGTACCGAATACCGAATCGCGGCGATTCCGCTGGGCGGCTACGTGAAGATGCTCGACGCCCGCGAGGGCGAGGTCGATCCCGCGCTGCGCGACCAGGAATTCACCGGCAAGTCGGTTTGGAAACGCATCGCCATCGTGGCGGCCGGCCCCGGCTTCAACCTGATATTCACGATTGCCGCGTTCTGGCTGATGTTCCTGCTGGGCCGCCCCGATGTGGCACCGTTGATCACCGCCACGCCGCAGAGCATCGCCGCGCAGGCTGGCGTGCAGACTGGCGACCGCATCCTCAGCGTCAACGGCCAGACCGTGAATACCTGGACCGATTCGATGGGCGCCGTGGCCAACGCCTTGCTCGGTCGCGCGCCGATGCCGATGACGGTGCGCGGCAGCGACGGCAACACCCGCCAGTTGGTGTTACCGCTGAACCAGTTGCCGCCTGGCGAGGATATCGGCCAGTACCTGGGCAAGCTGGGCCTCAAGCTGGCGCCACCGCCGGCCATCGCCGCCACCGTGATGCCCGGCGAACCGGCCGCGCTGGCCGGCATGCGCAGCGGCGACCGCATCATCAGCGTCAATGGGCAACCCGTGGGCGATTTCATCGCATTCGGCACGCAGGTGCAGGCCGATGCCGCCAAATCGCCGACGATGGCCGTCGTCGTCGAACGCGCCGGCAAGCGGCTGGCGCTCGACGTCACCACCCGATGGCAGTCGCTGGAAGGGCAGGCGCCCAAATGGATAATGGGCGTAGGTGCAGCGCCGATCGAGCGCGCCACGGCGCACTACGGCCCGATCCGTGCGCTCGGTGCCTCGCTGGAAACGACCTGGCGCCATACCGCGCAAACCTTCGGCATGCTGGGCAAGATGCTGACCGGCGAGGCTTCAACCAGGAATCTGTCCGGCGTCATCGGCATCGCCTCGGTGGCCAACCAGTCGGCCAACATGGGTTTGCCGTATTTCCTGCAATTCCTGGCGCTGGTGTCGCTGAGCCTAGCGATCCTCAACCTGCTGCCCATCCCGATCCTGGATGGCGGCCACCTGCTGTATTATCTTGTGGAGTTGGTCAAGGGCAGCCCGGTCAGCGAACAGACGATGATCGTCGGCCAGTACATCGGCCTGGCGTTGCTGTTCACCCTGATGGGGCTGGCGTTCTACAACGATATTCACCGCATGCTGCTGTCATGATGACCGGTGGCCGCTGCATGCGGGCGACACGCCAGCCTGCGCAGGTCGCAGCGTGGCGCAGCGGCGTGTCATGCACTACGCGCTCCCCGCGGGGCGCGGCTTTTTTTTCGAGGCAGGGCTCGTCCCTGCCTCATGCGTTGATCGGGGTGGCCATGCTGGCCGCTCCATCGAAATAACCAACGGAATCGACGATGAAGCGTATCGCCGCGCTGATCCTGCTTGCCTCCCTCTCCGCCAACGCGTTCGCGTTCGATCCGTTCGTGGTGTCGGATATCCGCATTGACGGCCTCAGCCGCATCTCGGCCGGCACCGTGTACAACTACCTGCCGGTGAACAAGGGCGATCGCCTGACCAACGACGAGGCGCAGCGGGCCATCCGCGCGCTGTACCAGACCAAGTTCTTCAGCAACGTGGAACTCGACCGCGAGGGCGACATCCTGGTGATCAAGGTGGTCGAGCGGCCCTCGATCGCCAAGCTGACCCTGCGCGGCAACAAGGACATCAAGACCGATGACCTGAAGAAGGGCCTCAAGGAAATCGGACTCACCGAAGGCGAGACCTTCGACCGGCTGGCGCTGGACAACGTGCAGCAGGAGCTGATCCACCAGTACTACAACCGCGGCAAGTACAACGTCTCGGTCGACCCGCACGTGACCCGGCTGGATCGCAACCGCGTGGCCGTCGAGATCGAGATCCGCGAAGGCAAGGCGGCCAAGATCAAGGAACTGAACGTCATCGGCAACCACGCGTTCACCGACAAGGAGATCCGCGACGGGTTCGAGTCGGGCACCAGCAACTGGATGTCGTGGTACTCCAAGAACGACCAGTACTCCCGCGAAAAGCTCTCCGGCGACCTGGAAAAGCTGCAGTCCTACTACATGGATCGCGGCTACGCCGACTTCGGCGTCGATTCCACCCAGGTGGCGATCGCCCCGGACAAGCGCGCGATGTACATCGACGCCAGCATCAAGGAAGGCGAGATCTACAAGGTCAGCGACGTCAAGCTGCTCGGCGACCTGATCCTGCCCGAAGCCGACATGCGCAAACTGGTCTTCGTCAAGGATGGCGACACCTTCAACCGCGCCGCCATCGAGGCCAGCTCCAAGACGATCAAGGCGGTGCTGGCCAACATCGGCTACGCCTACGCCAAGGTCACCCCGATTCCGAAGCTGGACAAGGACAAGCGTACGGTCGACCTGACCATGTATGTCGAACCGGGCCAGCGTGTGTACGTGCGCCGGGTGGTGTTCCAGGGCAACACGCGCACCCAGGACAACGTGCTGCGCCGCGAGATGCGCCAGCTCGAGGGCTCGTGGTATTCGCAGGCCGCGCTCGACCGCTCCAAGATCCGCCTGCAGAAGCTCGGTTACTTCAAGACGGTCGACATCGACAAGAAGCTGGTGCCCGGCACGCAGGACCAGGTCGACGTCAGCGTCAAGGTCGAGGAACAATCCGCCGGCAGCATGCAGTTCGGCATCGGTTATTCGCAGTACTCGGGCATCATCCTCAACGCGTCGGTATCGCAGAACAACCTGTTCGGCAGCGGTGACAGTTTCTCGATCAGCGGCGAGCGCAGCACCTATTACACCCGCCTCGGCCTGAATTACTACAACCCTTACCTGACCGACAACAACATCGGCATCGGCTACAGCGCCAACTATTCCAAGACCGATTACGGCAATACGGACTTCGCCAACTACGCCACCAGCGCCAAAAGCTTCTCCACCTACCTCGGCATTCCGATCAGCGAAACCGACGGCGTGCGCGTTGGCCTGGGCGTATCCAGCAACAAGGTCAACCTGTTCCCGGGCTACAGCCCGCGTACGCTGGTCGACTACCAGAACCAGATCGGCAACAAGACGATCCACTCGTGGACCGGCACGCTGGGCTGGAACCATGACACTCGCAACGGTTACTGGGCGCCGACCCGCGGCGGCCTGATCTCCGCCACCACCGACATCGCCCTGCCCGGCTCGACCGTGCAGTTCTGGAAGCTCAACACCGAGATCAACCACTACTGGCCGATCGGCAAGGGCTTCGTGCTGTACCTGGATGGCCAGGTCGGCTACGGCAAGACCTACGGCAAGAACGGCATCAGCGACGACGCCTTCGACGCGCTGGCTGCCGCCAGCAAGGCAGACAACCCCAGCGGTGCCCACGTCATCACCGACATGCGCCAGGATCTTCCGTTCTGGGAAAACTTCTATTCCGGCGGCGTTCGCGACGTGCGCGGCTTCCAGGACTACACCCTGGGGCCACGCGCTTGCATCGACGGCAGTGAGCCTGATCCCAAGGGCATGTGCGGCGGTTACTACTACGCACAGCCGATCGGCGGCGCGTTCAAGGTGCTCGGTACCGCGCAGGTCTATCTGCCGCTGCCGTTCCTGAAGGACGTCAACACCGCCCGTGTTTCCTGGTTCATGGACGTCGGCAACGCGTTCAAGAACTACCAGAGCTTCGACGCCTCCGAGCTCCGCGCGTCCACCGGCCTGTCGCTGCAATGGCAGGCGCCGATCGGGCCGCTGATCATCAGCTTCGCGATACCGCTGCGTTCGAAGGCTGTCGACCGTCATTACGAGGAGCGCATCCAGTTCACCTTCGGCAGCCAGTTCTGACCTCGCCGACACTGGCAGCCTGTCGAACGCTGGTTGGCCGGGCTGCAATCTGCCTGCACGGTCCCTATTCCTGCCGATCCTTGGCCCATGGAACCACTGTGGGCCGGCGAACCGTCGAAAGCCTGGCCTCGCACAGCCCGACTTTCGCCTCGACCACCAAAGCCTGACAGGCTGCCAGGGCAACCCGGAAAGCGCGGCCATGCCGCGCTTTCCTTTTTTCCGGCCATGCGCTGCACCCTGCGGCTCCATCCCCTTACAATGGCCGGCAGGTTTTGGAGCACGCATGAGCGCAATCAACTACACGGTGGCCGAGCTGGCCGGGCGGTACGGCCTCGCCTTTCACGGCGATGGCGCACGTGTCATCGACGGCGTCGGCACGCTGGCCGGCGCTGGCCCGAGCCAGTTGAGCTTCCTTTCCAACAGCAAATACACCGCCCAGCTGACCAGCACCGGCGCCGGCGTGGTGGTGCTGCGCGAGGAGAACCTCGCCGACTGCGCCACCACCGCCTTGGTTGCCCGGGATCCCTACGTCGCCTACGCCAGGATTGCCGCGCTGTTCGAGCGGATGCCCGCCGCACCGCCGGGCATCCATCCCAGCGCCGTGGTCGCGGCGGATGCGCGGATCAGCGACAGCGCCAGCATCGGCCCGTGCTGCGTGATCGAATCCGGTGCCGAGATCGGCGACGGCGCCATCCTCGGTCCGCATTGCATCGTCGGTGAACACTGCACGGTCGGTGCGCAATCACGATTGGTCGCCCGGGTCACGCTGGTCACCCGCGTCACCCTGGGCAAGCGAGTGCTGGTGCACCCGGGTGCGGTGATCGGTTCGGACGGTTTCGGCCTGGCTTTCGACACCGACCACTGGATCAAGCTGCCGCAACTCGGCGGCGTGCGCATCGGCGACGACTGCGAGATCGGCGCCAACACCACGATCGACCGCGGCGCGCTGGACGACACCGTGCTGGAAGAGGACGTGCGGTTGGACAACCAGATCCAGATCGCCCACAACGTGCATGTCGGCGCACACACCGCGATGGCCGGCTGCGCCGCGGTGGCCGGCAGCGCGAAGATCGGCCGTTACTGCATGATCGGCGGCAATGCCGGCGTGCTCGGCCATCTCGAACTGGCCGACCGGGTTACCATTACTGCCAAGAGTCTGGTGACGCATTCGATTCGCGAGCCGGGGGAGTATTCATCCGGCACACCTTTGCAGGACAACCGCCAGTGGCGGAAGAACGCAGCGCGTTTCAAGCATCTGGACGAATACGCGCGTCGGTTGTCGACGCTGGAAAAGGACAGCAACAATGAGTGAAACACCCGCATCCATGGCGTTGCCCATCAACGTCGAACAGATCCAGCAACTGCTGCCGCATCGGTATCCGTTCCTGCTGGTCGACCGTGTGGTCGAGATCGTGCCCGACGTCAGCGTGGTCGCGCTGAAGAACGCCACCATCAACGAACCCTTCTTCCAGGGCCACTTCCCCGGTCACCCGGTGATGCCGGGCGTGCTGATCGTCGAGGCGATGGCGCAGGCCGCCGGCCTGCTGACCCAGATCAGCCGCCGCATCAAGGGCGACAACGGCAGTCCGCTGTTCTACCTGGTCAAGGTCGACAACGCGCGATTCAACGCGCCAGTGGTGCCCGGCGACCAGTTGCGCCTGGAGGTCAGCCAGAAGCGGGTGGTGCGCGGCATGGGCCTGTTCATCGCGCGCGCGCTGGTCGATGGCAAGGAAGTGGCAAGCTGCGAGCTGATGTGTGCCGCGAGGGCCGAAAAATGACATCGCCAGCCGTGATCCACCCCAGCGCACTGATCGACCCGAGCGCTGTCATCGGCGCCAACGTCAGCATCGGCGCCTACAGCGTGATCGGTGCCGACGTGGAAATCGGCGACGGCACGGTGATCGGCCCGCACGTGGTGATCGAGGGGCCCACCCGGATCGGCCGCGACAACCGCATCACCCAGTTCGCCTCGCTCGGCGGCGCGCCGCAGGACAAGAAATTCACCGGCGAACGTACCGAACTGGTGATCGGCGACCGCAACCTGATCCGCGAATTCGCCACGATCAACCGCGGCACCGGCGACGGCGGCGGCGTCACCCGCATCGGCAACGACAATTGGGTGCTGGCCTACGTGCACGTGGCGCATGACTGCCAGGTCGGCAACAACGTGGTGTTTTCCAACTACGCCGCGCTGGCCGGGCATGTGACGATCGGCGACTGGACGATCCTGTCCGGTTATTCCGGCGTGCACCAGTTCTGCAAGGTCGGCGCGCACGCGTTCATCGGCATGGGCTGCCTGGTCGGTCACGACGTGCCGCCGTTCGTGATGATGGCGAACGAGCAGCAAGGTCGCCCGCGCGGCATCAACAGCGAGGGATTGAAGCGCCGCGGCTTCGATGCCACCCGCATCGCCGCGATCAAGCGCGCCTACCGGACGCTGTACATGGCCGGCCTGTCGCTGCCCGAGGCTCGCGAAAAGCTGGTCGACCAAGCGCGCGAAAGCGAGGACGTGCGCGCCATGCTGGAATTCATCGGTCACAGCGAACGGGCGCTCGCGCGCTGATGCGGGAATCGGCCCTCCGACAAGCTCAGGACGGTGAAATGGAGAATCGGGCATGGTTGAAAGCCAAAGCACTCGCCGGCCTGCGCCGGCGTTTCGCGTGACAGCATGAATCCCGCCGCACAGCCGGAATCCGGAACCTCCGCGATGCCCGACTCCCCGCCCCCATCTCCGGGTTCCCCGACCATCGCCATCCTTGCCGGCGAAGATTCCGGCGACCAGCTCGGCGCCGACCTGGTCGTCGCGTTGCGCCAGCGCTATCCGCAAGCCCGCTTCGTGGGCATTGGCGGCGCGCGGATGCAGGCGCAAGGTTTCGAATCCTGGCATGACATCCGCGAACTTTCCCTGTTCGGTTTCAGTGAAGTGATCAGCCATCTGCCGCGCCTGCTGCGCCTGCGCAAGGCATTGCTCGCGCGGTTGTTGCAGCTCGCGCCAGCGGTGGTGGTCGGCATCGACGCACCCGATTTCAACCTCGGCGTGGAGCAGCGCCTCAAACAGGCCGGCTTGCGCACCGTGCATTACGTGAGTCCGTCGGTGTGGGCCTGGCGCGAGAAGCGCGCGGAGAAAATCGGGCGCAGCGCGCACCGCGTACTCTGCCTGTTCCCGATGGAACCGGAGATCTACGCCCGGCATGGTGTTGATGCCCGTTTCGTCGGCCACCCGCTGGCTGACCGTTTTGCGCTGGTGTCCGACCGCACCGGTGCACGCGATCTCCTGCAACTGCCGCAACGCGCGCCGGTACTGGCCGTGCTGCCCGGCAGTCGGCCGTCGGAAGTAGCCCGGCTGGGCCAGATTTTCATTGACGCCGCTACCAAGGTTGCCGCGGCACTGCCGGGGCTGCGCATCGTGGTTCCGTCAGCCAATCCACAGGTACACGCCCGGCTCAAGAGCCTGCTTTCGGACCTTCCGCCGGACGAAAGCGCGCCGTTGCTGCTGGACGGCCAGGCGCACGAGGCGATGCTTGCGGCCGACGTGGTGCTGCTGGCGTCAGGTACCGCCACGCTGGAGGCGATGCTGGCCAAGCGACCGATGGTGGTCGGCTATCGCGTGGCGCCACTGAGCTATCGGATCGCCCGCGCGCTGAAGATGTTGAAGACCGACGTCTACGCGTTGCCGAACATCCTCGCCCGCGCCAGTGGCATTGACGACGGCCACGGCGGTTTGCTGGTACCGGAACTGATGCAGGACGAATGCACCGCCGACAACCTCGCCGCCGCCACGCTGGCGCTGTTCCAGGACAGCGAACGGCGCAGCGCCATCGTTGGCGCGTTCGAGCAGTTGCACCGGATATTGCGCGGTGGCCTCGAAGGCCAAGCCGGAGATCGTGCCGCCGCCGCCATCGCGGAGTTGATCGATGCCGATCACGATTGAAAAGGTCGCGACAAGGAGTCGCCCAGCCACATCGGTCCGCGCGCCGAAAGCGCGCAAATCCAGCGTCCGCAACCTGCTCACGGCCGGCATCGACGAAGCGGGCCGTGGCCCGCTGGCCGGCCCGCTGGCAGTCGCCGCGGTGATCCTCGACCCGGCACGTCCCATCGCCGGGCTGGCCGACTCCAAGAAGCTCAGCGAGGCCCGGCGCGAGGCCTTGTACCCGCAGATCATCGAACGCGCGCTGGCGTATTGCGTGGTGCTGATCGAGGTGGACGAGATCGACCGCATCAACATTTTCCAGGCCACCATGACCGGCATGAGCCGTGCGGCGGCGGGTCTTTGCCCGGCCGCGTACGAGGCGCTGGTCGACGGCAACATGTTGCCGAAGGATCTGCCCTGCCCCGGCCGCGCGATCGTCGGCGGCGACGCATTGGAGCCGGCCATCAGCGCCGCCTCGATCCTGGCCAAGGTCAGCCGCGACCGCCTGATGAAGGCGATGGACGCGGCGCATCCCGGTTACGATTTCGGCACGCACAAAGGGTATTGCACGCCAGCGCATCTGGCCGCGCTGGAGCGGCTCGGGCCGTGTCCCCAGCATCGGCGAAGCTTCGCGCCGGTACGCCTGATGCTGGATCAGGGCCGGTTGTTCTGACGGACAGGCGTACCGCGCTCGGCCCGCGGCACCCGTCTCGTCGAACGCCAAATCCGCTTCCCAAGCCCCGCGCACATCGCTACGCTGGCGGCATTCCACGGGGGGATGAACCACATGCGCAGCCTCTGCGTCGCACTGCTCGGGCTGATGTTCTGCTTGACCGCCCACGCGCGCATGCAACCGGGCGACACGCCGCCCGACGCCCTGGGTACGACCCAGGATGGAAAACCGGTGACCGTCTCGTCGCTGCATGGCAAGGTCGTGGTGATCAGTTTCTGGGCCAGTTGGTGCAGCTACTGCATGAAGGAGATGCCGGTGCTGGCAAGCCTGCAGGCACTGACCACCGAGCGCGGCCTCGACCTGCAGGTGGTCACGGTGAATCACAAGGAGGAACGGCGCACCTTCGTGCGCACTGTGCGCGCCTTGCGGCCGAAGCTGCCCGGCCTGCTGATGACCTGGGATCGCGATGGAACCCTGGGCCAACCCTACGGCACCGACAAGGGCATCCCGGTGATGGTGATGCTGCATCGCGACGGTCGCGTGGCTCAGGTGCACGTGGGCTATGGAGAGGACATGCTGGATACCATCGTGGCCGAGATCAACACCCTGCTCGCCGAGCCGATGCCCGTTCCGGCAGCCGTGGCGGCTCGCTGATTTCAAGAGGCATGTGGTGCGCCGCCGCGATTTGCGCAAAGCGCACGGAAGTCAATCTTGCCGCTACAACGGGGGCCGGGTAGCCTGCGTGGACTCACTGCGTAAATCTGCATGACCGCCCGCTATACCCACCTGCACCTGCACAGCGAATATTCGCTGGTCGATTCGACCATCCGCATCAAGGCGCTGGTCGCCGCCTGCGTGCGCGACGGCATCCCGGCAGTGGCGTTGACCGACGACAGCAACATGTTCGCGCTGGTGAAGTTCTACAAGGCCTGCAGTGCCGCCGGCATCAAGCCGATCGGTGGCTGTGACCTGCGCATTTCCGCCGTGGATGATCCACGCCCGTGGCGGCTCACCGTGCTGTGCCAGGATCACGACGGCTACCTCAACCTGTCACGGCTGGTTTCGCGCGCCTGGCAGGAAGGCCAACACGGCGGCCACGCACTGGTCGACGAGCGCTGGCTCAGTGCCGACGCCACCAGCGGACTGATCGCGTTGCTCGGTCGCGAAAGCGAGGTCGGCCGGATCGCCACCAACCAGGGCATCGAGGCCGCCCTGGCGAAACTGCGCCCGCTGGTGCGGCTGTTCCCCGACAGGCTGTATCTCGAACTGACCCGTTGCGGCCGCGAGGGCGAGGAAAACTGGAATACCGTCGCGCTGGCATTGGCCGCCGAACTTGCGCTGCCGGTCATTGCCAGCAACGACGTGCGCTTCCTCAAGCAGGACGACTTCGCCGCGCACGAAGCGCGCGTGTGCATCAACCAGGGCCGCGTACTGGCCGACCCCAAGCGCCCGCGCGACTACAGCGACCAGCAATACCTGAAGACGCCCGAGGAAATGGCGGCGCTGTTCGCCGACCTGCCCGAGGCGCTGGAAAACACCGTCGAGCTGGCGAAGCGCTGCACGCTGGAACTGAAGTTCGGTACTTATTACCTGCCCGACTTCCCCGTGCCCGAAGGCCACGACCTCAACAGCCACATCCGTGAACTGTCGCGACAGGGCCTGGAGGAGCGCCTCAGCCTCGCACCGCTGGCCGGCGGCCACAGCCGTGCCGATTACGACGCGCGACTGGAGCGCGAACTCGACGTCATCATCGAGATGGGCTTCCCCGGCTACTTCCTGATCGTCGCGGACTTCATCAACTGGGGCAAGCAAAACGGCATCCCGGTCGGCCCCGGCCGCGGTTCCGGCGCCGGCTCGCTGGTCGCCTGGGCGCTGAAGATCACCGACCTCGACCCGCTGCAGTTCGACTTGCTGTTCGAGCGATTCCTCAATCCCGAACGCGTGTCGATGCCCGATTTCGACATCGACTTCTGCATGGATCGCCGCGATGAGGTGATCGACTACGTCGCGCGCAAATACGGTCGCGACCGGGTCAGCCAGATCATCACCTACGGATCGATGGCGGCCAAGGCGGTGCTGCGCGATTCCGGCCGCGTGCTCAGCATGCCGTACGGCCAGGTCGACCGCTTGGCCAAGATGGTGCCGCCGCGGCCACTCGATCTCACCTTGTCCGATGCGCTCGGCCGTTCGGAGAAATCGAAGAAAGAGACCGACCGCGTCGTCAAGGAATTCTGCGAGGCGTACGAGCACGACGAAGATGCCCACGCGCTGATCGACCTGGCGCTGAGCCTGGAAAACCTTACCCGCAACGCCGGCAAGCACGCCGGTGGCGTGGTGATCGCGCCGACCCCGCTGACCGATTTCGCCCCGCTGTACTGCGAAGCGGGCGGCGGCGGCGTGGTGACCCAGTACGACAAGGACGATGTCGAGGCAGTCGGCCTGGTCAAGTTCGACTTCCTCGGCCTGCGCACGCTGACGATCATCGACTGGGCGGTGAAGGCGATCAACCTGCGCCGGGCGAAAGCCGGCGAAGACCCGCTCGATATCTCGCAACTTCCGCTGGACGACCCCAAGCCGTACGAGCTGCTGAAAAAAGCGCAGACCGTCGCGGTATTCCAGCTCGAGTCCTCCGGCATGCAGCGCATGTTGAAGGACGCGAAACCCGACCGCTTCGAGGACATCATCGCGCTGGTGGCGTTGTACCGCCCCGGTCCGATGGACCTGATTCCCAGCTTCATCGCGCGCAAGCACGGCCGCGAGGAGGTCGAATACCCCGACCCCCGCGTCGAGCCGATCCTGAAAGAGACCTACGGCATCATGGTCTACCAGGAGCAGGTGATGCAGATGGCGCAGATCGTCGGCGGCTATTCGCTGGGCGGCGCCGATCTGCTGCGCCGTGCGATGGGCAAGAAGAAAGTCGAGGAGATGGTCAAGCACCGCGCGATCTTCCGCGAAGGTGCAGCAAAGGACGGCCTCAGCGGCGACAAGGCAGATTCCATCTTCGACCTGATGGAGAAATTCGCCGGCTACGGCTTCAACAAGTCGCACGCCGCCGCCTACGCGCTGGTGTCCTACCAGACCGCCTGGCTGAAGGCGCATTATCCGGCCGAGTTCATGGCCGCGACGATTTCGTCGGACATGGACAACACCGACAAGGTGGTGACCTTCCTCGACGAATCGCGCGCGCTCGGCATCGTCGTGCAGCCACCGGATGTCAACGCGTCCGAATACATGTTCGTGGCGATCGAGCCGAAGGTCATCCAGTACGGCCTGGGCGCGATCAAGGGCGTCGGCCAGGGCGCGTGCGAGGCGATCGTGGCCGAACGCGCGCGCGGCAGGTACACCGACCTGGCCGATTTCTGTCGTCGCGTGGACCCCACCCGGCTCAACCGCCGCGTGCTGGAGGCACTGATCCTGGCTGGCGCGCTGGATGCGCTGGCCGCCAACCGTGCCAGCCTGACGCTGCAGTTGCCCGACGCCATCAAGGCCGCCGAACAGCACCTGCGCGACAAACAGTCAGGCCAGAACGACATGTTCGGCGCGGCGATGGGTGACACCACGCCGGTGCTGAAAATCGATCTTCCCACCGTGCCCGAATGGCCGCTGGAGCAGAGGCTGCAGGGCGAACGCGACACCCTCGGTCATTACCTTTCCGGCCACCCCACCGATCCGTGGAAGGAAGAGTTGGCCCAGTTGTCGACCTGCCCGCTGGGCGAGATCGTCGACCGTTACCAGCCGCCCCGGCCGCGCAAGAACGACGACGGCGACAACAACCGGTTTCGCCGCGGCCCCGACACGCCGTGGACCGTCGCCGCCATGGTCACTGCCGTGCGCAAACGTGGCGACAGTGACGCCTTCGTGCGGCTGGAGGACGGCAGTGGCGTCATCGAAGTGAGCTTCTTCGGCGAGCTGTACCAGCAGATCGCGCCGCTGCTCACCCGCGACCAGATGCTGGTCGTCGAAGGCGGTTTGCGCATCGACGACTTTTCCGGCGGCGGTTTCCAGTTGCGCGCACGCAGCGCGATGTCGCTGGCCGATGCCTGCCGCAAGCATGCACGGTTGCTGCAACTGAAATTGAACGGCATCGGCCCGGATTTCATCACGCAATTGCAAAGCGCACTGGCCGGTTATCGCGGCGGCCACGCCAGCGTGACCCTGCACGGCTACCGGAATCGCCACGCCCAGGCCGATTTTGAACTGGGCCAGGACTGGCGCGTCGACGCCATCCCGGACCTGCTTCGTACCGTGCGTGCCCTGCCCGGGGTCAAGGCAGCGCGCCTGCGCATCGTCAGGCAGCAGGATTGACGAGCCGGGATTCGGAAGGGCGCGAGTCCGGACCATCGGCCCCGCAGGGCGGGGCCGACCTCCATTGCCGGGTCATTTCCTGCCCCGCTCCAACATGGCTTTCAGGTCGGCAAACGGATTACCCGTCGCCGGCGCCGCTTCCTCGACCGCCATCACGCCGCCGCGCACGTGATCGATATGCCGCGAGTGCTCGTTGTCGTGGCAGTACACGCACAGCAATTCCCAGTTGCTGCCGTCGGGCGGGTTGAAATCGTGGTCGTGGTTGCGGTGGTGAACGGTCAGTTCCTGCAGGTTCGCGCGGGTGAACTCGCGCGCGCAACGGCCGCAGACCCACGGGTACATTTTCAATGCGCGCTCGCGGTAGCCCAGCTCCCGCTGCTCGGCGGCGCGCCGCGCCTCGGCCACGATGCGGTCGAGTTTTGCGTTGTCAATGGTCGGTTTGGTCGGCATGGCGGAATCGTGGCTCGTGCGGTCGCTGGTTGATCCGGACGATAGCGCAATCGACCGCGCCCGACAGCCTGCCACAGCCATACGGCAGCGTTCTCGCGTTTTCCTGCGGGACGGTATACTGGGCCGCTTCCGTGCCATGAAATGCAACGAATGAACCCCAACTTCCTCGATTTCGAACAACCGATTGCCGAACTGGACGCGAAGATCGAAGAGCTTCGCCACGCCAGCGACGGCCAGGCGTTCAATATCGAAGACGAAGTTGCCCGGCTGCGCGAGAAGCTGAAGATCAAGACGGCCGAGATCTTCCGCAACCTCAACTCGTGGCAGACCACCCAGTTGTCGCGCCACCCCGCGCGGCCGTACACGCTCGACTACATCGGCGTGATCTGCGAGGAATTCCACGAACTGGCCGGCGACCGCATGTACGCCGAGGACGCCGCGATCGTGGGAGGGCTGGGCCGCATCAACAGTCGAGCGGTGGTGATCATCGGTCACCAGAAGGGCCGCAACACCAAGGACAAGGTGCGCCGCAACTTCGGCATGCCGCGTCCCGAGGGTTACCGCAAGGCGCTGCGCCTGATGAAGATGGCCGAACGCTTCGGCCTGCCGCTGCTGACCTTGATCGACACGCCCGGAGCCTATCCCGGCGTCGGCGCGGAGGAGCGCGGCCAGAGCGAAGCGATCGCCCGCAATCTGCTGGAAATGGCCGAATTGAAGGTGCCGATCGTGTGTACCGTGATCGGCGAAGGTGGTTCGGGCGGCGCGCTGGCGATCGGCGTGGGCGACCGCACCAACATGCTGCAGTACTCGACCTATTCGGTGATTTCGCCCGAAGGCTGCGCCTCGATCCTGTGGAAAAGCGCCGACAAGGTAAAGGACGCCGCCGAAGCCCTTGGCATGACCGCACCGCGCCTGCTCGAACTGGGCCTGGTCGACAAGCTCGTGCGCGAACCACTGGGCGGTGCCCACCGCAATCCGCGTTCGATGGCGATCCGCCTGAAGGCCGTGCTGCTGAAACAGCTCGACGAGCTCGAGGCAATGCCGGTCACCGATCTGCTGGAACAGCGCTACAAGCGCCTGCGCAGCTACGGCGCCTACCAGGGCTGATCCCGCTCAGCCCGGTCTTTGGCCGGGAGTCGCAAAACCTCGTCCACGACGCCGTTCCGGGCATGCCCTGATTTTGCCCGTCATCCCGGCAAAAGCCGGGATCCAGTGCCTCCATGCATACAGGCGCCGGGTTGCCGCTTTCGCCGGAATGACGGGCGAGAAAGCTGATCGACCGGACATTCACCGGAGCGCGGCGCTACCATCGGCCCACCCCTTCAGACGGACCTCCGTGCCATGGCCCATGACTCCACCAAGCTCGCCGTACTGATCGACGCCGACAACGCCCGCCCGGCGATCGTGGAAGGTTTGCTCGCGGAAATCGCCAAATACGGCACTGCGCACGTCAAGCGCATCTACGGCGACTGGACCAAGCCCGACCTCAACGGCTGGAAGGATCCGTTGCTGCGATACTCGATCCAGCCGATTCAGCAGTTCCGTTACACGGTGGGCAAGAACGCCACCGACTCGGCGATGATCATCGATGCGATGGATCTGCTCTACGCCGAGCGCTTCGACGGCTTCTGCATCGTTTCCAGCGACAGCGATTTCACCCGGCTGGCCTCGCGCATCCGCGAGTCGGGGCTGACCGTGTACGGCTTCGGCGAACACAAGACGCCCGAACCGTTCCGCACCGCGTGCGACAAGTTCATTTACACCGAGGTGCTGGCGGGCACCTCGGCCAGTGCTACCGAAACCGAGGCGCCACCCAAGCAGCGCACGGCGAAGGAACTGCGCGGCGACACCAAGCTGATGAACCTGCTGCGCAACGCGATCGAGGCGGCCTCGGATGACACCGGCTGGGCCGGGTTGGGCGCGGTCGGCAGCATCATCAGCAAGCAGTCGCCCGACTTCGATTCACGCAACTACGGTTACGCCAAGCTCAGCGGCCTGATCAACGGCATCGGCCTGTTCGACGCCGAAGAGCGCCAGATCGGCAACGGCAAGCACCTCTACGTGCGGCCGCGCGCTTCGAAAAAATGAGCGACCTGCTGCATCGGCACCTCGTTGAAGAGCTGGCCACGATAGCGCCTGCCGCGCTGTGCGTCGGCTTCAGCGGCGGGCCTGATTCCAGTGCCCTGCTGCATGCCCTGGCGCAGTTGCCACAAGCCCGCGCGCGCGGCTTGCGCGCACTGCATGTCGATCACGGCCTGCACCTGGACAGCCCGGCATGGGCAGAACATTGCCAGCGCTTTTGCGCGTCGTTGGGGCTACCCTGCGAGGTGCTTCGCGTAGATGTCGATACCGGCAGCGGCGCCGGCCTGGAGGCCGCCGCGCGCGATGCGCGTTATGCCGCCATCGCTGCGCAATTGCATGAAGGCGAGTGGCTGCTGCTCGGCCACCACCGCGATGACCAGGCCGAGACGGTATTGCTGAAATTGTTGCGCGGCGCCGGACCGGAGGGCCTCGGCGGCATGCGCGCTTTGCGTCCGTTCGGCCGCGGCCAGTTGTGGCGACCGCTGCTGACGCTGTCGCGGCAACAACTGCGTGACTACGTGGAAGCCCGCGCGCTGGAATGCGTCGACGATCCCTCCAATGCCGATACCCGCCTCGCACGCAATCACCTGCGCCACGAGATCCTGCCGGCACTGACCCGGCACTGGCCGCAGGCGGTGGATTCGATCGTGCACAGCGCCATGCTCAGCCGCGCCGCCGCCGATGCGCTGGGCGAGCAATGGCTGGCCGCGTTCGACACGTTGCACGACCCGACCACCGGCAGCGTGGACGCCGTTGGCTGGCTGGCCCTGGCACCGGCATGTCGCGAGCCGCTGCTCGATCACTGGTTGCACGCCCGCGGCCTGCCGGCGCCGACCACCGCACAGCGACGGCAGATCGAACGCCAGTG
>SMEK01000325.1_pt1 | contig 19062 bp, 9 predicted proteins | sample 2456371 | NCBI WGS metagenome assembly SMEK01 (sample SAMN10132590, study PRJNA489261) | soil metagenome | isolation source: day1 antibiotic-loamy sand soil ammended with composted manure from dairy... | place: USA | collected 2015-04-01
GCGGGCGAGCGACCCAATATGGGTGAGCGACCCAATAAGGGACAACGACCCAATGCGAGCGAACACAAAGGTTCGCCCCTGCATCGGGTTGTGCAATGGTACAAAACGATGACGACCAATGTATACATTCGTGGTGTTAAAAATACGGGTTGGCAACCATTCAATGGAAAATTGTGGCAACGTAATTATTACGAACACATCATTCGTGATGAACAATCCTATCAACGTATTTCAAATTACATTATCGCCAATCCGCAAAATTGGATTCGGGATAAATTCTATTCCTGACAACCCCTTTCACCAGGCACACTTCATGTACCCAAATCCATCGGTGGTTCATATTTTCCTCTAGGACACCAACGCATGTTTGAAATGGTCATCATACAAATGAGCGTCAATATCGCTCCTCTGTCATACTTTTATCGGCCGTAACATGTTGAAAATCAATAGATGTTTCCATGGTTGACATTTTGACCCTATGATTGAAACATTTTGGACGACCTTTTGAAACCTTTATTTATACCTTTCCGCAATCGATTTCTATTAATTATTAAATCTTAAGGAATTCATGAAGGTTAAAATTTGGGTTAGTTTGTATGCATTTGTCTTGCTTACTGCATGTAGTGCAGAGCAGGTGAAACATTATGAAAAGGTGGATGACGGTGTGATTGTCCAAATAGATAGGGGCGAAGAAGGGATCCGTTATACGAAAGTCCGCTTGGTTTCTGATAAATTAGTGCAGGTATTTTCTTCACCCGAAAGCGGCACGCCAACCGATACCAGCCTAGTCGTGTTGAATGATGAACTTCCGCTTTTCTCTGATTGGCAACTAGAAGAAAACAATGACCATTTGGTGCTGAGTACGGCTGCTTTGGAAGTACGCATTGCATTGAGCACAGGAGAAGTCACATTTTTTGATAACGAAGGAGCGTTATTGTTGCAAGAGCATAATGATGGCTATGCGCATTTTCAGCCAGTGGATTTAGAAGGAGAGAAGGCTTACGAGCTGAAACAGTTTTTCCATGCAGACAATAATGAAGCCTATTATGGCTTAGGTCAGCACCAGACGGGGCTGATGAACTATCGGGGATATCAGGTAGACCTCACCCAGTACAATGGGGTAGCGGTAGTGCCTTTTATGGTGTCCAGCAAAAACTACGGTGTTTTGTGGGACAATTATTCGATCACCAAATTTGGTGACGTAAGAGATTATCGGCCACTCTCCGATCTGAAACTATATGGAAAAGATGGCAACGAGGGAGGGCTTACTGCCACTTACGCCTATCTCAAAGGTGACGAAGCGCCCATTACAAGGAGTGAATCAACAATCGATTATAAGTTCCTGAAAGATCAGAAAAGGTTTCCAGAAGAATATGATTTGGAAAATGGCATCGTAACGTGGGAAGGGGCGATAGAATCCGATGCAAGTGGCTCTCATGCGTTCTCTATGTTATATTCTGGCTATATCAAGCTATGGATAGACGATCAGCTATTGATGGATACCTGGCGGGAAGCCTGGAATCCTGGCCCAGCCGTGTGGAAACATGCATTGGAAAAAGGCAAAAAGCACTCCTTGAAAATAGAGTGGGAACCGGATGGGGGAGAAGCCTATTTGGGCATTGATTATCTTACACCTCAAAGCCAGGAAGAAGAAAACAAGGTTGCCTTTGCTTCCGAGGCAGGGGATGCCATCAACTATTATTTCGTTTATGGCGAAAACATGGACGATGTAATCAGTGGCTATAGAACCCTTACAGGGTCTGCCCAGATTATGCCCAAATGGGCCATGGGTTTTTGGCAAAGCCGTGAACGGTACAAAACGCAAGAGGAGATATTGACTACAATTGCCGAATTTAGACGAAGAAAAATACCGATTGACAACATCGTGCAGGACTGGTCCTATTGGGAGCAAGATCAGTGGGGCAGTCATGAGTTTGACCAATCTAGATTCCCTGACCCAGAGGGCATGATCAAAACACTCCATGACAAGTATCATGCAAAGATCATGATTTCGGTGTGGCCCAAGTTTTATGAAGGGACAGAAAACTACAAGGCCTTTGAGGAGCGCGGATTGCTGTACAAGCAAAATATCCTCAATCGCCAGCGCGACTGGATTGGAGAGGGCTATGTTTCCACTTTTTATGATGCTTTCAATCCTGAAGCCCGCGAACTTTTCTGGGAGCAAATGAACGAGCAACTATATTCTAAAGGCATAGATGCTTGGTGGCTGGATGCCACAGAACCTGATATATTATCCAATTCGTCCATTGAGCACCGCAAATCTTTAATGACGCCTACAGCTTTGGGTCCTGGCACAAAGTATTTCAATGCCTATTCACTACTCAATGCCAAGGGGATATATGAAGGGCAGCGCAGTGTAAATCCTAACGAGCGTGTGTTTATCCTGACCCGTTCGGCATTTGCGGGATTGCAGCACTTTGGCGCAGCTACCTGGAGCGGCGATATTTCTTCGCGGTTCGATGAGCTGGCTCGCCAGATTCCTGCTGGAATCAACTTTGCGCTTTCAGGGCTGCCTTATTGGACTACCGATATCGGAGGTTTTTTTGTAGAGGACAAATATGACCGGCCACATCCTCAAGGAGAAGCAATGGAAGAATGGAGAGAGCTGAATGCACGGTGGACACAGTTTGGGGCTTTTACGCCTCTATTCCGTTCGCACGGCCAGTATCCCTACCGTGAGGTATTCAACATAGCACCTGAAGGACACAGAGCTTATGAGACGATGGTGTATTACAACAAGCTCCGCTACAGGTTGATGCCTTATATCTACTCTTTGACTGGACAGGTATATCACCAAGATTATACCATCATGAGAGCTTTGGTGATGGACTTTGGCGATGACAAGAAAGTAAACAATATTGGCGACCAGTTCATGTTTGGCCCCAATTTGCTTATCAATCCCGTTACCGAATACAAGGCAACCAAAAGAGAAGTTTACCTTCCATCAACTACCAATTGGTATAACCTCTACGATGGAAAGTTTGTAGAAGGAGGCCAAACCATCACAGCCGACGCTCCATATGAGCGTATGCCGATATATGTGAAAGAAGGGGCCATCATCCCTTATGGACCAGCCATCCAGTACACTGCCGAGAAACCTGCTGATACCATCGCTTTATATGTGTATGCAGGGAAAAATGGCCAGTTTGCACTTTATGAAGATGAAAACACCAACTACAATTATACAGAAGGTCACTATCTGACAATTCCTTTCAGCTATGACGATGCTGCCAAAACCTTAACGATCGGAAAGCAGCAAGGGAATGGTTTTGATGGGATGTTGAAGGAGAGGACCTTCCATGTGATCTACGTGAGCAAAGACCAGCCCTGGGGGTTGGAATTTGATGCCCAAACCGGAAAAGTAGTTCAGTACAACGGAAACGAAGTAAAAGTAACACTTTGAGGTTTGTAAAGTTGGGAGATTGAAGCTGGAAGCGGGAAGAAACAAATCATACTTCCCCTTCCATTACTTAAAAACTGTTTTAACCTAATTACTAAATAAACTAAAATGAGATGTATGAAAAAACTATTACTGCTTAGTCTAGCATGGGTTTGGCTTATACCGGTAGCCATGGCCCAGCAGCTTGTGTCCGGTAAGGTGACCGATTATTCTACCGGAGATCCGTTGCCTGGAGTGAACATCATTATCCAAGGCACTACCACAGGTACCGTTACGGATATGGATGGCAATTATTCCCTAGAAGTATCTGGATCGGAGAGTGTCCTTTCGTTTTCCTTTATCGGATATGAAACCGAAAATGTCACCGTGGGTGGGCAAGCCACCATTAACATAGCCCTTATGCCCGACTTGACTTCGCTCGAAGAGATCGTGGTGGTGGGGTATGGAACGCAGAGAAAAGCTTTGAATACTGGTGCCACCCTTCAGGTGAAAGGCGAAGACATACAGAAGCTAAGTACTACCTCCCCATTGCAAGCTTTGCAAGGTCAGGCTGCGGGTGTGCAGATTTCCTCAACTTCTGGTCAGCCTGGTGAAGGTATGAAGGTGGTAATTAGGGGCTTGGGTACTATTGGTAATGCAGGTCCTTTGTATGTTGTGGATGGCGTACTCACAGGAGATGTTTCGTATTTGAATTCTTCCGATATTCAATCGATTGATGTGCTTAAAGATGCGGCTTCTGCGGCTATTTATGGTTCGCAAGCGGCCAATGGCGTGGTGTTGATTACAACCCGTCAAGGCACTAAAGGCCAGGCACCCAGAATTACTTTAGATGCTTATTATGGCGTGCAGAATGTAGCCAGAAAAGCCAATATGCTGAATGCTAAAGAATATGCTGCGATGAGAAATGAAGCAGCCGTTAACAGCGGGAAGCTTCCTGTTTTCACTAATGAGGACATTGCTGCCATGGGGCCAGGCACCAACTGGATGGACGAAATGTTTGTAAAGGATGCCGTTACTCAAAACTATTCAATAGGTTTTCAAGGAGGCTCTGCCCTTTCTACCTACTCTTCATCTTTGTCTTATACAAGTCAGGAAGGGATTGTGGGCGGAAAAAACTTATCCAACTATGAGCGTTATAATTTCCGATTCAACTCAGAACACAGCTTGTATAACGATGTTATCACGTTTGGACAGCATCTGACCTATTCCTCTGTGAATAGGAATGGTATAGGGGTGGGCAACCAGTATAACAACTCGTTGCGTGGGGCCTTCAATACTAGCCCTTTTGTGCCGATGTACGATGAGGACGGTAATTTCTATGACAATAGCGATGCTGCTGCGCCTTATACCAATACGGAAGCGAACCCTTATGCTCAAATGGTATATAGCAATCAGAATGAGAACAATGAGCAGAAGCTCTTGGGTGATATCTACTTGGTTGTAGAGCCTATCAAGGACTTGAAATTCAGGACAAGCTTAGGATTGGACTACTATGCCAATGAAGGCCATTCGTTTACTCCTATTTATCAGTTGTCTGTCTATGCACACAATGACTTCACAAGGGTGAACCAAAACATGGGCAAAGGAAGGTCTTTGCTTTGGGACAATTTGTTAAGCTATGGATTCGATTTGAATCAGGAGCATCGTTTTGATGTTATGCTAGGGTCATCTGCTTATCAATTTTATGGTACCAGCATTTGGGGAAGCAACAGGGACCTGATATTTTCAGACTTGGAGCATTCTTGGTTGTCCAATGCCACCAATACCGATGGGACAGGCATTTCACTTGGAGGCGCACCTGCAGCAGAAGATAAGAGGATGTCGTACTTTGGAAGGTTAAATTATAACTTTAATGAAACTTATCTGATCAATGCCACATTCCGGGCTGATGGTTCGTCCCGCTTTGCCCAAGGCAACCGATGGGGATATTTTCCCTCAGTTTCTGTGGGCTGGGTAATGTCTAATGAAGGGTTTCTGTCTTCCCAATCATGGCTGAATTTCTTTAAACTCCGTGGTAGCTGGGGTCAAGTGGGCAACCAGAATATTGCCGCTTTCCAATATTTGGCACCTGTCACATTTGCCAATACCAATTATATATTTGGCAATGAAGAAGGTGTACTTACCCCCGGTGCTTTTCCTGAAAGGCTGGGTAACCCAGACTTGATTTGGGAAACATCCGAGCAACTGAATATAGGGTTTGATGCCAGATTATTGGATGGCCGTTTGAATGTGAACTTCGATTGGTATGATAAGAATACCAAGGACTGGTTGATCGTGGCGCCTATTTTAGCTATTGCAGGTGCGGATGCGCCATTCATCAATGGAGGCGATGTGAACAATAGGGGAGTAGAGCTGGTCCTTTCTTATAGCGACCGTGTTGGCGATTTTAATTACTCTATCACGGCTAATGGAGCATACAATAAGAATAGGATCGGTAATATCCCAACAAACGATGGCATCATTCATGGATCTTCTAATCAATTGTTTGATAATTCAGTAGAGTTTTATAGAGCCCAGGGCGGGCATCCTATTGGTTTCTTCTGGGGTTATCAAACCAATGGGATATTCCAGACAGAACAGGAGGTAGCTAATTACACTTCAGGAGAAGGGCAGAGGATCCAGCCAAACGCACGGCCCGGGGATGTGAGGTTTGTGGATCAAAATGAAGATGGTGTGATTAACGAATTGGACAAAGTAAATATTGGTGATCCTAATCCTGACTATACCTTCGGATTGTCCTTTTCTGCGGACTATAAAGGTTTTGATTTTTCTTTCCTTGCTTCAGGCGTAGCTGGAAATCAGTTGGTTCAGTCTTACCGTAACCACACCAATGCCTATGCCAACTATACGACGGCAATTCTCGACCGTTGGCATGGGCCAGGATCTTCCAATACCATACCAAGGGTAACAGAAGATGCTAGAAACTGGACAGAATTTTCCGACCTCTACATTCACGATGGCGACTTCTTGAGGATCAGTAATGTTACTTTGGGATATGATCTGTCTAATCTGATAAGAAAGGACTTTGTGAGCAAGGTTAGGGTTTATGCCTCTGCACTCAATCTCTATACCTTCACTAAGTATGAGGGCATGGACCCGGAAGTAGGCTACGGAATCGATAATGGTTCATCAGGTGTGGATCTGGGTTATTATCCTAGACCACGTACATACATGGTTGGTCTCAATGTAACATTCTAAAATGGTGAAAAATATGAAAAACATAAACCTATACATACTTAGCTTCTGCTTGTTCGTGTTCGGAGCATGCAGTGATAAATGGCTCGACAGTGAGCCAATTGACACCATAACGGAAGGCAATTTCTATAGAACCCCCAGTGATGCTTACAACGCATTGGTGGGTTGCTATGACGGACTGCAAAGAGTTTGGGCAGATGGAGTAAGTTTGCCTATTGCGGCAGAAGTGCTTTCCGACAACTGTTTTGGCGGAACAGGCAATTCAGATGGCTTTGGTTACCAAATGTTGGACGAGTTCGATAAAAGTAGGTCGCCTTCTGATATGAACATGTTCAATGCTAATTGGGAAGCTTATTATAGAGCATTGTATCGTACCAATATGCTTATCAATAAAATGGACCAAATAGATTGGGGTAATGATGAAAACTTGAGGAACACTTATGAGTCGGAAGCCCGATTTATACGCGCATACCTTTATTTTGATATGGTAAGATTATGGGGCAATATCCCTTTGCTTACAGAAGTTTCCACCGAGAACTTGCCACAGGCTGATCCCAGTGAAGTGTATAAAGTCATTGCAGAAGACCTGAAGTTTGCTGCTGAGAACTTGGAAAGCGTACCCTATACTGCCCAAGCGCCTGCCACTTACGGAAGGGTAACCAAATGGGCTGCAGAGGCCTTGTTGGCCAGGGTGTTCTTATATTATACCGGATATTACGGTCAAAGTGATCTAGTAGGAGTGGTGAGCAAAGCCGAGGCACTTGCTTATGTAGAAGATGTGATTGTCAACGGTGGATTCGGATTGGTCGAAAATTTTGCGCACTTGTGGCCTGCGGCATCTGTGGATGACTATGCTGGTGAAGATAACAAGGAAACAGTTTTTGCGATCAAATATACCTACACAAGCGATTACAATGGCAACGTAGATGGCAATCATTGGATGGTAATGTGTGGCATACGAGAGCAGGCCATTCCTCCATATGGCAACGGATGGGGCGGTGCTACAGTAAACCCAAAATTGTGGAACATCTTTGATGATCAAGATACCCGTAAAGTAGCCTCCATTATTTCTATTACAAATGAAGGTTTGGATTTTCAGAAAAAAGAAAGCCAGAGAGAATATACGGGCTATTATATCAAGAAATACAGCCCCATGGCTGATGAAGACGGCAAAAGTATTCCTGAGAATCTAGGGGCAGAAAATTTCATGATCGGCCAGTTTCAGGATTACGTTTCTATCCGCTATGCCGATGTATTATTGATGGCGGCAGAGTTGGGAAGTGCCAATGCCCAAACCTATTTTGACGATGTCAGAAAACGTGCCTACAAAGCTAATTTTTCCTCGATCCCAGCCACCATCGAAAACATCATGAAGGAGCGCCAGTTGGAGTTGGCTTTAGAAGGCCATCGCTATTGGGACCTCTTGCGACAAGGCGTTGACATTGCGGCAGCTACCATTGCGGAATCGACTACGGTTGAAAATGGTGGGATACCAGAAACCAAAACCATCACTGCGAGCAAAATACAGGAAACCAAAGGCTTGCAGCAGATCCCATATACACAGATAACGCTGTCTGACAATGTATTAAAGCAAAATACAGGATGGTAATCCTTAACAAGTTTATAAGCTTAAAAATATAAACCAATGAAAAAAATACTATATATATATTCATTAATCTTGGCATCGATGCTGTTAATAACAGCCTGCCAGGATGACGACCATGAATTGGGCAGAATGCTCAGTAAATCAGAAATTGATTTTGAAGTGATACAGGATTATGCTGTAGATGAAGGAGGTAATACAGTTATCTTAAGAAATTATACTTCAAATATAGTTCCTATGTGGGATTATGGTACGGGACGCTCTAGCCGAGTTATTGATACTGTGCGCTTCCCTTTTAAGGGAGAATATACCATTAAGTTTTCTGCGCTTACAGCCGGAGGTATTGTAGAAATGGAGCCTGTAATAATTGATGTTACAGAAGATAATCTCGATTATGTGAGTGATCCTTTGTGGTATTTATTAACTGGTGGGCCGGGTCAAGAGAAGACATGGGTCTTGGATTTAGATGCTGCTGGTGTTTCCAAGTATTTTGATGGGCCTTTATATTTCTATGGTACGGACAGAGACGTGAATTGGGAATGTACAGATCCTGATAATACTGATATATGTTGGAATTGGAATCCCGATTATGCTGGGAATACATGGCTAATGCCTACAGGAGATTATGGAACAATGACATTTAATTTGATAGGCGGACCTTTTGTTACTATTGACCATAAAATGCTTTCTAATAGAGGGACAGAAGAAGGCACTTATTTTTTAAATGCAGAGGAAAGAACTCTTAATCTGACAGGGGCTGGTATAATTCATAATGAAGGAAATGAGGATTGTGTTGCCGAGTGGGGTGAAACAAGAATTGTTACCCTAACAGAACATACTATGCAACTGGCTGTTATGCGTAAAGAATCATGTGATGGAGCAGCCTATCTTGTTTATAATTTTATCTCAAAGGAATTTAGTGACAACTGGACCCCTGGGGGAGAAGAACCAGAAGAACCTACAGAAGATCCTAACTTCGACCATGGCGATCAAATGGAGATTCTAACGGGTAACGCCACAAGAACTTGGAAGCTCGATACAGAAGTTCCTTTTAATTGGACAAGTTTGGATGGGGAGTTTTTAAATACTTGGAATAGTAGGGCAGATTATCCTGATTGGGGTGGTGGTGTAATTTATGATGATGACGATGTTGAGAGTATCGATGATGCTTCTATTGCTTTCTCCAGCGATGGTGCTGTTATTGTGACCCAAGATAATGGCATTACTGAAGAAGGTACATACACAATCGATGAGGAAACCAATACAATTACATTTGTCGACATAGAGCCTTCTATTCGAATAACAGATGATGATGCTTTTATAGCTAGAACCACAGAAGATAATCAATGGAAAATTGTAATCGTTGAAAGGAATGAATCGGATGAAGTGACTGGCATCTGGCTTGGGAAACGTGATCCAAGCAAATCGGAATACCTAGTGTTCCACTTCCTGCCTAATTAAAAATATAATTTGTTGTTTGTTTACCATTACGAGGGGGCTTCGGCCCTCTCGTAATATTGCCTTGCGCTGAACAGCCCTCTCGTCCATTTTAACGGATAAAACATCATGATGCAGGGTGAGAACTTGTAAGTTTCTGTCAATGAGCAGGAAACTTATTGAAAACTAGCAGTAGAATTTAAGCAGTTGCTAGCCTAGTCCTATATGCTTGCCATTAATAACATTTTAATCCTTATGCCTTTAAGAAATTTATATACCCTTGCTTTCGGAGCCTGCTTATTATTGAGCTTGTTTTCCTGTGATACCGCTCAGGACAATCACCCAAGGGAAAGAATAGACTTTACCCAAAACTGGGCCTTCCACCTGGGAGATGTTGACAATGCCTACGATCCTGATTTTGTGGATACTGAATGGCGGAAGCTGAACCTTCCGCACGACTGGAGCATCGAGGGGGAGTTTAGCCAAGACAATCCTGCTGGAGTCGGTGGGGGAGCGCTGCCTGGTGGCATAGGCTGGTATAGAAAAACATTCACCTTATCGGAAGAAGATACTGCCAAGCTGTTTTTTATCGATTTTGATGGTGTCTATCATCGCAGCGAAGTGTGGATAAACGGCCATTATCTGGGCAAACGGCCTAATGGTTATATTTCTTTCCGCTATGCCTTGACTCCCTATCTCAATTATGGAAATCAACCCAACACTATCGCCGTAAAAGTGAACAATGCAGACCAGCCCAACTCCCGTTGGTACTCTGGGTCGGGCATATACCGCAATGTATGGTTGGTGAAAACCAATCCCGTGCATGTGAACCATTGGGGTATATTTGTTACCACGCCATCCGTAGCTGAAGAGACTGCTCAGATAATGGTGAGCACACAAGTCAATAATAAAAGTAAAGCACAAGGGCCATTCTCTTTGCAGACCATTATATACGATGCCAACGACAAAGAAGTAACCAGCACGATAAGTGATATAACGCTAAAAGATACAATCAACGAATTTTCCCAGCAACTCAACCTTCAAAACCCTCAGCTATGGTCAGTTGAAAATCCTTATTTATATAAAGTAGTGACATTAGTCAAAAAAGATGGAAAGACGGTAGATCATTATGAAACACCTTTGGGTGTGCGTACTTTCCATTTTGATGCCGAAAAGGGCTTTTTTCTCAATGGTGAATCCATGAAGATCAAGGGCGTATGCCTGCACCATGATTTGGGTGCACTCGGTGCGGCCTTTAACATAAGAGCACAAGAGCGTCAGCTGGAAATCATGAAAAGCATGGGCGTGAATGGCATTCGGACAGCGCACAACCCTCCAGCCCCTGAGCTGCTTGAACTGTGTGATAAAATGGGCTTTATCGTCATGAACGAGGCCTATGATATGTGGAAAAAGGGTAAGAATGAGCACGACTATAGCCAAGATTGGGACGACTGGCACAAAAGAGATCTGGAAGACCTGGTGTTGCGTGACAGGAACCATCCGAGCGTTTTTATGTGGAGCATAGGCAATGAGATATTGGAGCAATTCGACAGTACAGGTACTGCTATCGCTACCGAACTGGCGGCTATTGTCCGCAGTTTGGACACTACCCGAGCCATTACTTCGGGCCTAAATCACCCTGAAACCAGTAATTATATCTATCAGGCCGGAGTATTGGACTTGATCGGCTATAATTACCATCACGATAAGTTTGAGGACTTTCCTCATAAATTTCCTGAGCAGAAGTTCATCGGTGCAGAAACAACCTCTGCTTTGGCGACCAGGGGCGAGTATGATATACCATCAGACAGTATCCGCAGGTGGCCTATCCGATGGGACCTGCCCTTTACGGAAGGCAATGACGACCTGACCGTTTCGGCCTATGACAACGTGAGCACACCTTGGGGCTCTACCCATGAGGAGACCTGGAAAGTGGTGAAAAAGCATGATTACCTGTCAGGCATGTACGTATGGACAGGTTTTGATTATATCGGGGAACCTACACCATATAGTTGGCCAGCGAAAAGTTCTTATTTCGGAGTAGTGGACCTGGCAGGATTTCCAAAAGATACCTATTACATGTATAAAAGTGAATGGACGGAAGACACGGTCCTGCATATATTTCCCCATTGGAACTGGGAAGAAGGTGAAACTATAGACGTGTGGGCTTATTATAATCATGCCGATGAGGTGGAACTGTTCCTGAATGGCACTTCATTAGGCACCAAGAAAAAAGAAGGCGATGTTTTGCATGTGATGTGGCGAGTCACTTATGCGCCAGGAGAGGTAAAGGCTGTGTCAAGGTTGAAAGGCGAGGAAGTGGCAACGAAAGTGATCAAAACGGCGGGAGCACCGGCAAAAATAATATTAGAGGCAGATAGGGAGGCGATTAAGGCCGATGGGAAAGACCTTTCCTTCATCACGGTTAAGATTGTAGACAAGGAAGGAAACCTAGTCCCCAAAGCCGATAACTTGGTACACTTTACCGTAGAAGGCGAGGCTTTTATTGCAGGTGTAGACAATGGCAACCCTACTAGTTTGGAGTCATTTAAAGGCAACCAAAGAAAGGCTTTTAATGGATTGGCACTGGCCATATTACAGGCAAAGGCAACCACAGGTGAGGTGAAGTTCACGGCCACATCTGAAGGACTAGAACCTGATGAACTTACGATTGTGCTGCTACGTCCTGTCATCCCGTAGGGAACTTGTTGGGAAATGGCAGTTCGAAGATAAGTTTCACGCAACGACCGCAAAGGTGAACGAAGCGGCCGCAAAGGAAATAGACATAAGATTTTAAGACACCAGATATCAGAGTAGGCAGTAAACAATTGGCAGTAAGCAAACGATAACCACTACCGCCTTGTCATACCGTAGAGAACTTGTTGGTTAATAACAGGAAGGGTAGGAAAATATACCTCTGCATATGTGATCTAATGTACCAATGAATAACGAGGAAAGTAATCCCGAAGGGATGACATGATTATAGGTATGATACATGGGAAAGCCAGAACCCTGAAAGGGTGACATCCTTGAAGGGAAGCTAAGGTTTTTCATGGAGATGGCCACGCTCCGTCGCTCGCTATGACGCTGTGCTTTGGAAGACAATGCAATCTTCTTAGCTACCGTCATTCCCGACGAAGCACAGCGGAGATCGGGAATCTCCAATATTAACAAGCAGAGACTCCTAAACTCCTAAACAATGTAAACTTCAAACGTTGTGAACATTGAACATTTAAAAGTATAAAATAAACTATAACCATAAAACGCAATGATATGAGAGTAAATCTACTTTTATCGATTTTGATGCTTTTCCTCTTTATTTCTTGTGACAAAGATGACGATCCGGTAGCGGACGACCCGATGCTAACCGTGAGTCCCGATAAAGTAAACTTTGACGCCAAAAGTGGAAGCGCAATAATCAAGGTAACGATGAACGGCAGGAGCTGGACGGCTACTGCCAACGAGGACTGGTGCACCGTGTCCATCAGCAGTTCCTCTGAATCCACGGACCAATTGACGGTTTCTGTGACTGAGAATAAAGAGAGCGAAGACCGTACGGCCGAAATCACTTTTTCGATGGACGGAAAATTGAAAAAAATCGTGACCGTTTCCCAGGCCGGGCAGGAACCAGCCACACAAGGTGTCTATCCTGAGTACGGCAACCACATTGAACCTGATGCAACTGGGATGAACAGCAATGCAGTGCAATTGGCAGCAAAAATAAAATTGGGTTTTAACATAGGGAATACCCTGGAAGCTATAGGTGGGGAAACAGCTTGGGGCAATCCAAAGATCACAAAAGAATTTGTGGATGCCGTTAAAAGCTATGGGTTTAATGCTATTCGCCTTCCCGCTTCATGGAATCAATATTCGGATCCGGAGACAGCAGCAATAGATCAGGACTGGCTTGACAGGGTGAAAGAAGTGGTTCAGTACTGTGTTGACAATGAAATGTATGTGTTGCTAAACATTCACTGGGACGGTGGTTGGCTGGAAGAAAATATTACTCCAGAAAAGCAGGAACAGGTCAATGCCAAGCAAAAAGCATTTTGGCAGCAGATTGCCACTCACCTACGCGACTTCGATGAGCACTTGATGTTTGCAAGTGCCAACGAACCTAATGTACATGATGCTACGCAGTCCACGCAAATGCCAGTTTTAAATTCCTATCATCAGACTTTCATCGATGCTGTCCGGGCTACTGGGGGTAGAAACAGCTATAGGGTCTTAGTGGTTCAGGGACCTTCTACCGATATTGATAGAACCAATAATTTCATGAAAACTCTTCCTACTGACGAGATAGAAGACCGCATGATGGTAGAGGTACATACCTATACCCCATATCCATTTGCGCTTATGGAGAAAGATGAGGACTGGGGCAATATGTTCTACTATTGGGGCGATGGGAATCATTCCGAGATAGAACCTGACAGGAATGCAACTTGGGGTGAGGAAGATTTTCTTATAGCGCAGTTTCAAGCGTTAAAATCCAAATTTGTAGACAAAGGGATTCCCGTATTATTAGGCGAATATTTGGCGATCCACCGTACCAATGTGGCCGATCCTGAAAAGCACAACGCCTCTAGATTGTATTGGATAAAGTTTGTTACAAAGATTGCCAAAGAAAATGGTGTGCTGCCATTCGTATGGGACACAGGAGGGATTATCGATAGGAACAATTATAATGTGAAAGATCAGGAAGCTTTGGATGCATTGCTGGAAGGTGCTAATTTTTAAGACATCAGATTCAGACATTAGATTTAAGACATCAGATATAAGAGTGGGCAGTGGGCAACAGGCAATAAGCAATTCGCAATAAGTCGTAAGCAATCAGCGAATGAAAACCGTAGCCCTTCCTGTCATCCCCTGGGAACTTGTAGGTTAATAGCAGAAGAAATAATAGGACAACCAGTTATTGTAGGGCCATAAGATCTTATGGCCCTACAATAATCACAGCACTTCCGACCCTTATTTAACATTCTATACCCTTAATAAAACCATTTGATCGCTTCAATTCCCTCCTTTTTGTCGATTTTTGCTTAAATGATTATAGGTTGGTTTATCTTGCCATTGACAGTTTTGTCATTAAAAACTTATTGAATCATTAAACTTAGCAGAATGAAAAGACAATTATTGACCGCTTTCATCATCATTGGATTGATGTTCTTCGCAGCGCCAAATCTAGCGCAAGCTCCTGAGCAGAAAGTTAAAGTGGCTTGTGTAGGCAATAGCATAACAGAAGGAGCAGGCTTGACTAAAACATATCCAGATGTCTTACAGGAGTTGCTTGGGGATTCCTATGAAGTGCGCAACTATGGGATTGGGGGCAGAACATTGCTCCGAAAAGGCGACTATCCTTATTGGAACGAGACAAAATACAAAGAAGTGTTGACATGGACACCCAACATAGTCATCATAAAACTGGGCACAAACGATACCAAACCTCAGAACTGGCAGTTTAAGGATGAATTCATCGAAGACTATGTTGATCTGATCAATTCATTCAAAAATTTGCCTTCCAAACCAACAGTCTTGATTTGTAATCCTATTCCCGTGTTTGAGGACAAATGGGGCATCAACCAAGCTGTTATGGATAACGAGGTAATTCCTGCCATGAAAGAAATAGCAGAACAAGCCGAAGTCCAAATTATCGATGTGTACCAACCTTTTCTGGGGAAGGCTGATCTCACTTATGATGCTATCCATCCCAATGATGAAGGGGCAGGTTTTTTAGCAACGGAGATATACAAGGCATTGAAGACTTCGAAAACTGTAATTGTCGATCGATGATGAGTGCTATCATGATAAACTACTAACTAACTATAATTACTAACTAATTAACTATGAAAAGCATACTACTGTCACTTCTATTATTCTCTTTTTTAGCGCCAGTATCTATTTATGGGCAAGGAAACAAAGTGGATCCTGGACATTTGAAATATGAAGAACTGGCTTTGACACCGCCCATGGGCTGGAACAGTTGGAACAAATTCGCTTGCAATGTGGATGAGCAACTGATTAGAGAAACAGCAGATGCCATGGTGTCATCTGGTATGAAAGACGCTGGTTATATTTATATCAATATAGATGACTGCTGGCACGGGCAAAGGGATAGCTTGGGTTTTATGCACCCCAATCCTGAGCGTTTTCCTTCCGGCATGAAGGCATTGGCCGATTACGTGCATTCAAAAGGTTTGAAATTGGGTATTTACTCCGATGCGGGCTGGGAGACTTGTGGTGGGCATCCGGGTAGCCGAGGCTATGAGTTTCAAGATGCGCAAATGTATGCTGAATGGGGCATTGATTACTTGAAATATGATTGGTGTAATACTCAGGGATTGAATGCAGAAGGTGCTTATATGACCATTGGGGCAGCTTTGATAAATGCCGGAAGGCCAATGGTGCTGAGCATCTGTGAATGGGGCGATAATGAGCCATGGAAATGGGGAAAAAGTGTCGGGCATCTCTGGCGCACGACAGGCGATATCTACAATTGCTTTGACTGTATAAAAGATCATGGCTCTTGGAAATCTTGGGGTGTGTTACAGATTTTTGATATGCAAAAAGGATTGAGAGAGTATGCTGGCCCTGGACATTGGAATGATCCAGATATGCTAGAAATAGGGAATGGAATGCCTGTGAATGAGGAAAGAGCCCACTTCGCTATGTGGAGTATGTTGGCGGCTCCCCTTATTGCAGGAAATGATTTGCGCGATATGTCAAAAGAAACGTTGGAAGTGCTTACCAATAAAGAGGTGATTGCTGTAAACCAAGATTCATTGGGTATTCAGGGCTTTCAATATTTGACCCCAGATAATAATAAAGACTTGGAAATATGGTTTAAACCTCTTCAGAATGGAGAATGGGCAGTAATGTTCCTTAACCGTGGAGAAACTACCCAAAAAGTCAATTTCAATTGGGTAAATGAGAAGGTGGAGGATGAAATATTTGATAAGGCAGCCGATTTCGACAAAACCACTTATAGTGTGCGCGACCTTTGGACCAAGAAAAATATTGGGACCACAAAAAAAATATTCAAGACAGAAATTCCTTCTAAGGATGTGGCCATGTTGAGGTTGACGCCGAGGGGGAAAAAGTAGGCAATTGGCAAATTGCAATGGAATCCTTTCTAGGGGATTGCCACAATTTTCCCCAAAAGGAAAATTTCGCAATGACGCTGGAGACTTCCGAAGTTTGGATGTTTGGCAACATAGTTTTTTGACACCGATGTTGTTAGGGAATCGCTGATTTATCAGAAAAAAACTTCGGAAGTCTTTAATAGTAGCGGCATCGCCACGAACGATTTATTAGCATTGGAATTTATTCCAATGTTTAGTAGGCAATTGACAAATTGCAATGGAATCCTTTCTAGGGGATTGCCACAATTTTCTCCAAAAGGAAAATTTCGCAATGACGCTGGCGGCTTCCGAAGTTTGGATGTTTGGGAGCATAGTTTTTGACACCGATGTCTCTGAAATTATCATAACGAAACTTCGGAAGTCTTTAAAAAATAAAAAGAAACTTATGAAAATGAATTTTACAAAAGTAAGCCATCTGATTTTAGCAGTCTTATTGTGCGCAGCTTCTGCACATGCTCAAAAGTATGAGGCAGAAGATGCCGTGTTAACAAATGGCGCAAAAAAAATAGACTGTGCTAGCTGTTCCGAGGGTGCAGCCATAGCTATGGAGGAAGGTAACCTAGCCATCAAAATCAACATCCAGACAAAAGGATTTTATGACATATACCTACATGCATCTGCACCAGGTGGAGAAAAAACCAACGTCATTCGGATAGGAGAGCATTCTGCCAACTTCCTACTCGACCACGGCAATCAATACAAATCAATCAAAGTGGTAAGTGCTTTTCCCTTAAATCCAGGAAATCACACCATAGAGATTATCAGGTCCTGGGGCTGGATCAACATCGACTATTTAGAGCTGGAAAAGGTGCAGCCATTTGACAAGTCGCAGATAAGTCAGACTTTGGTAAGTCCCAATCCCATTCCAGAGGCATCTGCACTGTATGGTTTTCTGCTTGATCACTACGGGAAAAGAATCATTTCAGGTGTAATGACACTCAACAGTTTTGACGAGTCTAACTGGTTGAAGGATAATACTGGTAAAGAGCCTGCACTGCTAGGAATTGATTTCATGCATAGCAACCGAGAGTATAGCTGGTACGATGACGAAGAGCCTATTAAAGATGCCAAAACTTGGTATGACCGAAATGGCATTCCTGCGCTGATGTGGCATTGGAGAGATCCGTCGCGCACAACAGAGGAGTTTTATACTGACGGTACCAATTTCGATATCACAAAAATTTCGGACGAGGGCTCTGCTGAGTACCAAGCTATGATTGACGATATCGATTACATAGCAGGTTTGTTGAAGAAATTGCAAGATGATAATGTGCCCGTGATATGGAGACCTTTGCATGAAGCGGCAGGAGGCTGGTTTTGGTGGGGAGCTAAAGGACCTGAGCCACTCAAACAGCTATGGCGGTTAATGTTCGATAGGATGGTCAACCACCACGGGTTGAACAACCTGATCTGGGTATGGACAAGCGAGCCAGGTGATGCTGACTGGTATCCTGGCGACGAATATGTGGACATGGTGGGCAGAGACATATACAAGCAAGGAGATCATAGCTCACAAATTATGGAGTTTAGTGCTTTGAATGATCAATTCGAAGGAAAGAAAATGATCGCCTTAAGCGAAGTAGGATCATTCCCCGACGTGGACGCACTTATAAAAGATTATGCCGACTGGTCGTGGTACATGCCTTGGTATGGAGAATTTACCCGCGATAGCAAACATAATAGTCTCGATTTGTGGAAGAAAATGTTTGCGCATGAGTATGTGTTGACGTTGGATGAAATGCCGGATCTCAAAAATTATGAAAGACAAGAAATAGAAGATGTTGAAAGACCCGCAGTCTCAATTACCACAGGGTTTCGGGTCCCAAAACAAAAGCCTGCTTCATTTATGGCTTACCCCACTGTGGTTACCAACGAACTGACCATAGAAAGTGAAAAGCACATTCGCAGTGTAGAAGTACTGAGTGCGATCGGAGCAACTGTTTTGGAACACAATGTAAAGGGAAATAGCCTCATCGTTTCTTTTTCGTCTTTACCGCCGGGAGTATATTTCTTAAAAGTAAACGGTGCAGAAACTGTGAGGATAATGAAATTATAATACTTATATCTAGAAATGATCAAACGGATAATATTAAGGAATAATATAAAAGTAACCATGTGGGCCTGCATGGCTATTTTCTTCTCCTGTACAAGTGCTTCTACAAACGGAATTGTCAAAACCAACCAAATTGGTTACTATCCTAATGGTCCTAAGCTAGCTGTAGTAGAAGGGGAGAAGCACGGAGCGAATTTCTTTATTATTTCATATG
>SMEK01000330.1_pt1 | contig 19030 bp, 18 predicted proteins | sample 2456371 | NCBI WGS metagenome assembly SMEK01 (sample SAMN10132590, study PRJNA489261) | soil metagenome | isolation source: day1 antibiotic-loamy sand soil ammended with composted manure from dairy... | place: USA | collected 2015-04-01
CGAAGTCCAACACGACGTCCGCACCGCCGAGAGCGCACGTGGTCCCGCGCAGACGGTCCACGTCGTCGACGACGTGATCGGCGCCGAGCCGGGCCGCCAGATCACGGGCTGCGGCACGGGTGTCGGCGGCGAGCACCGTGCCGCAGCCCAGCTCACGAAGGACCTGCAACGCCAGGTGGCCGAGACCACCGACGCCGACCACCACGCACACCGAGTTCCCGTCGAGGAGGTCAGCGTGTTGCCGCACGGCGTGGTAGGCGGTCAGCCCGGCGTCCGCCAACGGTGCCAGCACGGTGGGGTCCACCCCGTCCGCCCGCACCAGGAAGTCGGGGGAGGGAACGAGCAGATACGGCGCGAGCCCACCGTCCCACCCGAGACCGCAACCGATCCGCGGGAGCCCACGTTCGGTGCGCCCCAAGGTGAGGCAGTGATTCTCCCGACCACGCAGACAGTTGCGGCAGGTGCGACACGACCACACCCCGTGGACCACGACCCGTCGACCGTCCCAATGCGAGTCGACACCGCTGCCGGTGGCGACCACGCGGCCTGCGACCTCGTGTCCCAACGTGAACGGCAAGGGATAGTCCAGCCACCCCGCCCATGCGTCCATGACGTTGAGGTCGGAGTGGCACAGCCCTGTCGCCAGCACCTCGACGAGCACCTGACCCGGCCCCGGTTCGGGGACGGGGACATCCTGCCAGGCCACCGGGGCTTGCCATCCGGTCAACCGCAGTGCCCGCATCGTCTCGCCCATCCACTCACCGCCGTCCTACCGGGCCGTCCAACCGCCGTCGACGACGATCGCCTGACCTGTCACATAGGACGACGCGGGCGAGGCGAGGAAAAGGAGCGCCCCGTCCACCTCACCGGCCCGGCCACCACGGTTCAACATCGTGTTCCGCCGAACCCACGTGGCCGAGCGTTCGTTGGTGAACAGTCCCTCGGTCATCTCCGTGTCGAACCAGCCCGGCACGATCGCGTTCACCCTGATGCCCCGCCGTCCCCACTGACCGGCCAGTTCACGCGTGAGCCCGAGGACCCCCGCTTTGGAGGCGGCGTAGCCGGCGCCACCGATCGGGGCGGTGCTGACCATGCCGATGACCGACGAGACGTTGATGATGCTCGCTTCCCGGCCCTCGGGCACCGTCGCCGCGACCGCCGTGGCGAGGTGGAACTGGGAGGCGAGATTGACCTCGAGGATGCGTCGGAAACCGTCCTCGGTCTCCTGCTCGGCATACGGCGGTCCCGGGATGCCCGCGGTGTTGACCAGGATGTCGATCCGGCCTCGTTCGGCGATCGCCCGCTCGACCAAGGCCCGCCGATCCGCGTCGATCGTGACATCGCACGCGACGGGGATGACCGACTCGTGTTCCTCGGCCAGGACCTCGAGCCGTTCGACCCTCCGGGCGGCGGCGAAGACGGTGACCCCGGCCTGCGCCAACGTGCGCGCGAAACCCTCACCCAGTCCCGACGACGCCCCGGTGACGACGGCGACCTTGCCGCGGACGTCGAACAGTCGCGTCACCGGGTCCGGCTGCGACGCATGCCCCGGGGCCGTGGTGCTGTCGTGGTCCATCGTGTTCTCCTGTACGGCTCGTGCGTGGCTGTGGCCGTCAGTAGACGGCGGTTCGGCCTCCGTCCACGGGGATCACCGCACCCGTGGTGTAACCGGCGCGGTCGGAGGCGAGGTGAAGCACCATCCCGACGATCTCGTCGGGTTCACCGAGCCGTCCCGCCGGGAGCCGGTCGACCACCTTGTGCACGAATTCCTCGTCCCAGTGGGCGGCCATCTCCGTGGCGAAGGCGCCCGGCATGACACAGTTGACCCGGACACGCGGCGCGTATTCCTGGGCGAAGGCCATGGTGAGGGCGTTCAGCCCGTTCTTCGCCGCCGCGTACACCGCCTCCGGTGGGCTGGGCCGATGCGCTCCGATGCTCGAGATGTTGACGACCGCCCCGCCCCCCGCCTTAGCCATACGCGCACCGGCGACGGCCGTGAGCCGGAAGGGCCCCTTGAGGTTGACCTCGATCGTCTTGTCGAACAACGCCTCGGACACCTCGACCAATGACGGCGCCAAGGGCGCGATACCGGCGTTGTTGACGACGACGTCGAGCCTTCCATGTCTACTGTAGACCTCGTCGACGGCGGGTGTGATCGTGTCCCAACGGCCGACGTGGAAGGCGAGGGCGTCCGCACGTACCCCGGTCTCCGAGGTGATGGCCTCGGCGGCCCGCTCACACGCGTCCTGCTTACGACTGGAGACGACCACGGTCGCTCCGGCCGCCGCGAAACCACGGGCGATCGCGTAGCCGAGGCCGCGTGTCGCACCGGTGACCAGGACCACCTTGCCCGTGAACTCGTCGGTCATCGCACGGCTCCTTCGGAATGGCGCTTCAACTCGAGTCGGGCGATGGTGCGCAGGTGCACCTCGTTGGGCCCGTCGGCGATCTGCAGGGCACGGGTGATCGCGTAAAGGCGGGCCAGCACGGTGTCGTCGCTGACCCCGGCGGCGCCGAAGGTCTGGATCGCACGGTCCACGACGCGATGTGCGATCTCCATCGCCGCGACCTTGATCATGGCCACCTCCGAGCGGGCGGCGGCGTTACCACGGGTGTCCATGAGCCACGCCGATTTGAGCACCAGCAGCCGAATCTGGTCGATCTCCATCCGACTGCGGGCGATCCACTCGCGCACCACCCCACGTTCCGCCAACGGACCGCCGAAGGCCTCGCGGGTCAGGGCGCGCTCACACATGAGGTCGAGGGCGCGTTCGGCCATGCCGATCGCCCGCATGGCGTAGTGCATCCGCCCGGGTCCCAGGCGACCCTGGGCGATCGCGAATCCGTCCCCTTCCTTGCCGAGCATGTTCTCCACGGGAACGCGGACGTCGGTGAACTGCACCTCGCCGTGGCCGAGACGGTCGGTGTACCCGAACATCGGCAGATCACGCAGCACGGTGATGCCCGGGGTGTCCCGCGGGACGAGGATCATGCTCTGCTGCCGGTACGTCGGGGCGTCGGGATTCGACTTGCCCATGAAGATGATGAGTTCGCAGTCCGGGTCCAGGACCCCGGAGGTGTACCACTTCCGCCCGTTCAGCACGTACTCGTCGCCGTCCCGATGGATCGTCGAGGAGATGTTGCGGGCATCGGAACTTGCGACCTCGGGTTCGGTCATGGCGAACGCCGAACGGATCCGGCAGTCCAGCAGCGGCCGCAGCCACCGCTGCTGCTGCTCCGGCGTCCCGTACATCGCCAGGATCTCCATGTTGCCGGTGTCGGGCGCGGAGCAGTTGACCGCCTCGTTGCCGATGATCGACCGACCGAGCACTTCCGCCAGAGGCGCGTATTCCAGGTTGGTGAGTCCAGCACCCCAGTCCCCGTGGGTCATGAAGAGGTTCCACAACCCGAGTTCTCGGGCGCGGGCCTGGAGTTCCCGCATGATCGGGGGCTGTCGGTGGGGGTTGTCACTGGCCGCGATCTGCTCGTCGTACACCCGTTCGGCGGGGTAGACGTATTCCTCCATGAAGGACTCAAGCCGCTCCAGCAGTTCTTTAGTCCGAGCTGAATATGAGAAATCCATGGTTCTTCTCGCCTCTCTCGGCCGGCTCAGGCGACCAGGTCACGTCCGGTGCTGATCAAACGCGCGATGGTGGCGGGCAGCCGTTCCTGATCGGGGTCGTGGTGGCGTCCCTCCCGATGGCGGCGAAGGTTGTGGCCCATGATCGCGGCCATCTTGAACCGGCCCAGGGCGTGGAACCAGTCCAGCGCCTGTGGTGCGGAACCGGTTCCGGCGTACGTCTCCACGAGTTCTTCGGCGGTGGGGAGCTCCGGCACGACACGGCCTACTCCGGGGAAATTGCTCCCATCGGCGAAGACGAGGAACCAGCCCAGTTCCACCCGAGGGTCCCCGATACTCCAGATCTCCCAGTCGATCAGGGCGACGGGTTCGGTCCCCCGACTGATCAGGTTGCCGAGTCGGTAGTCGCCGTGCACCAGTGTGGGCGCCTGGCCGGTCGGGACCCGCCGGGCGAGGGCGTCGTGCAGGATGTCGGCGCCTTCGACCAGTTCGGGCGGAACAGCGTCCATGGTGCGGGCCCAGCGGGCCAGTTCGTCGCCGGGGTCGAGGGCGGGCCCGTCGACCGGCAGCGTGTCGACCGGCACACTGTGCAGCGACGGGAGTATCTCCGCGGCCCGCCGCATCCGCGCCGCGGCCACGGTGGGGTCCAGTGGCGGATCGTCGAGCACCGGTTCGAGGGATTCGCCCTCGCAGAACTCCATCGCGAACCACGCGGGCTCGGTTTCGTCCACCGCGACGATACGCGGCACCGGCACCGGTGTCGGTGCCAGAGCCCGCATGATCCGGGCCTGTCGGATCATGTCGTGGCGACCGATGGGACGCCGCCCGGGTGGCACGGCCTTCACCACCACCGCACCGTCCGAGGTCTCGGCCCGATACGTCAGCCCCGAATGCCCTCCGGGAAGGACCCGCAACGGCTCGACGGTACTGCCGGGGCGCGTCCGCGCGAGCACCGAAGCGACCCGCTTTGACAGCACCGAACCGTACTCCTCCGCTTTCACGCCGACCGCTCCTTCGGCAGGCCGAGGACCCGTTCGGCCAGGATGTTGTGTTGGATCTCGTCGGTGCCCCCGGCGATGCGATAACCGGGCGCCCCCAGGACGTGCTCCGTCCACGCCCAGGTCCCCCACCGTCCGGAGTCGACGGTGAGTTCGGGCCCGAGCAACAGCCGCACCACCTCGGACGTCGTCGACATCGTGTCGGTGGCGAGCAGCTTGCCGACCGACGCCTCCGGTCCGGGCTCCTGACCGGCGACTATGGCCTCGGCGACCCGCATTCCGGTGATGCGCTGCACATAGCTGCGGGTGATCAGGTCGGCGACCCGGTCCCGCTCCACCGCGTCCAGGGGACGACCGAGGTTCCGGGCCAGTTCCACGGCCTGGTCGGCGTTGGCGAGGCCGAGGTTCCCGGCGTCGAGTCGTTCCGCGGCGAGCACGGTGAGCGCCACTTTCCAACCCTGTCCGACGGGCCCCAGTCGGTATTCGTCACCGAGTACCACCCCGTCGAGATACACCTCGTTGAAGGAGGAACCACCGGTCATCTGCCGGATCGGTCGGACGGTGACACCGGGGGCGTCCATCGGCACGAGGAAGACCGTCAACCCGGCGTGTTTCGCGACGTCCGGGTCGGTCCGGCACACCGCGACCCCGAGGTCGGCGACCCGAGCGCCCGACGTCCAGATCTTGTGCCCGTCGATGGTCCAACGCCCGTCCTCGCCCTGGACGGCGCGGGTACGGACGGCCGCCAGATCGGACCCCGCCTCGGTCTCGGAGAACAACTGGCACGCGATGAGGTCGGTGCGCAGCAGGGCACGCACGTAACGTTCGCGCTGCTTTGGCGTTCCCCACTGGGCGATCGTGGGCGCGACGAGTTGCTGGGTCACCGAGAACATCTCCGTGCGCCGGGGCACGTCGAACGTGGCCTCCTCCCGCCTGAAGGCCAGTACGTAGGCCATGGGCAGGCCTCGCCCGCCGTACTCCGCGGGCCAGTTCAGCGCGCCCCATCCGGCGTCGAACTTGGCTTGTTCGTAGGCACGGATGCGGTCGGTCTCCACTCGTTCCTGTTCGGCCGTCCAGTTCTCGAAGACGGCCACGGAGTCGGATCCCTCACCCCAGGTCCGTTCCGTGCGTGGCCGTGCGACCGTGGCGAGCCATTCGCGCGCCTGGCGTACGAACGTGTCCATGTCGGGAGGTGATGTGTCGGCCATGGGTGTTCTCCTCACGCCTCCAGCACCGTGCAGGCGCTGATCCCGGGTGCTCCGTAGACATGGGTGAAACCGAGACGTGGCCGCCCGGGGACCTGACGGGCCCCGGCGGTGCCCCGCAGCTGTGCCACGATCTCGTGCACCTGCCGCAGACCGGACGCGCCGATCGGTTCGCCGTTGGCGATACAGCCGCCGTCGGTGTTCACCGGGAACCGGCCGCCGATGGTGGTCTGCCCCTCGGCGATCAGCTTCTCCTGCTCGCCGTGCTCGCAGAAGCCGCATTCGGCCATGTGCATGACCTCGGCCCCGCTTTCGGTGTCCTGCAGTTGGGCCACGTCGATGTCCTCGGGTCCCACTCCGGCGGCCTCGAACACCGCCCGCGCCGCGTCGGCGCTGACGCTCGAGGGGGTTCCCGTGCCCTGGATCGAGGGGCTGAACACCTCGAAGGAACCGAACCGCCGCGTGCGGGTGGCCACCGCGCGCAGCCGAACCGGTCGGCCGCCGAGTCGACGAGCCGCCGCGTCACCGACGAGGATGACGGCCGCAGCCCCCTCACCGGGGGAGCAGAACATGTAGCGGGTGAGGGGGTCGTTGACCATGCCCGAGTTCGCGATCTCCTCCGCGCTGAGGGGTTTCCGTCGCCAGGCGTTGGGGTTGAGCGAACCGTTGTAGTACGCCTTCTCCGCGACCTTGGCCAGCGTGGTGGAGCTGATCCCGTGTTCGGCCATGTACCGGGAGATCTTGATACCGAAGAACTGGGTGGTCACCATGAGCCCCGCCTCGCCGTAACCGCTCGGCAGACCCCAGTCCTCGGGCATGGGGTCGAAGGCACCCCGCGGGTGTTTGTCGAACCCCACCGCGAGTGCGATGTCGGCCGCTCCGGCTCGGATCGCGTTCACGGCGGAGACGAGCGCGCTGCCACCCGTGGCACATCCGTTCTTGACGTTGGTGAAGGGGATCCCGGTGAGCCCGAGTTCCGAGACGAGGGTGTCGGCAAGTCCCGAGGCGTCGCTGCCGCCGAAGGCCACCTGGACGTCGTTCCACGACAGCTCGGCGTCCGCCAAAGCCCGGTGGATCGCTTCCACGGCCATGTCGCGCCCGGAACGTCCCGGCTGTCGGCCGAATTTCGACAACCCCACGCCAGCGATGACCACTGTGGACATCAGCGCTCCTCCTCCGTCCGCACCGGCGCGAACCGGGGCACCGGTTCCGTCGCCACCAACGACATCGGTGCCCCGGCGACGAGCTCGTCGACGTCGTCGCAGTCCAGGATCGCCTCGATCTTGATGCCTTCCGGGAGTTCGACGTAGCCGACGGCGAACGGCCGGAAACCGTCGGCAGGCGGGACGTAAGGGGGTGACTTGGGTGGGAAACGCTGCACCGTGTGCGCCCAGAGGGTGCCCTGTGTGCCGAGCTCGGTCACCGTCGTCTCCCGACCGCCGCAGCGACGGCACGTCTGTGCCGGGGGGAACGCCACCGTCGCGCAGCCACGGCAGACACTCCCCTCCAACCGCGTTCGTCCTCGCCCACCCGTCACCTGATCCTCCTCGTCACCGCTTCCGTGGGATCGCCTCAGCGGCCGACCCACTTGGGTTCACGCTTCTCCAGGAAGGCCTGAACACCCTCGCGGGCGTCCTCGGACTGCAGTGCGTTGCCGACCGCCAGGTGCTCCATCACCATCAGCGACCGCACATCGGCGTCGAGACCCTGGTTGATCGTCATCTTGGTCAGCCGCATCGTGAACGGGCTCTTGTCGACGATCGGGGCGATGAAGTCGGCCACGAGCTGGTCGAGCTCCTCGGCCGGCGCGGAGGCGTTGATCAGGTCGAAGTCGACGGCCTCCTTACCGCTGAGCAGCTTGCCGGTGAGCATCAGCTCCTTGGTCTTGCGGAGTCCGATCATGCGGGGCAGACGGTAGATCGGACCGGCACCGCCGAACAGGGCACGCCGGATGTGGAAGTCGCCGATCTTGGCGTCGTCGGCCGCGACAGCGAAGTCGCAGGAGATCATGAGCTCGAAGCCGCCCGCCGTGACATGGCCTTCGAGGACCGCCACGGAAGGGGTGTTCATCGAGTAGAGCCGGTCGCACACCTTGGCGGACAGGACCGCGACCTCCATGGCCATGGTGCTGCCGACGTAGTTCGCGAGCAGTTCGTCGAGGTCGAAGCCGGAACAGAAGGTGCCGCCCCGACCGCGCAGGACGAGGACCTTCAGCTCGGGGTCCTCGTCGACCTCCGTGATGATCTCATCCAGTCGGTGCAGCAGCTCCACGGTGACGGCGTTCTTCTTGTGCGGCCGGTTCAGCCACACCCGCGCGACGTCGCCGTCCTTTTCGAGGATGACGTGGTCCGTCTCAACCATGGTGATGACCTTTCTTTCGTAGTGAGTCCACTTCGGAGCAGAAGAAGCGGACGCGGGTACTTCGCCTCACAGGACCAGTTCCGCGATACGTGCCCGCGCCGATCGGGCGTCACCGAACAGCGGCTCGTCACCCAAGGCGCGACGAACGTAGTAGTGGGCCTCGTGTTCCCAGGTGAATCCGATCCCGCCGTGCAGCTGAACGGCGTCCGCCGTCGCCCGCATGACCGCGTCGGTGCACACGGCCGCGGCCACGGCGGCCGCCAGCGAGGCGCTGTCCGAGGCCTCCGGCCACACGGCCATCGCATAGCGGGCCGCGGATCGGGCGCGCTCCAGGTCGACGAGCATGTCGGCCAATCTGTGTTTGATCACCTGGAACGAGCCGAGAGGGCGGCCGAACTGATGTCGGGACGTCACGTGCTCGACGGTGCTCGACAGCATCCGGTCGATCATCCCGACGTGTTCGCAGGCGAGTGAGGCCCGCGCGAGGTCCTCCAACCGCCGCAGGACGTCCGGCGTCCGGGATGGTTCGAGCAGCAGTCGGGCCGGGGCCGCGTCGAACGTCACGGCCGCCTGACGTCGTGTGGGGTCGAGTGTGGTGAGTCGCCGCACCTCCACACCCGCCGCCTCCCGACCGACCAGGAACAGCCCCGTCCCCTCTGCGGTGGAGGCGCACACGACGTACGAATCCGCGATCTCGCCGTGCACCAGCCGGGCGATGTTCCCGTGGAGCTTCCACCCCTCACCTGCCGGTTCGGCCCGCACGGCGCCCTCGTCATCCGGTGCCAGGGTGAGGATGTGCTCTCCGCTCAACGCCGACCCGAGCACGTCGTCCACCACGTCGTCGTCGGCGGCCAGAAGCGCTTGAACCCCCAGCACCGCCGAGGACAGCACGGGTTCACTGATCAACGCGCGGCCGCACTCCTCGAGCACCACGCCGAGCTCTCGCGTGCCGAACCCTAATCCCCCACGGGATTCCGGCGCCGCCAGAGCGCTGACACCCAATTCGGAGTTGAGCAGCGCCCACAGCTCGGGGGCGTATCCCAACGGGGAATCGGCGACCTCACGGACCCGGGGGTGCGGTGCGTGACGCTCCAGGACCTTTCGGATGACCGCACGCAGGTCCTCGTGTTCCTCGACGGGCGCCAACAGCGCCGGGTCGCCGACCGGCCACGGCTTCGTCACGGCTCCTCCTCCAGAATTTGAGGTGAATTCAGTTTAACTATGGGTCCGGCACGCCACAAGGGGCACGGCGGCCACGAAGGGAATCCACCCGAGAAGGCCCGTGCGAGCACCTCATCGCCGAGATCCCGGCACCCGACCGGCTCGGCAACGACACACCGCCTCGAGTAAGACCACAAAGGACGGATTTTCGAATACGTCCACGGTGGGCACGAGAGGGACACGGTCGCCACCACCTTGTCGCAACATCCCCGCGGCGACAGCGGACCTCACCAGGACCGCACGCCTTCGATCCCCTGTGGAACGCCTTGTTCGACAACGCGGGCCCCGATCCTGAAGACCGAGGCCCGCACACCCTGGAACACGCGCTCCTACACGCCTCTGGTGACGGTGTCAGCGCTTCGCACGATCTCCTCGGGCAGTGTGACACTGGGATCGACCGAGATCGTCTTCGGAATCAGATAACTTTCGAATCCGGCGACACCGTGCTCCCGCCCGATGCCGGACTTCTTGAAACCACCGAACGGCGAGTTGAAGTCGGCCGAGTAGGAGTTCACCGAGAACGTCCCCACCCGAATCCGTCGCGCGATCTCGAAACCATGCGCGATGTCGGAGGTGAACACCGACCCCGCCAACCCGTACTTGCTGTCGTTGGCGATACGGACGGCATCATCCTCGTCCTCGTAGGCGATCACGGCCACGACGGGACCGAACACCTCCTCCTGCGCGATCTCCATATCGCTGGTGACGTTGGTGAGCAGGGTGGGCTCGACGTACCAGCCTTCGGTGAGTCCTTCCGGAATACCGCCCCCGAAGGCGACCTTCGCGCCTTGGTCGACCGCACGTTCGATGAACCCCAGGACCCGCTCTCGGTGCGCCTCGGTGATGAGCGGCCCCATCTGCACCTCGGGATCATGCGGATCCCCGACCTTCACCTCGGCCAACGCGGCGACCAAACGCTCGACGATCTCGTCGTGGCGACTCCGCGGGACCAGGAACCGGCTCTGACAGACACAGCTTTGCCCACTGCTGGGAATGACACTGATACCCAGCAACGTCGGGATCGTGGTGTCCAGGTCGGCGTCCTCCAACACGATGGCGGCGGACTTCCCACCGAGCTCCAGCACGGTCGGCTTGATCTGCGCGCCACACACCTCACCGATCCGCGAACCGATGGTGGTGGATCCGGTGAAACTCACCATGTCCACGTCCGGATGGCTGACCAGGTGCTCCGACGCCTCCGGACCTGCGGCCACGATGTTGATCACTCCGGGCGGGAAACCCACCTCGGCCACCAACTCGGCCATCGCGAAGATCGCCAACGGGTTCGGCTCCGGCACCTTGATGACCACGGTGCACCCGGCCGCCACGGGGGGCGCCACCTTCTGCGCGGTGCCAGGCAGCGAGAAGTTGTAGGCGACCAGAGTCGCGACGACACCGACCGGCTCCTTCACCACCAGACTCTGTGTCTCGTACGGCATGATCATGCCGCCTGCCGATCCCCCGGCCAAAGGCCCGAGATCGGCGGTACGCACTTCCGTGTAGTTGTAGTTCCGGGCTACCGCGGCGTTGTAATTCCAATGCAGCGTCGGCGCTACCGCCTGGTACACGTCGGCGAGCGCACGCGTGCACCCGAGCTCGTCAACCAGCAGATCGGCGAAGTCGTCCTTGCGTTCGTGGATCTTCGCGGCCAACGCCTCACAGAGGGCCGCTCGCTCGGCGGGCGGACGATGTGGCCAGTCGGTTTCGTAGAAAGCCCGCCGGGCCGCCTCCACGGCCGCGTCGATATCCGCCGTGGACGCCGCCGGCACGGATCCGATCCGTTTTCCGGTCGACGGTGACACGACGGTGAAGACATCCGAACCGGATGGTTGACGCCAAGCACCGTCGATGAAGAAACCGGTGTATTCCCTGGAAAACATCACAAGACTCCCTTGACCGAGATGATGGTCGGTGGTGGTGTTCCGGCGTCGAAGCCGTCGCCGAAGAGTGGGTTATGACGGGACGAGGATGTCCTTCAACGGAACGGACGGATCCGCGAGCACGGTGTCCGATCCCCGGCGGATCTCCCCCGTGCTCGCCAACACCTTCCGGGCGAACATGAAGTCGGTCGGCCGGTTGACGGCTTCGATCCCGATGAACCTGTCCTGGCGGAGGTAGATGACCGAGAACGTCTCGGAATCGACCTCACCGCGCACGAGATAGTCGTCGTATCCCTGCGTCAGACCCGCCATCTGCAGTTTGACCGCCCCCTGGTCCGACCAGAACCACGGAACACCCGGCTTCGGTGGCATCGCCCCGCACAGTGAGGCCGCCGCCGCCTTGGCCTGGTCCACGGCGTTCTGCACGGATTCGAGCCGCACCACGGCACCGTCGGCGAAGGGGTTCGGCGCTGCGGTACAGTCTCCGGCCGCGACGACTCCGGCTCGACTGGTCCGCGCATGTTGATCCACGAGGATGCCGCCGTCCCAGGTCAGACCGAGCTGGTCCGCGAACGTCCGATCCCGCTCGACGCCGATACCGACGAGCACCGCGTCGCATGACAGGGACTTTCCATCGGACAGCACTACCTCGGTGACCCGGCCGTCGGAACCCACACCGAGCCCGGTGACGATGGTTCGTAGGAGCACGTCGACACCGCGCTTTTCATGCATGCGACGGTAGAATTCGCCCAGCACAGGACCGGCCACCCTCGCGAGCAGCCGATCCTGCGCCTCCACCACGGTGACCTGCTTGCCCTGTGAGGACATCACCGCCGCCGCCTCGAGTCCGATGAAGCCACCACCGACCACGACGATGCGGTGGGCCGTGCCCAGGACGTCCTGCAGCCGCCGAGCGTCCTCGACCGTCCGGAGGCAGAGCACGTTCGACGCGTCGGAACCCGCGACGGGAAGTCGCCGGGGTCGGACACCGGTGGTCAACGCAAGATGCCGAAACGGCAGTTCGACGCCCTCGGACGTGCTCGCGTAACCACCGGACTCCCCCGACACGAGCTCCGTGACCCGTGTACCCGTGCGTACTTCGATGTCCTTGGCGCGGAGCAATTCGGGCTTGCGGAGCAGAAGCGAGTCCAGCCCCCTCTCCCCGCGGAGGAAGTCCTTCGACAAAGGCGGTCGCTGATACGGATAACTGCCCTCGTCTCCCACGAGGGTGACCGGACCGTCGTATCCGTGATCGCGAAGACTCACCGCGAGTTGCAGACCTGCCTGTCCCGCGCCGACGATGAGCGCACCGTGGGCCATCATCACTGCTCCGGGGCCACCTCGACGACGAGCCCGTCCAGCTCATCGCTGAGTTCGATCTGGCAGGAGAGCCGGCTGGTCGGACGCGGTGGCGACATCGCCCCCTCCAGCAGCTCCGACTCCTCCTCCGTAGCACGGCCCGTCCGTTCGATCCACGCTTCGTCGACGTAGACATGGCAGGTCGCGCACGAACACGATCCACCGCACTCCGCAACGATGCCGTCCAGACCGTTCTGGACCGCTGTGATCATGACCGAGTCGCCTGTCGCTCCCTCCACGGTCTGCTTGACGCCATCAACGATGTAGGTGACCCGCGGCATAACGCTTCCTCTGGTTTAGTTCAGGAATTCGACGTGCAACTCAGCCGGCCCGAAGAAGAGGAAACTCTTCTTCGAAGCGGGTTTCTCACCGGTGAAGCGCACACCGGTGAATCGGGCGGTCAGCATCTCCAGGACGATCCGGAGTTCGAGTCTGGTGAGCGCGGTGCCCGGACAGGTGTGCGGACCGCCACCGAAGCTCACATACTTGGCGGGCGTGCCCTTGCGGTCGAGGTTCTTGGTGTCGGGGTCGTCGAACACCTTGGGGTCGCGGTTGGCCGCACCGAGGCTGACCCACACGTAGTCACCCTGCTTGAGGCTCTGGCCGCCCAGTTCCACGTCCTTGGTGACGTAGCGGAACATGCCCTGGACCGGGGACTCCGTCCGCAGCATCTCCTCCATGAACAGCGGGATACGCGAGGCGTCGTTGCGGAGTTCGGTCCACTGCTCCGGGTTCTCGGCGAGGTATTCGATCATCTTGGCCAGCGCGGTCGACGACGTGTCACTGCCACCGACCATGACGAGCTGGAAAAGCTGGAGCAGATCGTCACGGGCGAGCTTTTCCTCGGCGGCGTCGTTGAGTTCGATGACCCGGCTGATCAGGTCACCGGTGGGTTCTTTGCGCCGCTGCTGGACCTGCTCGTCGAAGTAGAGGTCGAAACCGAGCCGGACGTCGACGAGCGCGTCGACCTCTTCCTGGGTGAGGTTGGGGTTGCCCACCATGGAGTTGAAGCCCGCGGCCCACTTCAGCATTTGCGGAACCTGCTCGCGCGGGAGCCCGAGGATGTCGGCGATCACCGTCATGGTGTAGGCGTTCGCGAAGTCCTCGACGAAGTTGACCCGGGGCTGTTCGGCCAGCCGGTCGACGAACAACTGCGCGGTCTCCCGGATCCTGCCCTCCCAGGAACGGATCGCGGCAGGGCTCAAGGCACTCATGATGAGCTTACGGTGCCGGGTGTGCTCCGGCGGGTCGGCGAACAGCAGCACCTTACGTGGGCTTGTGCCGTACTCCGGGCCGAGCTTCTCCTTCCCTTCCGGGGTAGCAGCGGCCAGGTCGATCATGCGTTGCCATTCCTCGGCGACCTGCGGCCCCAACATCTGCTTGGTCGAGAAAGTGACGGCGTCCTTCAGCACCGCGGTCACGTGCTCGTGGTCGCTGATGACCCAGACCTGTGCCACCTCACTGCGGCTGACCGGACATTCGGAGCGGGCCCTCTTGAAATGCTCATAGGGACATTTCAACGCTTCATCGTCAAGGGAGAAGACTCTCTCATATTCCATCGTCGTCATCGCACTACTCCTCGGATTATCGACGGGTGAAACCCACTGACGAAATCGAAGAACTCGGGGAGCCAAAATCGGTCAGCATTTCGCGTAGCTCATCGGAGACCTTCCCGAAAATACGCATCGACAGCACTTCCACCGAGCTCATGAGTGTCTGCGTGACGTCCGGGTCCATGTTGTTCAAATGCGCGATCATGGCTTCCGAGTCTTCGTAGTGCTCATGCGCGACGAGCAATCGACGGTTGGCGTCCACGTAGTAGTTGTGAGCGATGGTGGCGCTATCCTGCTCCTCGGTGCGGGAGCTGATCTGGCGAGCGCATTCCACAACGGTGGCGATCTCCACCCCTGGCTTGATTCTCATTTCCGCGATCGCACGGATTTCCATCTGCGCCTACTCCTCTTCGTTGAAGACGGCCGTGGGGTGAAGGGAACCCCGGTGTCGCTGCTCGATGTTCGACTCAGCAACGTCCGGGTTTTGTCGGTCGGGCATACCTCCCGCGCCACTCACCACGACAACCGAGCGTCGACCTACGCCCATGCCTGAGCTCAGTGACGTCAGAGGATTTACTGAACCGACTTCTGTTCAAGAAGTTACGTAATCCACGTCACCGAGTCAAGAGGCGATCCTCCACCCATCGGCGAGTGTCGTCCGACCCACCCCAGGAGGAACAACCTCCAAAGAGGACCTGACCAAGCACGGTCGGACCTCCATGCTGCTCTACCTGAGGCGAGTTCAGTTCTTCAACCAAGGAGTTCACTATGGACACGATGTCCGGTTCAGCACGTCCGCAAAGGAGTGGCCAAGAGCGCCTGTCCGGACGCGTCATCCTGGTCACGGGCGCGGCGGGAGGGCTCGGCACTTCGATCGTGTCCCGATTGGCGGCCGAAGGAGCTCGGGTAGTAGCCTCCGACATCGACGCAGACACGTGTGCGTCTGTCATCGCCGAGCTCGCAGATAGAGGTGGAGCTCATACATCACTCCCGTTGGACGTTCGCAGCGACGAGGATTGGCAAGCCGCGATCGAACACATCCAAAACCGATACGGCGTGCTACACGGCTGCGTCAACAACGCCGCAATCGGCGGCCTCGCATCAGTTGCGGACGAACGACGCGATCGCTGGGATCGCATCATCGCCATCGGCCAGACCGGCGTATGGCTCGGTATGAAATACGCCGGCGGCCTACTCGAACGTTGCGGGGGTGGCTCGATCGTCAACATCTGCTCAATCCTCGGCACCGTCGGCGGCTTCGGCGACAGCATCGCCTACCATGCCGCCAAAGGGGCCGTACGAGCGATGACCAAGAACGCGGCCCTGCATTGGGCCACACAAGGCATTCGCGTGAACTCGCTCCACCCCGGTTTCATCGGCACGGAGCAGGTGCTGGACCTCTACGCGGGTTCACCGCGCCACGAGTCCATGCTCTCTCACACTCCGATGGGACGACTCGCTGATCCAGCCGAGATCGCCGCCGTCGTCGCCTTCTTGCTGAGCGACGATTCGTCGTATATGACGGGTTCGGAAATCTACGCGGACGGAGGCTGGACCGCACGCTAGTCGCGACACCAGTCCAACTGACCGGACAAAGGGATCATCGTCCGACAAGAACCATCCTCAGTAGATGGACAGAATCCCTCCAAAGGAAGAGGATCGTCCGGCAACAGCCACTTCCTGGAGAAGTTCCAGCGGGCCACGGCCACGATCGTCCCCCGCCTTCGAATCGACTGGGAACGATCATGCCGGTCCAGCACGCGTGGCACTTCGAAGGATCACGCCTGTTCAACGGCCTTCACGATATCGGCGAAGTTCCCGTCGCAGAACGAGCGGAACTCCTCGGCGAAGGAATCGGGCAGCACGTCGGTCACCCAGATCAACTGTGAGGTGTTCTCGTCGATCGGGATGATCTGCATATAGGCGTTGTGATGATCCGCGCCGAAAAGTCCCGGGACCGTGTAACACGCACGCATGTTCTCAGCGTCCGTGCTGACGATGAGCTCTCAAATCTCACTGCCGTCCGCGGCGACGGTAACCACGCGGTAGTCACCGGCGGGACGTCCCGGAGTCGACTCCTCAACTCACTCCATCCGCTCGGCCGACGCCGCCGAGAAGATGTGGTTCTTCGCGCTCGCGTAGTCTTCGAGGACTCGCCATCCGCGCTCCGTCGGGACGTTGACCTTCTGGCTGTAGTACAGGGTCGCCATCGCACTCTCCATCTTTCAGTCGCGTGGCTTAGAGCTCACCGATATTCAAACTGAACTCAACTCAGTGGTCAAGGTCTCATCCGCGGTGGGACCGGATCCTATCCGACCGGCGAGCGGATGGGGAGCAAACCGGAGGACCCACCCTTGCCACGAACTTCCTTGTCAACTTCTCACCATTTGCCGCTCCGTCCCGGTCGCGCTAAACATAAGGCTTTCAGTAACGCCGCTTTACGCGTACGTGCGGACAGGCGGGAGAGCGGGCATCGACCTCCACGCCACTCTCGGCAAGGACACCACGGTCTCCCTGGAGACCGCGGACAGCGTCTCGGACTTCTTCCGAATCACAGGGACAGCTCGTAGACGGCCCGGTGCCTTCCCAGGCCTTTGTAGTCATCGATGACAGACACCCCCTCGACCGTCCGATCCCCGGAGACGTTGGTGAAGCCCAGTCGCGTCCACGTGGCGTGGGCGGCGGTATTGCCGGGTTCGGAGGTGAGGTAGAGCCTGCGGGCACCGAGGCGTTCAGCACGCTCACGGAGAGCGGCCAACAGTGCGGTGGCGATACCGGCACGGCGATGTGCGGGATGGGTGACGACGTCCTGAATGTAGACATCGTCAGGTTCGTCCTGACTACGGAAGGCCATGACGGCACCCACGAGTTCCCCGTCGATACGGGCGACGAGGCAGGTGGTGGAGAACAGCTTGGCGTAGAGCCAGTAATCGGAGGCGGTCCGCGGCACGAGATAGGGGCCTCCGAGATCCATCAGCGCCATGACCTCGGGAATATCGCGTTGGCGCAGAGAATCGATCTCCATTGTCACCTTCCGAGAAGTCGGACTACCTCGGCATGACTCCAGACTACCCGTCCGGATGGACGCACACAGGGAACACAGGCACTCGACAGACGGATTCGACTCGCCCGAACACGAAACCCCGGCGAAGAGTCATCGGTCCGACCGATGCTCGTACAAGAAAACCCCGACATCACACGGGAATCACTCCAAAACATCACGATCACCGACAATGGCGAAATCCCAACTTCGACCAGCACGAGCCGATACCACAGGGAGAAGGTAAATCAAGCTGCCTCTTGTAGATTAAAGTCTAATGTATACTGTGTGCTAAAATTGGCGATCAGGAATTTTCCCGCATCCGATGGACAACCAACTCGGAAAGCTATCCGACACCCCGATCAGCACTCGCCGCCGGGAGACCACAATCGATCACCGATGACTCCATGACCATCGCCGGGAGTTCGGACACATCATCGATTGAGCCGATTCCCCGCGAAACCCCGGTCGAAATCTCCGAACCAGGACCTCACCTACCTCCTCCGGACCGCACAACCACCCGAACGCCGGAAAACCAGCAGGGTGCCGGTGGAAGACACGGCGCTCGCACGAGGAAAACGTTGAGTCGAACACCTGGTCCCGGAACCCCGACAGCGCACGACCCCTTTGTTCGCCTTCGCGTGGTGGGACCGGAGCGGGTGACCGTAGTGTGCGTGCATTCACACGAACACGGCTCCCACAGCACCACCGATGCGGCTAGGGTGATCGTCACGGTTCGAGGTGCCCCACGGCTCACGCCACGGGGAGAATCTGGGAAGTCCGGTGAAAGTCCGGCACAGGGCCCGCTGCGGTGACTCAGGCACTGACCTGGGAAGTCCGAAGACCGGCCTCGATCCGCCCCGGACACAAACCCGTGTCCGGGAACACACGGCAGTTCGAGCGGGAGCCCTACATGCCTGTGCAGTACCCTTTTTCCGCCGTCGTCGGCTCCGACGACATGACACTCGCCCTGGCACTCACCGCGATCGATCCCCTCATCGGCGGCGTCCTGATACGCGGCGAGAAGGGCACGGCGAAAACGACGACGGTCCGTGGTCTCGCCGAAGTCCTCCCACCGGTGGCCGTCTACGAGGGCGACCGCTTCTCCATCGACCCACACGATCCCGACGAGGTTTCCCCCGACGGCCCGTTCGGGCCGGACACCGACATCGTCACCCGTCCCGTACGGCTTGTCGAACTCCCCACCGGTGCCGGCGACGACCGGGTCACCGGCACGTTGCAGTTGAACAAGGCCCTCCGTGAGGGCGTCGTGGAGTTCGAGCCCGGCCTGCTGGCCCGAGCCCACCGCGGTCTGCTCTACGTCGACGAGATCAACCTGCTGCCGGACCACCTCGTCGACCTGCTGTTGGACGCCGCGGCCACCGGCCGCGTGAGTGTCGAACGTGACGGCCTCTCGATCGAACACGCCGCACGGTTCGTGCTCATCGGCACGATGAACCCCGAGGAGGGCGAACTCCGCCCCCAGTTGCTCGACCGGTTCGGCCTGACCGTCGAGGTCACCGCGCCCCGGGACCCCGGCATCCGCGCCGAAGTGGTCCGACGTCGCCTGGCCTTCGACACCGATCCGGTCGGTTTCGCCGCGCGCTGGGAGTCCGAACAACACGCCCTCCGCGAACGCCTCGCCGCCGCCCGTGATCTGGTCGGCGCCGTCGTGCTGGACGACGCCACGCTCACGACCATCACCGAGATCTGCGCCGCGTTCGACGTCGACGGGCTGCGCGCTGACCTCGTGACCGCCCGCGCCGCGGCCGCACACGCCGCTTGGCAAGGCCGCACCCACATCACCCGCGACGACGTTCGCACCGCGGCCAG
>SMEK01000332.1_pt1 | contig 18929 bp, 13 predicted proteins | sample 2456371 | NCBI WGS metagenome assembly SMEK01 (sample SAMN10132590, study PRJNA489261) | soil metagenome | isolation source: day1 antibiotic-loamy sand soil ammended with composted manure from dairy... | place: USA | collected 2015-04-01
ACCCGGCCCGGTCACTGGCGGTGCGACCTGGTGGCGCTGGCCCGGCTGCGACTGGCCGCCGCAGGCGTGACCCGCGTCCACGGCGGCGGTTTCGATACGCACGCCGATCCGCGGTTCTACTCGTATCGCCGCGATGGCGAGCGTAGCGGGCGTTTCGCGAGCCTGATCTGGCTGGCCTGACTTCAGGTGCTTGGTCGGGGGAGACCCTGCCAGTCGGTGATTTTCCCGGCGGCGCGGAGCGCTGCTTCAGCTGTGCAGCATTTGCAGAAATGCCTTGCGCCAGGCAGTGATGTCGTTCTTGTGCAGCACCGCCATCATCGATTTCCACCGTTTGCGGCGTTCGCGCAGTGACATGTGGAGCGCCTGCTGCAAGGCGTCGGCCACTTCCTCCGCATCGGCCGGGTTCACCAGCAGGGCATCGGTGAGTTCCATCGCCGCGCCGGCAAAGCGTGACAGCACCAGCACGCCGGGGTCTTCAGGGGCCTGGCAGGCCACGTATTCCTTGGCGACCAGGTTCATGCCGTCGCGCAGCGGGGTCACCAGGCCGACCCGCGCGGTGCGGTAATAGCCGGTCAGCAGCCGGTGCGGGAACGACTTGTTGATATAGCGTACCGGCGCCCAGTCGGGTGCGGCGTACTGTCCGTTGATGTGGCCGGCGCTGCGCTCGAGTTCGCGGCGAATCTGGCGGTACTCGGACACGGTGCCGCGCGATGGCGGTGCGATCTGCATGAAGGTGATCTGGCGGTGCAACTCGGGCGAGCGCTCCAGCAGCCGCGCGTAGGCACGGAAGCGCTGCGGCAATCCCTTGGAATAATCCAGGCGATCGACGCCGATGATCAGTGAACGGCCTTCCAGGCTGGCGCGAAGCTGGCCGATTTCCGGGTTGTCATCGGCGTTCCGCGCCGCTTCGGCGATGCCGGCGGTGTCGATGCTGATCGGAAACGCAGCGGCCCGGAATACCCGGCCGCTGGCCGAGCGCATGCGCCCGCCGATGCGCATGGTGGCGCCGGCTTCGTGCAGGAAGTAGTCCTCCAGCGCACGCAGGTCGCGCGCGGTGTGCACGCCGATCAGGTCGTAGCTGGCCAGCGTTTCCAGCAATTCGCGGTGGTTGGGCAGGGCGATCAGCAGGCCGGCGGCGGGCAGCGGCGTGTGCAGGAAGAAGCCGATGCGGTTTTTGACACCCCGCTTGCGCAGCATCGCGGCGAGCGGAATCAGGTGGTAATCGTGTACCCAGAGGACGTCGTCCGGTTCGATCAACTTGCTCAGGCAGTCCGCGAAAACCTCATTGACCCGCAGATAGCCCGCCAGGTAGCTGCGCTGGTAATCGACCAGGTCGGGGCGGTAGTGAAGCATCGGCCACAGCGCGCTGTTGGCGAAGCCGGTGTAGAACTCGTCGTGGTCGGTGCGCGACAGGTCGATGGTGGCGTACTGGACACGGGCGTCGTGCGTACGATGCACTTCGCCCGCCGTTTCCGCGGCGATTTTGCCGCTCCAGCCGAACCACAATCCGCCGCGTTCCTGCAGGGCCGCGCACAGCGCCGACGCCAGGCCGCCGGCGGCAGTCTGGCGGGGCAGGGCAACACGATTGGACACGACTACCAGACGACTCATCGAAGGGGCTCCACCCGGGGGGAGCGCGGAATATGGGGTGCAGCGCGTGAGAGTGGCGACAAGCCGGCGTGTGGCAGGGAGCGACGCTCCTCCACCATCGTGACGGTGGTGTCGAGCGGAGGCCTCATCACAGTGCATCCTCCCAGCGCTGCGACAGGCGCATCGCAGCCTGGATCAGGCCGACCAATGAATACGTCTGCGGATAATTGCCCCAGTGTTCACCACTGGTCGGCGCGATGTCCTCGGACAACAGGCCCAGCGCGTTGCGCTGTTTCAGCATGTGCTCGAACATGGCTCGCGCGCGTTCCTTGCGGCCGGTGGCGGCGAGCGCCTCGATGTACCAGAACGTGCAGATGTTGAAACTGGTTTCCGGCGCGCCGAAGTCGTCCGGTGCGATGTAGCGGAACAGGTAGTCGCCGCGGCCTAGCGCCACGCCGATCGCATCGACGGTGGCGACGAAGCGCGGGTCGGATGCGTCGAGGAAGCCGATGTCGGCGAGCAACAGCAGGCTGGCGTCCAGGTGTTCGCCATCGTAGGCATCGACGAAATGGCCGAGCTCCGCGTTCCAGGCACGTGATTCGATCCGTGCGTGCAGTTGCACCGAGTGTTCATGCCAATAGCAGGCGCGGTCGTCCAGGCCCAGCTCGGTGGCGATGTGCGCCAGGCGATCACAGGCGGCCCAGCACATCGCAGCGGAATACGTGTGCACGGCGGCACGGCCGCGGAACTCCCACAGCCCTGCGTCGGGCTGCTCGGCGGTGCGCAGTGCCATCGCGCCCATCTGCTCCAGTCGGCGGAACATCAATTCGTCGCCGCGATGTTCCAGCCGGCAGTCGAAGAACAATTGCGCCGAGGCCAGCACCACCGAGCCGTAGACATCGTTCTGGCGCTGGCGCCAGGCATCGTTGCCCACGCGCACGGGCCCCATGCCGCGATAGCCGGCCAGGCTGTCGACCTGGCGCTCGGGCAGTTCGCGCTCGAAGGTGATGCCAAACACCGGGCCGATTTCCTTGTCCTTCTCGTTGGCGATGAGGTTGAACACGTAGCGGATGTATTCCTCCATGCTGCGTGTTGCGCCCAGGCGGTTCAGCGCGCGCACGGTGAAGGCCGCATCGCGCAGCCAGCAATAGCGGTAATCCCAGTTGCGCGCCGTGCCGGCCGACTCGGGGATCGAGGTGGTCAACGCGGCGATGATGGCGCCGGTGGCTTCGTACTGGCACAGCTTCAGCGTGATCGCGGCACGAATCACCGCCTCCTGCCATTCGTAGGGCACCGACAGGTAACGCGTCCATTCGCGCCAGTAGGCGTTGGTGCGTTCCAGCATCAGGTGGATGTACACGGCAGGGCTTTCGGCCAGGGTTTCGTCCGGGCCGAACACGAAATGCGCGGGGCGGTCGAGCCCGAACGGCAGCTCGCGCTCGATCAGCGGTGCGGCGACGTCGCTGGTCAATCGTTGCACCACGTTGCTCAGCAGGTAGCGGATGTGATTGCTGCCGGACGTGGTTTCCGGCTTGCGGGCACCGTAATCGCACAGCGGCCGAAGACGCACGCGGATGCGCGGCGAGCCGCAGATCGGGCTGACCCGCCGGGCCAGCAGCACCGGATGGTAAAGCCGCCCTTTCGTGCGGTGGCGCGGGGCGAAATCAACGATCTCGATGCCGCCGCCGTGGCGATCGAAAAGCCGGGTCACCAGCACCGCCGTGTTCGGCAGGTAGTGCTGCTCGGCGCGTTCGAGGTCTTCCAGTTCGATCGCCCAGTCGCCGCCTTCGGTCCGCGGTGAAAGCAGCGCGCAAAAGCTGGCGTCGTCGTCGAAGCGTGGCAGGCAGCACCAGACGATGCGTGCATGGCTGTCGATCAATGCGGCGACGCTGCCGTTGCCGATGACGCCCAGCTCAAGGCTGGCGTTCGGGGTTTCCTGCGGTGGATGGGACATCATCGGTGGCTCCGTGCGGCAAGGCGTGCAGGACGCGGGTCAGCCAGGCTTTCGCCGCGGCGGGATCCGGCAGGGTGAAACCGGCCAGCGTGGGTTGGCGCGAGCCGACGCGCACGCTCAAGCCATGCCGGTGGTTGACGGCATCGAAGGCGTGTTCGTCGGTGAGGTCGTCGCCCAGGTAAACCGGTCGGCGGTCGGCGAAGGGCGCGCGCTGCATCAGCTCCGCGATGGCCTGACCCTTGTCCATGCCGGTCGGCTTGAATTCCAGCACCAGATTGCCCGGCTGCAATTCGTAGCCGGACAGCTCCGCCAGAACGGCGCGCGCGGCATCCTGCAATGCCGGCAATTGTTGCGGGTTGCGCCGGCAGTGCAGGGCGATCGCGGCGTGCTTGTCTTCCAGTTGCACGCCATCAAAGCGTGCGGCCAACTGCCGCACCGCGCTGCGCATGCGCGCGCGCTGCGCCGGCGGCACCTGGAAGTCGCGGCAATCGCCATCGGCATGGCGCAATTGCAACCCGTGCAACCCGGCCGCTGCCCAATGCGGCTCGTCGAACAGGCGGTCGAGTTCTTTCAGTTCACGACCGCTGACCAGGGCCAGCGCGCCATCCAGTTTCCGATGCAACCCGTGCAGCAAGGCCAGCAGCGAGGCGCCGGCGTGTATCGACAGCGGATCATCGGCAAAGTCGACCAGGGTGCCGTCGACGTCGAGAAACAGGGCCCAGTGCGCCGATGCGTCGGGCAGGGGAGGCGGCAGGAGGTCGTCGGGCGGGGCAGCGATGGCGGGGGCAGCTTTTGACATCCTCATCACCGTAACAAACCGAATGTGAAAGCCTTGCGGGCAGCGCGACGCGCTCGCGCCCATCTTGATTCGTCACGCGGCGACCGCACGTTGGCAAGCAGTGACGGACTGCCGTCAATCATCAAACGCCATTCACGGGGACCCACGACATGCGGATGGACAAACTCACCTCGCGTTTCCAGCAGGCGCTGGCCGACGCACAGTCGCTGGCCGTGGGCCGCGACCACAACATGCTCGAACCGGCACACGTCATGGCCGCACTGCTCGACCAGCAGGGTGGCTCGACCGGCCCGATGCTTACCCAGGCCCAGGTCAACGTGCCGGCGCTGCGCCAGCGCGTGGCCGACCTGCTGTCACGCCTGCCGCAGGTCAGCGGGCAGGAGGGCAACATCAATGTCGGCAATGACCTGACCCGGTTGCTCAACCTCACCGACAAGCTGGCGCAGCAGCGCGGTGACCAGTTCATCGCCAGCGAGCTGTTTGTGCTGGCGGCGCTGGACGACAAGGGCGAACTGGGTGCAGCGCTGAAGGCGGCCGGCGCGAACAAGGCGAATCTCGAAGCGGCGATCGAGAAACTGCGCGGCGGCGAAAAGGTGCAAAGCGAGAACGCCGAGGAGCAGCGCCAGGCGCTGGAGAAATACTGCATCGACCTCACCGAACGGGCCGAGCGCAACAAGCTCGACCCGGTGATCGGTCGCGACGAAGAGATCCGCCGCACCATCCAGGTGCTGCAGCGGCGCACCAAGAACAACCCGGTGCTGATCGGCGAGCCCGGCGTGGGCAAGACCGCCATCGTCGAGGGCCTGGCCCAGCGCATCATCAAGGACGAAGTGCCGGAAGGTTTGCGTGGTCGTCGCGTGCTGGCGCTGGACATGGGTGCGCTGATCGCCGGTGCGAAATTCCGCGGTGAGTTCGAGGAGCGACTGAAGGCCGTGCTCAGCGACCTTTCGAAGCAGGAAGGCCGGGTAATCCTGTTCATCGACGAATTGCACACCATGGTCGGCGCCGGCAAGGGCGAAGGCGCGATGGATGCGGGCAACATGCTCAAGCCGGCGCTGGCGCGCGGCGAACTGCACTGCATCGGCGCCACCACGCTGGACGAGTACCGCCAGTACATCGAGAAGGATGCGGCGCTGGAGCGCCGCTTCCAGAAGGTGTTCGTGGGCGAGCCGTCGGTGGAAGACACCATCGCGATCCTGCGCGGCCTCAAGGAACGCTATGCCGTGCACCACGGCGTGGAGATCACCGACCCGGCCATCGTGGCCGCGGCGACGCTCTCCAGCCGCTACATCGCCGACCGCCAGTTGCCGGACAAGGCCATCGACTTGATGGACGAGGCCGCCAGCCGCATCCGCATGGAGATCGACTCCAAACCGGAGGAACTGGACCGCCTCGAGCGCCGGCTGATCCAGCTGAAGATCCAGCGCGAGATGCTGAAGAAGGAAAAGGACAGCGAATCGAAGCAGCGTCTGGCCGACCTGGAAGCCGACATCGAGAAGCTCGAACGCGAGTTTTCCGACCTCAACGAGGTATGGAAATCGGAGAAGGCCGCGTTGCAGGGCACCACCAAGGTCAAAGAGCAGATCGAGCAGGCCAACCAGGAACTGGAGGCTGCCCGCCGTGGGCAAGACTACGCGCGGATGAGCGAAATCCAGTACGGCAAGCTGCCCGAGCTGGAAAAGCAGCTCGCCGCGGCGCAGGCTGCCGAGACGCAGGATTTCAAGCTGGTGCAGACCCGTGTCACCGCGGAGGAGATCGCCGAGGTGGTGGCGCGCTGGACCGGCATTCCGGTCAGCAAGATGCTCGAAGGCGAGCGCGACAAGCTGCTGAAAATGGAAGACGAACTGCACAAGCGCGTGGTCGGCCAGGACGAGGCCGTGCACGCGGTGGCCGACGCGATCCGCCGCTCACGCGCCGGGCTGTCCGATCCGAACCGGCCGAACGGCTCGTTCCTGTTCCTCGGCCCCACCGGCGTGGGCAAGACCGAACTGTGCAAGGCGCTGGCCGAGTTCATGTTCGACACCACCGACGCGATGGTGCGCATCGACATGAGCGAGTTCATGGAGAAACACTCCGTCTCGCGCCTGGTCGGCGCGCCCCCCGGCTACGTGGGTTACGAAGAGGGCGGTTACCTGACCGAAGCCGTGCGTCGCCGGCCGTACAGCGTGATTTTGCTGGACGAGGTGGAGAAGGCACATCCGGACGTGTTCAACATCCTGCTGCAGGTGCTCGACGACGGCCGCCTCACCGATGGCCAGGGCCGCACCGTGGATTTCCGCAACACGGTCATCGTGATGACCTCCAACCTCGGCTCGCAGATGATCCAGGATGCGGCCGAGAGCAGTGTCGGCGGTGACGAGGAAGAGCAGTACACCCAGATGAAGGCGTCGGTGATGGGCGTGGTGCAGGCGCATTTCCGGCCCGAGTTCATCAACCGGCTGGACGAACTGGTGGTGTTCCGTCCACTGGACAAGACGCAGATCCGCGCCATCGCGAAAATCCAGCTGGAATACCTGGAAAAGCGCCTGGCCGAGCGTCAGCTCAAGCTGGAGGTTGGCGAGGACGCCTTGAACCTGCTCGGCAATGCCGGTTTCGACCCGGTCTACGGGGCGCGGCCGCTGAAACGGGCGATCCAGCAGCAACTGGAGAACCCGCTGGCCAGGCAGATCCTGGAAGGCCGCTTCCAGCCCGGCGACACCGTCGAGGTGTCGACCGAAGCCGGCCACCTGGTGTTTCGCCGGCATTGAACGCGCGGCGCTCTGGATCCCGCAGGACGGCCACTGCCTGCCGCTCTCCGTGATGCGTTCAGGGAAAAAGCCGGCGGGCAGTGCCCGCCCTGCGCGGTAACGGGCCGATGGGTCGTGCCGCCAGGGCATCCGGTCATGGACGACCAGGTTCGCAAGTCGCGGCAACGGGCCGGTTGGGGTTCGGCGGAGAGGTTGTTGCCGCGACCTGCGAAAAGTTGAAGGGCGCGATGTCCCTCACGTAGGCAGAATCGGTTACCGCTCCGTCGCCGCCGTCTACTGGCGGCAGACTCCCAGGGCATGAACAAGGTGGGTTCGAATGAAGCCGGCTTCCCATGGAGCCGGCTTCATTCATTTCCCGGCGTCAGTCGAGATCGAGCGTCTGCCGATTGCCATCGCGACGGCGCTGGTCCTTCGCGTCGTAGCGCGCCTCGCAACCGTTGCGCTTGACCATGGCGCAATCGAGGTAGTCGGTGGCCTCGATCAGGGCCGCCCGCACCGCCTTGCTGGCCGGGGTTTTCTTGGAATGGTCGAAATCCCCGCCCACGCCGCCCACGTAGCCGCGGAGCTTCACCCCGCCGCTCGAGCTGCGACCCTCGACGGTGCGCGAATACACCACCTCGGAGGTTTCCGCGTCGATCACGCGCAGGTCGATGGCCACGTAGGCCTCGCTCTTGCCGCCGCCTACCCGGAATCCGGCGATGTTGAGGCCGCCGCCCGTGTTGGAGGTGTCTTCGGTGTAGGCGCTGACGGCGCCGGTGATCAGGTATTGCGCACCGGTAACGTTGCCGGTGTGCGGGCTGCTGCCCGGGCGCATCCGATAGGAGCTGGCCAGGTCCTGCTCGGCCAGCACGGCGTCGATCTTCTGCCGCTCGATGACCTTGAAACTGCCGGTGGCGCTCAATTCGTTGCTGAGCACCGAGGCCAGCTGCCGGCCGACGCCGCCACCCCACCAGGAGGCGGAGCTGGTCTGGTTGGTGAAATCGATCACCGCCACGGTCATGGTTGGCGCTTCGCGAGCCGTGACGGCGCTGCTCACGACCAACGCCATGAACACCGCCGCGCCGAGCGCGGTGGCGCGATTTGCGTACTTCATGTTTTCCCCTCCGGTTGATGTAACGCTGACCCCAACGGTCCCCAATGTGCCGCGGGATGGATGCCTCCCAGGCAGCCGCCATTGATCCCCAAAGCCCACGCGGCGGTCAAGTGACGAAACATCAAGGATTGTTACGAGGCGCTATCCGCCGCCGTCACTCGCCGCAAAGCCACACCTGCCCAGAGGAGGTGGGGCTTTGCGGAGGCGATGCCGAGGCCGGGATTCGCGCCCGGCATCGGGAGGGAGCATCGCCAGCGACCGGACTCCCGCGGGTGCGGCAGTCGGGTTACCAGTGGTAACCGACCTTGCCGTAGACGTAGGCGCCGTTGAAACCGAACGGGGAGAACACCGAGTACGGGAAGGTACCGTTGTTGTCGTTGTTGAGTTCCGCCGAGGCCTTGTCGGGGTGGGTATCGAGCACGTTGTCCGCCCCCACGCTGAAATTCCAGCCATCGAGCTGGTAGTTCAGCGCCAGGTCGAGCAACCATTTGCTGCCGTAAGTCTGGTCGAGCGCCGGGCTGGACGAGTTGTAGGCGGTGAATCTGCCGTAGCGGGTCAGCGTGCCGTTGATGCTCCAGCTGCCGATCGTGTAGAGCTCGTTGAGGATCAGCTTGCTGCGCGGCGTGGTGTCGGCCAGCAGGCCGAACTGGTCACGCCGGTCGATGCGCTTGAGGTTCAGGCCCAGCGAATCCAGGATCGCCGGGTTCGGTTTGACGTCGATGACCTTGTTCTTGTTGTAGTTGGCGCTCAGCGTGCTCTGCAACGTGCTGCCGTCGCCGAATTCGGACAGGTAGCTGCCGACGAAATCGACGCCGCGCGTACGCGTGTTCACTGCGTTGGTGAAGTAGGCGATGCTGCTGTAGTTGGTATGGGTGATGCCGTTGGCGGCCAGGTAGTCCTGCACGGCCGGCGCGGTGATGGCCAGGTTGCTGGACAGGGTGACCCGGTCGTCGAGGGTTATCTGGTAGACGTCCAGGCTGAGGCTCAGCGGGTCGGTCGGATTCCACACCAGGCCGGCGGTGAAGTTGCGGGATTTCTCCGGCTTCAGCGACTGGCCGCCCAGCAACAGGCCGATCGGGCTGGTGGCGCCGACCAGACCGGTGTTGTAGATGCCCGGCGCCAGCCCGGGCGGCGCGTTGCCCGGGCCGTAGTACAGCGATTGCGTGTAAGCGTAGAACTGCTGTGCCAGCGAGGGTGCACGGAAGCCGGTGGAGGCGCCGGCGCGCAGGGCGAAGCGGTCGGTGAAGTCGAAACGGGCGGCCAGCGAGCCGGAGGTGGTGGTGCCGAAGTCGGAGTAGTCCTCATGCCTTACCGCCAGCGACGTGCCCAGGCGATCGGTGAGGTTGGTTTCCACGCTGAGGTATTCGGCCACGCTGTGGCGCGCGTGCGAACCGGCGTTGGCCGGCTGGAACCCGCCGAAACCCTGCGCACCGCCCGACACGCCGGAGGTGCCCACGTAATACGAAGCCGGATCGCCGGCGGCAATGCTGTAACTCTGGCGCAGGTATTCGGCACCGAAAGCGAGCGTGACCGGGTTGGGCAGCCAGCCGAGCGACAGCTCCTTGGCCAAATCGATGTCGAACGATTGCTGGGTGGCTTTCAGGATGCCGTCGTGGAAGCGGGTGGGGCTGGCGCCGGTGTCGTTGAGCAGCGCGCGGTTCACGCTGTTCTCGGTGGCGTACGAAACCCGGTTGGCGCCGTAGTTGCCGCTGACGTCCCAGCGCCAGCCGCCGGCGGTCTTGCCGCGCAGGCCGAGCACCAGCGACTGGTCGGTCGAGTCCGCGTTCTCCAGCGGCAGGTAGCCGTCGGGGTAGATCGTGGGTGCCGAGTTGCTGTTGTCCACGCTGCGGAAGAACGCGGTGGAGGTGCTCTCGCGCCTGCCGTAGTGGCCGAACGCGTACAACTGCACGCCCGAAGTGATGTCGTACTGGCTATGCAGGAACAGGTTGTGGTCACGCACGGCCGGGTCGCCAAACCGCTGGCGCACGCCGTCCTGCGGGCGCCGGCGATCCACGCCGGCACGATTGGTGATGTTCTGGTTGCCTTCTTGCAGGCTGAAGCGCAGCCAGCCCTTGTCATTATTCAGCGGGATGCCGAAGTTGGCCGAGCCCTGCCAGATCTGGCCGTCGCCGGCCGAGTACTGGCCACCGGTGAGTTCCACGTCGCCGCCTTCGGCACCCTTCTTCAGCACCACGTTGATCACGCCGGCGATGGCGTCGGAACCGTACTGCGCCGAGGCGCCGTCGCGCAGTACCTCGATGTGGTCGACCGCCGCCATCGGGATGGTGTTGAGGTCCACTGCCTGCGAACCGCGGCCGAGCACGCCGTTGGTGACGATGATCGCGCCCGGGTGCCAGCGCTTGCCGTCCACCAGCACCAATACCTGGTCCGGCGACAGGCCGCGCAGTTGCGCCGGACGCTGCGAGTCGGCGGTGTCGGCCGCGGACGGGCGCGGGAAGGTCAGCGACGGGATGATCCGTGCCAGCGCGGTGGTCAGCTCGTTGGTGCCGGTTTGCTGCAGTACCTTGGCCGAGACCACGTCGATCGGCGTCAGCGAGCTGCTTTCGGTGCGGTTGTCGGCGCGGGTACCGGTGACGATCACCGTGCTCAGGTCCCTAGCTTTCTGCGTCGTGGCGGCGGTGTTCTGCGCGGCAGCAGTGCCGGCCAGGGCCAGTGCAATGGCGGCAGGCAGCCATGCCCGAACGATGGGGGTGAAACGATGGCTCATGGGGGACTCTCCGGTATTCGTGGTTGTTGCGACGCAACAACCACAGGTTAGGTGACGCATCCATCAACCGTCAATAGACATATGGACGTCTAAAAGGCCAAACGATCGAACCTTTTTGCATATGCATATGACCGGATGGATGGCCGGTATCCCCCTGGTGGGCAGTGTGTGCCTTTGCGCGGCCTGTCGCCATGCGTCTCCTGGTACGTTGAAATCCACCCGTCCAGGCAGATAATGGTGCGTTGCGGGCCTTGCTGGCCGGCGTGTAAGGAGTATTCATGCCCATCTACGAATTCGAATGCAGCAGTTGCGGCCATCGCTTCGATCACCTGCAGAAGCTGTCCGATGCCGATCCCCTCGATTGTCCGGCCTGTGGCGCCCCGCAGCTGCGGCGTCGGGTCAGTGCGCCGTCGTTCCGGCTGGCGGGCAGCGGCTGGTACGAAACCGACTTCAAGAAGGACGGCGACAAGAAGCGGAACCTGGCCACCGGGGCTGAACCCAAACCCGTCGCCAAAGAACCGGCGACTGCATCGGCGCCGGCGTCAGCGCCCGCGAAACCGGCAGCCAGCGACTGAGGCCGTATCCGGGTTGCGCGCAGCCGGTCGGGCCTTGCGGTGGTAAGATTCCCGGTCTTTTCCATCTGTTTCGGCCGCATCGCGGCCCGCCCGGAGTTCCAAGCGCATGCGCACGCATTACTGCGGCCTCATCGATGAGTCGCTGATCGGCCAGACCGTCATCCTGTGCGGCTGGGTCAACAAGATCCGCCTGCAGGCCCATGTCGCCTTCGTCGACCTGCGCGACCACGAGGGCCTGGCCCAGGTGGTGGTGGAGCGCGACAACACCGCGGCGTTTGCGGTGGCCAGCGAGATCGGCAACGAGTACTGCCTGCGCGTCACCGGCACGATCCGCCGGCGCGTTTCGGTGAACGACAAGCTCAGGACCGGCACGGTCGAGCTGGTCGCCGACAGCGTCGAGGTGCTCAACGCGGCGAAGGATCTGCCGTTCGCGCTGCACGAGAACCCGAACGAGGACATGCGGATGACCTACCGCTACCTCGACCTGCGCCGCCCCGAGATGCAGGCGATGATGCGCAAGCGCATCCGTCTGGTGCAGGCGCTGCGCCGGTATCTGGACGAGCGCGGTTTCCAGGATGTGGAAACGCCGATCCTGACCAAGGCCACGCCCGAAGGCGCGCGCGACTACCTGGTGCCCAGCCGCGTGCATCCGGGCCAGTTCTACGCGTTGCCGCAGTCGCCGCAGCTGTTCAAGCAGATCCTGATGGTGGCCGGCTTTGATCGCTACTACCAGATCGCGCGTTGCTTCCGCGACGAGGATCTGCGCGCCGATCGCCAGCCGGAGTTCACCCAGCTCGACATCGAGTTTGCCTTCGTCGAAGAAAAAGACGTGCAGGATTTCGTGGAGGAGCTGATTCGCCACGTGTTCCGCCAGGTGCAGGGCGTCGAGCTCGATGCGGTGTTCCCGCGGATGACCTGGATGGAGGCGATGCGTCGCTTCGGTTCGGACAAGCCCGACCTGCGCATCGCGCTGGAACTGGTCGACGTGGCCGATGTGCTCAAGCACATCGAATTCAAGGTGTTCGCCGAACCCGCCAATGATCCGGCCGGTCGCGTCGCCGCGTTGCGCGTACCCGGCGGCAGCGCGCTGTCGCGCAAGGATATCGACGGCCTGGCCGAGTATGCCTCGCGCTACGGCGCGAAGGGGCTGGCCTGGCTCAAGGTCGAGGATCCGGCGAAAGGCCGTGACGGCATCAGCTCGCCGGTGGCCAAGTTCCTCGACGACGCGGCGCTGGCTGGCGTGCTGAAAGCCACTGCTGCGCAAGCCGGCGACATCGTGTTCTTCGGTGCTGGCGCGTGGAAGACCGTCACCGACTTCATGGGCGCGCTGCGGCTGAAGGTCGGCAAGGATCGCGGCCTGGTCGAGGAAGGCTGGAAGCCGCTGTGGGTCACCGATTTCCCGATGTTCGAATACGACGACGAGGCGCAGCGCTTCGTGGCCCTGCATCATCCGTTCACCGCGCCGAAGGTGGATGACGCCGCGCAGCTGCGCGCCGATCCGCACAACGCGGTGAGCCGCGGCTACGACATGGTGCTGAACGGCAACGAGATCGGTGGCGGCTCGATCCGTATTCATCGCCCGGAGATGCAAAGCACGGTGTTCGAGCTGCTCGGCATCGGCGCGGAAGAGGCTGAAGCGAAGTTCGGTTTCCTGCTGAAGGCGCTGAAATTCGGTGCGCCGCCGCATGGCGGCCTGGCCTTCGGCATCGACCGCATCGCTGCGCTGATGGCTGGCACCGAGTCGATCCGAGACGTGATCGCGTTCCCCAAGACCACCAGCGCGCAGGACCTGATGACCGATGCGCCGTCGATGGTGGCCGACGCGCAGCTCAAGGAGCTGCACGTTTCCGTGAGGGAATAGGGCGTAGGAATGGGTGACGTGAAAGCGTTCGCTCGCGTCACCCGCTCGCGCTTTCGCGATCATCTGCTTCCATCCCGATTCCCGGCGCCAGCCCATGTCTGAACACGTGATCCTGTTGCACGGCTTGTGGATGCGCGGCTTCGCGTTGTCCATGCTGCATCGCCGACTGATGGAGGCGGGCTTTCGCGTGCACCGGTTCGACTACCTCAGCGTGGCGGCCACCCAGCAACGGATTCTGGATAAATTGCACGCCCGCATGGCCGCGCTAGCGCAGGAGGCCGAGGCGGTGCATCTGGTCGGGCACAGTCTTGGAGGGCTGCTGGCCCTGCGCGCCTGCGCCGCCACCGACCTTCCGTCCGGGCGGGTCGTGTGCCTCGGTTCGCCGCTGCAGGGGAGTGCGGCCGCACGGGGTTTTGCCGCGTGGGGGCGTGGTGGCGAGGTGTTGCTGGGCCACAACCGCGAGTTGCTGGAACAGGGCTTCGACCGCTGGGACGGTCCGCGGGAAGTCGGCATGATCGCCGGCTGCAAGCCGCTGGGCCTTGGCGCCATGCTGGGCCACCTGGAAGGTGAGCACGATGGCACCGTGGCGGTCAAGGAAACCCGACTGGCCGGATTGAGCGGCCATTGCGTAGTGGAAACCAACCACACCGGGTTGTTGTTCTCCGCCGACGTGGCGCAGCGCATTGCGCGGTTCCTGCGCGATGGTCGTTTCGACGCCGGCTGAGGCGCGAGCCGGCCACATCGAGGCCTTCCCGGCAGCCGGTGCGAATTCAGGTAAAATAACCGGTTCGTCCAACCGATCCAGTGCAGGCAAAGTCATGGGTAGAGGCCCCTCCATCGAAGGTCGCAAGAATGCCGAGGACGCCAAGCGCGCCAAGGTGTTCACCAAGCTGATCCGCGAGATCACCGTCGCCACGCGTTCCGGCGTCGCCGACCCCGGAGGCAACCCGCGCCTGCGCGCCGCGGTGGACAAGGCGCTGGCGGCGAACATGACCAAGGACACCATCGAGCGCGCGATCAAGCGCGGCTCCGGTGCCGACGGTGGCGCCGACATGCAGGAGCTGCGTTACGAGGGTTATGGCCCGGCCGGCACGGCGCTGATCATCGAAAGCTTCACCGACAATCCCACCCGCACCGTCGCCGACGTGCGCTACGCGCTGACCAAGCACGGCGGCAATCTCGGCACCTCCGGGTCGGTGGCCTTCCAGTTCACCCGTTGCGGGGAGCTGGTGTTTGCCACCAACGGCGATGCGGCGGCCGAGGAGAAGGTACTGGAGGCGGCGCTCGAAGCCGGCGCCGACGATGTCATCAACGAGCACGGCGAAAGCATCGTGTTGTGCGCCCCGGAGAGTTTCGAGGCGGTGCAGCAGGCCCTGGTCGATGCCGGCCTGAGCTCCGAGCACGCCGGCGTGGTGATGCGCCCGAACAACCGCGTCGAGGTGCCCGAGGATGCGCTGGAGTCGCTGATGGACCTGCTCGAAAAGCTCGATTCGCTGGACGATGTGAGCGAGGTGTCGCACAACGCCCTGCTGCCGTGAGGCAGCACGGCGTCGGGATTGGGGATTCGGGATTGGGGATTCGCAAACGCGCGATCAGGCGAGCCCCGTGGCTCGCTCCAGCGCTCGCGAGATGAGAAGGTGCAAGCCGTGGCTGTGACCGAATCCCGAATCCCGAATTCCGCATCCCATGCGGTACGCATCCTGGGTATCGATCCCGGCAGCCAGCGTACCGGCGTGGGCATCATCGACGTCGACGATGCCGGCAAGCTGACGCATGTTTTCCATGGCGCGCTGGCGGTGGCTGGCGAGGCCACGTTCCCGTTGCGCCTGAAACGCATCTTTGACGAGCTGTGTGACATCATCGCCGCGCATCAACCCGCCGAATGCGGGATCGAGCGCGTTTTCATGGCGCGAAATCCGGATTCGGCACTGAAACTGGGACAGGCCCGCGGCGCCGCGATTTGCGCGGTGGTCAGCCGGGGAATCGTGGTGCACGAATATGCAGCAACCGAAGTGAAGCAGTCCGTGGTTGGCAGCGGTCGCGGCGACAAGACCCAGGTGCAACACATGATCGGTGTGCTGCTCGGCCTGAAAGGCCCGCTGCAGGCGGATGCAGCCGATGCACTGGCGATCGCGGTGACACACGCGCACACCCGTGCCAGCCTGGCCCGCGTCGGCATTCCGCGCACGGCCTGGAGGCGACGCCGGTGAGCGCGTCGACGACCAAGGTGAACCTGAAGGCGACGCCGGTGAACGAAATGACCCCCATGACCTGCGGACGACACCGGTGATCGGGCGTCTGCGCGGCACCCTGATTTCCAAGCAACCGCCCTCGCTGCTGGTCGAGATCGGCGGCGTCGGCTACGAGGTCGAGGCGCCGATGTCGACGATCTACGACCTGCCGGGCCTCGGCAAGGAAGTGATCCTGCTGATCCACCACGCGGTGAAGGAAGACAGCGACACGCTGTACGGATTCCTGCACGAAAGCGAGCGCACGCTGTTCCGCAACCTGCTCAAGGTCAGCGGCATCGGCGCGAAGATCGCGCTGGCGGTGCTGTCCGGCGTGTCCACCGACCATTTCGCGCGGCTGGTGCAGGCCGGCGACGTGGTGGCATTGACCAAGATCCCGGGCATCGGCAAGAAAACCGCCGAACGCATCGTGGTGGAGTTGCGCGACCGCCTGGACGGCATGTCCGGCGTGCCCGGCGGTGCGATGCCCGCGTCCGGTGCGCCGCTGGATGCTGCCGGCGAAGCTACCGTGGCGCTGCAGCAGCTCGGCTACAAGCCGGCCGAGGTCAGCCGGCTGGTACAGAAAGTCGCCGCCGAGGGTGACAGCGCCGAGGCGATCATCCGCAAGGCCCTGCGCGCGGCGCTGGGCAGCTGATCGTGAACCAGGAACCGATCCAGGGCGAAGCCGCGCCCGACAGCAAACGCCGCCTGCGTGCACTCGCACTCGGTGCGATCGGCGTGGTGTTTGGCGACATCGGCACCAGCCCGCTGTACACCATGAAGGAAACCCTCGGCACGCACGGCATGACGCCGACCCAGCCGGCCGTGCTCGGTGTGCTGTCGCTGGTGTTCTGGGCGCTGATCATCGTGGTGTCGCTGAAATACGTCACCTTCGTGATGCGCGCGGACAACAAGGGCGAGGGCGGCATCATGGCGCTGATGGCGCTGGCGCAACGCTCGATGAGCGGTTCGCCGCGCTCGCGCTGGGTGCTCGCCGCGCTCGGCATCTTCGGCGCCTCGCTGTTCTACGGCGACGGCGTGATTACCCCGGCGATCTCGGTACTGGGCGCGGTGGAGGGCCTGGAGATCGCCGCGCCCGGCCTGGACAAATACGTGGTGTGGATCGCGCTGGCGATCCTGCTGGGCATGTTTGCGGTGCAGCGTTATGGCTCGCACAAGGTCGGCAAGGCCTTCGCGCCGGTGATGACGGTGTGGTTCCTGGTGCTGGCCTTGCTGGGGTTGCGCCAGATCATCGCCAACCCCGGCGTGCTGGCGGCGATCTATCCGGGCCATGCCGTGCATTTCTTCATGCATCACGGCGACCGCTCGTTCATCGCGCTGGGCGGCGTGGTGCTGGCGCTGACCGGCGCCGAGGCGCTGTATGCGGACATGGGCCACTTCGGCAAGAAGCCGATCCGTCTGGCCTGGTTCTTCTTCGTGCTGCCGGCGCTGCTGCTCAATTATTTCGGCCAGGGCGCGCTGCTGCTGAGCGACCCGCTGGCGATCGAGAGCCCGTTCTACCGGATGGTGCCCGGGGCCTTGCTGTTCCCGATGATCGTGCTGGCCACCGCTGCGGCGGTGATTGCGTCGCAGGCGGTGATTTCCGGCGCGTTCTCGATGACCCGCGAGGCGATGTCGCTGGGCTATTCGCCGCGCATGGCGGTGGTGCACACCTCGCGCGAGATGTCCGGGCAGATCTTCGTGCCGTGGGTCAATCGCATGCTGATGGTGCTGGTGATCCTGGCGGTGCTGTTCTTCCGCAGCTCGGACAACCTCGGCGCCGCCTACGGCATCGCGGTGACCGGCACCATGACCATGACCTCGCTGCTGGCCCTGGTGGTGGCGCGCAAGCGCTGGAACTGGAGCTGGCCGGCGGTGGTGCTAGTGGGCGTGCTGTTCCTGATCATCGACCTGGCGTTCTTCGGCGCCAACCTGTTGAAGGTGGCCCACGGCGGCTGGTTCCCGCTGGTGCTGGGCGTGCTGATCTTCGTGATGATGACCACCTGGCGGCGTGGCCGCGAACTGGTGGTGCGCGAGATCAAGCAGGGCGGCCTGGCGCTGGCGCCGTTCATCGAGAACATCGCCGAGCACCCGCCGCTGCGCGTACCTGGCACGGCGGTATTCCTCACTGCCAACCAGAATGCGGTGCCGCACGCGCTGCTGCACAACCTGAAGCACAACAAGGTGTTGCACGAGCGCAACGTGCTGCTGACGGTGGAGATCCTGGAGACGCCGGTAGCCGAGGCGTCCGAGCGCATCCAGATCACCCCGATGGGTGGCGATTTCCACGGCCTCGAACTGCGCTTCGGTTTCGCCGAGGATCCCAACGTGCCCCTGGCGCTGACCCAGTGCGCCCGCGACGGGCTCGGTTTCGACATGATGGACACCACCTTCTTCCTGTCGCGCGAAAACGTGGTCGCCGACGTCCGCCGCCCCGGCATGGCCTTGTGGCGCGACAAGCTGTTCGTGGTGCTTTCGCGCAACGCCCTGCCGGCCACCGCGTTCTTCCAGATCCCCGGCAACCGGCTGATCGAGCTGGGCGCACAGGTCGAGATCTGATGTTGTAGGAGCGCACCCTGTGCGCGATGCTCTTGCATTGCATGGCTAAAAGCATCGCGCACAGGGTGCGCTCCTACATGCACTGCGTGGCCTGCCATAATGCCGGCATGACCGAAGCCCGCATCATCACCGCTGCCGCCCAGCTCGACGACGACGCGCTGGAAGCCACGATCCGGCCAAAGCGGTTGGCCGAGTACCTGGGCCAGCAGGCGGTGCGCGAGCAGTTGTCGATCTATATCGAGGCGGCGCGCAAGCGGGGCGGGGCGCTGGACCACGTGCTGATCTTCGGCCCGCCCGGCCTGGGCAAGACCACGCTCAGCCACGTGATCGCGAACGAGCTGGGGGTCAGCGTGCGCTCCACCTCCGGCCCGGTGCTCGAACGCGCCGGCGACCTGGCCGCACTGCTGACCAATCTCGAGGAAAACGACGTGTTGTTCGTCGACGAGATCCACCGGTTGTCGCCGGTGGTCGAGCAAGTGCTGTACCCGGCGATGGAGGATTTCCAGATCGACATCATGATCGGCGAAGGCCCGGCCGCGCGTTCGATCAAGCTGGATTTGCCGCCCTTCACCCTGATCGGCGCGACCACCCGCGCCGGCATGCTTACCGCGCCGCTGCGCGACCGCTTCGGCATCGTGCAGCGGCTGGAGTTCTATACCGCCGACGAGCTCACCGCGATTGTGCGCCGTGCCGCGAACATCCTCGGCATCGCCTGCGCCCCGGAAGGCGCACGTGAAATCGCGCGCCGCTCGCGCGGTACGCCGCGCATCGCCAAACGTCTCCTGCGCCGCGTGC
>SMEK01000665.1_pt1 | contig 18907 bp, 22 predicted proteins | sample 2456371 | NCBI WGS metagenome assembly SMEK01 (sample SAMN10132590, study PRJNA489261) | soil metagenome | isolation source: day1 antibiotic-loamy sand soil ammended with composted manure from dairy... | place: USA | collected 2015-04-01
TTTCCTTAACTGAATTACATTTACAACTTAACCCATCTCTTTGCGAACCGCCGAGTACGTGACCCGTACGCTCGGTGGTGTGAGAGGCGCACTCCGTCAGTTACTGGCGGAGCCGTCTACTCGATTAGCTGTAGTCATGAATAAAAATTTAAAAACTATATAGATTTAATAATCTTTTCCACAATCACACTTTTCAATCAAATTTGGTTCGTGAAAATTTATAAATAATTTTACACTTTCTGCAATTTTAAAGTAATCAAAATTTAAAGCTTGAGTATATAACTCTTCATAATAATTTACTGTGTAATTAAGATTTGGTTTTGCATGTATTATATTGTCCCGAAACTTTTTTAATTCTTTTATATCTGCATAAATATGACTTTTCTTTTGAACAAAATTGTCAGAACAAATTCGAGGCATTATTATTTTTATTTTATCCAAAAAACTCATATATCGCAATATTTTAGTTTTATCATATGAAATAATTTCATTATTACTATTAATGTCTATTGTGAAATTTTCGTCTATTGAAATATTTATTTTGGAATTTATAAATGCTTCCATTGCACAAAAGAAAGAAGAAATTATATTTGAAGCACAATAATAAAATCCAAACATTTGATTTAATACATTACCGAAATTTGGTGAGTTTGGAGGTGAAATTTCTTTAAATATTTCTTTTCGCAATCTTTCACAATCTGCTAATAAACTTTGTCCGCTATGAAAATAAATTACAATTGGATTTGGTTCATAAATTATAGTCTTATTGCCATTCAAATTAAAGAAAAAAGACTGAATTAATAAATCATTGCTTGAAATTGCGTGTGGAGTCCAATTATCTAAATCAAAATTTTTTGGCATTTCAGCATCTTTGTTTGCATCCACTAATTCTTTCGCTGTTCCTTCAACCATATTTAGCTGAAGAATGAATTTCTTTTTAACATGCTTCATGTAGACGAATTTTTTAAGATAATGGTGGTGATGATTACAGCTAACGTTTCGCCGCCTGGCGCCGGCCCGACTATTTAAATTAATCTTTGAACCGAAGATAAAATTATTTTCTTTTAAATGATTGATCTTTCGAAGCATGATTGGAGGGTTGGAGCTAGACGGCTGTGTGTGCCCTGCATATGCAGGACACACCCCGAAAGCTTTTCAAATAGTTCAAAAATACAAATTTAGTTTTACGAACCAAGTTTTCGGGGTGTTATTTTTCCAGAGGGTGCAAGTCCCTTACGAGCGGATTGAAACTCCGAATCGTTAGCAAGCTGCAAGGTGGTTTATCGTGAGGTATGCACTGAAGGAAGCAGGACTGCAAAAGTCTGTACCGACGAACAGAAAGTACATAAGAGGCATAGCAATAAGGATGAGTATCCACAGCAATACGAAGTCCAAAACAGTGTTCTGAACATGCTATTAAATCAGATTATTGTTATGTAGATGTACCGGCGATAGACGGAAGGAAAAAGCATTTACCAGGGGAGGTCTTGGCGATTACGAGTTAATCAATCCAAGAAGTCAGCAGAGGTCATAGTACTTGAGGGCAAACGAGGTGCGAATAGATACCGCATAGGTCTCACAAACAAGGAAGGACTGAACGTAAATTTCCAAGAAATTCGATTAGGAAAGTTATCTTAGCCTAGTCTTAAAGTAAATTATGGATAGCTCAAAAGGTGCAAAGAGCTTTTGATTGATGATTTGCGAACCGCCGAGTACGTGACCCGTACGCTCGGTGGTGTGAGAGGCGCACTCCGTCAGTTACTGGCGGAGCCGTCTACTCGATTGTAGGCAGTTCTTATTTAATTTTGTATTAGATTTATAGCTCGATTAAGTGCGTCATCACTTTTGGTTTCGACATTTGGTTTTACGCCATTTTGGTCTATTCTATAACCATCTGAAGAGTAATAATCAGCCGTTGGAATAAACATCTTAAATCCGTTAACTAGATCAAACATTTCTCCGTTAAGCATAGAACCTGCTGTTGTTTCTCCGATAATTATAGCTCTGTTCTGCTTTTTTAATTCGTACACAATCGGCTCGCAAGTACTTGCGGTTTTATGGTTAGTCAATACATAAAGTTTACCTTGATATACTTGTTTTTTCGGTATGATTTTTAAACATAAACCTTCTGTTTGATGTATGCCTTCAATAATTAAATCATAATTGGCTTCTGTAAAATGGGGTAAGTTTTTATAGTCATCAGGTGTCGGCAGTTCTTTATTGTTGTTGAACCATTTTTGTGTTAAAAAAACTCCTCCAAAAGTTTCTTTATCTATAATATTAGTAGCAAAAGCCATTCCTGCTTCAACACTTCCACCTACATTATTCCTTAAATCCACAATTAAATTTTGATAGCTTTTTTGTCTGATAATAGTAAAAATACTATCTACTTCCGTTGCTGTTCCACTAAAAGAAGTTATTTTCAGATAAGCTGTGTTATGACTTTTTTCTTCTAATGTAAGGTAGCTTTTTTGTTGCTTACTTTCTTTTCCTTCTTTCATTTCAAAAGATTTCATCAATGCAAAATGAGAAAATGGTAATTTTTCAGCTCTGTAAAAAAAAGCAAAAACCATTTCGAGGTCATCTTGTAATTTTGGTACGCTTACTCGCATTTCCTTCGTAAATGTTTTCCATTCTTTAGATTGTAATATTTCTTTGTTGAATATTTTTGTTTCCGTAAGCGAAATAGCATTTTCAAATAGCTGTTTATAATTTTCTAAAGGTAAATTTGGAACGTTCCTATTTCCAGAAATTGACCCTAAATGCCCTCTGCTTTTATTTCTTAAATTTGCGTACAATTCATTGTTTACGATATGACCTTCCAAGTTGAAGTTTCCTATAGGCGTAACCAAAATTCCAGCTAAATGAAGTGTGTCGTTTTTTTCTTCATATATTCCTTTTTCTATATTTAATAAACTTCCATTCTTTAGGCTTTTTGTAAATGCTCTGCCTAAAAAAGAAGTCCAACTGCCTAAAATATCTTTATCTGCATTCTTTCTACTATGAGCTGCGAAGCTATTTGAATCCGTATTAAATTCAATAATTGTACGAGTTTGTCCAATATCTTTGTGTGCGAAATTTATATACCATTTACCTTCTAACTGCTCGTTTTTATTAGCTTGTGCTGAACAAGAATTAAGTGATAATAGTGAAAGAAATACAGTAAAGAAAAATGGAATATTTATCTTTTTGAAAAAAAGAGTATTGACTGTTTGTTGTTTAATCATTTTGAATTCATTTTTGATTTTAAATGCAAATATTGTAATTGCTTTAAAAACAATAAAATGAATGTGATGAGCAACAGGATTTTGTGATGAATGACAAGATTTAAATCGACATACTATTTATTTTGTCAATATATTTTCTTGATACAGGAATTTTCTCATCTGTTAATTTCAACGAAATTTTTAATCCTTGTGCATTTCCTTTTTTGTGAATTGCATTTTGAGTATTCACGATATAGGAACGATGACAACGAATTATAATATCATCACCTATTTGTACATCCAAGTTTTTGAGTGAAATGCGTAATAATTCCATTTCTATGATTTCACCGTTTAGATAAAATATTTTTGAATAATTACCTTCCGATTGTGCATAAAGGAAAGCATTTTTTTTAATATTTAGATTTTCTCCCACATCAGGAACGATTGACAAAATAGTTTCTATTTCTATTTTGTTTTCCATATTTGTTTCGATTCTGTCAGGTTCAATGTAATTGTTTTTTAGAAAAGAATATTTACCCAAAACAGCAATAGCACAAATAGGAAGTCCAAGCAAATAAGTAAACAGCACCATATAAAATAAGGTGCGTAAACTAAAGTCAGCATTATTTATAAAATATATACTATATAGATAGTTGAATATTGAGCAAAAAAATAATAAAATAAAAGTTTTGGAAACTTCATTTTTCCAAGTCCAATTCGTGAAATATTTTGATATGAAATAATCTCCCGTAAAGAAAGAAACAAATGCAATTATGGCATAAGGTACTAAAAGCAAATATTTACTTGTATGGATATAATTGTATGTTCCAAATGGTTGAAATAAGGCTAAAAACAGATAAACTAATATCGCAACAATGATTGCGAAAATTGCAATTTCCTTTTCGGTGTTATAAGTCGGATATTTTAGTTTTAAAATAGTCAAATCTTTTCAGTTTAGGGTTTCACGCAGAATTGCCTACAACTCTCAAATATACGCAATTACATTAATTTAGGAAATTATTTGTTTATTCTTATCAATATAGATATAATACGGTATATAAAAAAAAGATATAGTGCGTAATTTGTATTGTAATTTTAAATTTTAATGCGGTTTTAAATAAAATATATACAAAATACGAATATGGAAATTTCGGTGTTCATAAGCTCTTTTATTATATTGATTTTTTATACCTATATTTAAAGATAAATTTAAAATCAATTATTATGAAAAACAGCATTTATATATTCCTGATCACTTTGGTTTTTATCAGTTGTAAAAAAGACGACGAAGTTCCACAACCTATTGACGACCTGCCCCCTGCATGAGCAGGTAACAGCATACTATCAATGGGTAAATGGTGGGTATGGGTTTGTTGTAACAGGAAGAAAAGAGACGGATTCTTTAATGAAAATTTCTATGGGGAATATGGAAAATGCTCCAATAGAAGAAGGCAAAACCTATATACTGAATGGTGATATACCAGGATATTTTGGTGGGGCGGGCTTGCTTAATGGATTTAATAATTTTGAATCTGTTGTCACAAATAATAATTACACCGGCGAAATGACAATTACCAAATTTGATTTAGAAAATGAAATTGTATCGGGTACGTTTTGGTTTGATATTGAGAATCCGTGGACGGGCGAAAAAATAGAAGTACGCGAAGGGCGTTTTGATACTCATTTTTCACAATAAATAAAAAATAAGCTATGAAAAACAGCATTTATATATTCCTGATCACTTTGGTTTTTATCAGTTGTAAAAAAGACGACGAAGTTCCACAACCTATTGACGACCTGCCCCCTGCTGGGTTTGTTGTAACAGGAAGAAAAGAATATAACTTAACTAATCCATTTTATACTAATTTTGTATTATGAAAAAGTTTATAATCAGTTTATTATTGTTGTTGTTTTCAATTGTCTGCTTTTGCCAGAACAATGAAAACAACTACTTACAAGGGTATATAGAGCAATCAGGAACTTTTGAGAAAAATGTACCACTCGTAAAAAATGAACGTTCTTATCCTATTATCGAAGTAGAAATAAGCGATAAAAAATATCATTTTCTTTTTGATACCGGAGCAATGATGACTATTATCTCCGACAAGATTGCGGATTCCAATAAGCTGAAGAAAGAAAACAAAATTAATATATCCGGAGTAGCAGCCAATGATAAGGAGGCTAAACAAACAGAGGTATATGTAATCGCCGAAAATATAAAAATCAGTAATCTTCAGTTCAATAATATATCGTCTGCCGTAGTAGATTTGGAACTGTTAAATAAGCACCTATGCACTAAAATTGACGGAATTTTAGGAATGAACCTTATAAAACTGTGTAATTGGAAAATCGACACTTTTGGACAAACAGTTTCTTTTTCAGACCGTGTTTTCGATGATACTTCAAAAGATAAAATTTCTTTAAAATATCATCAGGGATTGTTGCCCCTTGTGGATATAAGCCAAGGTAAAAATAAATTCATGGCTTTGTTAGATACAGGATTTGACGGGACATTACAACTTTTTACTGATTTTAAAACGACCAAAAAAATGAAATCCCGTACAGGAGAAGGATATTATACTTTGGGTATTAATGAAATGGAAAGCGGAAAAATGGACGAAGTTGTATTAGATAAAATATCTTTAGGCAACTTTGAAATCCAAAATGTAACAGCGTATGTTCTGAATGATAAGCCGCTTATAGGTATGGGGATACTTAAAGAATATACCACGATATTAAATTTTTCCGAAAACAATATGATATTGGTTTCTAAAAACAAGCAACCTGATATTGACATAACCAAGGATTTCGGAGCAAAATTTTGTATTAACGAAAATGATGAATTACAAGTCTGTTTTATTTGGGATAATTCCCAGCTTAAAAAAGAAGGGATAAAAGTTGGAGATAAAGTAACTGCAATTAATAGTAATCCGGTTAGTAAAGTTACAAATGAACAATATTGTGATTTCAGCAAAATACAAAGGGAAAATAATACCGTTACACTAACCTTTGAAACACACAACGGATTAAAGACTATTGAGTTAGTAAAATAATATGAAAAAGAAATCCAGTTGTTTATTTAGTTTTTAGATTGTTAAACAGCAGCCATAAATAGGTTGCTGTTTTTTTATGTCGTTTTCTGAAATATAGGTAAATTACCTATTGTATTACCTGTTAATACTTTTTAAATTTGCGAGAATGCTCTAGATTTTATACAGAACATCGCTCTAATATATTATATTTAATACTTTACACCCGGGAAATAACCCCTTGCTGTAAACAATTAAACAATAAATTCACAAAACACAACCTCTTAAAATCGGTTTAGTTTTTAGTCGTTCATTTTACGATCGAAATTAGTGTATTTATCCCAGTTTAAAGGAAAAGTAATTAATGTTTTAATTTATTCTTTTTGCTTGGTTTTTATTGTTCCATCAACATATTGAAAAAAGATCTTCCTCTTTTTACATCATTCTACTCGGAGTAATCGCCATATATGGTTTTCTTGTTGCAAAATTATTGCCTATTCCGCTTTATAAAAATCTATTGAGGTTTCTACTTCTTAAGAACTACAAAAATAGATATCACCTTAAAATCGTCATTATTTGTAGGAAAAATAACGCCAATTTTCAGTTTATCTATCGTGTATTTCTAACTCGCAGACACTCCTAAATATATTTACCAGTCGAATCCATTTGTCAGCTTCAGTTCTGTAGCGGCCAATGGATTTTTCCTTTTATAAATCGTTCGGTAGGCAATAGTTCTATTTCGCACAGAAAAGCCATAAGCGACAACTCACGAAGAATGATTAATAAAAATTGTAGAACTATTAAATATTATTTTATTATGGAAACAAATGTAAAAACTCGCCAAGCAAAAAGAACCATTAAAACAACAGAAAAGAGCCAAGCTCAAACTACAAAGAATAATTATAACGATTTGTTCTTTAGTTCAATTATTGAACAACTGGAAAGCGTAGAAGAGAAACATTGGCAACATTTTTTAAAAGAAAATGTATCTTTTATGCCTGCTAATAGACTTTCTTTACAATCTTACACACGATTAAACCAATTTATATTGGCACTTGATATGTTGATAAATTACGGATAACATTGAAAATATAAATGATTGTGACTTTCCTATTATTGCAGATATTGAATTCATTGAGCTTGACGAATGTGCCGAAAAATTTATTAATGATTTAATTGAAACCAAAAATTTATCCTTACAACATCTAGTACAAGGCGAAGCGTATTATACTCCTGGAAAAGATGAAATTCATTTACCCAAACCGCAGTATTTCAAAAATAAGGGTGCATATTATTCAACTGTTTTTCATGAAATTATTCATTGGACAGGACACAAAGACCGGTTAAACCGATTAGACCAAGATTTTGAAGACGGTAGAAATAAATATGCTTTTGAAGAATTGGTTGCTGAATTAGGTTCGTTATTGTTTTCGTTAGAATTTAATTATTCCGAGCAGTTTATTAACTCAATTATTTATTTAAAAAGTTGGTTAGAGCATACAGCGGAAGAAAAAAAACATCAAGTATTAGAAGAGGCTTTTAGCTATGCGAATAGAGCAATAAATTACCTTAAATCATAAACCTTTTACGCCCTTTATTATTTTTAGGGCGTAAAAATTTGCCCCTTCGGGGCGGATTGGATTTATTCAGACGCACTATCCATTAGTATTATAATAATTCTCTTACCCACCCACCCTATTTCAAAGTTAAATTTCTATCGACCTCCTTTAATACTTTACACTCGGAAAATATTTCCTTGTTGTAAATAATTAAAGGGTACATTCACAAAACAAATCCTCTTTTAATCGGATTAGTTTTTAGTTGTTCTTTTACGATAGAAATTAGTGTGCTTAACCCATTTGTTATTAAGTGTTTATAAAATATATGTTTTATAAACGATAATAATATATAAATATATATTTATATGTAGATATATTAATATTTAACTATACAAATATTTGTATATCAATATATTTTGATTTATTTTTGATGAAAATTAATAGATGAATTATGGCTAAGATCATTTTATTTACTCATCAGAAAGGTGGTGTTGGAAAAAGTACATTATCTTATAATGTTGCAAATTTACTTAACCAAGATGCGAAGGTTGGCTTAATTGATTGGGATTATCAAGGTACTTTACTTCAAGTAAAAGACTTAAATGACCAGTTGACGTATATTGATGTGGATCGTAAAATTAATAAAATACCGCACGAAGATTTCGATTTCATCATTATCGATACACCTCCTTACCTATTCGAAGAAATACACTCATTGGTACAACAAGCTGATTTAATTGTAATACCAACGCAAGCGAGTATTAATGATTTATTAGCTATTGATAAAACTGTACAGATTATTAAAGATAATAATGCTGTAGATCGATCTTTAATCGTTTTTAATAGAATTAAAGCTAATTCATCACTTAAAGATAGATTAAGTGAAAATTTTAATGAGTTGGATGTTCCTATTGCTAACACTGTAATCAACGACTATGATGCAATTACTAATAGTATTGTAACCAAAGGAGTTGAAGGGAAACACAAAGCAAGTAATCAACTTCAGAATTTGACAAGAGAATTAATGATTAAACTTTTAAGTAATGGCTAATAAAAAAGTAGATTTATCTGCATTAGTTAATCAGGTAAAAAAAACACAAGTAGAAACACCAGTACAAAAAGTTGTACCGGTACAGAAACCTTCAACATCTGAAAAAGGATTATATGTAAAAGTTCCGAGTGAAATGATTACATTTCTTAAAAATAAAGCATCATTGATTGAAGGAATGACTGTGAAAGAATTAATTAATACTGCATTAGTAAACGTTTATGAGGAAGAATATAATGAATTCTTAAAGCGTTATCATGGAAAAGTCAAATAAAGTATATGTAGTAAACGTAAAGCTCTTAAATGGTAACTGGGTTAAATATCGTGCTGTACAAGGATCAGCTGGAGTAAAACGCCTGGTTAAGTATTTTGATGAAAACTTTACAGGAGAAAACAAATGGTTATTCTGTAATGTTTATGAAAAAGAAAGTCAGCAACAAGTAGCTAATTATTTAAACGGTAAGAACCCTACCCGACCCTAAAATAAAAGAGGAGCCGAAGCCCCTCTTTCGGAAACAAAATAAATTTTGTTTTCCTTTTCGTATTTCAAATATACGATTAAATTTTATTTGGTCACTAAAAAATTTATTAAATTACAGCTCTTTAACGAGAGAGAAAATTACAAGTTATGAATGAGGAAGAAAAAGATAATAAAGTAAAAGAAACCTTTAGCAGCAATAAGATTGCTGATAAGGTGAAAATTTCTAATGAATTTTATCGAGATCTATTTTTCCATGAAGATAATGGCAATTTCGTTGTTAAAGAATCCATGCCGATTGAGGCGAACCGTATTATAATTAATATTTTAAATACGTTACGAAACAAGCAGTTCCAATATGGAGTTTCAGATGATAGTTTCCAGTTAGATTTATTTAAGAAAACTTATTTAGAAGACGACGAATCTTATGCTAAAATAGTAATGAAATCTTCTGATATTTCTAAATCAAGAAATTTAGAATTAACTAAAAAAGGTCTTCAATTTTTAGTTAATTACAAGCAAGAATGGCATACGGTCAAGTTTTTTAATTCTAAAGGTGAAGTAGAAAAAAAACAATTTTATGGTGGTTTAATTATTGATCCAACCATTTATAAAGGACAAGTATCTTTTTATATTAATCCTTATTGGTTTAAAAAGATAGTAGCTTTAGCCAATTATAATTACGTTCTATATTCTTTAGTCTATTCTGTAAAATCTCACAAACAGTTCTTATTTGCACTCTGGTTAAATACTCTTAGAGAAGATGGAACCAAGGTTACTTTAGAATATATGAATAGAACCTGGGGAATAAATTACAAAGATTTAAGAACGCTTAAAAAAGGCTTTTTAGACCCGATTAAGAAAGTGTTAGACAAATCCTCGTCTTTCTCTTTTAATAGCTCTGTAAATGGAAATTACATAGGTATAACGAGATATCAGCTTAAATCCATTGGAAGTGGCGCAGCAGAATCTTCGAATATTGCAAGTCAGGACGATCAATTTAAATTATATAAACTTTCTTATATTAAGAAAAGACATAACCTGACTAAAAAAGAGTTAGAGCATTTGGAAAAAATATTTAATATTGATTTTGGTGCAAAGTTTCTCTTTAGCAGTGCATATAAGAATGTGGTTAAGAAATATAATACAGCAAGAAGAAAAGATAATAACAAACCTTTAATTACTGATATTCCTTTCTCAGAATTGTTAGATGATATTCAAGAAGAAGTTATTTCTATTTATTCTGTAACGAAACATGCGCAAATATCTCCTAAGGGTTACCCAATTTTTAATGCTCCGTTGTAGGAGCATTTTTTATTAATATTTCGAAATTCCACTACCCATATTTAAGGTGAGGGTCTAAGATTTTATTCGAAATTTCAATGTATACAATAGTTTCGATTAAAATATCTGTTTTAATATTCGACATTCCACTACCCATTAAAACAAAGCTATTAATAAATATAGAATATTCTCTAATTACATTTCGAGATTCCACTACCCATATTTACTAATAAGCACTAAACTTATTATAATAACAACGAATACAGTAGTTTTCGGTTAAATGATCTATCTTTTATATTCGAGATTCCACTACCCATAATTACATAAAATCCTCGTATATCACGATTTCTTATATAATTATTTCGACATTCTACTACCCCATTAATCCTTAATGAATTAAATATAAATAACATACTTCGGTTATAGATTATCATTTAAGTTTGATGTTTATATAATTGAAATTTAGTATCTGACATAAATTTCAATTTCGAGATTCCACTACCCATCATTATATAAACACACTGATATATAAAGATAACTTACATATATATTTCGACATTCCACTACCCATATGCTAGTAATGTATTAGTTATCATTGCTTTATATGAGAGTATTCGTACAATTTAGCACATATTTATGCTGTTTATCCTAATATAAATTATTTATTTAACGTATCTTTATTTGAGTTATTACTTAAAAATCGACATTCCACTACCCAAAATTCAATGAAGAATCATTATTTTCCTTTATTTCGACATTCCACTACCCATATTTTATGCATTTTATCTATTTAATGTTCGACATTCCACTACCCATCATACTTTTTTTAGTTTCAAAGTTATATTTTAAGATCAAAAATCGAGATTCCACTACCCAAAAATCGACATTCCACTACCCATGTGAATTTATTTCGAGATTCCACTACCCAAAAATCGAGATTCCACTACCCAAGCATTCGACATTCTACTACCCATATCTTCGAGATTCCACTACCCAAAATAACTTAAAATATAGGCTATAAAACCCTACAAAACAATACTTTATATCTAAAAAAAACAGTTGCTTAAAATTAATATTAAAATTAATATTAAAATTAAACTAAGAAACGCATAAAATCATATTCCCATTTTAAAAGGAATTTTTTTAATCTTTTTCCCATTATTGATAAAAAAGTCCGAAAAGGAAAGACGATATTTTCACCAGTGCCCGGCGAATTTTTGTAAATAATAGCTAATTTTATAGAATGAAACGAGTTGGTACATGCCCCATTTGCAACAAAGGGGAGCTTTTAGAGTTTGAGGATAAATTTCAATGTAATTTCGTTGAAAATAATAAGCAGTTGTGCAATTTTTTTATTTATAAATCTTATTCGAAAAAAATTATCACTCCCGAAATGCTATTTGACTTGCTTCACAATTACGAAACAAAATTTTATTCAGATTTTGTGGATGATAAAGGTGAAAAATTTGAAGCTGCATTAAAAATAGTACACGGTTATATTAATTATAAGTTTCGAAATCAAATTGTAGATAATGTTAAGTGTGTTAATTGTGATGGCGAAATTCTAAGAACAAAGCAAGGCTGGGGGTGTGAAAATTATTTTAACCGTAAATGTGGAATGTTTATTTACCGTTCTTATAATGGAATTGCAATGACTGAAGATAATGTAAGATTATTAGTTACTGGCAACTACACTCCTTTTTTTAATTTTACTTCAAAACAAGGAATTAATTTTCAAGCAAAACTTTTTGTAAATGACAGTACTTTTCAAGTGCAATTTGATTATTCTTTAGGAGATTGTCCGAAGTGTAACGGTAGTGTATTAAAAATGGAGAAATTCTTTGGTTGTACTAATTATCTATCAGATTTAAGATGTGATTTTATAATTTGGCCATCAATTTTTGGCTATAATTTATCTTCTAATGATGTAGAAATATTACTTAGAGGAGATCAAACTGATGTTAAATCTTTTAGGTGGAAAGATAAGGATTTTGAGGGAAGGCTTTCATTAGATGAAAATTTTAAATGTAAAGTATTATAATAACTCATCTATTATCAGGTATTTAAATATATATATATAATTATAGTAATATATATTTATATGTATATATAAATATATTGTTCCTTATTCTATAGTTTTTAAATTTGTTTTTGGAGTTTTTTATTGTATTAAGATTTTATATATTTCATTAAATGATAAATAAATTTTTCAATATAAATTATTGATTTTCAATAATTAAAACCTTACTATTTGTTTTTCTTCGTGTGATCAAGCAACTTTGGGGATGAGTTGTGAAATAATCCCAATGATTGTAGCAATGCCTATGTATAGTTCAATTTTTTAATTATGCTTTCTATTCTGTAAAAGATATTTATTTTCCTTTTATTAAATTTAATGAATTAATTATCTTTTACTTACGGTAAACAATAAGTTAAAAGTTTTTGCTTCAACTTACGCTAAGTACACAAAGCTCAAAAACATTATACTTAATCTATAATAAATTTAATATTAAATAATAGAATATGAGTTACGATTTAATGGTTTTTAATAATTCAGTTGCTCCAAAAAACAGAAAAGTTTTTATGGAATGGTATGACCTTCAAACTGAATGGTCAGAAGATCATGATTATAGTGATCCTAATAATGCTACAAATGAACTAAAACATTGGTATTTAGAAATGATTAAAACATTTCCTGATTTAAATGATACTTACAATATTGAAAACAGTACAGAAGAAATTAATGAATCTCAATATTCGATTGGGACTAATATAATTTACGTTTCATTCGCCTGGTCGATTGCAGAAAATGCATATAATACTATGTTCGAATTAGCCGAAAAACATGGAGTTGGATTTTTTGACGTTTCGAGTGATAACGGAAATATATTCTACCCTGAGAATGGGAAATTAAAACTTCTTAATTCTAACATTGGTGAAACTAAAAATTCATACAAGCCTTGGTGGAAATTTTGGTAAATTTTAATGCCCTAACGAAAACTAACATTAAATGATAGTTTGAAATGTAAAAGTGTTTTAGTGTTTTTCTTTGTATGAAATAGTTTTAATATATATGTATATTTAACTATATGTATATTAATATATTTTTATATACATAATTCAAATTTTTGATTTGATTATGTTATTTTTTAATCTATAAACATACTAAATTAAAATATTTTGAATGTTGATTTTTCAAATGCTATATTTGTATAAAATAATATTATAATGAAAGAAATTTTAGAACAATTAAACTCAGAATTTGAATCATTCAATTCAGATGCTCAATTACAAATTGAAAAAGAAAATAAAGCAGCTGGAACAAGAGCTAGAAAATCATCTTTAGTTTTAGAGAAACTTTTAAAAGAATTTAGAAAGTTATCTTTAGAAGAATCTAAAAAATAATAGAGAAGCCGTATACATTAGCATACGGCTTTAATTTTTGATTGAAATATATATAAATATATACATAGAAATATATTTATATATTTCTTTTCTTTTTATCTCTGATCAAAGCATCTACAACTCCCAGTATCACAACTTCGTCACTTTCATCAATTGTTACACTTTTGGCGTAATCACTATTCAAAGCTACTAGGCGATTATTTGGTTTATCGTATCGTTTTAATGTATATTCTGAACTATTAATAGACACAACTATATCATCTCCATCGGTAGGGTAATAGTCGGAACGTATGATGATAATATCGTTTTCTAAATACTCCGGATACATAGATAATCCTTTAACACGATTTACGAATGTACTTTCTACTTTAGACAGATAACGTTCGTCTAAACTGATGCGATCACTTAAAAAATCTTCTGCAGGAGAAGGAAATCCAGCACGAATTCCTCCAGATAATTGAACATATTTTTTTTCTCCTTCTGCATGGATGGTTAGATTTTCTAATTCAGTTCCAAAATAGGGTGCTTTTTTAAATGTTATCATTGTATGGTAAGTATATCATTCCACTTAGTTGTATAGTTAGGACTTAATAAATCTTGTCTCATTTTCCATGTTTTATCTAATGCTTGAGAACCAATTTTTAATTTTTTAACTCCATATTTAAAATTCATTTGATCCATAACATTCATCAGTTTTCGATGCTTTGGGTGCTCGTCTTCGAATAAATTGAATTGTTTTTCACTTTCGGGTGTTATTCCACCAACTATAACACCCGCTTTTTTATAGGCATACCCTTTTTTATAAATAGCATCTAATCCAATTTTTGCATATTTAATAATCTCAATAGATGAATTAGTAGGGAAGGGGATAGTTACATTGATTGATTGGTAATATTGTGGTTTATCTTCTTGAAATCGATTCGTAAAAATAAAAACCGTTACAATTTGACAATTGCTGTGTTGGTTGCGTAATTTTTCGGCACAGGTGGTTGCAAAAGTAGCAATGCGCTCTTGTAAATAGGTTTTATCTTCATAGGTTTTATCAAAAGATCTTGTCGTAGCAATATTCTTTTTTGTTTTTACATCTTCAAGTTCCATAGCAGATATACCTTCTAACTCCTTTTTTAATCGTAAACCGACTACAGTAAATTCCTTTCGGACATATTCATCAGGAAGATTTGTAAAATCTAATGCTTTATTTACTCCTTTTGCCTTTAATTTTTTAGCAAATTGTCTACCAATACCCCATACATCTTCAATAGCTAACCATCGCAAAGCTTTAATCCGTTTTTCTTCGGAATCTATAGCATATACACCTTCTAATTGCGGATATTTTTTAGCTATCCTATTGGCCACTTTAGTTAATGCTTTTGTGGGGGCAATTCCAATACACGTTGGAATTAAAGTGTTTTTAAGAACTTCTTTCCGTATCGCTTTTGCATACGATACTAAATCATAATTTTCAAATCCCTTGAATTGTAAAAAGCTTTCATCTATCGAATAAACTTCTAAATCAGGTGTATATTTTCTAAGGATTCGAGTTACACGGTTACTCATATCGCCATACAGAGCGTAGTTTGATGAAAATACATTTACACTATTATCCTGAAATAACTTTTTGTATTCAAAAGCGGGTGCTCCCATTGGAATACCGAGTGCTTTTGCTTCGTTAGAACGCGCCACAACACAGCCGTCATTGTTGCTCAACACTACAATTGGCTTATGCCGTAATTGAGGTTTAAACACCCTTTCACAGCTTGCGTAAAAATTATTACAATCAACTAAAGCATACATCCTGCAAAATTATTAAATTAGTAAACGTGCTAAAGTTAAATTATTATGATGCCAAGAAACGTCGTTTGTTTATCGTTAGATTTAGGAAATTCATTAGAACCTGAGCATATATCTAACATTGAGATTGTAGCGAAAAATTTAGAAGATTTTAATAATCGTTTTCAAACAGATTTTTATCTTTTTTATGATACGGATGGATATACTTTTGAAATTCCCGAACAATTTATAATTAATGACTTATTAAATTGGTTTGTTGAAGGTATTGGCAAATTATTAGCTTTTTCATATTCCCCAACTCGAGACAATTATTTTGATTTAAATTCTTATTTAAATGATCGCAAAACAGAGTTGGACTTTTTACATAGTTTTGAAATGTATAGTAATTATCGTCAACGTTATATAGGTTATCCCCATTAGGATTTTTAGAAGAGGACTCGTTAAAAAGAAGAAATTAAATTGTAGGTTCAATTATCATTTTTTCATAACTTATTAAAAAATTAACTTAGAATAAGAAAATAGTTAACAAAAATTTTGTTTTTATTTAATTTAAAATTAAAATCTTATGAGAAAAATCACATCCATTCTATTTTTAATGTCATTCTTCTTTCTTGTAATAGGAGATAGTTACGCACGTAGAAGTCCTCGTGCTAAAAAAGATGACAAAATAATTAAATATCCAAAATATAAGACTATGAAAAATAGAATATTGTTTTTAATTGTACTTTTCTCCACCAACTCTAGCTATTCTCAATCAAATGACACAGAAGCCGCACTATATAATGTAGGCTTCGGTGGAATTACCGGAGCGATTGGTGCTGTGATAAATAAAAAACCTGACGAGAAATTTGGTAAAGTTCTTTTAAAAGGGCTTTGGCAGGGAGCTTTAGGGGGATATGTTACTTTTGAAAGCAAACGTATTATTAGACACGCTTGGGAAGAAGAAGATTGGAAATTATATTGGGCATCAAAATTTGTTAATGCGGCAGGCAATTCTATAAAAGAGAATGCGGCAAATAACAGAGATTTTTGGGAACAATGGAATTTAACGGTTGGCTTTAATAGAATTGAATTTCACACAAAAGATGAGTTTAAAGTTCAGTATAAAGTAATGCCAATTTCTGTTATTTATACCATTGATGCTTTTACTAGATTTAAATTTGATGCAAAATCTTCTCTAAACTATGGTCAATTTATTTTTAGAAGAAATGACCCGGCTGGTAATGACTATGCGTATGCTACTGCCGGATATATAGCATTTAATGAAGCGTATTTATCACAGAGGTCTTCCTTTAATCAAATAATTGCTCACGAAATTGTTCATATATATCAAGGCGATGATTTCTTTTTTATAAACAGCTTTTATCATAAACCATTAAAGAGGATATTTGAAAATAAAGAAACTTTAAGAAAGATAGATTCTTATATTTATTATGATTTTCATTTAATTCCATTAAGAGCTACTTATCTGATAGAGGCTAATCGGGCAGATAAATATTATGACAATTATTTTGAACACGAAGCGGGTTATTATTCTAATACTCTAAGATCGTATTAATTAATTATTTGCTTTTTATTTTCTTTAACATTACATTAGTATAATTTTAAACGAAATCTTACTAATTTGATATTAGATTATTCCCGGAATTTTAATTGATGAAACCACTTACAGCAAATTAATTATTTACTAATAGGAGATAATTAAAATCACTTATATTTCGTTTATTTTGTTTGTTTCGCTTATTTCGTTTAAATTTGTTGAAACAATTTAAAGTATGGAAGCATTAGACTATATAAAAAGACCCACTAAGAAAGAACAACGAGTGGCTATTGAATCTTATTCAGCACTTTCTTCAATTTTATCACAATTGAAACAAGATGATACTGAAATAGAAATCGAAGAAACAAACGACAGAATTAAAATACCTTTTAAAGCTTTAAAACTTTTAAGTGAAATTTTAAAGTCAATGAGTGAAGGAAATCCAATTTCTATTGTACCTATTGCAACGGAAGTCACTACTCAAAAAGCAGCTGAAATATTGGGTTGCTCACGACCACATTTAGTTAAACTTTTAGAGCAAGGTGAAATTGATTTTACAATGGTTGGAAGACATCGTCGTATTCTATTTGAAGATGTAATCAAATATAAAAACGAGATGAAGCAAAAACAGAAAAAGCATATCATTGATATTATGAACTTTGATGACGAAATAGGTTTATATGATTCATAGTGTAAGGTACAAAGCTGTTCTTGATACCAATGTAATATTTCCTATCGTTATTAGAGATTTATTATTTTGGTTTGCTCATTATGATTTATATACCCCAAAATGGAGTAAAATCATTTTTGATGAATGGAAATCTGTAATGATTCGAAAAGGAGTAGAATCTACACAAGCAGAGAAGCGGATAAACGTAGCAAATTTGGCATTTCCCGATGCTTTAGTACTAAATTATGAAGGTTTAATTGATAATTTAAATTTACCTGATAAAGATGATAGACATGTATTAGCTGCTGCTATTAAAGTAAATGCTAATATTATTGTAACTAATAATTTAAAGGATTTTCCGGATGATTATTTAGACTCTTTTGGATTGAAGGCAGTTTGCGCTGATGATTTTCTAACGGATATTATAGATTTAAATCCAAAAATAGCCATTCAAGCTTTTAAAGATTTGGTATTAAATCGCAAAAACCCGGCAATGGATGAATTTCAAGTATTAGAAAGCTTTAGAAAAAATGGATTAAATCAAACAGCAGATTATTTACATGCTCTTTTGTAATTTAATTATACCAAAAATCGACCGTTTTATGGAACTACTTTTTAGTAGTTCTTTTTTTATTTTCATTAGTGTTATTTATCGTTATTTTTAGTAGTTTCGTATAGTAACGTTTTATAGTACTGTTTTATGACAATTGGATATGCGAGGGTATCAACAAAGGATCAAAATTTACAAGATCAGATAGATTTACTCAAAAAACATAAATGTGAAAAGATATTCTCAGATGTAGCAAGTGGAGTGAAAGAAGATCGCAAAGGATTATTAGAACTTATAGAGTTTGCTCGCCCAGGTGATACGATATTGGTTTATAAGAATGATCGTAT